>Ga0137437_1000126_pt1 | contig 19977 bp, 17 predicted proteins | sample EasRivERMGT138_2_FD_102332 | JGI IMG/M metagenome (GOLD analysis project Ga0137437, IMG submission 102332) | Soil microbial communities from meander-bound floodplain in the East River, Colorado, USA - East River MetaG ERMGT138_2 | ecosystem: Environmental > Terrestrial > Soil > Floodplain ...
ACCTATAAACAGGATCTTAATCGAAAAGTAAAATATGAACAGAGGTTTAATTTTCCTATCTAAGGAATATAAAATACCATGCATTGCAGACTTCTACCTGAGAAGAGTAAACGACGATGTAAAGTGCAGTAAGACAACCGCATAACCCAGTATCATGATCTATCAAAGGAACTTGGGACGGAGAGAGGAGATGTAATTCTACTTGGACTTCCTGGTAAGAAGGATGTTGGACACATTACGCATTTTTTTAAAAAAGAGAAAAATTGGCTTATAGAAATACTATCACCGCGGCGCCACACATCGTCCCGCCCCCACCTTTCGTCCAGTCACATAATTTGGCAGGGAAATGTCACAAAAAGTGACAATATGACAGATCCATCAAAATTTTGGCAGAAGTGGACGAAAAGTGGGGCCCGGACGATGTGTGGTGCGGAGATAGTATATTGGTTAATGTCTATAATTGATATTTTAGCGGTTTTCGACCATTCTGGGCAGTGTGCAAAATCCAATCACTAATATTGTCTTGTTTCAAGTTTTCCACAACTGTACCCTCTTCAAGGATATCCTGTGCATTGGCGCAGAAAACCGTCACACACACAAAGTTTGCATCGCACCTGCCCAATCTCCTTATAGACCCACTTAGGCGTAGCGTTATCGCCTACTAGTACGGTTTGGGCTAGCATCTCATTTTTACAAAAACTAAAGAAAAATGTACTGTCTTGTTTCGATATCGCACCTCGCCGATCCTATCCTATGCTCTCAATCTCTATTCCTTGGAAAATGCGAATGTCTTCATACGTTGATAGCAGAGTTAATTGTTGCTGGGCTGCCAGTGCTCGGGGCTGAAAGGCCAATCGATGGCCATCTTCGGGGGTCGAGAGCTCCCACTGCAAATCTTCTACCGGCCGATGGTGCATTGCAGCAAATTCTCCGTAGTTCTCCGTGGTTGTCCTAGGCAGATCAAGGTTGGATTCTCAATACTTTGGTACTTTCTTCGGCGCTTGGATGAATACTCGCCGCCGAGGAACGATGGAAAGTTGGCAAAACATTCGCGACTGGTTACTGTAGCAGGTCCGTGCACCTGTACTAGAAAAGTCACGTTACTCTTCCCATCCTTAAAAATGTATAATGCTAAGTGATGAATCAACAACGAACTATGACCTCTCCTAAACCTTTGCGACGCTCGTCTCGAATCAAACAAAATTTTCGCTTTGAAGAAGATATTAGCTACCCTGATGGACCTCCTGTCACTCCAGTTGAGCGATGGGTATCCGTACTTGATCAAGAGACTTTTCCTAGCGACGACTATGCCAGGATTGATGACATTCTAGTATATTGCCTCTTTGCTTCCAAACGCAGCCCAAGATTTTACAGGGCATTGAAGCCTACAAGGGCATTTCTAGAGGATGAGTTGCCAATTCCAATAGATACGGCCTTGGATATCTGCCGCGCCTATCTTCAATTGGCAAAGACTTCAAGCGACTCGACCTTTGTCGCCTCAACGGTATCAAATGCCCTAACCCAAAAGTACCCTTCTATATTTCAGGGGGAAGGGGATGGAATAATTTTGAAGCAGTGGGCGTTGCTTACTTGTTGACAGACCATGACGCCTAACATCACAGTAGCCTTCTCCAGAGATACCATATTATGACGTACACCTCCCCTAACCCAATATGTCTTGAAAAGGTGCAATTTCACTTGGAACCGGGCTCAAGTATTGCTTGCGGATTGAAGGCCATGGCGAACATTGAAGCCTTCGTGGTTATACTTGCCGCATGCAGCTCCATGTCCTCAAATCTTGTTCGTGGGCGTCCAGGTGTATCCATTATTACTTCTTCCCCACGACAAAAGGGTGTAATAGGCCCCAGGTTGATTTTAGGGCCATTTCGTTTTGCTAATCATGACTGCTCGCCCAACTGCCAGGTATGCATAGGTTAGTATGTGTAGACGCATAGCTGATAAAATTAAACAATATCTGGAAATCAGATCATGCCAATTCCAAATAGTTTTGCCTACACTCTGTGCACTCTTCGAAAAATTGAAGCAGGGGAATCCATCACGGTAAATTATGCCGCAGATGGATCCTATTTTGGCGGAAGGCCCTGTGGATGTGCGACTTGCAACCCCCACCAACCTCCCGTCGCTACAAAACGACCCCTGGACCTGTCGAAATTCCTTCCGAATCCGAATGGGAAGAGATCAAGGAGAGGTGGAAAAAGGGCCAAGAGAAGGAGGCCAAATCCATCAGAATCTGCAGGGAAGAATGTTTGCATAGCGTCATCAAATGCAACTCTAAGCTCAGAATAAATGCCCCCGAATTTGCTACTGACTTTAAGACATCCGGAGATTATCAACGACGCATGTCTGCGTTGAATGGTTGCAGGAATTGACCAACACAACCTGGTTTATTTCATCTGACGAGGCTGATTCTTTATTCTACCTTAGTTTGTACTCCGAACGTAGTCAGATTTCTCATCGTAACAATTGTAACAACTCTGAAACCTTATACTATGGGTCCTGTAGCTCCGGTTCTATAGCTAAAACCGGCGCTTCCAAACTAGTCAGTACGATTTTGAAATTACGGGATTTGACGGATTTGGACTTTGTGAGCTTTTGAAAAATTTCCGCTGAAATCCTATTTTGAAAAAGCGGTTGTCAAACTCTTTTTGTCGCGTCCTGGGCTCCTCCCGTCCTCCCTACTTCTGATATACACGTCGATGTCTGGAGAATATGCTGCAAAAAGGCGTATTTAGTAGTGGGTACTAGAACTACCTGATGATAAACTTAATGTGTCAATGTAACTAAATATAAAAATGTACAGATAGAAATATCTATATACAAATTACTAGAAGTTATCGGAGAGTTACAGCCATCTCAGTGCGAACAGAAGGTGGGGAAAGTATCAAATCAATTGGACGCATTTTTTTTATCCCGACGATGCAGGGATCCTGTTAACGGTACCATAGCCGGCACAAACCCACAGCGTTTCTGCTCGGGTGTCCACAAGGGGCGTCACCGTAGGTCTTGTTGAAGTAACATGGATAAATATGGGAACTCGTACATGCCGCGTAACGTTGGCCCCCACCATCAAGTGAGGCCTGTAATACTTATTTTTGAAATAACGTTGGGCTCCGTGACATTGTGTTTATTCGGGTGAAACGAGCGAAGAAAACACTACAAACAACTCAGTAATATATGTAACAATATTAAAAATCATAGAGTCCATGGTTACACCAAGCCCGCAGCCATCTCCAATTTCCAACACTTACTAGTATGCTTTTTGAGAAGTGGAGCCCATAATAATAAGCAACTGTTGAGAAACAGTACTATTATGCGTCGCCGTCACTGCGGTGGTCGCAGCGCGCTGAGTGCGACCACCGATTTCACTTTCCAATTTTTTGCGGCATCTAAATTGTCAGGTTTTAAAACAAGAGCTACCGAACGGGCCCTTATTATTAGTAAGTAAGTTAGTAATAATTTTATTAACGGCTACAGTTGCGGACAAACAAACACGACAATTTCGATATCTCATGATCAGGAATTTTCTGGGACAAACAGACTTCAGATTCGGATTCAGCTCGTCAAAATACGTCCAAAAACACACCTCCGGAGTTTTTCCCACGACATTTTACGGTGGCCAAAATTTTTGGGTCATTTAACGGAACATTTTGTACTCCTTTTGGGTTCTCGACATGCAAAATTGATAAAATAATAAACTATTTATAATCTAAAAAACTGTCCCAACTCATATATGGTGATAGAGTGCTTTTCTGGACAGATATTCAGCTAAATCAATCATGATGTTTATAAAATAATAGAGCTTGCGGGCGTTGATGCACATTGATGATGTGACATTTATGTCACGCAACTATTATTGGGTGTGACGTCTAAAAGCTGTTTTATTTTGTCCCCACACAGTATTGAGGAGCTTTACAAGCTACATCTTTGAGGAAACAAAATGAGTTGATTCCTAGGTTAAAGGTGAAAATTTCCTTTTTTGGTGAACTTTAATTAATTATTTGTGACCAACTGCCTTGACTTAACCCTAATATCCCGACGGAATCAGATGCGGCTAACGGAGAGGAGTTGATTGCGCTATTTTTCAAGATTTTTCCGATTTTTTCAGGTGGTGGCCAGATTTTTTGAAGTACGCATCACAAAAATGGAGAATTAGAGAAATTGGCTCGTATAAATATGTTCATTAGGGTCTATAATAGATGTTTTAGCGGTTTTTAACCATTCTGGATGTTTGTGGCAGTGTAAAAAATTCAGTCACTAAAATTGTCGTGTTTGTTTGTCCGCAATTGTAGTAATACCGTGACAAACGTACTAAATTAACAGCATCCTTTCCGCACGTGACCGCAGAGCTGTAGTGTAATTTCTCCGCACATAAATTCTAGTAACATGGACCATGCAGATATCTCAGCCATTACGCTTGTATATTTTGACCAATCTCCTTCTCCTTCTCCGCCTCCCCCCTCTCCCCCTTCCCCCCCTTCTCCGCTCTACGGCTCCCTCAGCTATAGACATATTGCCATGCCTGATTTCCCTGACACAATCGGGAAGGAAGTGGACTTTGAAGAGGGGCACATCCCAAAGTTTAACGAGGCTCTGGTTGGCTCACAAGAATTGGAGGATTCAATCCCTGATAATGATTTTATTGAGAAATGCGCCAGTAAACAAGGCCTCCACTTACTTTCAACATCTGATTGGCTGATGCCCACAGATCGTGAAAACATGAAGGAAAGAATGATTCGCGAAAATTGTGCCTTTTTATCTAGGTGGGATGACATCGGTAAATAAACATTTATCCTTGATCGACAAGCAGAGCTGACCTTGGCCCTGACGGGCAGCCGATCTCTACGACAACTCGCTGCTCAAAAAGGTTGTGTCTCTTCTTGGCCATAACTGTCTGTGAATTCATTACAACTTTCTCAATTATACACACCCAACTTCATTCAACTTTACAGACTGGGATGGCGATGCTCGCTTCCATTCTCCAGGTGAAAGCCGAAATCTTAGTGCATTACCTCTCCAAGACGTCGACGATGTCATGGAAGGAATCCAAAGAAGCTTAGAAGACGATGCCTTGAGTTGCAACGCCGGTGTTCGTCTCCAAGGCCTGGATATCGAAGATAAAGGTACCTCTAATCCATATCATATGAGGCCACGTTCATTGGGATTATTTTTTTAGTGGGGCCACTGGCATGCCCCAAATATTCGTCGGAGATACTGGGAATCGAAATGTCGAATGATGGAATTGACTTTCAATCAGAGTGCTTCCTTAGCTACCTGGAGTGGAATTTAGACAACCCTGGTCATGCAGTAGGTTGTTTCATATAGAAGATCTGGAGGGACAATTTCAAATTTCATGTGCCAGATGTGCACGGGATGTCAGCGTCCTTCTTCGACGACATGTGATGATGGAGGTTGTTCCATCAGTCTGTGCACCAGCACCGACGGAGATAGATCAGCCAGTTTCCCCTGTCTAATTCGCAAGGGCAATGGTCCTTGGCTATGCCCTGCACACTCGGCAGACGTTCCGTACAAAGATGCCATAAACACCAAGTTACCCACTGACTACACCCATGGCTTCAGGCTCCGTCCCATGCTATATGTCTTGATTCAATATAGCGACGAACGCCCGATCATGCTCACAGGCATTGCAGAGCGCCTGCTTCATGCCTTTCATGGCCACATGGACCTTGTGTGTTTATTCTGCCTCTTTAATCAATTCAAGGGCTGAAACTAACTTCCTAGCTGATGGAAGTGAAGATAGAAATGCCAAACCCGGGTGATTCTGCGGATACAATGAAAAGATGGATGTCTAACCACCCTTCCTCAGCGGTTCTCATAGTTCTAGTAACAAATAAGCCCAGAAATGCATATGACTCTCAATTTCAGGTAGATAACTATTCTCCATAGACAGGCCACCTTTTAATATCCATTTATAGGTAGTTGGGAAAGCATTAGGTCTCTCTTACGAAAGCGTCCTGGTAGAAAACCACTCTCCCATCCGAGGCTTGTTAATTCTTGGACCAGGGGAGATCATGGCAATGGAGGAACATTCATCCCTGCTAAAATGTTGGCGTGAACCTGTACGAAAGTGAGTTTTAGATCTCTGAAGGGAGTAGTCTTCTGAGGATCAACAAAGTGCACACCTTACCTGGGTTGTTGGGTTCACAAACCCCAACCTTTACTTGGGGCGTATCATGAGTTCTCTTCCAGAGTTTGTTTCCCAGGTTTATTTCAAAACTGTGCGATGTGGGCCAAATCAAGTGTCAGAGGCGCTGATTTGGTCCTTTGCTTCGCCTTGGGTATTGGATCATACCGGTATCCTCTTAATTGAACTTTCATCCCCAATATCTATCCATCCTGAGGTGAAGGAAGTCATCAGATGGATCCCAAACATGCCTTGGGGGATTCCTCTCCAACCTTGTCCAATCTGCAAATCAGATTGGCTTCTTAAGGCCAGCATCCGTTCTAGTTTGGAGTGTGCTGTAAAGTGCGAAGGTTGTGGCAGTGAAGGGAGTGCCAAGTGCCCAGATGAGCACCGGATGGTCTTCCTAAAACGGGAGTATCTCAAGGATGATGGTGAGCTTTACATCCTTGGCACATTTCCCAAACCTGCCCAAGTAAACGTGAAGTGGAAAAGCAATGAGTATAAGGGGGAATATATCAGACGCGATGGGCTTATCAGACGCGATGGGCTTATCAGACGCGATGGGCTAGGTTTGGTAGGTGGGGTTACTACTAGAAAGGCTAGTTTTTCAAATTCTTCTTCAGTTTATGATGGAGTTCCTCACCTGCCATTAGTTTTGCTCCTCTTGCCATGTGTTTGAAAGCGTAATATCTTGCTCACAGCCGGGGTGCACGGTCGCGCTTTGCACTGATCGGAAAGGGGGTCGATGTCTAGACATTGGATTCAAAGGGACTCACTGGCACTGCCCTCAACATGCGTCTACCCAAACCCAACCTACAGTGAGAATCTTTGCTCAAAAAACCCATGCTAGCTGACCGTTTTCCAGAAGTATAAGATAATTGCCCGAAATTACTGTAGTCTTTTGGGCTCTCCTCACCCTAAACCTTTGATGGTTGTTGACATACCTCCACAAAGCGAAATAGGAAGCGGGAATAACCCCTTCACAAATCGTTGGGAAGGGATGGGGCCAGTTGACAAAAACACAGTCCGTTTTTTATCCATCCTCTAAATCACAACGTTTACCTGGTTTGTAGTTTATCGCAGACTTCGCAGGAGGTGAATCCCTAGGGCGTAATCTCTCTGTAGGGCTTCTCTCTGCCTGGATCATGGAGAGAATAGATGCAGATGTTGTGGTTTTGCTTCGAGGGCAGATACCTCAAGTGTCCGATATTGATATTTTCTTGGTCAGAATTCCTTTCGCTTCTCCAGCGTATCGTCTGGTACTAAATTTGCCCAAGAAACTTCAAAATGCCTTGGGTGGTCTTTCTGAAGTAATTTTCAACCCGGAACGCAGAGGAGGGCTCGGAATAGTTGTACTAGCGACAGGTCAGACGACGCCAACCTCTCTTGCACAATTCGAGCGGCTAGCGAAAACGTACGTATGCCGCCCGTTGCACCTGATTATAACTGATTTTTTCCCCCCCTAGGCAAAGCCTGTCGTGGATCATAACAACAAGCCATTCTGGATTTAATCCGGGATCCATGGTCGACCCTCTTCCTGATCTCTTTTTTCATTTGATGGCGCGGGGAGAGGGTGCCAGCATCGGAGACTTGGTAAGTAGGGTGTTCAATCGACCATGGGTGTTGGGCAATACCGATGTTGTATTCGTGGAATACGGGCTAAATAAGCCTAAACATTCACTTCTCCAACTAGGATCAAAGGGCCTGCGGGATTTCAGCCTGTGATGTGAACGAGCGGTGGAGGGGTGTCCAGCAGGGGATAAGAGAATTAATGGAAGTGCTTCCAAAATCCCTGTCACGGTTCTGGAGATAATGGGACAATACTTTCGAATACTACTTCAAGTTTTATTTCAATTCCTATTGAAGTTGAAGTCCTTTGTCGCGGTATCTTGTCACTGGCACACTGTATCTTTACTGAGGTTATTATGTGAATGCTATGCAATGCGTGGTCGCTATCTGGGTATTCGTTCAATGCTTACTACGCATCTCCCTGCCATTAGTTCCTCAGAGTAGAAAGTATTAGGCAGTATTTACGTCGGTTCATCAAGGCACTATCATTGATGGTTTGAAATGTTTAGGTATCTAAGCAATTGCATCCCTATCTGTATCATTCTTCTTTAAATGAATGTTTTCACATCTTATAAAACGCCGCTTTTTATTCGCTGTATATGGCTTTCTTTCCTGGTGCTCATATGCGGTCTCATAGATTTTTTTAGCGATCTCCAACGATTCACGTGATGGCAAAAAAAAAATACGGGGCCTAACCATATGGAAGCAAAGTCATCAGACTCAAGACAAATGAAAATCAGCTCACATTCCACCTTGCATGCCAAGAAACTGATGTTGCTTGAGCAGCAGGCGCGCAAAGACAAGGCAGAAGCCTTGAAAGTAGGTGACGATCATTTAAGGTACATTTAAAAGGTGCTAACCTCAACAACAATAGATGCAGAAGATCGCGGCATTCAAGACTCCTTCTTCAAAGGAAAGGGGAAATAACGACGACGGTTTAGGTTGGAGGAACGACTGCAGCCTCATCGTTGTCGGAAAGATAGGAGAAAAGGAAATTTCCCATCAAAAAAAGGTCAAAAAGCTTAACGAGTTGATAGCCATGCGGGTGGCGCGGAAAATGAGGTTGAAGGAGCTTATGGAAAAAAGAGCAGGGACTTTTTTCTCGAAAAGCTACAAGTGGTAGAGGGGAGTTAAGCTTATATAGACCGAGTCCGAGTTTAGGCAATTGGTGCAGGACAGGATTTCCGAGTCTGGGCGCTGTAGACTACCTCATATATGGATCAAGCGATTTATTTCTTCTATAAAGTAGGGCGATTTTACTTCCTCTCGCGGCCGTTATTATCTTCTTTTTCCTTTCCCATATATACCGCGCCTCAATATTATTCACCTTTTACTTGTTTTAAGGGCCACCGCTAGGCATGGCAAATACGAGTCCTAGTTTTTTTTTCACAACTTACTAGTAGCATCTGATGAGGTGTTTTCTGAGGGAGCCTGATTCACCTGAAAGGCGTCTCGGACCCCTTTTGATGTCGTTGGTTGCTTACTGGTGTTTCCAGGCCCCTAATCGTTAGACCTACGAGATGGATGATAATCAATAATCGTGTATAATAAAAAAAGGTCGTATATCATTGCGAAGGACTAGGTTGCAGGGTTGGGGAAAACTAAAAATAGAACTCGGTGTTTGCCGGCTAGTTAAGAGTCAAAAAAATCCTGGCGGAGTCCGCTCCATAGCTATAGAGGGCACCTCGTTTACTGGAAATTCAAGCCCCGGACTGTCCGGCGGACCCATGGCCAAGCTTGTGACAATTAAACCTACCGTAGGTGTAAAAGCGGTACCACGTGTCGGACGCGCAGCTACCACTCGCTGCCAAGCCACAAAAAAAAATCCTCCCTAACCTAATCCCCAACCGAGACAGGATGTCACAGAACTGTCACAGGATTGATATATTCCCTAAGTCTGTCGGACAGTCCGGCATTGATATTTCTCATAAACGAGGTACCCTGGCTCCATAAAAGAACGAGTCCTATAAATAGGACTCGCCGTAACTCAACCTAGAGATCACGTGATTGGTTGGACTTCCGTAGTCGTACGTAAGGTTGGGGTTAAGGATGGGTTAAAGTCGACACTGCTGGTACACCCAGATATAAGTTCAATGGCCGTAAGAGAAGGATATTCGGCAGACTTGTCACTGGCTGGAATACGAATGGTGCTCGTCATCTGAGGGAGAGACACAGGCAAGACACGTCTCCTAATTTTTTTCTTCGCCTGCGGGCCGCGGCGGCCCTCTTACCCAATTTAGGTCTTTTCCTGGGTTTTCGGCAGGTTAGCGGTTTTTGTGGCGGATACTGATACTGGATACTGAACATTACCTAAGTAAAAAATTTGAACAAACACCAATTTCAACTTGAACCACCATGCTCGACAACGACAACGGCAATGGCACTGGAACCACCACCACAGGGTCAACTGCGACAAGACGAAGAGGAGAGATGGGAAAAAGAACCACAATGAAAGGGGCTCGAGATGCATATCGAGCCCCTGAAATAATACGAGCCACCACCACTACCACATCACCACACAACGGCATGAAAGGGCCCAAGCTACGGTATAAATCGTCGTTTGGGCCCTAGGTATATTTTTTCTTCTTTTCTTTCTTTTTTTATTGTAACTATCCAATATTTTATTTATTTATTTATAGACTGTAAACGGCATCAGGGACAGAGGAAAAGGCAGGAGAAGGGAACGAGAGCAGGGGCTTGAGACGCGTCTCAGGCCCCAGGTACGTTTTTTTATTTGTCTTGACTAATGTTTATTAACAATAAAATAGACTGCGGATACGGCTGCCACCACTACCGCCCTAGCATCTAACCATGACGACGACGACGAGGGACAGGGCTCGAGATGTAAACGCATCTTGAGCAGGTATGTTTTTTTTTCTTTTATATATATATTGTGTTAATGTTTATTTGCAAATTAATAGATTACAAGTACGGTCACCAATACCCTACTAGTAGAACTACACACGGCAATGCCAGCCACGACGATAGCTAACCACCTCAATAGGGTTTTTTTGACCTACTAATTTAAATTTAATTCATTAACCTTATGACGATGTTTACGGTTACGACGGCAGTATTATTATTTATTTTTCATCATTAGCTCCCTCACCTTGTTTTTTCTTTCTTTCTTTTTATTTTTTTGTTAGCCTAATTTAAATGTATTAGTCGTTACAAAGGCCTCTGCTATTTTTAAAAAAATTAATTGAAGTGGCATTCTTCAAGTTAGCGTATGTGTTCTCTTACTCTACGTGTCGCTCGCCCGATTTGGGAGGATAATCAAATTATACCGTTATTTATATGGCATTGTTCACAAACGGGTGGGATCTAAGCGAGTATCCAGCAGGGAAACAGCCGAACAGACGCAATCTGCTCAGAAGCTTGATCTAAGCGAGTATTTTGGTGCCAAAAAAGGGCCAGAAGCTGAGCTGGCGGATGGTGAACCACTCCAGCGAGCTACCTCCTGTGCCAGCCAACGCAATATACCTACAGTTTCCTCTTGTTCTCCCCCCTCTTTTCTTTTTTCTTTTTTTTAAAATTATTTAATTATTTACCCACAAACACCAGTATCCTGCCGGGTTTTCCATGCCCAAGGCCAGGTTAAACCCTGCCAGTTCACACGTCACATTTCGTGAATAAAGCGGTAAGACTTTTACTAGGGTTTCTAGTTCTTGGTGAATTCCAAGGGGGCACCGGGATTGGAAAAATAGACTGGGGGTCGATTTTTACTTTTCAGCCAAAAAAGTTGGACTAACTAACTTATGTAATCAGGCACATATCTAAATATAGTAATAACATTTATCGGCTCGAGCGCTTGCCTCCTTGTCCTTCCCCGATACTTTACATGCCTCGCAAACCCAATTTTTTAAAATCGGGTCATTCCTGATGATATTAAGAATAATAAAGTTAAGCTGATGATGAACTGAACACATTCCCACAGAAGCAACCATTCAGCTCCACAGCCCATCTAATTCTTTTTCTTTTAGTGGGAAAATTGTTGATTTCGGAGAGAGACAGTGGTGAAAGTGAGTATAGCAGCAGACTCTACAGTCTAAATAGAGTTGGTAGCTAGAGTCGGTCAATGTCAATTATTTTTTTCGGCGAGTGGCGAGTGCCAGTGAACTCCGCATATGATCAAATTTGAGTTTATTTTACTTCAATTAGTCCCCATTACTGGTTCTGCTGTAGTATTCAGCTATATTGACCATGCGTGTGCCCTGGGTGCAGTTAAATATACGTTCTGAGTCCAAAGTACTGTACTATTTCGACCAATCGTTCACGCCTTGTGATGCGTGACGCTCATAGTTCACTGGAGTTGATTGATGTTCACACCTCAATGTGATGCGTGACATGCAAAAAAAAATGTTCACAAAGCAAGTGGGATAGGCAGGGATTTTTTTTGTCACTTTTGATACCACTTTGTGCCTGTTTAAAAGGTGTACCTGTGATGCGTGACGAATTACAAATTGGTTCAGTTCACGATCCCCTGTGCCAGTGATGCGTGACGTGAACGATCGGTCGAAATAGTAAAGTATAGTGGGTTCCATTTTTTTTTTCGCCGCCTGTGGCTGGAATAACCAACCGGGGTCCTGCTTTTCATCGACTTCAAGTTGATCGATTTATCATAAACGTTATCGTAGGCTGACACAAGGAGATTACATCATGGCATGATTATGCCCTTCATTAATTAAGCTTCATTGGACATGTATGATGGTAGTGTTCTTTATCTCCAGGTCTTATTTCAAAACATGCCTTCGAAGACGCTTGCTTTTCTCCATAATATTTTTCACCCTTTCCCACGTATCCTTGGAATGTCTGCATCTCCACTAGACTTGAACACAAATGATTTCACTAACCGTATGTCTGTCGAAGACTGGAGACGCAGCCTTGTCAAGATATATACATCTCGTGATCTTGAATTAGGCCCTAAATACCGCGCACGTATGTCAAGACTTCAGGTCGTCAGAATTCGTCGCTACAAAGAGCGTCAAGGTCCAAGGCACGAGTACCTGGTCGCTGAAATAGCCGTTTCAGCATTACTCACGGTAACTCACCTGCGCATGTAATTACTGCTGGCGACCGATGCAACGCTTAGTATTAACTTTTAACCTACAAGATCACCATTAATCCAGCAGTACATAATATGCTTTACATAAATCGTGCGTAGTTGTAATGTAACTTACAGTAGATGGATGGAATGGAATAGACTGCCAAGATGTTATGCGTGACTTCAAGTTACAACCAGACGATCACGTTGAACACCACTTTACAGGATGGAAATTCTTCGACAACCCTATAATATCTCCCCATCTTTCTTTGGAAGTTTGCCTTGGATGAGCGATTTTGTGCTTGGAGATGGCCAGGCAATCAGGAGTGCCTTTTCGGAAAATAATCAAAAATTTTTGGTATGTTTTAAGCAACAACTCCCGCCTTCGAACAATTTACAGCTGTCCAAGCCTCTAGTAGATGCTCTAATGAAGCACCAACATACGCTAACGTACGATAAGACTCTGACTACCCCTAACTACTACTTCTGGAAGTGGATAACAGGGGAGCTAGACGCCGCTCCTTTGGGAGTCCATAATGCAGGACGAGCATCCATTCTTTCTGTGGTCATAGCATACAGAGTCCTAGAGACTGCCAACATGGTATATGGCTCATCCTTTATACGACGCGTGCCCATCAGCAGAGATCAACCCGAAGATGTCATAAAGTTGGTAGATTCCGTGAAGAAACTAGTGAGTAAAGCCCTCCGAGTCGTCATCTTCAAAAGGACATGTATCATCTGCCCTATAGATACAACAAAATGGGGAGGATCTGAATTGGGTGGAATTCCTCCAACAAGCAAAAGCAAACGCAGACATGATTTGGGCCAAGGAGGACCAGGATACAGAAGGGAATGAATCTCAACCTGCCTCCAGTCGTTTGCTTCATTCACTCATCCAGAAATCAAGGATTGCCCATGGATACTGCCTGTTGGCAAATATAGAAACAGCTGCTGCCCATCTACTGTATCTTGTCAGCGAGGTTAGTCTGCAAGGCAATCCCAGCATTGATTATCTAAAGTTATCTCAATATAGGGAGAGGTAGATATTCCTGAGGTATCAAAATTGGTTCAGAAGCTTGGGCTGTGAGTGTGTTGCAATATTCTTGAATCCATTCTTCTCACTAGCGAAAAAAAGTTCCCTTGAAGAGGAAGGCGTTTCTTATGTGAAGAAATCCTTGGCTAAAGCAAACTTCCAGCAGCCCCTCTTTTTTGCCCTCGCCGTGTCTCCCATCTGGCTCCTGATGGATTCCCTGATGTCTGGAAAGTCATTCACGAAAGCATGCACAAAAACATGCCTCTTGAACGTAAGTTGGCATGGGCGCAGCACTGTACCTAAATTAATCAGTGGTCTCCTAGGCCTGGTTATTCTCTCCATTCAAACGGAGCGAAGAGTTTATAAAAGTAGAAGATAGGCTATGGAGGGCAATTTTTGACATAGTTGATGGAATTCCAACCAAAACGGCCTTAGGAAAGTTCTTTGAAAGCTTAAATTTTCATGAGCTTTCTGCAGCAGCAGCGGCTGATGAAACCTGCTTCGTCCAAGTTAGCTCCGGAAATAAAGGTGAGGGAACATATAGGAAGGCGATTTCCTTAAAGTTTTCCATGCATCGCTTTGCAGTGCCCTAACAGAAAAACAGGTCCAGCAGGCCCTGAGATCAAGGAGCTAGATGCTCCAGAGGCTAGCCAGACTTTGTTGCGCCTTTCAACACCAGGTGAGTCGTGCCTTTTCGGAGGTACCTTAATGACTTAATGCTCTATAGGGGAGGTAGAGGCCGCATCATGGTCTAGAAAAAGGACGCATGAAGATTATTCCGCCGATGCAGAGTTCCAGTCGAAGAAGATGAGGGCTGACTTGGATAGGTCTTCTAAAGGTGAGGATCAAACCCCTGGAGTTAGAAACCTCCCCCACTTCCCTGAAATTTACATAGAGAGACGTCTGAGCCCGGGGAGAAATATGGGGATCGGGCAAGAGGACCTTCTAGAGACTATGGAATGGGATCGTGGCTTAGAGATTCACACCCCTATCAAAGCAGCTTCACACGGCGAGGAAGTCCAGCATGTAATAGAAACTCAGAGACCCTCTGACCATGCTACGCCTTCAGGTAACCTTTACCGGCATTGCGTTTAAATAAAGATTTTCAGCTGACGAATGCTGTGTCTCAGGATCACATAATGTTAGTACCAGTCTTCAATCGCAGCTTGGGGGACCTTTGGATAGGCTTCAGTTAGCTAAAATTAGTAGGTCACATTTTATCCATTTATAATAATACAACGACCAATAATTGAAGTCGTTGAAGATAGCCCCGGATTTTTAGAATCACGCCAAAATAGAGCGCAGGAGGATGAACCTGGGGCTGTCAGAGTAGCTGATGTCAACGAAGATGTGCTTGGGAGGTTGGACAGAAGTGAGGAAGTAGTAAATAGCTATGACGCAAACTCACTGCAGGGTCACGGTATCTCTGAGGCGTTGGATCGGCAGAGCCAGGTAAAGAAACAAATATAAGTTTCTAGGTACATTTTTCTAACATTTTTCTGGTTCTTTAAAGGTTGAAATCAAGCATCGTGACAAACCAAGAGGGAAAAGCTGGTCGAGGAAGAAAGGATTTTCATCCAAAAACGACACTCGTCAAACTGCATCAACCGTGGGTGGTGGTATATCCGCATCAGAAATAATAGACAAAGGCCAACACGTAGGCAATGCTAACGCCAAGGAAGAAAATATGAGTATGGCACGGCATCCTGGAGACCTCCTTATCTCATCCTACCAAGCGCTTTGTGATGACGAGGAGGACTGGCCAAATGTTGAGGCCAAAGAACAATGCGGGGTTCAGGTAAGCTATATTTCACATTTCTTTATCTCGACTGACAATTTTTGATTGGGGAAACATAGAGAATCCAAGGACAGGAAACCATTTTCTATCCAGTCCCTGGATCGCCCAACGAAGCAATTGCTTACCAACCCGAGGCCCATGTGCGTATAATATTCATGGATCTAGCCTTTGCTGACAATAATCTTGTAGCTCGAAAAAGAACTATTATGGTTATATGCACTTGAGAATCAAACCCTAAAATTCCACACTAGCATTCCAACGTATGCAGCAAAACTGGAACACTCATGTCTCTCAGTAATGACAGGAAAGGATTGGAATAAGCTAACTCACCTTCAAAGGCAGAAGCTATTTTCCACCAAGGATATCCTGATACTAGATTCTGGCTTTGAAGCGGTGCTTTTTGACAGGGATCTCCTCCTGACAATCGCTGGGAGCATGGATAGAGTTGTCACAGTCCAAGGTATGTGCAAACACAAAACAAAATTCTGAACCTCATCGCTTTATTTTGTAGACCACTCTGGTGGTGAATTCGATGGGAAATGTTTCAGTGGAAACATGGACCTTCTTTATCGCCATTCACAGGATTGTAATGGACTGGTGTTAAGTGCCCTTGACCTCCTTGCCACTGAGGCATTTCATCCCAGCAGGTCAATTTCCACCGATGTCTGCGCCTTTCATGCAACTATGGGTAGGCAATACTGCAACCAGAATTGTCACCAGTATCCTCAGCGAAGCATGCGTTGGAACGATTGTTCCCTCAAGCATGCAAATTCCAGGTTCGAAATAGGCCCTAATGGCTTTGCGAAGTATAAGCGGGTCATTTGCGGGGCTGAATTGCTATTTCTTGCTACGTTAGTTGAGGACGTCAGTATTGGGGATATTGACATTTTCTTCCCAGAAAACTTCAATAGAGATTTACCTCCTGGAACTAGATGGATAGTGGAAGCTGTCCCGATTTTTCCAGGGTCAACCATGTAGGCTTCCATACTTATTGTCCTTTGACCAAGCTAACTTCAACTTCCCCTCGGGGTAGATACATAAGGCCATGCATACCACATGCCACAGTGGCTTTGCGTCATACTGTGTGCCAAGGTGGATACCTCTATTCTTGGTCTACCATAAAGGACACGTGCTATGGAATACTACATAACTTTGGCACAGGCTTATTCTTCTCCAGTGCTGAAAGGGTTTGGGATTCTCGCGAGCTCATTAGACGGATCGTCACCTATTTCCATATACATTTCGTTGAGGGCAGATCTCAATCAGGTATGGACGCCTTACGTGTCACAGCTACTATACAGTTGAAAAACCCCCTCAATCAGATCTTGGCCATCACCTCCCTAATCTGGCTGATTTTAAGGAGGTGGTTAGCCTCCTTTGTCTCTTAAATGTAGCAACGCTCGGTCACCTCATCTACCTTCCTTTCTATGAAGAAAAGGTTATCCTTTTTGACAGTGGCCATCAAAGCCTGTTTTCTTCCACAAGGCGGAAAGCCGAGGCTATATTGGGGTATTTGAACAGAAATGTTCTCTTAAAGAAGGATGGCTTGGAGCTGGAGTTTAAGCCCCTCTTTCAGACGTATTTTGTCCAGCAGCTCCGAAGTCTCATTTGTCAATGCTCAACTGGGCAACCGGAAAATTCAATATTCCTGGGAGAAAAACCAATTTTCCAAAGACTTACTGAAGCAGTAGCTGCCTCGTTCTATGCCAAGGGGTGGTTTGTGGAGGAAATAAAGAGACAAAAGAAGATAAACTATCCAGACACAAGCTATGCGTGGATCTCTGATGAGGTGTTTGTCACCTCACTACGCAATGGTTCAGAAGGTTTGCTTGCTTTCTCCTTACGATCGTTCTTTTAATCACTTTTCTACAGATATTTTGGGAGATTACTGCAACTTCGACCTTGAACTCCCTACCAACCTGGCCTACGATGATAGAAATGAGGAGATGCGCTGCTTGTATTATATCTTACAGCATCCAAAGTTTAAAAATGTTCATCCAGTTGTTGGTTAGAGGACCAGGGCCTTATTACCCTACTGTATGTCTTTTTGGGATCAGGTTAGACCCATCTTATTCTAATAAACCTCCTCGAAATTTGAATTATTCCAGTCTAAGCACATTGACGTGGGCCCGGGGAGAAAGCTTTTTTTTCAGCCCCATCCCCTAAATTGCTATGCCGCGGCAGCTCTCGTGACTCGAGATCGCTTGCATAAGCAAGCAGTATCAGAGTCTGCTTTCAAATGCGCATAGTACTACTAGTACTAGTCTAGTAGTAGTAAGAACCCGATACCATTATACATGATTTTTTCCATGCTAACCAGTCCGTAACCGACTGCTTAGCATCAAAAAATGAGCGCCACAGGATTTACTGAAATTATTTAATTTCAAGAAACTTCCGTATGGCGCTGCACCATAAGAAAGTTTCTTGACATCAAATAAATTCAATAAAACCTGAGACGAGCCAGTTAATTCCACTATTAACGTGCTAGTGAAGGCCATCGCGGAGCGTGGCAGGTACGAGTCCCTTTTTTTTTTCAGTTGGGTTGTACAAAGAAGATAAAAAATAAAAACTTACTACCATCCGTGTCTTTAACCTGATCTTTCTGGTTTTATTTTGCCCTACACCCCTCCCACTGCCTCTCCGCCGCTCCCTGCCGCTGTTTGTGTTTGTCCCGACGTCACGTCGTGGTATGCTGGGGTTGGTGCCACGTTCGAAGGAGTGCGTAGAGGTGGCGACATTTTCGAAAACAAACGAGAGTCACCCCTGTCACATTTGCGAGCGAGAGGGGGGTGACTGCGTCGTATTTAGCTAAAAAAAACAAATTTTTTTCATAAACAGTATATGTATATGTATATAAGACTTACCAGGTTACAAATGTATGGTCCAAACGAGCCAAGCGCTCAAGACGAAAACAGGACAAGAACCACCCCCCATCATGTTTGCGAGGGAGGGGGTGGTGTGTCGTAAGTAGCTAAAAAAAACTCTGTTAGTAATGAAAAAAGAATATGAGAAAAAAATATGAAAAAGATTACCTACGTCCCAAGAGATGACGTCCCAAGAGATGCCGTCGTCTTGGGCTGCCTTTTTGTGTGGCCTTGGTTGGGACGTGGCAGCCTGGTGTTGGTAACAGTCCCCTGCTCCTCGTCCTGGTACTACTAGTATCCGTCACGGTTCGTTGCCATCGTCCTGGTTCCTGTTCGGTACACCTACTCTAACGTGGTGGTTGGACAGGTCGACGTGACAAGTCTGGGGTGGCGGGACGTGTCAAGGTGATGGTGGTGGCCGTTTTGTGGTCGTAGGACATGCCATGTCTTTAAATAATAACTGTTAATGAAAAAAGAAAAAAGAAGATATAAAAATATGTACCTACACATCGAGATGCGTCTCAAGACCCTGCTGCTAAAAACATTGACTCGTTCGTCATCCAGGTATTGGTGTGGTGACGATGGTGGGCGTTCATCATTGTCGTCGTCGTCGTCGGTTGGTTGTTGTCGTTGGTGGCGAGGTGGCAACAAGCATCGTCCACGTTGTTGGTAGTAGTTGGGTGGTTGGGTGATGAGTTAAGAACCTGAAAAGACAATAATTTGGTTAGCAAAACGAATAAACGAGAAGTAAAAAAAAATACCTGAGCCCTTTGCGCTCATCTGGCATGTTTGTCGCATTCGCCGTCGTAGTCACGGTGGCAGGAGATGGGTGTGGCAGGGAGCCATTGCCACAAGAACCTAAAAGAGAACATTAGTTAGGTAAAAAATATATATGAGCGAAAAAAAGACGTGCACTGGCAACCGGAGATAAGGGAAGATGGACCCCGAATACCTATCGGGAGTTACCGCCTATGGCACCATTAACAAGACCCCGTATTTGGACGCCTCAAAAGAACGATTCCCATAAATGGGACTCGTAAATATTTGTATACCGAGCAACTTCTGGAGATATGTTAGACAAACAGAGCTACATGTTGAAGATCCAGGAAGTCACATTTGTCTGGCTACTGCCCGGAAAAAGGAAGGGGAAGAAAAATTTTCAACAAATTTTACATCTCAGATCCGAACCACATTTCGACTCTTTGTTTGCACACTTCCTTTCTTTTGGCTGATGGCTAACAGAGCGGAATAATGAGATGACCAGAAGACCTAAAGGGATGAGTTCTTATATCCAAAAGCCAAGCAACAAGAACTTCCTTTGGAACAAAGTATAATTATAATTAAACTATAATTTATTAAAAAGTAGTACAAAGAAAAAAACAAAAGAAAAAACAACCCCCGATTTTAAAGCAAGAAAAAAAAAAAAACACCAATAAAAAAAGACCAATCAGAAATTCCATTAAAAAAAAAAAAATAAAAAAAATAAAAAAAAAAAATAATAAAAAC
>Ga0137437_1000127_pt1 | contig 19884 bp, 13 predicted proteins | sample EasRivERMGT138_2_FD_102332 | JGI IMG/M metagenome (GOLD analysis project Ga0137437, IMG submission 102332) | Soil microbial communities from meander-bound floodplain in the East River, Colorado, USA - East River MetaG ERMGT138_2 | ecosystem: Environmental > Terrestrial > Soil > Floodplain ...
CCACCGGAGGAGCCACACGCAACCGAGCTCGCCGCCGAGCTGGTGACCGCACTAGTGCGCGCACGCCGCGTCGGCGATGCCGTCGAGCGCGGGCTCACTTTCCTTGACGCCGCGAGCTGCCGCACCAAGGCGACCGAGCTCGGAATGCTGCACCTCAGCGTCGGCGAGGCACTCCTGGCGGCCGGTCGTTTCCCGGAGGCCCGTCGACAGCTCGAGGCCGGGCTGCCACTGATCCGAGGACGCGACTTCCACAACGAGGACCTCGCTCATCTCCACCTCGCCCGCCTGGGGTTGATCACGGGGGACCTTGCGCTGACCGAGGAGCACCTGCGGCTGCTGAAGGACCGAGCCGACGCGCTCGACGAGTCGACCCGCTGCGACGTCCACGTGCTGGAGGCCGCCGTTGCCAGCGACTCGGGGCGCGTCGAGGCCCAGCGTACCGCGCTACGTGACGCGATCGAGCTAGCCGCCCATGACACGCTCCGGACGCGCCTGCGCCTCGAGCTGGCGCGCGTCGATCTCGTCTCCGGATGCGAGGTCCCGGACTTCGACGAACTCCTCGAGCACGCACTCGGGCTGGCCGACGACGCCGACCTCGACGCCGTCCTCATCGACATCGTCGGCAACCTCGACGTCCCGCTCTCCGCGGCCACGAGCCAGGCGGCGCTCCGCTGGGCGGAGCACCGCGTACGACCGGACCTTGCGGCCAGGGTGTACTACCGCGCCGGCCGCGCCGACGACGCGCGCGTCGAGCTCCGCACTGCACTGGCGACTGACCTGTCGGGTGAAGACCGCCTCGCCTGCATCCACCAGCTCGTCACGATGTTGGAGCTACGCAATTTCGACGAGCGACACCTGTTGTGCGACGAGCTCGAGGGTCTGCTCGACGCGCATGACCGTCCTCATGCCCGCCTCGATCTCGCCGCAGCACTGCTCGGCGACGTCTTCGGCGATCCGCTCACCCTCCGGCGCGCCCGCCGGCATGTGCAGCGCGGGCTCGAGGGCGTGCGCGATCAGCGGTCCATCGACTTCGGGCGCCGCCTGCTGCGCCGCATCGACCGGGCGCTCGATCGCGCCGATCCCGGCGGGGACCGCGAGGACGACGCGCCTGTCGCGCCCGATCTCCACGGCGGCGACGTGCTGCGGTTCCTGTCCGACCCGGCCGGCGAGGCCTTCATGCGGATCCGGACGCAGCTCATGCCGTCGGCGGCACGCGATGTGGACGTGCCCGGCCTCGTCGCTCGCTTTGAGCTCGCCGTGCCTGCGGACGCCGGTGCGCCGCCCGCAGGCGAGCCGGTTCGCCTCGACAAGCTGGAAGCGCTCGAGGACACGATGCGTAGCCAGGCGACGGACACGACGTGCCCGGGCGTACTGGCGGCGGCGGTTGCGCTGGTCGCCCACCTGGCCCGCGCCGGACGCCGATCGATCGAGGACGTCCGGGCGACCACCACCGCGGCGTGCGATGCACTGCCCGCGGTCGGCGACCTCGGCGTACGTTCGATCCTGCTGCGTGAAGTTGCCCTCGTCTGGTCACGCGACTGGCGTCTCGAAGATCCGGTACGCGACCTCGCGCTCGCGATCGACCTGCTCCGCCGCTGCATGGAGCTGGAGGGCGGCGAGGAAGGGGCGGCCGGCGACACCATGGCGCTGCTGGCCCGCGCGCTACGCGACTCGGCCGGCGGCCGACGCGACAACCTGCGCGAAGCGAGGCGCCTCCACGAGCTCCGCTTCCGACGAGCGCAGAGCGCCGGCGACCCCGACGCGATCGCGATGACGCTGTGCGACCTTGCCGAGATCGAGCAGAGGACAGGCGACCGGCGCGAGCGTCTGCGCTGGGAGGCGCACCGCCTGCGCGACGCGGCAACGGCCGCGCGAGACCCGCGCCTGCGGGCCCGGATCGCCGCCGACCTGGCGCGGGTGCAGACCCTGATCGCCGGTCTGCTCGACGGTGCCGAGCGCCTGCGCTCGCTGGAGGCTGCGCACGCCGCCTTCGGTGAGGTCGCCTTCGCGCTGCTCGACGAGCACGAGCGCCGCGCTGCCAAGCTCCACCAGACGCTATGCGAGGCGAGCCTGGCGCGACTGCGCGGAGACCGCGACGGCGAGATCGAGCGATGGCGGCACCACCTCGGCTCGCTCGACGCGATGACGCCCGAGCATGCAGTCGCTGCAGCGAAGCACCAGCTGGCGCTCGCGCTTATGTCGGGCGAGGGCGCCACGGCCGAACAGCTCGAGGAGGGCCTACGCCTCGCACGCGAGGTGGCGGCGGTCCGGATGATCGATCGCGACCCGAAAGGCCGTTACGAGACGGCTGTCGGATTGGGCCGGGCGCTGGTCGCCGCGCTGCGGACAAACTCTTCCCTGCTTGCTGCGCTCGCTGACCGTGTGGCCGACGAAGCGCGGTCGTGGTTCGAGCAGGCGATCGCGGCGGCACGAGCGCTCGGGCCAGGTGAGGCGTTGGCCGACGCGGCGCTCGGGGGCTGTGAGCTCGAGCTCGCGACCGCAGCCGACGACACGGTTGTCGACCGGCTCGAGCGAGCCTGGGCCGTCGTGACCGAGGCTACTCCATACTTGATCCTCCATGTCGAGAGCCGCGAGCGAGAGGCCCGGATCGCGATGCGCATCGCCGCGGGGCTCTCCCATCGGTTCTCGAAGCAGGCGACGCCGACCACGGCGGCCGGCATCGCCTACGTTCTCGACGGCAAGAACGCTGAGGTCGTCGCCCGCTGGCTGCTCCGCGCCCAGGAGCCGGCGCGGCGGCCCCTGCGGGCCCGGCTGGCGCGGCCGGCAGCGGTCTCGGCTCGCCTGTGGGAGGAGTGGGTGTCAGCTCTCGCCGATCGCGACGGGCATCGCATCGCCGAGTCCCTCGACCGCGTACGCGCCGCGGAGCCGCGCTTTCCCGACGACTCCGTGGCCGACGAACCCACCTGGCGCTGGCTGCTGGCCCATCCCGACAGCGCGGCGATCTCGCTCGTCCTCACGGAGCCGGCGGCGCTCGCGGTGATCATGCAGATCGATCCTTCCGGGCTGCGGCGCACATGGGTGCTCGGACTTGACCTGCCGCCGCCTCCGCTCGCCTACGAGGCCCTGACAGCCCTTGTGAGCAACAAGGTTCCCGGCCAGGAAGCAGGCCGCGCGATCGAGTCCCTCGCTGGCTGGTTGCGCCAACATCTCGCCGCACCGCTGGAGCGGTTCCTCGGTCGTGCGCCCGCCGCGGTGCTGTGGTGCCCGGACCCTCGCCTTCGACTGATCGCGCCCGGCGCGATCTGGTCGGGGCTGCCTGTGGCGATGACCGCGAGCCTCGCGCTGCCAACCCTGAGCGCGTCGCCCGCTCGCCGGCGCTCGACGCTGATAGTCCTCGCCGATCCGGGCGATCAGGCTCCGGAGCCGGGGCTCGATCTCCAGGGGCACGGTCTGCCGGCGCTCGAGTCGCTGGCGCGGGTCGCCGCGGAGCGGGGGGCGGTTCGGTTGCTCGGCAGCGTAGGTCGCTCGTCGGGGCGGACGCTCCTTGGCGACCGGACGGTGGTGCGCAACACGCCCGCGAGCGCAGCAAACCTTCTCGCCGAGGCGGGCGAGCACGACATGATCGTCGTCCTCGCCCATGGCCAGGTCGACGCCATCGAGGACGCAGCGCTGCTCTGCCTCGATGAGGACGGCGACCTCGATCGTCTCGACGTGACCACGCTCGCGCGCGATCCGGATCGCTTTGCTGGCGCGACGGTGCTGCTGCTGTCGTGCGAGACCGGCCGCGCGAGCGACTCGCTGGCCGAGCCCGGCGGCGTCGCCGGAACGCTGGTATCGGCGGGTGCGCGCCACGTCATCGCGCCGCTGTGGCCCGTCCAGCTCGACGTCGCCGTCCAGGTCGGAAAGGCCGTGCTCCGCGGCATCCAGCGCGGCGCCGCACCATGGGAGGTCCTCGCCGGGTTGCGCATCGACGTCGCCGACGACGCGCCCACCCTTGGTGGTCCACCGCCACCGCTGGCGACGCGGCGGGAAGAGCGCCGGCTGCAGGGGTTTGCCTTCGTCACCTGGGTGGGCTGAGCTCCCTCGTACCGACGAAGACGTCGTCTCTCTGCCCGGCCTCGGTGAGGACCGACTCCAGATCGCCGTCGCGGATCGGCTTCAAACTCGCGACCAGGATGATCAGCGCGGCTTCGTCGCCGGGATCGATGCGCCACAACTTGTCGCCGGCCAGATCGAAGTGCTCGGTGACCTCGAGACCGTCCGGGTTCGCCTCGTCGACGACGAACAGCTTGAAGCAGGGAGCCTCCGGCGCCGGCCGGCCGAGCACGTCCCATGAACCGGGTGGATTTCCGGCCGCTCCCATTACCGGGGCGGGCCGGGCAACGTGAATGCCGTCGAGGCTGCTCCGGATCCACTCGACGACTGCGGCGGAAGTCCCCATCGCCAGCTGGGCCACACGCGCGCGCCATCGCCTCCACGGCGGCCTGGCCGCGATCATCGCGTCGGCGAGCCGCGCGACGGGACGGGTGACCGGGGGCAGCTCGCGCATCGCCGCACCGGTCGCCGCGTCTTCGACCGCCGACCACAACCGGTACACCGGGTGGTCTGGCGATCCCAGCGCCTCGCGCCGCGACGCGGCCCGATCGAGCAGGTGACTCCACTCCGCCGGCAACCACGCGATCAACGCCTCGGCCTCGGCGCAGAAGGCGTCGGTCTGCGTCTCGGTTGCGACCACGCTTGCGGCGACGAGCAGTTCCTCGGCGGTAGCCAGGACCGCCTCGGCCTCTTCAGGGCGGCTGTCCTTCATCGCGTCGGCGAGGTGGCGCAGGCACCCGTCCCAGTCCAGCGCCCGCGCGAGCTCGGCCACCACCTCGGCAGGTGCTTCGCCGAGAACGGTCTCGGCCGCAGCGAGCGCGTTCGCGACCTCCGAGTGATGGGCCAGCAGTCGCCCGTACCCGACCGCCGACGCCAACCACCAGGTGTCCTGCGCGGATCGGGGCACGGCGGTCGAGGCCCGTTGCAGGTTTTCGGCTGTGATTCGCACCAGATTGTCGCCGTGCATGCCAGTCTCCTTCCGAAAGTAATCGGCCGCATAACGGCGGATGTTGACCTCGTCCCAATCGAGGCCCCAGATGGGGGGAAGTGGCCGGAAGGCCGTCACCACCCAGTTCCAGCCGTCGACCTGAACGACGGCGAAGACCGCGTTCGGGGTCAGAACCTGGTGGCGGTGCTGGGCGTCTTGGGTCCGGGTCCACAGCGCGTCAGGGGAGGCCATCTCCGCCTGGTATGCCGGCGCGTAGGCTGCGTCGTGGTGGCGCCCGAGCAGATCACGCGTTCGATCCCAGCGCTTGCGGTCCATGAGCGGCAGCGCTTCGCGGTGGTCCCGCTGGATACCGACGACGGCTTCGGCTTCGCGCCGCATCGACGCGACGTCTCGTCCGCAGAGCCTCTCCCAGTGCTGCGACTGGTCGTAGAAGTGCTTCCAGACCTTCGCGGGCCGCATCCCCCGGGGAAGCGGCTCGATCGAGCCGATCGTCGGGTGCTTCCAGGACGACATCACTCGCCCTCCTGCAGCAGCGCGCGCAGCTTGTCGCGCGCCCTCGCCCGCCGGCGGCGGAATCGCTCCATGCGCTTTCGGCGGTCCTGCGGATCGCTGGGGTTGTCGTCTTCCGGGTCGAAGACGCGGGTGAGGTCGTGGACGTCCTCGGCCGACGTCACCGCCTGCCGGATCGTCGCCGGCTCCATCCCCGCGCGATCGGCGAGCCAGCGAACCTCGTCATCATCCAGGAGCTCCGGTGCGTGGTCGAGCTTCAGTACGATGCGGTCGGCGATTTCGAGGCGCTGCAGCGCCGCGCGAAGATGCCGGCCTCTCTCTGCCTCAAGCACAAGGGTGGCCGGTGACACGCCGTCTTCGCTCGGCGGCTCCCATCCACCCGCGGCGGCGTCCACCAGCGTCTCTCGCCGTCGGCTACGAGCCTCGTGGACGTCGATGCAGTGGTTGCGGAAGGCCCGGCCGAGATAGCGGCGGAGGTCGTCGATCTTCGGGGGCAGGGGGACTTTGATTACCTTGGCGAGGAAGTCGCGCAGCGCGTCCTCGATGACGTCGCCGGGCCAGGTTCGGCGAGCAAGCACCGGCACCATTCGCCGGAGCTCCGGCTCGAGGAACGCGAGGGCCGAGCGCCCAGCTTCTTGGTCGCCCGACGCGTGCCAGCGCCGCAATTCGTCGCCGATCGTGTCCCAGGACATGGGGTTCGATCATACAGGGGATGGACGATCAGGCGGCAGGTCATCTCCCTCTCCCGAGCCGGAGGAGGGCGGACCACTCCGGGGGAGAATCAGATCGGCGATGCAGAAGGAGCCGACGTGGATCATGATCGCCTGCCTGGCGCTACGCGTGCACGAGTTGCAAGGCGATCCTGACGATCGTGCCGCGCAGGGTCGCTCCCCGCCGGCACTATGGACCGCAGACAAGGACGCCGGCGCTCACCGCACGCCGCGGGCACCGGCGCGGGCTGCAAGCTACTGCTTCGACGCCCTGCGTCCCCCAGCAGCTGTGGAGCGACCGGGTCGAGCCGGCGCGGCTTGATGTGATCGCCGCCACGCGCCGATCCGGGTCCAGGGTCTGCGCGACACCGCGCTCGATCGCCCGCGCGTCTGGGCCGGTCTCTACGAGATGTCGCCGGATCGCCACGCCGTGCTCGGCTGGGCGCCGGCTGCCCCACATCCTGCTGGTCAACGGCAGCTTCGGCTACGGCGTCATGCACGCGCCGACGTTCGGTCTGCGCGCCGCCGAGATCGCCGCCTTCTCGAGGCGCGAGACGAGGATGGACGAGAGCGCGGTCGTCACTTCCTGCGCCCGTTCGCTCGCGTCGCGCGCTTCGGCTTCGTGGGCTTCTCTTCCCGCGGCGTCTCCACGCTGGCTTCAGCGAGGCGCCGGTCCCGTTCGAGCTCGCGTCGCAGCTCCTCTTCGGTCGGCAGGTACGTCAGGTACTTCGCGGCGAAGAGCTGTTTGTACTCGTTCAGGACCGAGTAGCGCGCGATCGTGTGGTTCTCCTCGGCGCAGAGGATGAGGCCGATGGTCGGCCCGTCGCCCGGCGCGCGCTCGTGCGCGTCGAAGATCCGCACGTAGCTGTCCATCTGCCCGACGTCTTGGTGCGTGAGCCTGCGGAGCTTGAGATCGATCAGTAGGTAGCACTTGAGCAGGATGTTGTAGAAGACGAGGTCGATGAAGAGGTGATCGTCGTCGAAGGAGATCCGCTTCTGGCGGGCGACGAACGCGAAGCCCTTGCCCAGCTCCAAGAGGAACTGGGACAGCTTGCTGATGATGGCAGTCTCGAGGTCGTTCTCTCGGTACTCGTGACGGCCAGACAGCCCCAGGAAATCGAGGATGAGAGGCGACTTGATGAGGTCGCTCGGCCGCTCGACGGTCTGCCCCTTCCGAGCAAGCTCCATCACGCCGGCCTTGTTCCGGCTCTTGAGCAGACGCAGGTGGAGCGCGGTGAAGATCTGGCGCTCGAGGTGGGGCGTTGACCAGTTCTCGCGCTCGGCCTCGATCTCGTAGAAGGTGCGCGCTGCCGGGTCGCTCACCTTGAGCAGCGGTAGTGCGTCCACGACAGGCGGCTGGAGAACCCCTGGGCGAATTCTGCACGAGCCTCGTGCAGAATCTTGGCTGCGTCGATCGGCTTCGAATTCTGCACGAGGCTCGCGCGGAATACCTCGGCCCGGATCGAGGGCGCTCGCTCTCGATAGGTCAGGTAGAAGTCACGGAAGTACCAGAGGTTTCTCGTCGAGTAGCCGCGCCCGACGCGTGCGAGGAGCTGCGCCGACAGGTCCTCGATCACCTGCTCGCCGTACTCCGCGCGCGACTCGCCGCGCTGCACGTACTCGACGATCTCGCGGCCGATGTGCCAGTACGACAGCACCATCTCGCTGTTGACAGTGCGGACGACGCGGGAGCGCGCGTCCTCGATGATCGCCACCACGCGCTCGACGAGCGCGGCGAGGTCGCCGGTCGGCGCGAGCGCGTTCCATTGTCTCCGCGCTGCGGAGGCTCTCTTGTGGCTCGGTTGCACGGCCTTCTTCCTCGCTCGCTTCGCCGTCATAAGTCACGCCCCAGGAGTCGAGCCTCGGCGGGCGCCCCCTTGAGCTGGAGGCGCACGCGGTCGTTGTCCACCAAGCCATCGAGTGGGCGAGACGTGGTCGTCACGACCGGTGAGCCTACCGTGTCCCATGGGGAGCATCCGGACGCTCGTGAGATCGACGCTTGTGCGGGATCGCCAGCTGGTGGCGACGAGATTCCGGTCGATGATGCCTTGCAGGTCGACTTCGTGGACGCCGCACGAACTCGGGCTCCGGGCCGGCGGCTCGCTCCGCGGACCAGGGCGCGGGGGCGAGACCCCGGGCGACTTCCGGGAGGCAACCGTTGCCCAAAAAAACGAGCAAGGCAGGGACCAGCGGGATGAACCGGGATCAGGACGCCGGGTAACCACTTGAGATCGTGCGAAGTCGCTGTTTTGCTTCGCCAAGTGGCGGCCCGGATGCGAGGTTCGAATCCTCTCGCCCCGACTCGTGTCGCCGGCTATCGGCGGCCGCGGCCCCGGCCGAGCGCGTGCTCGACCAGCGGCCGCAGATCGTCGAGCAGCTCGGGGGCGCACACCAGCCGGATCGCCGCCATCGGCTGGCCCAGCGGCATGTCCTCGAGCAGGCGTGACAGCGTCACGGCGCCGTAGCGCGGATGATCGATGACGTGCAGCTCCTCGTCGTCGGACGCGAGGTAGCCGACCTGGCGCGCGGTGTCGAGGTGGATGTAGCTCTTCGCCGCGGCCCCGAACCGGCGCTCCGCGACCTCGAGCGCCTGCGGCCACAGCCGATCCGCCGCCGGGCGATCGTCGCCGAGATCGAACGTCTTGAACAGGCGGCGATCGACGAGCCGCGCCGACAGGTCGCGCAGCACCGGATCCTCGGCGCCGGGTCCATCGTGGCCGGCCCACTGATCCATCGCGGTCGAGACCGAGATGTCGTGGAGCCGCAGGAAGTCGGTGGTCGAGACCTCGGTGCCGCGCGCCATCGCGCCGGCGATCGGCAGCCCGCCGGGCTCGGTGCCCTGGCGCGCCAGTTGCGCGAACCGCTCGAGCGTCTTGATGAACATCCACTCGGCCGCGCGCACCGTCTTGTGGTGATAGACCTGCGCGTACATGTACGATCGCGCGAACAGGTACTGCTCGACGGCGTACATGCCTCGCCGGTAGTCGACGACGAGATCCGACGGATCGTCCTGGCCGGTGCGGACGCTGGCGATCTGGACCGCGTGGATGATCCAGTCGAGATCGTAGGTCGCGTAGCCGGCACCGGAGTAGTGGCCGTCGCGCAGGAGGTAGTCGAGCCGATCGACGTCGAGCTGCGACGACACGAGCTTGCGCGCGAAGTGCGGCTTGTAGCGCTTGCCCCAGAAATCGCGCAACGTGGCCGGCAAGCCGGGCTCGAGCGCCTCGAGCGCCTCGGAGAGCTCGCGATCCTCGGCGACGATGCGCGCGCCCCAGCGCTCGTGGTCGTGCCCTGCGAACACGTGCTCCCAGGCGTGCGAGAACGGGCCGTGCCCGACGTCATGGAGCAGCGCCGCGACCTTGATGTGGAGCGCGGTCTCCGGCGCTAGATCGCGCTCGAGCCGGTGGGCGACGCGCTGCGCGATGTGGAACGCGCCGAGGGCGTGACCGAACCGCGAGTGCTCGGCGCCCGGATACACGAGCCAGGCGAACCCCATCTGCTTGATGCGGCGCAGCCGTTGCATCGCGCGGGTGTCGAGCAGATCCGCGATCGGCCGATCGGCGCCCTTGAACTCGATGAGTCCATGCACCGGATCGCGGAACACGCGGTCTTTCACGCCAGGCACGCTGGCATCCTACCCCCGGGAGCGGCCCACCGCGAATCGGCGGACCTCGCGCGTCCAGAGATGTCATCTATCAGGAATCTATAACGATTATTCAGCCAATCCATGAATTGGCCTCGATAAGCACTGCTGGCAGTGGGGACTCGGCTCGTGCAGAACGGCTAGGATGCCGCCCGTGAGCCAGAGCCGAGAGGTCGGGATCGAGCGCCTCGATGGCCAGGCCCGGCGGCCCGATCGCGATCGCGTCGTGGTCGAGGCGCCGCTGCAGCTGCGCGCCTGCGGGACGCCGGTCGCGACGATCATGCGGACCCCGGGCCACGATCTCGAGCTCGTCCGCGGCCTCTTGCACGCCGAGTCGGTGACCGCCGGCGCGCTCGCGCAGATCGACGCGGACGCGGTCGAGCTCGGCGTCCCGGCCGCCGCGTTCGCCGGGCGCGGCCTCCTCGCCTCCGCGGCGTGCGGCGTGTGCGGCCGCGTCGCGATCGCCGATCTCGAGCTGCGCGCCCGCGAGGTCGCCGCCGACACGGCGATCGCGCACGACGTGCTGGCCCGGCTGCCCGACAAGCTGCGTGCCGCGCAGTCGGTGTTCGCCGATACCGGCGGCCTCCACGCCGCGGGCCTGTTCACGACCTCGGGCGCGCTGGTCGCCGCGCGCGAGGACGTCGGCCGCCACAATGCGCTCGACAAGCTGGTCGGCTGGGCGCTGGGGCAACGGCTCGCCGCCGCGGATCACGTCATCGTCGTGTCGGGGCGCCTCGGCTATGAGCTCGCGCAGAAGACGGTCATGTTCGGCGCGCCGATCCTGGCCGCCGTGTCGGCGCCGAGCTCCCTCGCGATCGAGCTCGCGGAGCGCTTCAACGTCGCGCTCGTCGGGTTCGTCCGGGGCCAGCGCGCAAACGTGTACGCACACGCCTGGCGGATTCGCTAGGTGCGGCGCTTTTGCGATCAGCATCCTTGCCCGTGATCCACCTTCACGCATAGGTTCTCGTCGATGATCCATCGAGTGTGCCGCATCACCATCGCGCTGGCCGTCACGGTCGCGTGTGGCAAGAGCACCAAGGACCAGGCCACGACCGAGCCCAAGCTCGCGGAGCCCGCCGGCGGTGTGCCGAGTGCCCCGGGCGGGCCGGGCAGCCCGCCCGCGACCAAGGCGCCGGCGCCCGATCCCCGGCCCGCGAAGCCACCGGCAAAGGCCGCGGCACGCGGCCCGGAGCACGCGGTGTACTCGCTCGTCGATAACCGGCTGTCGGCGCACCTGGCGCGCGGCGGCGGGCTCGTGGTCCCCGCAGGCTCGGCCGGGTTCGCGAAGTACGTGCGGTTCGCGAACGTGATGAAGGGCGCGTCGAAGAAGGCGTGGGAGCTGCGGCAGACCGAAGGTGAGGTCAAGGTTGCGCGGCTCACCGGCAAGACCGGCACGGTGTTCGTTCCGCTGACCGCGGCGCAGGCCGGGCGTGCCAAGGTCCGGCTGCGCGCGTTCGCGGCGACCGACACCACGGTCAGCCTGCGGATCAACGACAACAAGGACATCAACGGCAAGCTCGCGAAGGGCTGGTCGACCGTCGAGCTCGGCGCGCCGGCCGGCCAGCTCAAGGAGGGGGAGAACGGGTTGCAGCTGTTCATGAAGTCGTCGGGCATCGAGGTCGCCTGGCTGCAGATCGGCGCGACGACGCCGGTCGGCGACGACGGCGCCACGACGTTCTACGATCCGGCGCAGAAGGCGTTGATCTTGCCGGGGAACGGCCAGATGAGCTGGTACGCCGCCGTGCCCGACAAGGCCAAGCTCACCGGCGATCTGTCCGACGGCAGCTGCACGGTCAACGTGCTCGCCACCGCCGAGGATGGCGCGACCGCGGAGGGCAAGCTCACCGGCACCGGCTCGGCGGTCGAGCTGGCGGCGCTCGCCGGCAAGGCCGCGCGGCTCGATCTCGAGGCCACCGGCTGCGCGACCGCGGCGCTGTCGAACGCGGCGCTCGTGGTGCCGGGCGACGCGGCGGCGGCCAAGCGCGGCGAGGCCCCCAAGTACGTGGTATTCATCATCATGGATTCGCTGCGAGCCGATCGGGTACGGGCGTTCAACCCCAAGGCACGCCCCGAGACGCCGAACTTCGACAAGCTCGCCGAGTCGTCGACGCTGTTCCTCGCGAACTACGTCCAGGGCAACGAGTCGCAGGTCTCGCACGCCTCGATGTGGACGTCGAACTACCTCGCGAAGCACAAGGCGATCGAGATGAAGGATCACCTCCCCGACAAGTGGGTGACGATCGACGAGGTCGCGAAGAAGGCCGGCAAGTTTGTCGCCGGCGCGTCGGGCAACGGCTACATCCGCCCCGCGCGCGGCTTCGGCTCGGGCTGGGGCAAGTACGTGAACCACATCGAGAGCGGCCTCGGCCTCAAGGGCGCCGACATCATGGACAAGGGGTTCTCGTTCATCGCGCCGAAGAAGGACCAGCCGTGGTTCCTCTACCTCGGCTTCATCGATACGCACGTGACGTGGCGCGCGAAGCAGCCGTGGCTCGACAAGTACGACGGCGGCTACAAGGGCCGGTTCGCGACCGAGCTCGGCGACGATGGGCCGGGGGGCTTCCCCAAGGATCTGACCGACCACGAGAAGGATCACGTCCGGGCGCTCTACGACTCCAACGTCAGCTACCAGGACGATCTGCTCGGCCAGATGATCGAGAAGCTCAAGGGCTGGGGGCTGTGGGACCAGACGATGCTGATCATCACCGCGGATCACGGCGACGAGCAGTGGGAGGACAGCCGCGTCGGCCACGGCGGCTCGGAGCGCGAGACCCTGCTCCACGTGCCCTTGCTCGTGCACTATCCGGCGACGTTCCCGGCGGTCAAGATCACCGAGGGCACCGAGGGGATCGACATCGTGCCGACCGTCGCCGACGTGCTCGGCGTGGTGGCCGATCCCGAGTGGCAGGGCATGTCGCTGGTGGCGCTCGCCAACGGCGCCGGCGGCTATCCGCTGATGTCGTTCTCGTCGCAGTACGAGAACAGCCACGGCGGGCGGATCGGCCACTGGAAGCTGAAGTTGATCGGTACCCAGACGCCGCGGCTCTACGACCTGGCCAAGGATCCCGACGAGCGCAGTGACCTGTGGGGCAAGGTGGCGTCGGAGATCGGCGCGCGCCTGCTGCTCGATCCGATGTGGATCCTGCGCAGCTGGAACGCCGAGTGGAAGAAGTCGCAATGGGGCAATGCGGCGGCGGTGACCAACCGATTCGCCGCGGACCTCGGGGAGTAACGACACATGAATCGAGACATGCATCCGATCGACGGCGCACGCTACCTGCTCGAGCGCGACGGCCAGGCGGACGACGCCGATGACGGCGGCTACCGCGCTCGCTACCGCGCCGCGATCTATACCCGCGACGCCGAGTTCACGGCAGCGGCGACGCTGGACGACGCCGGACGCGTCGAGCTCGCGCCGACCGGCGCCCCCGACGAGCTCCACGCAAGGCTCGTCACGATCGCCAAGCTCGTCGCACGTGACGCCGGGCGGCTCCGCGGGGAGGGCATGCCGCCGTGGCCGCAGCGCATCCTGCGCTGGCGGCGATGACCTGACGTCCCGGGGGCCGCCGCAGGCCCGCTCAGGCCCGCGCCCTGCTGACCACCACCGGCAACGCGACCACCAGCTCGGTGCCACCGCCGCGCCGTTCGCTGCGCGCGAGCTCGCCGCCGTTCTTGGCCGCGATCACCTCGACCGCGCGGAGATCGAAGTGCTCGCCGTCGACGACCTGGGCGCTGCACACGATCTCGATCCACGGCCTGCCCTCGATGGCGCGCTCGCGCACCAACAGCTCGATCGGGCTTGGTCTCGGGCTCGGCTCCCCGGTGGCCGGGTCGGCGATGCACGCGACGGCGTCGAGCGTGAGGCCGTAGACCAGGTGCTCGAGCTCGACCGCCGAGCACCGCGTCGTGACCTCGGCGCGGACCGTGAGGTGGAGGTCGACGGCGATCGTCGAGGCAGCGCGTATGGTCTCGACCGCGGACGTGATCGCCGCGCCGACCCGTGCGCCCGGGGAGGCAACCGGCTCGCGCCGCGCGCCCTCCATGAGCTCGCCGAGTTGATGCTTCGCGTCGTCGGCCGCCGTCATGAGATCGGTGAGGAACTCGGCCGCGTCGGCGTTGCACCGGCGCGATAGCTCGAGCGATGCGAGCTGCACGATCTGAACGAGGTTGAGCAGGTCGTGGGTCTTGCCCGCGACGAAATGCGCGGCGGCCTGCGTGTGCGCTTCGCGAGCGAGCTCCCACTCGAAGCGGCGTTGGCGCTCGACCAGCGCGAGGCGTTCGTTAGTCTTCGTCATCTTCGTAGTACTCGACCGGCTCGTAACGTAGCTCGCGGCTCGCCGGGCACAGCTCGCGATAACTGCAGCGATCGCACCACGACCCGGGATTGGGCCGCGGTCCGTCGTCGATCGCGAGCGCCGCTGCTTCGATGTTGTCGAACAGATCGGGGACGAGGCGATCGATGATCGTCTCGGGCGGCACCGCCGGGCTCCATTCCACGGCGCGCTCGGCGATCCAGTGGAGGCCGAGCCAGAACGTCCGGACGTGGCGGAACGCCGCCGCCGCGAGCACCGCGTAGCCCTCGAGCTGATCGGCGATCGACGTGCCGGGGATCCGCTGGCCGGTCTTGTGGTCGACCAGGGCGAGCGAGTCGTCCTCGAACAGGTAGCCGAGGTCGAGGACGCCGCGGTAGTACGCATCGCCGCTGTAGAACTGTGTGGTCGACAAATCTTCACGGACGGCGAGCGAATACTCGACGAGCTGGCGCGCGACGCGCCGCCGCCGGCGAAACTGCCCGAGCCGGCCGGTGAACGCCGGGATCCCGGTCGCGAGCGCATCGAAGCGCCGTTGCTCGATCTCGTTCGGCAGCTCGGCGCGGACCGCCGCGGTCGCCTCGGCGAGCGGGGTTCCCATCAGGATCTGCTCGAGCACCTTGTGGATCGCCTTTCCGATCCGGGCCTCGGGCATGACCTCGGGCTCGGGGATTTTCTGGACATACTTGAAATGAAACAGCCGCGGACAACGCAGCGCGGTCGACACCTTGGAGGCCGACCACGGGGCATGGATGAGCGCGCGCGTCGACGGCAAGCCACCACAGCGTAGCCGAAAACGCGCCGGCGGGATCCCGCGACGGGATCGCGCGCCCGGGTCATGGCTGCTTGGTTGGCGGCTTGGCGACCGGCGGCTTGGCGACCGGCGGCTTGGCGACCGGCGGCTTGGCGACCGGCGGCCTGGCGATCGTCGGGTTCCCCGCCGGGAGCTTGCCAGGCGCCGGCCGGGTCGGCTCGACCATCACCGGCCCGGGCGCCTCCGGCGGGGTGTCCTGGTAGGCCAGAAATCCGACGATGGCGCCGGGCAGCACCAGGCCGAACGGCAAGACCTCGCTGACCGCCTTGCCGGTGGCGCGCACGTTGAGCCGCATCGTCTTGGGGTTCTTGTCGATGGCGACCTTGAAGTTGCCGTCGCCGGTATAGGCGTCGACGATCTTCATGAGGTCGGCCTTGTGCGCGATCAGGTCGTCGACCTGCGCGCTGGTGCCCCGGTACGAGTCCAGCGCGCCCATCGCGATCTTGGCGATCCCGCGCGGCGCGATCTGGGCGGCGCGCAGCACGTCGAGCACGCCGTTGGACACCAGCTCCATCGAGTCGATGCCGGCCTTCGAGCCGTCGACCCAGGTCCATCCGATGCCGTCGTGGAAGATCGAGAACGCCGCCGCCTTGTGGCGCATGACGACGTCGGTCATGAAGCTCCGCGCGCCCAGGCGGCTCTGGGCCTCGCCGCGTGCCGCCGTCGACATCGTCAGGACGACCGCGAACACCGGCCTGGCGTTGATCACGTCGGCGAGGTAGCCCAGGTTCGTGCCCGCATCGTGGCTCGGCGGCTTCCAGCCATCGGCGAGCCGGTCGCGCACGAGGTCGGCGGTGCCGACCAGCATCACGCCGTCCCTGGTGAGCGCGATCGCCGGATCATGGGCCCCGGTCTCGACGATCGTCCCGGCGCCGAGCTTTCGGGCCGGCGCACCGGCCGCCTTCCCGATCTTGTCGAGGTTGCCCGGCGAGAACTTGCCGTGGATCGCGACGACGAAGACCGGCGCGGCTTGCGGCACGATGCGGACGTACGCGGTGGCGTCGGCGATGTCCGTCGTGACGTCGATCCCGGTCGCGAGCCTCACCACGCCGCGCCCGCCTTCGATCTCCCCGATCGCCTGGCGCACCGCCTTCTGCAGCGCGGGCGACGCCTTGATCTGCGGCTGATCGGCGAGCTGGCCGAGCACCTTGAAGTTGCCGGGGACCACGCTCGCCGCGTCGACGTGCGCGACGAGGTCCGCGTCGGCCATGGCGTATTGCAGCGCTTGATCCGCGGTCGGGGCTTTCGGATTGGCTTGCAGCCCGAAGCCGGCCATTCCGAGTAGCAGCGTGATGATTTCGATGATGCCGAACGACATGAATCCTCCCGGGCGGACGCCCCGGGCGGAGCATCGGCGCAAGGTCCGACGGACGCAACCACGCGCGCCGCTGCACGAGCCGAGATCCTGAAAAAATTCAACCGAGATCCGGCGGGCTTCACGGCGTGCGTCGGCGCCGAAAAAAAACCGATGTCAAGACTGGTTCGGGCGGCTCGCGGCGCTAGGATGGCCACCGTCTCGACGCTCCGAACGCAACGTTTTTCTCGAGGGAGGCACGACGGTCATGAGTACGCTTGCTGTGGTGGAAGAGATCCTGCGCGAGACAGCGGTACCGATGTCGGTTCGCGAGATCGTGGAGCGAGCTGGTGCGCGCCTGCCGAGCAAGTCGAAGACTCCTGACACCGTGGTCGCTCGCGACCTCTCGATGGATATCAAGAGGAACAGCGAGACGTCGATGTTCGTTCGCACGTCGCCCGGTCGCTACACGTTGCGCGCGCTGGCCGCCGGCGCGCTGCCGAGCGACACCGCTGCCGTGCTGCGTTCTGCTGCACCCCCTACCTCGATGAGCGCGCTGCCGCAACGCAAGCCGGCCGCTGCCGCCCCGTCTGCTCCGCGCACGCGTGATAGCGATGTGCAGGGCGGCGGGTTCGCCGGCTAGTCTCCAGCTTGCGGTGCTGTCGTGATTCGTCGCGCTGAGGTCGCGGACCATCCGTGGATCATCGCGACCGGTGCCGAGGCCTATCGCGACCTCGGCGACTACACGCGTATCCTGCCGTCGTGGCTCGAGCAGCCCGGCGTGCTCGCCTGGATCGATCACGATCTCCAGGGCCGCGGGCGCGCGTTCGCGATGCTGGGCTTCTACATGGATGCACCCAACCCGAGCACCGAGGTCGTCGCCGATCTGCTCGCGCTCGCGGTGCTGCCGGCGTTTCAGCACCGCGGGATCGGCAGCAAGCTCCTGACGCACGTGATCGAGGTCGCCGAGCATGTCGCGCCCTCGAGCCGGATCATCGCGCTCCGGCTCACCGTGGCCGAGACCAATACGGCCGCGCAGCGGCTCTACGCGCGCGCGGGCTTCCGCGTGGTCGATGGCTCTGCGACCTACGATCGCGGCCAGCGAGCGCTGCGCATGGCGCGCCCGCTCGTTTAACAGGTGCTGGAGGGGCTGCCAGCGCGCCTCGGTCGAGGACGATCTGAGCCTAGCGCATCAGAACAGGATGCCGACGCAGGACGAGATGTCGAAGAACATGAATGCGAGGGCTTTTTCTTGCGGCGACAGCGTTGCGGTGTTGCCGCAGCTGGTCGGGTATGTTCCGCCGGAAACGCCGCTCCCGGAGACGTGCATGTCGGAGAACACCACCTTGCCGCAGCGGTTCTCGAGGGGCATCTCATTCGGGGTCGAGAACTGGAACATCTGTGGCGGCGGTGGCGTCTGCCCGTTCTGGAGGTACACCCACTGCTCGGCTTTGTACTTTCCGCCCGCATCCGTCACGAGCGAGGTGGCCGTCTGCTTCCCGGTCATGTTCGCGATCGGTACGGCGTCGCGCATGTTGGCCGGCGATCCACCTACGTTGACCATCCACTGCGCGAACGACATCCCCTTCGGGTTGTTGACCTCGTCGATCGTGTCGACGGTGTTGTCGGCGAGGTCCGTGCTCCCCGTCTGGAACTTGGCGATGCCCGTCCAGACCGCCGGCTTGGCGCCGTTGGTCGGGGTCTGGGTGCTGCCCTCGAGCCAGATGTTATGCCAGTGCGACAGGAACACGCGCCCGCCAGCGTCCGCATAGGCCTTGAGGTGATCCATCGCCTGCTGCGGCTTGGTGTTCGAGTCCTGCTCGCCTTCACACGACAAGATCACGATGTCGTAGCTGGAGAGCTTTCCGGCGTTCGTGGCATTGCCCCATAGCGTCTGCGAATCACTGAAGCTGCCGGTCCCGCCGCCGAAGGTGCCCGCGAAGCTGGTGACCCCGACACCGGCCGCGCTCTTGTCCGCGAACAGGTGGATCTTGCCGCTTTGCAAGTCCGTCGTGATCTCCTTGTCGGCGATACCGAGGCGGCGCACGAGGCACTCCAGCGAGTCCGCCTTGCCGGTGGAGATCGCGATCTGCGGCAGGTCCACCGAGACGGTGTTCGGCGTCAGGTCGTCGTGGCTCTTGGGCAGCGAGGTATCGACCGTGCCGACCTGCTGCGTCGTGCAGGCCGCGACGTTGGCGATCTTGATCTGACGCCGCCACTTGCCGATCGTGATCACGAGCGGGATGTTGGCGCCGTTGGGGACGTTCTCGAGCTTGAACTTGCCCTCCTCGTCGGTCGTGACCTGGGCGAGCGGCTCGCCGGGGAGGCCGTCGGCGCAACTGCCGCACGAGACGCCGGCCGTGAACGGTCCGGGATCGGAGTTCGGGACGTAGACGCTGACGCCGTAGAGCGGCAACGTCCCGTTCGGCGCGAACACCGTTCCGGAGATCGTCGTCGGCGGCATGCCCTGCTTCTGGCAATCGGTGATGTTGCACTGGAGGCCGACGCAGCCGCCATCGCCGCTGACGCAGCGGCCATCGGGGGTGCACGAGTAGCCGTCGCCGCACTCGTTACCCGCCTGCGTGCACAAGATGTCGCACTTGCCATCGGCCGAGCAGTGGTAGCCGCTCGGGCAGTCGTTCTGCGCGCCCGGCGCTGGATTGCAAGCCGTGTTGCAAGCCGCGGGTGGCGGCACTTGATTGGCGCACAAGCTTTCGAACGACTTGTCGCCGCAAGCAGCCGTCAGCAAGGCGAATCCAAGAAGGAGGGCGCGAGTCATGCCGAAACGGTACAGCAAGCCACGCGCCGGCGGATCATTTCTGTGGGGTCCAACGAATTTCGGTCACTAGCAGGTGGTGACATCCGACCCTGAGGGAATTGTCCCACCCAGATCTTTGTGCAAGGTCTTGCACTTGAACGGCAATCGCCCGGTGCCGGATCACGCAGGTGGGATGGGCTTGTCGTCCCTTCGCAGCGCGAGCTTGTAGAGCAGGACCAACACGAGCCCGACGAACAGGAGTCCAGGTAGCTTGAGGTCGGCGTAGTGGCCACCTGCGATCGCGATCGCGTTCTTGTCGTGCTTGATCGCGACCGGCACCGCGAGCCCGATCCCGAGCAGCGCCTCGCCCGTGATGAAGCCGGCCGCGGCGAGCAGGCCGTTGCGCTCGACGATGCCGCGCCGCTCGGCGGACGCGTTCGCACGATCGAGCACGCGCGTGATGAGCCAGGCAATCACGCCACCGACGAAGATCGGCACGCTGAGCTCGAACGGCAGGTAGACGCCGACCGCGAACGCCATCACCGGCACGCGGATCTTCGACCCGCTGCGCGAAACCACCGCGTCGATCACGATCACGACCACCGCGATGCCGGCACCGATCCCGATGATCGCCCAGGGCAGGCCGCCTTCGAACACGCCGACCGCGACCGTACCCATGAGGTTTGCCTGCGGCGCGGGGAGCCCCTTGCTGCCGATCTTGTAGGCGTCGTTGAGCAGGTTCAGCACCGGCGCCATCGCGAACGCCGCCACCACAACGCCGAGGATCTGCATCACCTGCTGCTTCCACGGCGTCGAGCCGACGAGCTGGCCGCACTTGAG
>Ga0137437_1000128_pt1 | contig 19803 bp, 24 predicted proteins | sample EasRivERMGT138_2_FD_102332 | JGI IMG/M metagenome (GOLD analysis project Ga0137437, IMG submission 102332) | Soil microbial communities from meander-bound floodplain in the East River, Colorado, USA - East River MetaG ERMGT138_2 | ecosystem: Environmental > Terrestrial > Soil > Floodplain ...
ACCGCGATTTTGCCCAAGCACTCAATTAGTTAGCGAGCGCAGTCGGATCAGATCGCGAGGAGACTGGCATTTTCCGGGGAAAACCGTCGCCCCCCAGCGACCGGTCTCCAGGAAGCACCCAAAGAAAAGCGCACGCGAGAGAAACGCCGGATAAGGCCGCAGCTTGCCTTAGAGGGCCCCGCAGCGCAGAAAGTGACACTGACGCTGACAGTCCTCCGAAAAACCACATTCGAACAAGCCCACCTTGGCTGCGCCGGACTCGTCGGTGCCGCATTCGTCAGCTGCCGGCATCTGGTTGAATTTCGGGCGCCATTCGCATATATGGCAGCCGGCCGTCAATCCCGGCAGTTCGAGCGATTCGCTGCGCGGGACCGGAACCCTGGACAGTTCCTCCGCGGCTACTGGACCCGCAATAACGGCCAGCAACATCAAGACGCCCACGGCTGCAATTCGCGACATTTGCGATCCCCGCTGCGAACACTACGCAAATATTATAACGCCTCGCGCGAAGACTCGGGCGCGCCTTGCTTGCGGCGCTTGTTCACCAGAAAACCCGCAAACAAGACTCCGATGGTCACGATCAGGTACACGGCGACTTTAAGCGGACCGCGATTCTGCAAGTGCCCCATGATCCCCGGTTCGCTCAGCATCATCTGCGCTGCCGTCCAGGCGAGCACGCCCGCGCCGACGTAGACGATGACGGGAAAGCGGTCGACCCACTTCAGGATCATGGTGCTGCCCCATACCACGATCGGAATGCTGATCAGCAGCCCCCACACGACCAACAGAAAGCTGCCTTTCGCGGCGCCGGCGACCGCGAGCACGTTGTCCAGGCCCATCAAAGCGTCGGCGACAACGATGGTCTTCATCGCGCTCCAGAAATTGTCGGCGGATTTGCCGTGAGCGCCGTCTTCGCCCTGACTCGGTACCAGCAGCTTGTACGCGATCCAGACCAGCACCAGGCCGCCAAGGAAACGCAGTCCGGGCGCCATCAGCAGCCAGACCACTACCAACGTCATGGCGGCGCGTACGACGATTGCGCCGACGGTTCCCCACATGACCGCCTTCTTCTGCAATGCGGCGGGAAGGGAACGTGCGGCAAGCGCAATCACAATGGCATTGTCACCCGCGAGCACGAGGTCGATGACGACGATCGCGAGCAGCGCGGAGAAAAACTCCACGGAAAAAATGTCCATTTAGTTTGTTCACCGCCCCAAGGGTGGAAAAGCCAGGCGGGAAAGTCAGGGCGAAAAAAAACCTTTACCGGCTGGTAAAGGTCTCGCGACAGCTTGCGCTGCCAACGGCGCCGGGGCTGTTGCCCGTCTTGACGGCCACCGCTGTGAAGCTACTCCCCTTTGGGACTGCGGGCGAATTCTGCTGGGGCTAAGGCTTTCCTGTCAACCCTTCAGCCGCCAGATTCGGATGACTTCGGGCACGCGCCGCAGGCTGCGCATGACGTGCGCGAGATGCTGGCGGTCGTGCACCTGTAATGTGAAATGGATGATGGTGTAGGCGCTGGAATCGCTCTTTTCGAGGCTGACGTTGTCGATATTCGAGTCCGCTTCGGTAATCATGGCTGCGACTTTAGCCAGCACGCCGCGATGGTTCGAAACCATCATCTTGATATTGACCGAGAATAGTTTCTTGGTATCCGGCGCCCATTCCACGTTCAGCCATTTTTCCGGATCGCCGCGCGTCTTTCGTGCCACCGGACAGTCATGCGTATGCACAACGAGGCCGTGACCTTTCTTCAGGAATCCGATGATCGGATCGCCCGGAATCGGATTGCAGCATTTGGCAAACTGCAGCGCCATACCCTCGGAGCCGCGGATGATCAGACTGCCGGGAAGTTTTTCGCCCTTGCCGCCCTTCGGTTCGGCGATTGACAGCAGTTCGCGCGCGATCACGATCGCTAGCTGTTTGCCGAGTCCGATGTCGGCCAGCACTTCTTGCCGCGACTTGGCGCTGTTCTCCTTGAGCAACTTTTCCCATTGCCCGTCGCCAATCTGGTCCGGCTCGGACTTGAGCGCTGTCAAAGCCTGATTCAGTAGGCGCTCGCCGAGTTGCGATGACTCGTCGTATTGCATGGTCTTCAGAAAGTGCCGGATGTGCGAGCGTGCCTTGCCGCTGACCACGTAACTGAGCCAGGCGGGGTTGGGCTTGGCATGCGCGGCGGTGATGATCTCCACGCGATCGCCGTTCTTCAGCTCCAGGCGCAGCGGTACCAATTCGTGATTGATCTTGGCGGCCACGCAACGGTTGCCGATGTCCGTATGCACCGCGTAGGCGAAATCGACGCAGGTCGAGCCACGCGACAGCGACAGAATCTTGCCCTTGGGCGTGAACACATAGACTTCGTCCGGAAACAGATCGACCTTCAGATGTTCGAGAAATTCGATCGAGTCGCCCGATTCGGACTGCATCTCCAGCAGGCTTTGCAGCCACTGATGCGTCTTTGTGTGCAGTTCATTGATCTGGGCTTCGTTCTCCTTGTATAGCCAATGCGACGCAACGCCGGCCTCGGCGATCTTGTGCATCACCAGTGTGCGGATCTGTACCTCGATGGGTGCGCCGAACGGCCCGATGAGCGTGGTGTGCAGCGATTGGTAGCCGTTAGCCTTCGGGATCGCAATGTAATCCTTGAATTTGCCGGGTATGGGCTTGTACAGCTGATGCAGGGCACCCAGCGCCAGATAGCAGGCCGCCGTGTCCTTCACAATCACGCGAAACCCGTAAATGTCGAACACCTCGGCGAACGACAGGTTCTTTTCATGCATCTTGTTATAGATGCTGTAGAGGTTCTTCTCCCGTCCGCTCACAGCCGCTTCGAGGTGGTTTTCGACCAGCTTCTGTTTGAGCGCATCGAGAATCTTGTCCACTACCTCGCGCCGGTTTCCGCGCGCCCGCAGCAGGGCCTTGGACAGTACGTTGAATCGGTTCGGATAAAGGTGGCGGAACGCAAGTTCCTGCAATTCCTGGTAGAGCTCGTTCAATCCCAACCGGTGGGCGATGGGCGCATAGATCTCGAGCGTCTCGCGTGCAATCCGTGCGCGCTTCTTCGGATGCATTACCGTGAGTGTGCGCATGTTGTGCAGGCGGTCGGCGAGTTTGATCAGAATCACTCGCACGTCGCGCGCCATGGCCAGCAGCATTTTGCGGAAGTTCTCCGCCTGGGCTTCTTCCTGTGTCTGGAACTCGATGCGATCGAGTTTGGAGACGCCATCGACGAGCTCGGCCACATGCTTGCCGAATTTCTCGCTGATCTCGCTCTTGGTAACTGCCGTGTCCTCCATCACGTCATGGAGTAGCGCGGCGGTCAAGGCCTGAGCATCGAGATGCCATTGTGCGAGGATCTGGGCGACGGCGATCGGATGGGAAATATAGGGATCGCCGGACTCGCGGAACTGCCCATTGTGCGCGTTTTCGCTGAACTCGTACGCGCTCTGAAGCTGTACGACGTCCTCCGGCTTGAGGTAGCCGGCTGCGTTCTTGAACAGAAGCTCGGCTTCGGGCATGGGGGCTTCAGCCGGGACCAGTGCGAATGCCGCTTTCACCGGTAGGAAAGAATGATCGGCTGGGCCTCCTGCGGTCGTCGTGACGGGCCGGGACCGTCAGACCTTGGTCTTGAGGATATCGGCCCCGACTTTCTGGGACGCGATTTCGCGTAGAGCGATAACCGTGGGTTTGTCCTTGTTGGTATCGACGAAGGCGGACGCGCCGGTGGCAAGCTGTCGCGCACGGTAAGTCGCAGCGAGCGTGAGCTCGAAACGATTCGGAATATGTTTCAGGCAGTCTTCTACGGTTATGCGCGCCATATGCGGCTCATTTCAGGCTGTTGATCAAATCGCTGTGGCGGGAAACTTGTAAAGCGGTCCGCAACCGGGCCGCTCGCACGATGCTCACCAAGTCTTCGACGGCGTCGTCGAAATTATGGTTGATAATAACATAGTCGAATTCGGCCAGATGCGCGATCTCGCCCTGGGCAGCCTGCAGCCGGCGCTCGATTACTGCTTTGCTGTCCTGTCCGCGGTCTTTCAGCCGCCGCCGTAGCGCAACCAGCGAAGGCGGCAGGATGAAGATGCCGATCGCATCCGCAATCAGCTTGCGCACCTGTTGTGCACCCTGCCAGTCGATCTCCAGCACGATATCGACGTCTCCGGCGCGCTGTTCGTCGATCCAGCCCTGCGACGTGCCATAGAGGTTGCCGTGGACGTCGGCGCTTTCCAGGAATTCACCGCGCTCGATCATTGCCTCGAACGCCGGTCTCGATATGAAGTGGTAGTCGCGGCCGTCCTGTTCGCCCGGTCGCGGCGCGCGTGTGGTATGCGACACCGACAGACACGCGCTGCGGTCGCGTCTGAGCAGCCCGGCGACCAGCGATGTTTTGCCGGCCCCGGATGGCGCGCAGATGATGAAAATATTTCCGGTCACTCGATGTTCTGAATCTGCTCGCGCATCTGCTCAATTAGCACCTTGAGGTCCATCGAAGTCTGGCTGAACTCCATCTCGACTGACTTCGACCCCAGGGTGTTGGCTTCGCGATTCAGCTCCTGCATCAGGAAATCCAGGCGCTTGCCGGCGGCACCGCCTTTGTCGAGGATCCGCCGGATTTCACCAAAATGGGCGGTCAGGCGCGATAATTCTTCGTCGACATCGATCTTGGATGCAAACAACACCAGTTCCTGCTTCAACCGTTCGTCGTCCAGGCTGACCATCGCGTCCTTGAGCCGCGCCGTCAGCCTTTCCCTGTAGTTGAGCACCAATTGCGGCATGCGCGGCGCCAGCCTGCTCACCAGCGCCTCCATGGACGCAATGCGCTCGAGCAACAGACTCTTGAGCTTTTCGCCTTCGCGGCCCCGCGTGGCCGTCAGATCGTCGAGCGCGCGATCGAGCAGCCGACCGCAGGCTTCCTGCAGTTCATCAGGCACAAGGTTGTCGTTGCCGAGCATACCCGGCCAGCGCAGCACATCGGCGACCGACAGCGACTGACCTTCCGGCAGGACTGTTTTCACGTGCGCGTTCAGTTGCGCCAGCTGGGCCAGCAGAGCCTCGTCGATCTGCAGGTTCGACTGCGAAGCCGCCGACTTGGTTACGGCGATACGCACCTCCACCTTGCCGCGACCGATCCGGGAGGTTGCCTTTTCGCGCAGCCCCGGCTCGAGCGGGCGCAGTTCGTCCGGGATGCGGAACTGGATGTCGAGATACCGATGATTCACCGAGCGCAGTTCGAGATTGAGCGCGCCGAACGGCAGTTCGGCCCCGGCAACTGCATAACCCGTCATGCTATAAATCATTGGCGGCCCGGAAGCTTTACAAGGGCGAAGGAGTTCACCAAAATTGGCGAGCCGAAAAGATAGCACACAAATCAGGGCGTTTTTCCGATTCGCACGATCTCTCGGGCCACTGTCGTTGGGCCCCGAGTTCTGCCCATTCCGACGTCATCCTCCAATGAAAGAAGAGCCATGCGACCGAGCGGACGTGCCCCCGATCAACTGAGAAAGGTCAGTATCACCCGCGCCTATACGCGCCACGCGGAAGGCTCGGTGCTGATCGAGTGCGGCGATACCAAGGTCATCTGTACCGCGAGCATTGAGGAAAAGGTGCCGCCTTTCCTTAAAGGCCGGGGCCAGGGCTGGCTCACCGCGGAGTACGGCATGCTGCCGCGGTCCACCAATACGCGATCGGACCGCGAAGCGGCGCGCGGCAGGCAGTCCGGGCGCACGCAGGAAATCCAGCGCCTGATCGGCCGCAGCCTGCGTGCGGTAACCGGCCTGGCAGCGCTCGGCGAGCGCACCATCCAGATCGACTGCGATGTCATCCAGGCCGACGGCGGCACGCGCACCGCGAGCATCACGGGCGCTTTCGTTGCATTGCACGACGCTGTTACTTTTCTGAAAAACAAGCAGGCCATCGGGAGCTGGCCGATCCGCGATTTCATCGCTGCGGTTTCCATCGGCATTTTCGAGGGCACGCCGGTGCTGGATCTGGATTTCCCCGAGGACTCGAACAGCGATACCGACATGAACGTGGTCATGACCGGTGGCGGGAAGCTGGTGGAGGTGCAGGGCACGGCGGAGGGTGAACCGTTCTCGCGCAAGGAAATGGACGCCATGCTGGACTTGGCTGAAAAAGGCATCCGCCAACTCATCGCTGCACAGCGCTCAGCGCTGGGGCCACATTTTTGACCGCAAGGACGCATAGGGCGCGAAGAAAACCGCGGCGGAAACTGTAGCTCGAAAACAGGAAGATGCTACCGACTGGGGTGATGCATCACGCAGGGCTGTCTGTTCGGATGCTTTTGTATTTCTTCTGTTCTCCTCTGCGTTCTTTGCGCCTTTGCGGTGAGATTTTTCGATGTTTAAGAAACTAGTAATTGCAAGCAGCAATCCAGGTAAGCTGCGCGAAATCAGCCAGATTCTGGCGCCGCTGGGTATCGAGGTGTTGCCGCAGTCCGCATTCAGAGTGCAGGAGGCGGACGAGCCGCATGCTACCTTCATAGAAAATGCGCTGGCCAAGGCGCGACATGCGGCCGCCATCTCCGGGTTGCCGGCGCTGGCGGACGATTCCGGCATCTGTGTCGATGCACTGGGCGGGGCGCCGGGCGTGCACTCGGCGCGGTATGCCGGTGAACCCCTGTCGGACGAGCGTAACAACGCAAAATTGCTCGAAGCGCTTGGCGACCGGCTGGATCGCGAGGCACACTACTACTGCGTTATCGTGCTGATGCGCAACCCCCAGGACCCGGAGCCGCTGATTGCGCAAGGGGTGTGGCGGGGGGAGATTCTGCGGGCGCCGCGCGGTTCCGGCGGTTTCGGCTACGACCCTTTGTTCCTGGATCTGCAAATTGGGCAGACTGGAGCGGAACTTGCACCTGCCCGAAAGAATCTCATAAGTCACCGTGGCAAAGCGCTGGCATTGCTCGTCGATTCGTTGAAGCAATTCCGCTGACCCGTACGGTGTTTCGATGGCCGCATCAGGACGCCGCCATATTGGACAAAAGTGCATCGAATCAATCCAGGAGAGCGTGATGAATAGCAAGGCAGTTTCGGGCGATAAGCTGATGGAAGACCTGCGGCTGGTGGTGACGGACGCGGAGGAGTTGCTCAAAGCTACTGCCGGGCAGGCGGGCGAAAAGGTCGCTGCAGCCCGGGCGCGCGCGGCGGAATCCATCGATGCCGCCAAGGGCCGCATTGCGCAGGCCGGTTATGCGGCCGCCGCGCAGACTCGTGAAGCCGCCAGAGCGGCAGACGACTACGTGCGCGAAAATCCCTGGGCTGCGGTGGGCGTCGCGGCCGCAGTGGGTGTCGTTATCGGCATTCTGATCGCAAAGAAGTAAGTCAGAACGCATGGACGAACACGATGGTTCCAAGCCGCCGCAAGGTCATCCGCCCGGCATGTTCGATTCGCTGAGGCAGATGCTCATTACGCTCGTCGGCATCGCGCAGACCCGCATTGAACTGCTCGGTACTGAAGTCGAGGAACAGGTCTCGCGTCTGACCTCGATGCTGTTGTGGGCCATCGTCTCGCTGTTCCTGGCATTTACGACGGTGGTCCTGATTGCGCTGGTCATCCTGGTCGCGTTCTGGGATAGCAACCGGATGATGGCTGCGATTCTCCTTGCGGTGGGATTCGCACTGTTGGCGCTGATCGCGTACCTGCGGGTCAGGGCGCTGGCGCGGGGCAGGCCGCATCTTTTCCAGGCTACGCTCGAGGAACTCGCCAAGGATCGTGACCGCCTGGGTGGAAGATGAGCGCCCGACTGCGCGATATCGTACGCAAACGCCGGCTGCTGGCGGTGCGGGCAGCCGAGCAGCGCGGCGATTTTGCGGTGCAGGCGGCGGCAGTCCGGCAGTCCCTGGCTTTCGCCGACGTTGCGTGGAGGGGCTATCGCTACCTCAAGTCACGACCGGTCGGCGTTGCCATTGTGGCCGCCGCCCTGGCGGCGATCGGCCCCGGCAAGGTGCTGCGCGTGGGCTATCGCGGCGGACTGATCGTCATGGTTGTGCTGCGGCTGATCAGGATATTCAGGGCGTTGCGTTGAAGTCCCGTCCGGCATTGGTCTGAAATTCCGGCAGGCGCTGCAGGCGGGCGTGCGGTGTCCACCGTTCGATCAGCAGCGGTTCGATGCGCTGCGTCGGCGCGCTCGCCCAGAAGATTTCGCTTCCCGTCCCGCTCGCCCGCGCCGATCCGCGCAGCGTCAATTGTCTGGCCACTTCTTTTGCCACGGCGGTGCCGTTTTCTATGACCGCCACGCCGGGACCGGCGATGCGCTGGACGATATGGGCGACCAACGGATAGTGGGTGCAGCCGAGCACAATCACGTCGGCGCGCTCAGTCAGCAGCGGCTCGACGAAGCCGCGCAGCAGTTGCTCGGTGCGTTCGCCGTCGAGATCGCCGCGCTCGATATGCTCGGCCAGGCCGGCGCAAGGCTGCGCCACAATCCGGATGCCGACGGCAAAGCGTTCGATGAGGTTGCGGTAGCGCTCGCTCGCCAGTGTGGCCGGCGTCGCGAGTACGCCGACCACGCCGCTGCGGGTTGCGGCAACGGCGGGCTTGACCGCCGGTTCGACGCCGACGAATGGAATCGGCAGTCGCGCTCGCAACATATCGATGGCCGCAGCGGTGGCCGTATTGCAGGCGACGACGATGGCCTTGGCCCCCTGCTGGACCAGAAACTCTCCGATCGCCATGGCCCGATCGCGAATTTGCTCCGGCGATTTTTGTCCGTAGGGAACGTAGGCTGCATCGGCGACGTAGACGAGATTTTCGCAGGGCAGCGCCTGCCGCATCGCGCGCAGGATGGTCAGTCCGCCCACGCCGGAATCGAAGACACCGATCGGACTTTCACTGCGGGATTGCGTCATTGCGCCGATAACAGAATGCGTGAGGTTTACATGACGGCAGAGACTGCCGGACAGGTTATAGTAGAAACTGGAATTCCTTCAAGACGTTCATGCAGATCCTGGAGTCACCGGTAACGGACAGAACGGTCGCGCTGTCGGCTTTGCCGCCGCTGTCGCTCTACGTCCACATCCCGTGGTGCGTGCGCAAGTGTCCCTATTGCGACTTCAATTCGCATGAAATAAGAAGACCGCATGTCCGCGACAATACAGCGCTTCTGAATATCGAAAGCGCACTGGAGCGGCGCTACATTCAGGCGCTGATCGCCGATCTGGATCGGGCCTTGCCGCAAGTCTGGGGGCGGCCGGTATATTCGGTATTTTTCGGCGGTGGCACGCCATCGCTGCTGTCGGCGCGCGGGCTCGACGATCTGCTGTCGGCCATCCGTGCACGCCTGCCGCTCGCGCCGGATGCCGAGATTACATTGGAGGCGAACCCGGGCACATTCGAGGCGCACAAGTTCGCCGAATTCCGGGCGCTCGGCATCAACCGGCTGTCAATCGGCATTCAGAGCTTCAACCAGGAGCATCTCAAGGCGCTCGGCCGCATCCACGACGCGGCGCAGGCGCGTGCCGCCATCGAGAACGCGCAATCGAGCTTCGACAATTTCAACCTCGATCTGATGTACGCCCTGCCGGGGCAGACGGCGGCACAGGCGGCGGCCGACATCGATGCCGCGATCGGCTTTTCGCCGGCCCACGTTTCGGCTTATCACCTGACCATCGAGCCTAACACGTTGTTTCACCGCTATCCGCCCAAGGTGCCGGACGACGAGGTGTCGGCCGACATGCAACTGGTCATCGAAACGCGCCTCGCCGACGCCGGCTACCGGCACTACGAAACGTCGGCGTTCGCGCGATCCGGACGGGAAGCCAGACACAATCTGAACTACTGGACCTTTGGCGACTATCTCGGCATCGGCGCCGGTGCGCACGGCAAGCTATCGTTCGCCAACCGGATCCTGCGGCAAATGCGCTACAAGCAGCCGCGCGAATACATGGAAAAAGCAGAAGCCGGCGTGGCCGTGCAGCAGGAACAGGCGGTAGCGGTCGATGACCTGCCCTTCGAATTCATGATGAATGCGCTGCGGCTCACCGCCGGTTTCGACCTGTCGTTGTTCGCGGCGCGCACCGGTTTGTCGCTGCACGCCCTGCGCAAGGAATTACAGGAGGCCGAATCCCGGGGATTGATCAAGCGCGACCATCTGCGGCTGCAGCCGACGCTCAAGGGGCAACGATTCCTCAACGATCTGTTGCAGATTTTTCTACGCGATTCCGCTACGTAAACCAGCCGTCCTGAGGACGGCATTAGGAGCGTTGACGCAGAGGACGCAGAGGAAAGGCAAGAGAGGGCACAGAGGAAATCCCGGCAAGAAACCTTGTCCCCAGTGCCAATGTGCTGTCGTAACTTTCTTTGCCTTCCTTTGCGTCCTTTCTGGTTTTCCTCCGCGTCCTTTGCGTCAACGCTCCTATGGCCGGCCACCGGCCGGCTCAGCCCTCGTTCCGAGCAAGGAACACGATGTCGCGCACGGCATGGCCGAGCTTCAGGCCGCGAGTTTCGAATTTGGTCAGTGGCCGGTAGTCCGGGCGCGGCGCAAAGCCCGCCACGCTGTTGACCAGCAGCGCCTCCCCCGAGAGTACTTCCAGGATCTGCGACGCATAGTCCTCCCAGTCGGTTGCCACGTGCAGATGTCCGCCGGGACGCAGGCGGCTTGCCAGCAAGTGCACGAATGCGGGCTGCAGGAGCCGGCGCTTGTGATGGCGTTTCTTTGGCCAGGGGTCGGGAAAGAACACATGGATGCCGGACAGGCCGGTCGCCGGGATCATGTGCGTGACGACTTCCACCGCGTCGTGCTGGATGATGCGGATGTTGGTCAGTTGCTGCGCTTCGATCAGCCGCAGCAGGCCGCCCACACCAGGCGTATGGACTTCGATACCGAGGTAGTCGTTCTGCGGATGTTCGGCCGCGATCTGCGCGGTGGATTCCCCCATGCCGAAACCGATTTCGAGAAACCTCGGGGCGGACCGATTGAAGGCAGCGTCGAAGTCAAACGGCGCGGCGATATAGGCAATGCCGAACAGCGGCAACAAAGAATCGACAGCGCGCCGCTGCGCGTTCGAAACGCGGCCCTGACGCAGCACGAAACTGCGGATATGTCGTTGCGGGGAGTTCACCGGCCTGCTTGCGGATTCAGGCAGCCTTGCCCGGGCTGGCGGAGGCGATGACGCCGCCAGTCGGCGACGAGGCGGTGGCGGCGTAAAGCTTTTTCGGCATGCGGCCGGCGAGGTAGGCTTCACGGCCGGCCTGGACGGCTTTCTTCATGGCCGAGGCCATGAGCACCGGGTCCTGCGCTGCAGCGATGGCGGTGTTCATCAATACACCATCGCAACCAAGTTCCATCGCGATGGCCGCATCGGAGGCCGTGCCCACCCCGGCATCCACCAGGACCGGCACGGTCGCATTGTCGATGATGATCTGCAGGTTCCACGGGTTGAGGATGCCCATGCCCGACCCGATCAGCGAAGCGAGCGGCATCACGGCAACGCACCCGATCTGTTCCAGCTGCCGGGCCATGATCGGATCGTCGGAGGTATAGACCATGACCTTGAAGCCTTCTTTCGCCAGCGTCTCGGCCGCTGAGAGGGTTTCCACCATATTGGGGTAAAGCGTGTGGGGATCGCCGAGCACTTCGAGTTTCACAAGGTCGTGGCCGTCGAGCAATTCGCGCGCGAGGCGCAGCGTGCGCACAGCGTCCTGCGCGCTATAACAGCCGGCCGTATTCGGCAGGATGGTGTAACGCTGCGGCGTCAGCACGTCGAGCAGGTTGGGCTCGCCCGGATTCTGGCCGATGTTGGTGCGGCGGATTGCCACGGTCACGATCTGGGCGCCGCTCGCCTCGATCGCCTCGCGCGTCTGCGCGAAATCCTTGTACTTGCCGGTGCCGACCAGCAAGCGCGATGAGTAGGTCTTACCTGCGATGATGAGTTGATCCATATGCTGGTGAACTGTGAATGGTGAGCAGCGAACAGTGATCGGTAAACAGTAGGGAGACAGCCTGAAATTACCCGCCGTTCACTGTTTACCGATCACCGTTCGCTTTTTTTCAGCCGCCCCCGACCGCGACCACGATTTCGAGCGCATCACCGTCGTTCAGTTCCATCGCCCCGAATTTGCTGCGCGGGACGATTTCGCCATTGCGTTCCAGCGCGATGCGCTTGCCCCGCAACTCGAGTTGTTCGATCAGGCCGTCCACGTTCAGAGGAGCCGGAAAAGAGCGCGGCTGGCCGTTGATGATGAGCGCAATCACTTCAAAATACTCAATGGTTTCTGTAGCATGGATGCTAGCACGCGGGTGCAGTTCAATGGTAGAACCAACCATTCCCAAGCGTTGGACGTGGGCCCGGAGAATGAGCGCCGTAGAGGCAATGCAAGTCGGCCACAACCCCCTCCGATGCTTTCATTTCAGGCAACGTGTCGTAGAATTGGACATTCGCGGGTGTAGTTCAATGGCAGAACGAAAGCTTCCCAAGCTTTAGACGTGGGTTCGATCCCCATCACCCGCTCCAACATACAAAAAGGGCCCGCCGGGCCCTTTTTGTATGTCGGGGTGGTGATGTTGGAGCGAATTCACTGGTTCGAAGGATGGCCAGGTCGCAGAGGCAATGCGAACTGGCCACAACCCGATCTCCACCGCATGCGCAAGGCGGTTCAGCCCCTGCGCCTTCCTTTGGCCAGTTCACGCCCTCCGCAATTTCTCGCGAGATTGGCGGACACGACGGGCAGTCGACGGTGGCGCAGCCCGCATCGGGACGCGATAATGGCGGCGTCGAGTCCAGCGCGGGATTGATGTCCATGAAGGTGCTGAAGTGGGTTCTGATTGCGGTGGGTGCCGTCGTGCTTCTGTTTGCCGGCGCCCTTGCGTTCATCGCCGCGACCTTCGAGCCGAATAAGTACAAGGCGCAGATCGCCGACCTGGTCAAGGAAAAGACCCAGCGCACGCTGACCATCGAGGGCGACATCCGGCTCATGTTGTTCCCGAAGCTCGGCGTTCACCTGGGCGGAACCCGGTTATCGGAGTTCAAGAGCGCTAAGGATTTCGCCGGACTCGACGACATGCGGGTTTCACTGGCGCTGATTCCGCTGCTCTCCAGGCAAGTGGTCGTGGACCAGATCCAGTTCGACGGCCTGCACGCCAATCTGGTCAAGCACAAGGATGGCAAGACCAATTTCGACGATTTGCTCGGCGCAGCAGAAAAGGACGTACCTGCGAAGCCTGCCGTACCCGCGCAGACACAGACGACGCCGATCAAGCTCGCAATCGATGGCGTGCGCATCAACAAAGCCGCGCTGGTTTGGAAAGACGAGGTCACCGGGGCCGACTATGCCATTTCGGATTTCAACGTGAAAACCGGCCGCGTGGGGCAGGGCATCCCCACGAAATTCGAACTCGGCGCGACGATCAGGGCAAACCAGCCGAAGGCGGATATAAAACTGCAGGTAGGCGGCACACTGATGGCAGACCTGGAAGATCAGGTGTTCGCAGTGACCGGGTTGACGGTCAAGGTCAATGGCGACGCGGCCGGCGTCAGCGGATTGGCTGCCGAATTGTCCGGGAGCGTCAGCGCCGATCTGAAGAAGCACACGGCCGATGCTGATCTGGCGATTAAGGCGGATGAAAGCAACATCAAGGCGAAGTTCGCCGCCGCGGATTTTACGGCATTGCGCAGTACATTCGACATCGCGATCGACAAGATCAACATCGACAGATATCTGCCGCCGAAGAAGCCGGGCGAAACGGCAAAGACGCCGGCCGCCTCGCAACCGGAGCAGCCGATCGACTTTTCTCCGATCAAGAAACTCGATGTCGCCGGCAGCGTGCGCGTCGGCGATCTCACCGCATCGAATATCAAAGCGCAGAACGTGCGCGTTGACATCAAGGCCAGGAATGGCCGTCTTGACGTCGATACGCTGGCCGCGAATCTGTATCAGGGCAGCATGAAGGGATCGGCGTCGGTCGACGCGAATACCAATCGCATTGCCATCAAGCAGAACCTCGCGGGAATCTCGATCGGCCCGCTGCTGCACGACGCAATCGGGCAGGATCTTCTGGAAGGCCGTGGGAATGTGGCGCTCGACTTGACCACTGCCGGCACCTTGGTATCGGGCATGAAGAAAGCGCTCAACGGCACGGCAAGACTCGAACTCAAGGACGGTGCCATCAAGGGTATCGACCTGGCGCAGTCGCTGCGCAATGCCAAGGCGCTGCTGACCAGCGGCAAGCGTGAAGCGGAGCAGGGTGCGGTGGCGGGCGAGAAGACGGAATTTTCCGAGCTGACCGCCAGCTTTGATATCAAGAACGGCATCGCCCACAATGGCGATTTCCTGGCCAAATCGCCTTTCCTGAGAGTGTCCGGGGAAGGCGATATCAATCTGCCCGAGAGCACACTGAACTATCTCGCAAAAGCCGCCGTCGTGGCATCCGTCGCCGGGCAGGGCGGCAAGGATATGGCCGACCTCAAGGGCCTGACCATTCCGGTGCGCGCGTCCGGCCCGTTCACGGCGCTCAAATACAAACTCGAGTTCGGTTCAGTCCTATCGGATTCGGCAAGGCAGAAATTCGAGGAAAAGAAATTGGAAATCAAGGATAAGCTCGAAGACAGGCTCAAGTCCAAGTTACTCGGCAAGCCTGCCGAGCAGTCCGCACCCGCGGCCGGTGGCGAGCAACTGCCGGGACAGGCGCCGGCACCACAGCCCAAGCCGGAAGACAAACTCAGGGAAAAGTTGAAGAAACTGTTCTGACCACAACGTCCCCGAATCCGCCATGAAATCCTTTGCCGAGCGCGTGACCGAATGGCAGCAGGCGTTTGGCCGTCACGATCTTCCCTGGCAGCGCACGCGCGACCCTTACCCCATCTGGCTGTCGGAAATCATGTTGCAGCAGACGCAAGTCTCCGCGGTCATGCCTTACTACCGACGCTTCCTCGAGCGCTTTCCCAACCTTGCCAGCCTCGCCGCCGCGCCCGAAGACGATGTACTTGCGTTGTGGAGCGGCCTGGGATACTACGCGCGCGCGCGCAATTTGCACAGCGCCGCACGGGCAATAGTCTATCGCCATGCCGGTGTGTTTCCGAGCGCGTTCGACGACATCGTTGCCTTGCCGGGAGTCGGACCGTCGACCGCCGGTGCCATTGCGGTGTTCGCTTTCGGCGGGCGGCATCCCATCCTCGATGGCAACGTGAAGCGGGTGTTTGCTCGCGCGTTCGGCATTGCGGGTTTCCCCGGCGAAAAGAAAATAGAGATGATGATGTGGGCGCGCGCCGCGACGTTGCTGCCATCGAAGAATGTCGAAGCCTATACCCAGGGATTGATGGACCTAGGCGCAGGCGTATGTACCCGCAGCCGCCCATGCTGCGAGGTGTGTCCGCTGCACGGCGACTGTGTGGCCAGGCGCGAGAATCTGATTGCCGCCCTGCCGTCACCGCGGCCAAAAAGGTTGCTGCCGGAAAAATCCACGGTGATGTTGATCCTGCAGCGCGAGCGCAAGGTGCTGCTGGAAAAGCGTCCGGCGCCGGGCATATGGGGCGGCCTGTGGAGTTTTCCAGAAATTGCGGATCTCGGCGACGCCGCCGGCGCGTTGCGCACTCGATTCGGCGCGGAAGTGATCTCGGAGGGCGCGCTTCCCGACGTGCATCACGGCTTCACGCATTACGCGCTCACCATCACGCCCGCGCTGTTGCGGGTGACGCGTCTGGAACATCGCGCCCATTCGCCGGGGCATGTGTGGCTGACGCCGGATGATGCGATCAGGGCAGCGGTACCGGCGCCGGTGCGGGAAATCCTGCGCCGGCTGGAGCACGACTAGGCGATCAGGCGGCCTGCTGCAGATAGGCGAGCAGTCGCCGCAGCCGCTCGCCGTCGTCGCGCAGCTCCAGCAATTTCTGCTTCGCCTCCAGTTCCAGCGGCAGCACTTCCGCGAGGCGGTAGCTGGTCCATCGTGGATCTTCGTACGCAAGCGGCTCGGAAAAATAATCCGGTCCGATTTTTTCGATGATCTGTTCCAGCACGCGACGGCAAAGGGCGAACGAATCCTGCCGTATCGAGCCAGCAGCCTCTTCCAGCAATTCGATTTCGGCGCGGATCAACCCGTCGGGTTGCGTCGTTTGCTGCAGGATGCGGAACGGTTGCCGTCCGCGCGTCTGCAGATGAAAGACGCCAAGGTGGGGCATTTCCCATTGCGCAATGACGGCGGTACAGCCGATCGGGTCGGGTACGGCGGGCAATCCCACTTCCCGGCCTTCGCGTATGCGGCACACCCCGAATGGCGTGGCATCGCGCACGCAGGCCTTGGTCATATCGAGATAGCGCTGTTCGAAAATCTTCAACGGCATCAGGCTGCCCGGATACAGAACGGTATTGAGCGGAAAGATCGGGATCGATGTCTTCGTGGTGAGCCTTTAGATTCTCTTTGGTGCTATTGACGAATTGACAGCGAGTCAGCCGTCGACCTCGCCGGGCTCGCCCCAGCGGGGCATCAGCGAATGCTGGACGCCCACATGATCGAGCACGCGTGCCACCACGAAATCGACGACGTCCTGCACCGTCTGCGGATGATGATAGAAGCCGGGGTTGGCGGGCAGGATGATCGCGCCTGCACGCGACAGCTTGAGCATGTTCTCTAGGTGGATCGCGGACAACGGCGTTTCGCGAGCAACCAGCACCAGCTTGCGCCCTTCCTTCAATGCCACATCGGCCGCGCGTTCGATCAGGTTGTGGGCCAGTCCCGCCGCAATCGACCCCAGCGTTCCCATGGTGCAGGGACAAATCACCATCGCATCGGCGGGATTGGAACCGGAGGCAACCGGCGCGAACCATTCCTCGCGGCCGAAAGCTTGCAGCTGCCCCGGGGCGGCGCCGAACCGCGCGCTGAAAAACTCCGCAGCGTCCTTGGCGCGCGCCGGCAACGACAGATCCATTTCCTGGCGCGCGACAATCTGGGCGGTTTGCGAATACAGCAGATATACCCTGGCGCCCGCCCTGAGCAGGCATTCCAGGAGCCGCACGCCGTAGGGCATGCCGGAGGCGCCGGTGAAAGCCAGTGTGATGGTTTCGGGCCTATTCATGTTTGTGAGCATGCAGCCGGACGCAAAGTCAACGCGACGGACTCACACCGCTAGTTCGCGGTGACGCACCAGCACATTGCGGTTTCCGCGAAAATAGTCGGCCAGCGTTTCGGCGAAGTACACCGACCGATGTCGACCGCCCGTACATCCGATTGCCACCGTAAGATAGGCGCGATTGTCGCGCACGAAACAGGGCAACCACTTTTCGACGTAATCGCGGATGTCGCCCAGCATTTCGCGCGCGTCGGTATTGGCCTCGAGGAACGCAACCACCGGCGCGTCCTTGCCGGTGAGCGGACGCAGTTCGGGATCGTAGTACGGGTTGGGCAGGCAACGCACGTCGAACACCATGTCGGCATCCAGCGGAATGCCGTGCTTGAAGCCGAAGGACTGGAACAGCAACCGCAAGCCGGGCTCGTCCGTGCGCAGAATATCCTTTATCCAGGCTCGCAACACTCCGGGATGCAGGTCGCTGGTATCGATACGGTGACCCAGATCGCCGATGTCGCCGAGCAATTCGCGTTCGTGCTCGATGCATTCCGGCAGGGTGCGGTCCCGGTCGGCCAGTGGATGGCGGCGCCGGGTCTCCGAAAAGCGTTTGACCAGTGTCTCGGTCTTGGAATCGAGGAAGATCAGGTGCACGTCGATGCCGCGCTCCTTGAGCTGCGACAGATAGCCTGGCAGTTTGGACAGTGTCGCGCCGCTGCGCACGTCGATGCTGACTGCAACGCGTTCGTAACCTTCCTGTTCAAGAAACTGCACCAGGCTATTGAGCAGCTTGGCGGGCAGATTGTCCACGCAATAATAGGCGCTGTCCTCGAGCACATTGAGCGCGATGCTCTTGCCCGAACCGGAAAGGCCGCTGATGACGATGAGCTGCATGCGTCTCGACGTGCCGGGCTCAGCCGCGCTTGCTCAGCTGCTTTTCCTGGCGCTGGATGAATTCCTGGGTGCTGTCGATGCCACGCAACTGCAGGACATAGTTGCGCACCGCCGCCTCCGCCAGCACAGCTAGGTTGCGGCCTGCCGCGACCGGTAACACCACTTTGCGAACGTTGATGCCCATGATGTCTTCGGAGCTTGCATTGAGTGGCAGACGCTCGAGGCCGGGAATGACACCGGCCACGGGCTTTTCCATCTGCACGATCAGCTTCAGGTTCTTTTTGGTGCGCACTGCCGTCTCGCCGAAGATGGTGCGGATGTTGAGCATGCCCAGCCCGCGGACTTCCAAATAATCCTTCAACAACTCGGGGCTGCGGCCTTCCAGTGTTTCGGGTGCAATGTGATAGAGCTCGACGACATCGTCGGCGACCAATCCGCTGCCGCGCGAAATCAGCTCCAGCGCAAGCTCGCTCTTGCCTACTCCGCTCTCGCCGGTGATCAGCATGCCCATTCCCAGCACGTCGAGAAATACGCCGTGGCGCGTGACGAATTCCGCAAGTGCTCGACCGAGATAAGTGCGCATCACCCAGATGATCTGGAGGCTGTGCAGAGGAGAGGAAAGCAGCGGGATGTTGCGCGATGTGGCGAATTCGGCGAGCGTGGTCGGGGACTTTTCCTGCTCGCTGAGGATAATGCACACCAGGCCGCTGCCTGTGAGGCGTGCGAGTGCCTGCCGCTGATCGTGCTCGTCAAGGGAAGCGAAATAAGCAGCTTCGGTGCGGCTGAAAATCTGGATCCAATTGGGATGGACCAGATTCAGGTGGCCGATCACCCCTTGGGAAGCCTGATTGATTTCGCTGCTGTCGAGATACGGCGAGGGCTCGCGCGGCCCGGAAATCCACGCGAGCTTGAGCGCATCGGCATTGTCCTTAAACAGCTGCGCGACGCTGACCTGGGGCATGAGGTTCCCACTTGCTAATAAGCTGCTGGACTGCAGTCGCGTCCGCCAAACCTGCAAGCTGCGTGCGCATGTCCTTGTCGCTGAACATCTGCGCCAGTTCCGAGAGAATCTGCAGATGCAGATCGGTCGCCTTTTCCGGCACCAGGAGCACGAAAATCAGGTTTACCGGATTGGCGTCTGGTGCTTCGAACGGAATTGGAGCGCTGGTGCGCACGAACGCGCCGGCGGCATCGCGCAGGCCCTTGATGCGCCCGTGCGGAATGGCGATGCCGTGACCCAACCCTGTCGATCCCAGACGTTCGCGCGCGAACAGCGCTTCGAATACCTGGCTGCGGCCGATGCCGAGCGTATTCTCGAACAACAGGCCGACATGCTCGAACACCCGCTTCTTGCTGGTGACGTCGAGGTCGAGCGTGACGTTGGCTACCGGCAGCAGTCTGGAGATCAGACTCATGGCGGGCTTGGGGGGCGTAGTTACACGGAGGGCAGCTTGCGGAAGGATTCTTCCTCGTGGTGATCGACGCTCTTCTCCTTGTGTTTGAGGATCTGACGGTCGAGCTTGTCGGCCAAGCCGTCGATGGCGGCGTACATGTTCGCATCGATGCATTCGACATGGATATCCCTGCCGCGAACGTGCACGTTGGCCTCGACCTTGTGGTCCAGTTTGTTAACGGACACGATGACATTGACGTCGATGACGTGGTCGAAGTGACGGGTGATGCGGTCGAGCTTGTCGATGATGTAAGAGCGGATGGCGGGAGTGACTTCCAGGTGATGGCCGGACAACTGAAGATTCATAGGCGTTCCCTCCATGCGGGGGTTGATCAGATCGACTTACGGAGATTGACCGGCAGAATCTGAAGTGATTCCCGGTATTTCGCTATGGTGCGACGCGCCACCATGATGCCCTGCTTGCCGAGCACCTCGGAGATCTGGCTG
>Ga0137437_1000129_pt1 | contig 19768 bp, 11 predicted proteins | sample EasRivERMGT138_2_FD_102332 | JGI IMG/M metagenome (GOLD analysis project Ga0137437, IMG submission 102332) | Soil microbial communities from meander-bound floodplain in the East River, Colorado, USA - East River MetaG ERMGT138_2 | ecosystem: Environmental > Terrestrial > Soil > Floodplain ...
CCCCGGCGGCCGCGCGCGCGATCGACTACCTGGAGACGGTCGGCCTCCACCACACGCCGATCTGCATGGCCAAGACGCAATACTCGCTCACGGACGACCCCTCCCGTCTGGGCAAGCCCACCGGCTTCCGCATCACCATCAATGAGGTCTACGGGTCCGCCGGGGCCGGGTTTGTCGTCGCGAAGACCGGCGATATCATGACCATGCCCGGACTGCCCAAAGTCCCGGCCGCGACGAAGATCGATCTGACGCCGGACGGGAAAGTGGTTGGTTTGTTCTAAGGCAAAACCTCAACGTCAAAATCTCACCGCAGAGGCGCAGAGGACGCGGAGGGACGCAGAGAAGACGAGACTTGGGGCGGACGTCAGGAATTGTTCCGCCGGAGCACACATTTCGATGTTTATGTTATTGGAGATGTTTGTCATGACCTCTAAACCTAGTTCGCCGTCATTGATGCAACATCTGCTATTGGCTCTGCTCATGATTGGCTTCGTGCCTCGCGTGGCGTTGAGAGGAGGCACCGATTGGCTGTTTCGAGTTGTCGCCGATAGGACGGACGCCGATGACTGCGCTGTGATTCAATTGGAACCAGTTGAAGCCGTACAGGAGTTTCCCACTTCGTGTAGATCGTTCGAGGTGTTGTCGTGTTATCACTGGCCGTGGTGGCGTCCGAACAAACCCGTGTCCGTAGATCAGCACAACCAAGCGATCGGCGTTCTGCGCCACGCGGAGGCGATGCGCACTCCAATTCGTTTCGGCTCGATGGGTGAAGGTTTCGGTAACATAGTTCGGGGCGAAGAATGTCGTGCATCAAGTTCGGCCTTACAGATAATTGATAATAAGGCGGTGTACTCCTACTTCAAATGGCCATGACAAGGGCCAACTCGGCGGTCGAAAGGGACGCTCCTCCTAACGGCGTCGCGCCCCCAACTCTTCGTTAGCCGCCAGCACAGATGACCGGAGCGAGCGTTCCACTTGGGGAGCCCAAACACAAGCGCGTTACACATCGTATGGGACAGACTGCGAATTCCAGACATCTCAGCATTTTTCTCATATTTTCCGTTTTCCTTCCTCTGCGTTCCTTTGCGTCCTCTGCGCCTCTGCGGTGAGATCTTGACTTTGAACTGACAAATGAGAACTTTGCGATCCGACTTCAAATCCGCCACCGCTCTTTCGATCGCTGCCGGCGAAAGCACAGCCGTGCAGGACTTGCACTGGCTCGAGAAGAACATTCCCTGCCAGGCGGCCTGTCCCGCGGGAACGGATATTCCGGGTTATCTCGAAGCGATCTATCACGGCCGCTTCGCCGAGGCTTATGAAATCAATCTGCGGGACAACGTATTTCCGGCGGTGCTGGGAAGGGTCTGTTCGCGACCCTGTGAGGGCGCCTGCCGGCATGGATGGGAGGGCAATGGCGAATCCGTTGCCATTTGTTTTTCCAAGCGCTCCGCGGCCGATTTCGGCAGCAGTGCACCCGTCGTTCTGAGATCGGAACGTCCGGCCAGCGGCAAGACGGTCGCGGTCATCGGTTCCGGCGTCGCGGGTCTCGCAGCGGCGCGCGACCTGGCGCTGCGCGGCCATCGTGTCACGGTCTTCGAAAAGCACGCGACACCCGGGGGCATGCTGAACCAGGGCATTCCCGCGTTCCGGTTGCCGCGCGCGATCATCGAGCGGGAGATCCGGCAAGTCGCAGCAGTGGGCCTGGAAATTCGTTGCGGCGTGGAGGTCGGCAGCGACATGCCGGTTGCACAACTCGCCGCGGAATTCGACGCTGTGGTGATGGCGGCCGGGACGCTGCGGCCGAATGTGCTCGATCTGCCGGGGATGCATCTGAAAGGCATCGAGCACGGCTTGTCGTTCCTGTTGCAGGTCAATGAATTTGGCCGGCGCGAGATCGGCCGGCGTGTGATCGTGATCGGCGGCGGCTATACCGCGATGGACTGCGCACGGACGGCGCTGCGGCTGGGCGCCCAGGTTGGCGTCGTCTATCGGCGGGCGCGCCGGGACATGGTGGTTCTGCCGGGAGAATTGGAAGCGTTGCTCGAAGAAGGCGGGCACCTCGAGACGAACTATTCGCCGGTGGAATTCCTCGGCGCCGGCGCAGCCGTGATTGGCGCGCGATTCATCCGCACCCGGCAGGGCGAGCCAGGCCGCGACGGACGGCGCCTGCCGGTGGACGTGCCGGCGTCGGAACTCGACATCGGAGCCGATACCGTCATCCTGGCCACCGGACAATTCCCGGATACGCACTGGATCGGCTCCGCGCTGGCGCGAAGACTGGTCGCGAAAGACGGTTGGTTGTCGAGCGGCAACGGCCAAGAGACAGCCCTGCCCAACCTGTTCGTGGCCGGCGATTTTGCGCTCGGGGCGACGACGCTGATCCAGGCGATCGGCCATGCCCGGGAATGCGCGCGCAAGGTGGACGCATGGTTGACTGGTGTCAAACGCTCCGAGCCGCGCGCGCTCGCCGGTCCCATATTCCAGTCGAAGCTTCCGGGCGGTGGCGACACCGGCCGGACGGCGCAGATGAACGTGATCCCGATCCATCCCATGACGACGCTGCCGGTTGGCGATCGAAAGCTCGATTCAGAAGTAGAGACCGGCTATGCGGCCGATACCGCGTCCGCGGAAGCCTCGCGGTGTTATCTCTGCCACTACAAGTTCGAGATCATCGACGACAAATGCGTCCTGTGCGACGAATGCCTCAATGTGAAGCCGGTGGCCGGCTGCATCGTGGAGATTGCCTCGCTTGCCCGCGACGACGAGGGGCGTATTACCGGTTACACCCGTATCGAACGGGGCAAGACCGACTCGCTGTATTACAACCGGCTGTGGATCGACCAGAGCCAGTGCATCCGCTGCGGACAGTGTGAAGCGGTTTGCCCGGTCAACGCCATTACCATCCAGAAAGTCTCTCTGGACGCCTGACAAGTGCGAAATTGCACGCAAAACTGCGCCTAACCGGCTGGGTGACTTCCAAAATCCCGTTTTTTGCGGCTATACTTCCGCCAAGTGCCGTGTTGCAGCCCGATACGCGGTTTCGGGTGGGTAACCGGTTAAAAAGTCGAAGCCCGATGCATTCCGCGCTTCGGCATGATTCAGGAGAGCGGAGTTGGCCCTGGTACTTGCAGTCGATATGGCCGGTGTTCCCAGCCGGTGGTTGATGGTCGAAGAAGCCATTTCCTACTATGCGCGACGCATGGTGGCGTGGTCGCTCGGCGACCCCGTCGCGACCTACCGCGGGGGCATCTGCCGGCGCACAGGAGTACGTTCCGAACTTTCCACCCACAGCATCATCGCCATCAAGGGTGCGGTGGATTTCGTCAAAGACCACCATGCCGAGCCTCATCTTTCCAATATTTCGCTGTTTTTCCGCGATCGTCACATGTGTGCTTACTGCGGCGGCCAGTACAAGGAACGCGATCTTTCGAGAGACCACGTCATCCCGGTATACCTCAACGGCCGTGACCGCTGGATGAATGTGGTCACCGCCTGCCGCTCCTGCAACATCCGCAAGGGCGGGCGCACGCCGGAAGAGGCGCACATGCCGTTGCTTTACACGCCCTACGTGCCGAATCGCTACGAACACCTGATCCTGCAGAACAGGCGCATTCTCCAGGATCAGATGGAATACCTGATGGCCAAAGTGCCGCGGTATAGCCGGCTGTACGCCTGAGCTGTCGCAAACGCGACTGGAAGCCGGCTGACTGCCGGCTTTTGTTTGCCCGGTTACTTTTTGCCCGCCGCGGCCGCATGGGCCGTTGGCATCACGCTCGTATTGAACGAATCAGGACTCCGGCGACTCCAAGTCCGATAAGGGAAAAAGCTGAATACGCACGCTCTGCGAGAGGACCTTCCATGAGAAAAATTTTCATCCCGCTGGCCTTGGCGATCCTGGCGCTGGCCGGCTGTCAGACCAATCCGGTTACCGGCCGCCAGCAGCTCATGCTGGTGTCGGAAGGCACGGCGATCAGCGAATCCAAGGCGGCCTATGTTGCCCTGATCCAGCCCCTGGCGAAGGGGGGCAAGATCGACTCCGACCCGGCGACCGTTGCTCGCGTGCATGAAATCACCAGCCGTCTGATTGCGCAGGCAATCAAGTATCGGCCCGAAACGCAGAACTGGGAATGGAGCGTCAAAGTCATCGATGATCCGAAGACAGTGAACGCCTGGTGCATGGCCGGCGGCAAGATGGCGATTTATACCGGCCTGATCCAGCAGATCAAGCCGACCGATGATGAACTGGCGCAAGTGATGGCGCACGAAATTTCTCATGCGCTGGCCAAGCACACGCAGGAAAGAATGTCGCGCGCCATGGCCATGGAGGTCGGGCTGGGCGCGCTGGCCATTACCCAGAGCAACAGCGAATACGCCAATCTCACCCTGACTGGCGCGCAGGCTGCTGCAGTCGTCGCGCTGGAACTCCCGAACAGCCGCACCGCGGAGGCAGAAGCCGATCGCATCGGTATCGAACTGGCGGCCAAGGCGGGTTACGACCCTCATGCCGCTGTGACCCTGTGGGAAAAGATGGCCAAGGTAGGCGGAGACGGCAAGTCGCGAATGGACTTCCTGTCCACCCACCCGGCGCCGGTGAAGCGCCTGGAAACGCTGGCCGGATTGGTGCCGCAGATGATGCCTTATTACGAAGACAAGTCTCCGCGCCCGACCTACCCGCTGAAAGCTTCGAACATGCGCGAGGTTGTTTCTCCCGCACTCGCATCGAATGCGGGCGATGCCAGGTAAATAGCTGTCGGAAATCCAGGCAACCTGGACACCCCTGTCGCGTGGTTTCGGGAATTCCCGATAAAGCATCGGTTTTGACGATCTAAATTGAACTGACGGGCCTTTGCGCACCGCTTGCATGGCGGCTTGCGGATTGTAAAGTTGCGCCCGCGCAGTTCGAACGAACGGGAGGCCTTGAGGAGAAATCCGCATGGCTCAGAACATCCCCGGCTCATGCGTCGAGCTATTCTGTTGCGCTTTGCGGGTTCAGTTGTAGCGGAAATACCACAAAGTCCTGGCGGCCATACAGCGATTTTCTGTGGCAGTACAGCAGGTTAGTTTTTCTCGCGACAGATTGTCATTCATTGCGGCGCAATGTTCCTGTCAAGCTTCCCCTACGATTGCCGTAGACTTGGGATGTTCTTCCGTCAGGGGAAGGAAAAGAGTGATCACGGCAATTGGGTGGCTGAACCATTACATTCGCCAAGCGCCAGATCGTCGACGCTGGCGCCCGGCGTGTCATGCCGTGCTCTGTGCATTGTTGATCGGATTTGCGCATATGAACGCGGCTGCCGCCGATGGCGAATTGCCGGACGCCACGATGCGCGTGCTCGCTGAAGCGATCCAACAGGTCAAAGCCAAATACGTCGCAGCGATCGACGAGCGAAAACTCGCTGCCGACGCAATCCGCGGCATCATTCAGGGACTGGATCCCTTTTCGGATTATCTGGAGCCGGAAGCCTATCGCGAACTGAAACAGAACAACGGCGGCAAATATTACGGCCTCGGCATGGAAGTGGGCATGGAGGCCGGCGCGGTCCGGGTCGTTTCCACTTTCGAAGACTCCCCGGCGTTTGAGGCCGGGTTGAGGCCGGGCGACCTCATCACCAGGCTCAATGAAGTCAGCGTCGAGGGATTGACGCTCGATCAGGCGATCCAGCGGGTGCGCGGCGAACCCGATGCCAGCATTGCGCTTACGGTTTTGCGCAAAGGCGACATCGAGCCACATGTCGTCACCGTCAGGCGTGCCATCATCCAGAGCCGGAGCGTGAAATCCGCGCTGTTGGGTTCAGGCTACGGCTACATCAAGATCACGCACTTCAACCAGCGTACGGCGGATTCGATGCTGGCGGCGCTCGCGGAATTGCGCCGCGACAGCGGCCCGGACCTCAAAGGGGTACTTCTCGATCTGCGCGACAATCCCGGCGGTCTGCTTAAATCGGCGGTCGCAGTCTCGTCGGTGTTCCTGCCGGACGACTCGCTGGTCGTGTATACCGAGGCCGCCGCCGCGGAATCGCGCATGCGTCTGCGGACAAGCGAGGATCAGTACCTGCACGCGAGCAGGACGGAATACCTGGAGCAGTTGCCTGAACTGAAGACAATGCCGCTCGTCGTGCTGGTGAATTCGGGATCGGCTTCGGCAGCGGAAATTGTCGCCGGCGCACTGCAGGATCATCGGCGCGCGACCGTCGTAGGCGCGCAGACTTTTGGCAAGGGATCGGTCCAGGTTCTGGTGCCGCTCGCCGACGGCGCCGCGCTCAAACTGACGACCGCGTACTACTTCACCCCCAACGGCCGGCGCATCCAGGGCAAAGGCGTGACGCCGGACAAGGTCATCGAACAAATTGATGCCGCCGCCGGTATGACGCCGGCTGCATTGGAGACGAAATCCGCCAATGCGGCCGGATCCGCATGCGCGAGGGCGGAACCGGTTGATGCGCAGCATGCAGCACTGTTGCTGGCCATTCCCGGGAGCAGTGACGACTGCCAGCTAGGGCGCGCGATGGAATTATTGCGCCACCTCCCCGTGCTCGCACGCGGCTGACATCCCTGCGTATCGATCACCGCGATGTGGGCTGCGGCATGGCAGCGTCGCCGAAGACGGGAAAACAGACGTCCCTGCCATCGGCCGGTATTTTCTTGCCGGCGATTTTCTGCAGCGGTACCCAGATGATCGAAGTCACCAGTCTGCCGACGGTTTCCAGGATGTCGCCGGACGATACGCCGATCTTGAAATTGTTGAACTGCCCGCTGACCTGAACTGGCGTCGCCAGGCTCAGGAACTGCGCCGTCTTGGCCTGGGGGCTCATGCGCAGTTCGAAATTTTCCTCAGCGAAATTCGCCTTGCCCTTTCCGGTCACGCGCATCCTGCTGGTATCCAGGAGGATGGACCTGTCGATGAGCTTGCCGTCGCTTAATTCGAAGCGGCCGATCGCGCAGTTCACTTTCGATGCCTTGCCCGGATCCACCGCGGGCACGAGCGCGACCAGCACGTTTACCGCCCACAGGTCGAAGATGCCCGATTGCATGTTCTGCGGCCATACCGCGAAATCGATTCGTCCGCTGCCGTGGCGCAGTATTTCGGACAGGTAGCGGGCACGCGAGTCGACGTCCATCCTGACGCTGAATGTGCCATGCAGATCGCTCTCGGGTTTGATCCGGCGGGCGAGCACGCCGTAATCGAATTTATGAACGTCGATGTGCAAATCCACTTTCACGTCCTGCTCGGTGGGTTCGTAACCCAGCTGCAATTTCGCCGAGCCGCCCGGCACGTCGACCTCGATCGGGCCGATGTCCGCCCGACCGTTCTCCAGCCTGGCTTCCAGCTTGCCGCTGCCGAGCTTGTCCTTGCCGGACAGCACCTGAGTGACTTCGACTTTCAGCGTTGCGTCCTGCCGGTGCAGCATCTCCGGACTCAAGAGTTTCTGTGCCTGGTCGCTGGCCGCGGCGGCCTTGCTGCGAACCTCCTCGGCGGTGAGTGTGGTTGGTTTTTCCTCCGGTTTCCTCTCCACCGGCGACCAGTCGCCGAGCTTGAAATCGTCGAGCTGGATGACCGGGGCGGCGAGTGCAATGACGATGCGCGGCCGGCCGCCTTCGGTGTCGAACCGGCCCTGCCCGTTAAGCATGCTTTCGCCGACCTGCAGCCGCAGGTCGTTGACTTCATAGCCGCGTGGGGACATGCGGAACTTGCCGATGGCGGACCAGGGTCCCCACGGCGGCAGCGATGCGCGCGCGAGTTTGTTGAGATTGTCGAAACGCGTGCCGCCGGCATCGAGTGCGAGCTCCAGTTCGCTGCCGATGGGCCGCGCAATGTTGCCGGAAAGCGTGACGCGGGTGTCGGCCGCTTCTGCACTCAGCTTGAAGGGCACCGGCCGGCTGAGATCCGCAAACTCAGAGGCGCGCGCCGTCTCCAGCACGATCGATACCGGCACGTCGTCGAGTGCGCCTTTGAGCGTCAATCGCAACTCCTTGCCCGGGTCGGCGCGCAATTCGCCCTTGTCCACGTTAATCCGCGCTTCGCCGAGCCTATTCGGATCGCGCAGGACGACGCGACCGCCGCCGATCGATCCCAGCAACTCGGAGCGCGACAGCATGTCGCCGAGCCGGCTCGAGCGGGCGACGAGATTGAAGGCGAACTCGCTGAAGGTCGCATCGAGGTTTCGCGCGACACCGAGCGTGCGTAGCAGTTTGCCGACATCGATAGTGCCTGCGAACAGCCATAGACCGACCATCGGTTCCGCGCTGCGCAGATCGAGCAGAACTGCCCCATTGAAACTGGTGGCCGCAACATTGGCCGCGAAAGGGGAGGGATACATGTAACCTTCGCGGATGCGTCCGTCGAAGGACACGTCGCGCATTTCGATGGGTGTGCCTGCGAAGCGCTTGATCTTTACCGTAATGTCAGAATCGGTGAGATCGATACCCTGCGGCAGCAGCGGAATGTCCACCACGGGCCGCTCGGGTTCCGCTCTTTTCTTCTGCGATTTCGGGATCAACGATTCCAGTTCGCCGACGTCGATCTGTTCGGCGCCGAGCTGGACTGTCAGCAGCGCTTTGCCGTCCACCATCGTGCGCGCCAGATTTGCAGCAAGCGTTGTGCGGCCGAGCCTGAACAGCAAATCCCGCATTTGCCACTGTCTTTCGCGCAGGCTCGCTTTGCCTGAGAGCGTGGCAGGCACTTGTGCGCCGGGTTCGAAACCGAACCAGCTCGCCAGTTCGCCGGCATGAGGGGCGGAGAATTCGAAAGCGATTTCCGGTCCGCGATCGGCCACGGGTGCTTCGAGTGTGCCGTGGATGCGCGCATGCACGTCACCTGAGCGCAAAATAAAGTCCAGCGGGGTGCGTCCCGTCAGCATGGTCGGCTCGAGCGCCCCGGCATACAGTTGCGCAGTGAACGGATGTCCGAGCAGTGCGCCGCGCATACGGCCCTTCAATGCCTTGCCCGCGGGCAGATTTATTGCCAATTGGTCAAGGCCAAATTCCACCGGGCGGCCGCCTTCGATGTTGCCGTAGCTGAAGCGGCCGCGATCGACTTCGAGGCGCACTTCCAGACTTTGCACCAGTTCGCTGCCCTGATCGCCCTGCGCCGAGAGCTTGAGATCAAAACGGCCGAGGTGTCCTTTGACGCCGCGCACGTCGAGCAGCAGTTGGGCCAGTCCGCCCAGATCGGAATCGCGTGTGCCGAGCGCCAATTTGAAGCTTGGGGGATTCGCGTTGGCATCGGCGTCGGCACTACCGGCTAACGCGACGCCTGCGATGGAGGCTTTTACCGGCGCCTGCAATGTCCCGTCTTTGAGCTTGATCTGCAGCGTGACATCCTTCACGTCGCCCGGCAGGCTGAGCCAGCGCTCCACACTGAGGGTGACGTCGGCGTCCGCGCTGTTCAGTTGCCTGAGATCGAAGGTGGCGTTGGACAGGCTGCGATAAACCTCGGCAAGACTGCGCGGCGGTTCGACATTCTGCCTGGCGGATTGGTCGCCAAGAAAAGGACGCAGGTCGAGCGTCGGCAAGGCCAGGGAGCCGCTGAGCCTGGGTTTGGATCCGGTATCGTCGAAATTCAGCTCGCCGATCAGTGTCGTGTTGCCCATGGTGCCGGTCAGTTGCGTGATCGCCACCCGACGCGGAGTAAAGATCACGTTACCGGCGATGCCGCTGGCGCCGACGTCGGGCAGTTTGGTTTGCAGCAGACGTTCGAATTCCAGGAGGTTTTCGGTACCGAGGCCGAATATCACTTCCCCGCTGCTGCCGCTGATGCTGCCGCTGACTGTCAGCGTGGAACTCAGGAAAGTGAGGGTAAAAGCGATTGGCCAGGGTTTGTCGGGGGCCAGGTCGGAGAGCTTGCCGCCGGTGAATTCCAGTTGGTAGGGAAATTGATTCTCGACCGCACCATTCAGGGTCAGTTTGAGCGGCTGATCGGCCGGAGACTGCGCAGCCAGCGCATGCAGGGCAAAGTAATGGCTCTTGCCGTCGGCGCCCACGTACTGCACTTTCACATTTTCCAGCGTGACGCGCTGGATATCCAGCAGTGCAAACGCGCGGCCGGTGCTGATCGATGACGGTTCAGCAGGATCGGGCACCCTGGCCGCTACGGGCTTTGGGCGATGGAAAGTCCAGTTGTTGCTGCCATCCGCCTTGACCTGCAGACGAACAAGTACGTCACTGCCCGCAAGCTCTTCGATGTGCAGCTTCTTTTTGAACAACAGCGGCCACAGATCGACTGCCAGATGCGCTTCGCCGAGGCTGGCGAAATCGCCTTCGCCGAAACCCGGCGCGTTGGCGATATGCAGCCCGCCGACGCGCAGCCTCGGCCTGGCGGAAATCTCCATCTCCATCGGGCCGTCGAAGCGCACCTGACGGCCGATACTGTCGCTGAAGGTCTGCGCAACGGTGCCGCGTAGGAACGAGGCATCGACGGACATGCCGATGAAGGTGACATACAGGAAACCCAGCACCACGAACAGGATCAGGGTAGCGAGGGTCCACGTAGCCCACCGCAGGAGCCGGCGCGGCGGGCGGGAGAGGGCGTGCGGCAGCATGATCGAATTATCTACCAACGATGTGCTGCCCGCGACCGACGGGGTCGTAGGCTCCAGGTGGTCGGACCGCGTACCCGCCGGGGAAGTTCAGATCGCAGCCGCCGCGCGACGAAGTCGAAACCGGTGATCAGAGGCTAGCGCAGGATGTCCGATGCCTGCGCTTCCCTGACAACCATGTCGACGTCTTCCGGGAGCATCAGGCGTTCGGTCTGCAGTTTCTTCGCCGCCTCGGCGACTTTCGCAACATAAGCCTCGTGGGAACCGTAGAGTTCCTCCAGGGACGGCCGCGGATCGCCTTTCGCCTGCGCATCGGCGCGCGTCTTCGGCAACGCAATGGTCGAACCGAGCAGATCGCACAGGTCCGGACCGCCGAAATCTTTCGTGCGTGTGTTCCATCCAAGCAATGTTGCGACCGGGACTTCGACAAAGGGATGGCGAATGCCCGCAATGTCGTTGCCGAGCGTATCGACTTGCGGCACCAGAATCTTGTGAGCCGCCTTGGTCTGTGGGATCAGCAGGTCGATGACGCCAGAATTGCCGGTTACGCGCGGACCGAAATCGCGATCGCCGGATCCGTTGTACAGACCTTCGAAGGTTAACCCGGGAATCTTCGGCAGATTGAGATCGGCGGGCGCTACGAGCGTGCGATCGGCGATCCTGGGCACGCGCATCTCGGGCGGGGCGACGTTCTTCCTTACCCAATCATCGAGAACGACGACCAGCGCCCGCAACAACGGGCCCGGGTGCGTGGCGTTGGTGAGCTGCTCGCATTGCTTGTCGGCAATGCCGTGGTTCGGCGTGTCGGGCTTGAAGCCGCCATGCTGCTGGCTGGAGAGCAGATAGCGTCGCACTTTCGACGACTCGTTGAAGTCCATGGTACCGCCTTCGCTCGCGCCGGTAAGCGAAGCCCGGAACTGCCAATATTCGTTCGAGGTGTCCGTGTGGATGATCTTCGGATCGGTCTTCGGCCGCTTGAGAATGCCGTCCGGCACCCGGGTGAAGGGATTGATGCGCACCGCGTACTGGCGCGGGAAATTGGTGTCCGGCACGTAACGCTCGCGGTGCTGCTGGGTAAACGCATTGGGCTGTGCGAACCGGTAATTCAGATACAGTTTCTGCACGCCGGCGACATGGATATGCATGCCCTCGCAGACCTGGCGCTCGTGCTCGTCCACGTTGAATCCCTGATAAAGGAAGTCGCGCAGATACATGCCGGACGAGGAGATGCCCTGGCAGAGTGTGGTTTTGATGCCGGACACCGGATTGGCGTTGCCCGCGGCATCCTTGTCGTCGTTCCTCAGAAAGGAAACGAAGTCTCGTGTCGTCAAATAACCCAGGCCCATGACGGGTGAATCGGTCGCGCGATAAATCAGATGGTAGTTGCGGTCGTTGCGGAATCCGTCCTTCAGGCAGATATGGCCCGTGCTGGGCTTGCCCGGCCAGCCGTCCGGACAGTCCGCGAATGCCCACTGGTCGTCAGGTACGGCTGTGCCGCGGGGGATGTCCGCCGCGCCTGGCTTCGGCGAGTCGCTCTGCAGCATGTATAACTCGGCTTGCGCCCGCTTTTTATCGGCGGACACGGCGGGGAAGGACTTGAACGCCGGGCCACCCGACAGCGGCAGCGACCAGGGATTGCCGCCGTTGAAGTTGCGGTCGGAGAACTCGGTCAAGATGCGTTCGCTAATCGGCCGGCCGTTTTCCAGGGCGATCGGCAAGTTCACCGTCAGACGGTTGTCGCCGGATGCGATGTCAGCACCCCAGCCCACCCATGCCAGCACGTAGCCGCGTTTCATCAGGAAGCCGTTTCCGAAATCACGCGATGCCACCGGATCGTTCATGTTGGCGTCCGAGGCGGTGTCGTGAATGCGGCCGAAGGAAATCTTGCGTCCGCGGTTGTTGACTTCGAAGAACAGGGTTTTCGTCCCCAGGGCCATGTTCACGGGTTTGAGGATCACCATGTCGGCGGAGAACTCGACCCTGCCTTTAGCGTTGAGCGGTGCGCGGTCGATATCGAATACGGTTTTGTTTCTCTCGTGCCTCGGATCGACTTCGAACCACGCGCGGCCGGTCAGTTTTTCATAAGGCCCGGCGTCCCCGAACGACATTCCGTCGGCAACGACTTCGCGTTTCGCGATTTCGAGTTTGACGAGCTTGGCTTCAACGTCGACCGCGAGCGCGAGGCTGGCGGCGAGCAGGAATGCGGAAAACGCGCGGAATTGTTGCATGAACACCTCTTCGAACGGCGGATTTGTTGTAATCGTGCAGCAAGCGCGGCCGGGGCGCTACAATATCGCAGAATGGTGTTTCGAGCGAGGCGAGTATGGGCGTAATCGACGAGGTGGGAGTTTCCGGAAAACTGCGCACAGTGCATGTTGCCTGTCCGCACGATTGTCCCGACGGCTGCTCCATGCGGGTTACCGTGGATACCAGCTCCGGGCGCGCGATCAAGGTGGAGGGCGACCCCACGCACCCGGTGACACGCGGCTATCTGTGCAACAAGGTCAACCATTATCTAGACCTGGTCTACAACGACAAGCGCGTGCTTTATCCGCACCGTCGTATCGGACCAAAGGGCCCCGGAGCGAAATTCCGGCGTATCGGCTGGGACGAAGCACTCAACGAAATCGCGGCAAGACTCAAAGCTGTGATCTCTGAGTACGGACCCGAAGCTGTCCAGCCGTTTTCCTATTCCGGCACGCTGGGATTGCTCGGATTTTTCGGCATGGGCGAACGTTTCTTCAACAAGATGGGCGCGGCGCGCCTCGAACGCACGATCTGCACCGCAGCCGGGGCCGCGGCCGAAATGCACACTTTCGGACGCGTGGGCGACGCCAATATCGAAGATTTGCCGAACATGAAGGTCGTGATCCTTTGGGGCACGAACCTGGTGTCCACCGGGGTGCATGCGATGCCGTTCGTAAACGCGGCGCGCGACAACGGCGCAAAGATCATCGCCATCGATCCTCGTGTGACGAGGACCACGGCATTTGCGGACTGGCATATTCAACCGCGCCCCGGGACCGACGCGGCGTTGGCGCTGGGAATGATGAAGATCATCGTCGATCGCGGCCTGCACGACGTGGATTTTCTCGAACGCCATACCGTCGGCTGGAAAAAACTGCTTGAAGAGCGCCTGCCGGAATACACGCTGGATCGCGTCGAAGCGATCACCGGCATTGCCGCCGCCGACGTCGAGAAACTGGCACTGCTCTATGGCGCAACGAAGCAATCCTTCATCCGGGTGAACTGGGGCATTCAGCGCCACGATAACGGCGGCATGATGACCCGGGCCATCAAATTACTGCCTGCTATCACCGGCGCGACACGTGGCAAGGGCGGCGTGTGCATGTCGACCGGCGGAGAAATGCGCCGCGTGGACATGCGCAAGCTGCAGGGTACCCACCTGCTCGAAGGGCGCACGCCACGCACGATCAACATGATCCAGCTCGGTAACGCTCTGAACGATTTCGCTCTCGATCCGCCGATCAAAGCATTGTTCTGCTGGAGTGCCGACCCGGCGAATTGCGTTCCCGACACCATTGCGACGCGAAGAGGACTTTCGCGTCAAGATCTGTTTACGGTGGTGCACGACACCTTCTGGAGCGATTCTGCGTCTTACGCGGACATCGTGCTGCCGGCCGATACGGCGCTCGAACATGTCGATCTGCTTCCGGCTTACGGCAATTACTACTACGGCCTTTCCGAGCAGGCGATCGAGAAACAGGGCGAGAGCCTCGACAATCAGGAAATGTTCCGCCGGCTGGCAAAAGCGATGGGTTACGACGATCCCTGCTTTTCGCAGTCCGACGAGGACATGATCCGCGAACTGATCGATCCCGAGGCCAATCCGCTGATGGAAGGCATTACCTACGACGGCCTGAAGCGCACCGGGTGGGCGAGGGCCAACGTCGATTCTCCGCGCCGCTGGGGCATCAACAGCGGCAAGTGGCCGACGCCGTCGGGCAAGATCGAAATCTACTCGGAGGCGCTGGCCAAGCTCGGTGTGGACCCCTTGCCGATGCATCTGCCGGAGCAGGAGGGATTCGAAAGCCTGGAGGCGAAGAAACAATTTCCACTGCAGGTCATCAGCGCCGCGACTCACTATTTCATCGGCGCGAGTTTTCAGAATGTACCGCGTCTGCAGGCAATGCTGGCGCGTCCAACCTTCGAAGTCAGCGGGCAGGACGCAGAGGCGCGCGGCATCCAGGACGGCGATTACTGCCGGCTGTTCAACGACCGCGGTGAAGCCTTTGGCCATGCGCTGATCGTCGACGGGCTTTTGCCCGGCGTGATCGGCGCGCAGAAGCAACTGCAGGGCTCCAAGATGCGGGGCGGGGTCAACATCAACGCGCTGACCAGTCAGCGCGAGTCCGACATGGGCAGGGGGCCGGTGTTCTATTCGACGCTCGCGCAGCTGGAGAAAGTGCCGGGAAATGCCTGATCTAGATCAACACCCAACGCAGAGGCGCAGAGGACGCGGAGGACGCAGAGAAAGGCGAATGATTTATTCAAGGGTCCCGCTAGGTGCCAGTCACTTGTCACCGGTTATGGGCGAAAGCCCGGTATACCCGCAAGGGTGCACTCGTCACGGGGCTGCTGCATGAGCGCGACGCTGATGGACGGCGTCGCGGTATCGAAAACCATCCGTGCCGAATGGAAGCGGCGCGTCGCGTTGCTGAACGAGCAGGGCATCACGCCGGGCCTGGCCGTCATCCTGGTCGGCGACAACCCGGCATCGCAGGTCTACGTGCGCAACAAGGTCAGGGCGTGCGGCGACATGGGATTGCATTCCGAACTCTACCAGTTTCCCGCAGATGTCTCCGAGCAGGCGGTACTGGCAAAGGTCGCCGCACTTAATGACAACCCGAAAATCCACGGCATCCTGGTGCAACTGCCGCTGCCGCCGCAGATCAACAATACCAAGGTACTGGAGGCGATCTCGGTGGAAAAAGACGCCGATGGTTTCCATCTCTACAATCTCGGCGCACTGGTCACTGGCGGCACGGTATTTCCGCCCTGCACGCCGTACGGCGTGATGGCGTTGCTCGATCACTATCGGATTCCAATCGAAGGCTGCAACGCCGTAGTGATCGGCCGCAGCAATATCGTCGGCAAGCCGATGGCGTTGATGCTCCTCGCGCGCAGCGCGACGGTATCGATCTGCACGTCGAAGACGCGCGACCTCAGGCAGTACACTTCAATCGCCGACATTCTCGTGGTCGCGACCGGCAAGCCGAAGATGATCACCGGCGATATGATCAAGCTGGGCGCGGTGGTGATCGATGTCGGCATCAACCGCCTGCCTGACGGGAAGCTGGCAGGCGATGTGGATTTCGACAGCGCCAAGGAAAGGGCGTCCTACATCACGCCCGTTCCGGGCGGCGTGGGCCCGATGACCATCACCATGCTGCTGGCGAATACCGTGCAGGCTGCGGAGCGTTTTGCCGCGAAATCGCTCAAGACCCGCGCAGTCGCTGCTCTGAAAACCTGATCCTTGCGCCTTCGCGCCTTTGCGGTGAAGGGATGAGGTTCAAGATGCGCGGATGGAAACCGGGATGCGCCGCGGGCCGAAGGGTTTTTCGAACCTGCCGAAACGGCCTGCGATCGCCGTGCCGCAACTGGTGCAACGCCCTTCGGTAGAAACCCGGTAGATCAGGATTCGATGCCAGTCGCGCACGATCAGACCGGTGCCGCAACCGGGGCAAAACGTGGTTCCGCCTTCGCTGTCGTGCACGTTACCGGTGTAGACGTACTTCAATCCCTCGCCAAGGGCGATTTTTCGTGCACGCGCAAGCGTCGAGGTCGGCGTGGACGGCAGGCCGTCGAGTTTGTAGTCCGGATGGTACGCGGTGAAATGGACAGGCACGTCGTTGCCCAGTTCCCTGGCGATCCACTTCGTCAGCTGATACAACTCTTCGTCAGAATCGTTCTTTGTCGGAATCAGCAGCGTTGTGATTTCGAGCCAGACGTCGGTCTCGTGACGCAGGTACATCAGCGTATCGAGCACCGGCTGCAGGGTCGAACCTGTGAGCTTGACGTAGAACTCGTCGGTAAATCCCTTGAGATCCACGTTGGCCGCATCCATCTTCGCGTAGAACTCGCGCCGCGGCGCGTCGTGCATGTAGCCTGCCGTGACCGCCACCGTGCGGATGCCGCGAGCGCGACACGCATCGGCGACATCCATCGCATACTCGGCGAAAATGACCGGATCGTTATAGGTGAATGCGACGCTCTTGCTGCCGGCGGTCTCGGCGGCGGCGGCAATCTGGTCGGGCCCTGCGCGGTCCATCAATCGGTCCATGTCGCGCGACTTGGAGATGTCCCAGTTCTGGCAGAACTTGCACGCGAGGTTGCAGCCGGCGGTGCCGAAGGACAATACACTCGAGCCGGGGAAAAAATGGTTCAGCGGTTTTTTCTCGATCGGGTCGATGCAGAATCCGGACGACCGGCCGTAGGTGGTGAGTACCATGTGGTCGTCGATGCGCTGGCGCACGAAGCAGGCGCCGCGCTGGCCTTCGTGCAGCTTGCAGTCGCGGGGACACAGATCGCATTGCAGCCTACCGTCCGCGAGCAGATGCCACCAGCGCCCGGGATATGGCGCTTCGCCTGCGGTCATGACGTTTCCGATTCCGCCCATTTGGCCACCGTATACCGCGAAAGGCGCAGACCGTCGTCCCAGAAATCGGGTGCAAGTCCGGCCTTGCGCTTTAGTTCCTGCAGGAAGGAACGCCGATCGGGAAGATTCTCCCAGACCTGCGGCAGGAAGGTTCCGCGCTTGCCGCCGTGTTCCAGGACCATGCCGTCGATTCCCGGGCGCAACTGAGCCAGGGCATCGCCTTCGTCGCGCAGCGGCATCGGCTGCAGCGCGGACAGAAGCGACACTTCGATGCGGACCGAAGCGAGTTCCTCGAACCGCAGCGGTTCGAAGCGCGGATCCTGGAACGCGGCCGCACGTGCATTTGCGCGCACGTCATCGATCAAACTCCGGTGGACAATGAGGCTGCCGATGCAGCCGCGTAACCGGCCGTTCTGTTTCAATGTCACGAAGGTGGCGCGCGGTGTTTGCAGGAAGGGCGCTGCGTCGCGCACCGTGATGTGCAATCCGAACTGCCCGGATATGGATGCGCGCGCTATGGCAATCAGCAGTTGGCCGTCTGCGATGTCCGCCTCCACGGGGCGTTCCTCGGGTTGCTGCGCCTCCTGCGGATAGAACGCAAACGATGCGTAGCCCACCACCCGCTGCTTGTCGCCCGCGGTGTCACCGGAGTTGCGCAGGTCCAATAACTCCGGGCGCAGGCCGCGTCGTCCGGCCGTTTGCAAGAGACCGTTGACGGGTGTGGCTCCGCACGCCTGTTCGTGATTCAGGCGAGGGGCGAGGTCGAGAATCATGCGCGCGGTCTGTTCGTCGACATGCCTGGCCTGAGCGTAGGGCAGATAATGCGACAGGTCGGAACTCACCACGATCAGGGTCTCGTCACCGCCCCAGAGCAGGTCCAACACCTCCGCGATTTCCTCTACCGACGCATCGCCTACGGCAAGCGGGACCAGCGTGAAGCCGACAAGCGTCTGCTGCAGAAACGGCAGATGCACTTCGAGCGAATGTTCCAGAGCGTGCGCCTCGTCGCTGACACAGACCTGAGGCAACCCGCGCAGGGCTTTGGCCGCGTCGCGATCCAGCGAGATTTCCCCGAGTGGTGTGGCGAATGAGGTGCTCGAGGGCAATGCGAGTCCGCGCAAGCGCACGCGATGAGCGGGGCCCAGGAGCACCACGCGCGAATAGTCGTTGCGATGCGGTGCAATATGCGCGTAGGCGCTCGCCGCAATGGGTCCGGAGTAGATGTAGCCGGCATGGGGTGCGATGAGCGCCTTGGGCCGGCGCGCGTCTGCAGTGCCGGCCGATGCCAGCAGCGCCAGGAGCTGCGAGTGCAAAGCGTCGGATGTGCCGGGATAAAAGGCACCGGCGACCGCCGGCGCCCGGGCCAGGTTCATGGTGACGATGCCGAGTCGAGATGATGATGCGGGTATTATAGGCTCACCGCAAATGCAACCAACGGCATCCGCCGTGCTGTCTGGCGCCAAAAATCTCCGGAAAACCTGTTGACCCTGAAGTTGGCACGTGTATATTACTGACTCCGCAGTCATTAACTCTAATTTCAATGGTGTATCCCCAGCCCAAACAGGATCGCCGCTGGACCCGGCGCAAGGAAGCGCGCCCCGCGGAATTGATGTCGGCGGCGCTCGATCTGTTCGTCGAGCGCGGTTTTGCCGCGACCCGGCTGGACGAAGTCGCCGCCCGCGCGGGCGTCAGCAAGGGTACCCTCTACCTTTATTTCTCCAGCAAGGAGGAGCTGTTCAAGGCGGTGATCCGATCGGGCATCGTGCCATTGATCGAACGCGGTGAGCGCCTGCTGGACGAACATCACGGGTCTGCTGCCGGGTTATTGCGCGAGATCGTTTTCAGCTGGTGGGCGTCCGTCGGCACGACGAAACTCGGCGGAATTCCGAAGCTGATGTTTTCTGAATGCCGCAATTTCCCGGAAATCGGCAAGTTCTACTACGATGAAGTCATCAGCCGTGGACATCTTCTCGTGCAGACCGTCCTGGAAAGGGGCATGAAGAGCGGCGAGTTCAGGCAGATGGATGCGAATTACGCGATGCGCGTCATCCTCGCGCCACTGGTTTTTCTGCTGCTATGGCGGCATTCGTTCGATTTCTGCGACAGCAAGCGCGTAGATCCGGAAAAGTATCTGGACCAGCATCTGGACATGGTGGTCAACGGGCTGGGAACCGCCGTCCGCGCGGAAAAAAAAGGCGGAGCGGCTGCAAGAATCATCAGCATCGAGAAAAAAAGGAGAAATCGATGAGGCGCCTTTCGATCCTGGTTGCAGCGCTGTTCGCAGGCCAGACCTGGGCCGCCGACCTGTTATCGGTCTACCGGGACGCGCAACTGCAAGATGCGACGTATGCGTCGGCGAAGGCGGCATTCATCGCGGCGCAGGAGAAGCTGCCGCAGGCGCGCGCGCTGCTGCTGCCGAGCGTGAACTTTGGCGCCGGCACCCACTACAACGAGGTGAACACCGACTACCCGACCAACCCGGGTTTTCCCTCGGGCCGGGCCGACTTCTACGACTACAACTACGGTGTGAACGTCACCCAGCCGCTGTACCGGCGGCAGAACGACGCGACCTACGAGCAGGCCAAAGTGCAGATCAAACAAGCCGAGACCCAGC
>Ga0137437_1000130_pt1 | contig 19560 bp, 16 predicted proteins | sample EasRivERMGT138_2_FD_102332 | JGI IMG/M metagenome (GOLD analysis project Ga0137437, IMG submission 102332) | Soil microbial communities from meander-bound floodplain in the East River, Colorado, USA - East River MetaG ERMGT138_2 | ecosystem: Environmental > Terrestrial > Soil > Floodplain ...
CCCGAATTGCGAATTGAACCCGCAAGCCGAGACACCCCAAACGGTGTTAATTAAGTGTAAAGCCGTCCCTTGATGGGATCGGGGAGCGTGAGCCCCATCTGTAAGATCAATGCATCGATTTCGTCTTTGTACTGCTGGCGCGCGACTGCATTTGGGCGGCGTTTGAGACCCCAATGCATGAAACGTTCGGAACGGTACGACTTGCTATTGCCGAACATGTCGAGCCCCTTGACGTACCAGTAGTCGACCGCCTTTTGAATTCTTTCTTTATGCTCTCCGCCTTTGGCTGCGAATTCGGCCGACGCGTTGGTGCCGAAGTCGACATGACCTTCTTCCTCGCGGATGATGTCCGGGTCTTCGACCACGCGGGCCAGCGGCAGATACGTGCAGTCGAGAAACTCTTCAAGCTGGAACCTGCCGACCCGGTCGACGAGAAATCCGAACACGGCATAATCTTCCCAAGTTTTGATTTCGCCGCGAAACGCTTCCACATAGCGTTCCTGATTGGGACGGCTGAGCGTGTAGGTAACATCGACGCCGATATCACCGGCCAAACGGGCCATTTTTCGGAAATGATCCATCTCCTCGGCCGCCGTGCGCGCGACGATCAACTGATCCAACTTGGTGGGCGCAGACGGCAAAATGTGCTTTACGTAAAGATTTGGGCCGCCGATCTCACAATCCGCTTGGATCGCCAGCACCCGACGGAGCAAATCCTGATATTCCGGATCCTGCTTCTCAAAATCCTTCAGTTCGACTTTGTCGGTAAACATCGATGCCCTCCTAGTTTGATCGCTAATTGCGCGTCACTTATGACAAATTTCTAACAAAACGGCCTTGATAAATCAACCGGGCGCGCGTTGGAACGAATTTGGACGGTTCTCCTCTTGTCACTTACGCGCCACTCATTTAGCATCCGAGCTCTATGGCCAACGCGGACAATCTCAGCCTGCTCACAGATCTTTACCAGCTCACCATGGCGCAAAGCTATTTTCGCGAGCAGCGCATGGGAACCGCAAGCTTTAGCCTGTTCATCCGCTCCTATCCGCCCAACCGCGGCTATTTTGTCGCCGCCGGACTCAAAGACGTACTCGACTATCTACAAACCTTGTCGTTCGACGCCGACGCTCTCGATTACCTAGCCGGGCAAACGCTTTTTAGCGAAGATTTTTTGCATTATCTTGGCGATCTAAAATTCACCGGCGATGTCTGGGCGATCCCGGAGGGCCGGATCTTTTTCCAGGACGAGCCGGTGCTGGAAATCACCGCGCCGATCATCGAAGCGCAACTGGTGGAAACCTTCATAATTAATCAGATCCATCTGCAATCATTAATCGCCACCAAAGCGGCGCGCTGCGTCCATGCTGCGGCCGGCCGGCCACTGGTCGACTTCGCGCTGCGGCGCACCCATGGCACCGACGCCGGCATGAAAGTTGCGCGCGCGAGTTATCTCGCCGGCTTCGCCGGCACCAGCAACGTGCGCGCCGGCCAACAGTACGGCATACCGATCGCTGGCACCATGGCGCATTCTTTTATCATGAGCTTCGAGCGCGAGATCGATGCCTTTCGCGCTTACGTTTCAAGCTTTCCGAATAATGCGATCCTGCTCATCGATACCTATGACACGCTCGGTGGCGCGAAGAATGCCGTGCAAGTCGCCAAAGAAATGGCTGGCCGCGGCCAAAAACTCATCGGTGTGCGCATCGATAGTGGCGACCTAGCTGAACAGGCGCGTACCGTGCGCAGAATCTTTGACGGAGCGAATCTACGCGAAGTGAAAATCATTGGCAGTGGCGGCCTGGATGAGTACGATCTCGCCGATATGGCTGACGCGGGCGCGCCCTTCGACAGTTACGGCGTCGGCACAAAGATGGGCACCTCAGCCGATGCGCCATGGACGGACATGTCGTACAAACTCGTCGAGTACGGAGATCGCCCCATGCTCAAACTCAGCACGGGAAAACTTTCCTGCCCCGGCAAGAAACAGGTGTTCCGTCAGCGCGACGGCCACGGGAATTTAGAACGCGACCTTATCGCCCTACGGCATGAAGTAAGCGCCGGCGAAAGTTTATTGAAAGAAGCCATGCGCAACGGCAAAACAATCGCGCCTTGCCCTGCTCTGGCGGAGAGCCGAGAAATTTTTGCGGCGGAATTTGCAGCGCTTCCGTGGAGCGTGAAAGCAATCCTCAACCCGAGCAATTACGCGGTCGATTTATCTGCCAAACTAAAAGCTTTGCATGATGAGACCGTCGAGAAGATTATGCGAAGTTGATTTCGCAGTGGATTTACCCAGAGAGCGGTTTAGAATTTTACCACAGCCGCGCCCCAAGCAAAGCCCGCGCCAAAAGCATTCAACAAAACGATATCGCCGGGCTTGATTCGGCCTTGGCGTTTGGCTTCGTCCAATGCGACGGGAATAGAAGCCGCGGAAGTATTTCCGTATTTCTCCAAATTCACCATCACTTTTTCCATTGGCACGCCGAGCCGTTCGGCGAGCGCAACGATGATTCTCTTGTTGGCCTGGTGCGGAATCACCAGCGAGACTTGTTCGATGGTGACGCCTGCCTCGGCCAATGCCTCACGGCTAATTTCCTCCATCGACCGAACCGCGAGCTTGAACACTTCCTTGCCGTTCATGGTGATCGTGTGCTCGTTTTTCTTCACCGTTTCGGGTGTTGCCGGCTTGAGCGAGCCGCCGGCGGGCACATAGAGCATCTTGACGTAGGAACCGTCGGTGCGCAGTTTCGTGCTCAAGATGCCGGTGCCGTTTTCCGAATCTCCTAACACCACGGCGCCGGCGCCGTCGCCGAACAGAATACAGGTGGTGCGATCCTCCCAGTTGAGCCACCGGCTGAGCGTATCGGAACCGACGACCAGGGCGTTGTTGATCTTACCCGAGCGAATGAAAGAGTCCGCCACCGAAAGGGCATTGATAAATCCCGAGCAAGCCGCGCCAACGTCGAAGGAAAACACGTTGCGCGCACCGAGCATGTCTTCGAGCACGCACGCCGAGCTCGGCATCAAGTAGTCCGAGCTCACGGTTCCCATGATGATTGCCTCTAGATCCTTCGCTTCCATGCCGGCGTCTTGGAGCGCCCGCGTCGCCGCTTTAAAGGCCATATCGGCATTGCCCTTGCCCGCTTCGAGCACGCGCCGCTCTCTGATGCCGGTGCGCACGGTGATCCATTCGTCGCTGGTATCGACCATCTGCTCGAGCTCGCGATTGGTGACGATCTTCTCCGGCAGTTCCGAACCGGTGCCGAGAATGACACTTCGGCGCTGTGATCCGCTCATTCGGCCCTCCTGAAAATCACGCAGGCGTTGGTGCCGCCGAAGCCGAAGGAATTGGATAGCACAACTTTTATGTCAGCCTTGCGGGCTTTGTTAGGAACATAATCGAGGTCGCACACAGGATCGGGATTCTCATAGTTGATGGTCGGCGGCAGCATACCGTGATGCAATGCCAGCGCGGAGTAAACGCCTTCCACCGCGCCGGCGGCGCCGAGCAAATGGCCGGTCATTGATTTCGTCGAGCTCACGGCCAATTTTGCCGCCTGCTCGCCGAACACCGCTTTGATCGCGGTGGTTTCGTTGGCGTCGTTGTATTCGGTCGAAGTGCCATGGGCGTTGATATAATCGATATCGCTGGGCGCGATGCCGGCGTCTTTCAAAGCCAAGCGCATGCAGCGCGCCGCACCCTCGCCCTCGGGCGCCGGCGCGGTCATGTGATGGGCGTCGCCATTGGCGCCGTAGCCGATCACTTCCGCATAGATCTTCGCGCCGCGTTGAAGCGCGTGCTCGCGCTCTTCGAGGATGAGAATGCCGGAGCCCTCGCCGATGACGAAACCATCGCGCTCGCCGTCGAATGGCCGGCTGGCCCGCTCCGGCTCGTCGTTGCGCGTCGACAACGCTTTCATGGCGGCGAAGCCGCCGACGCCCAACGGCGTGATCGCCGCTTCCGCGCCGCCGCTGATCACCGCGTCCTGTAAACCGCGCTGTATCATATGATACGCTTCGCCGATCGCATGGGTGCCCGACGCGCAAGCCGAAGTGGGCGTGAAATTCACGCCCTTGGCGCCGTAGCGGATCGCCACATGCCCAGGCGCTAGGTTCGAAATCACCTTGGGGATGAAAAACGGCGAAATCTTGCGCGGCCCGCCGGCGAGCAGTGCTTCCTTCGTCACCTCGAGGGTATCGAGGCCGCACATGCCGACGCCGATGATGACGCCGACATTGTCGGCGAATTCGCCTTCGATCCTGAGCCCGCTGTCGGCCATCGCCATGGCGGTGGCGCCAAGCGCGAATTGGATGAAGAGATCCATCTTTTTGATCTCTTTGGGCTCGATGAAATCGTCGGCTTTAAAGTCCGGCACTTCGCCGGCGATGCGGGAGGCAAAACTGTCGGCCGCGAAATGGGTGATTTTTCGGATCCCCGAACGGCCAGCCATCAGAGCATCCCAGTTTTTCTCGACGCCGGTACCGAGCGGCGTAACCAGACCGACGCCAGTCACGACAACTCTTCGTGCTTCAGTTGTGCTCACGTTGCTTAACCAATCTGTAATGGATTTTAAGTTGACCCCGCTGCTCGCAGCGCGGGACTAATAATTGGACTATTTAAAGCGGGCGAGCAACCCCTTGCTAAATTTTAATTAGCGGCGGGGTCAAACCCCCGCTCGCGAAGTAGCTACGTTTATTTGAAGGCCTAAGATAGATGAGACTTTCCGATGGGTCAATAGCTTTGCAATCAATTGAATTCGCGAGCGGGGTTTGAACCCCGCTCGCGACCAAAGGGGATGCTCGCCCCCTTTGGAAACCCCATTTAATTGTGCCCGCCTCACGAGGCGGGGTTAAATGCAATCTATTGATATTTTTCGTGAACTTGCAGAATGCGCCGAATCAGCGGGGCGATTCGGCTGTCGGTTATATTTAAAATTCCATCGGTGCGCTCGCCAGTCTGTTGCATGACATTGAGCACCGCGGCCACGGAATTTTTCAACCCGGCCAAGTTGTAACCGCCTTCGAGCAGAAATGCGATCCGCGCGCCGGTGAATTTATACGCCAGCGCAAGCAGCTGGCGCGCCATCGCCGCAAAGCCCGCTTCAGTCACGCCCATACCACCGAGGGGATCGCGCCGGTGCGGATCGAAGCCGGCCGATACCAAGATCCAGTCTGGCTGATAGCGTTCGGCGGCTGGAACAATTATTTCTTGAAACACCAGCAAATATTCCGCATCGGCGCATCCCGCCGGCAACGGAATATTGAGTGTAAACCCTTCGCCGGCGCCAACGCCGACTTCGTTCACCGCACCGCTACCGGGATAAAAAGGAAACTGATGCGTCGAGATGAACAGCACCGACGGATCGTCGTAAAAAGCATCCTGTGTGCCGTTGCCATGATGAACGTCCCAATCCATGATCATGACTTTTTTTGCGCCATGAGCCCGCTTCACGTATTCGGCGGCGATCGCCATCGTATTGAACAGGCAAAAACCCATCGCCCGGTTGCGCAGCGCATGATGGCCCGGCGGCCGTACCAAGGCGAAGCCGTTTTGGAACTCCTTGGCGGCGATGGCATCGATCAAGTGGAGGAAGCCGCCAACCGCGAGAACGCCGACGTTGAAGGAATCACGGCAAGTGATGGTATCGCCGTCCAGGGCGTAAACGTCATGCGCCGCGGTCGCCTCGATCAACCGGACATAGTCTTTGCCATGGGTGGCTTCGATGTCGGCCCGGCTCGCCGGCATGGGCGCCAGCAATGGAAATTTTCCACGATCTAGTTCAGCCGCCAGATCAAGCAAGACTTTCACCCGCTCCGGACGCTCGGGATGAGCATCGCCCGGTTGGTGTTTGAGATATTCTTTATCGACAACCACGGCGGTTTTAGCCATGAGTTCAGCCTAACATCTACGCACCGACTCTGCCAATCCGGCGGGAAAACTTGCCAAGGTCGGCGAAATCGCATACTTTGACGGTATGTTTGGTATCGGCATGCCGGAATTACTTTTGATCCTTGGACTCGCGCTGATCGTGCTCGGGCCCAAGAAACTTCCCGAACTAGCCAAAACTCTCGGCAAGGGCTTGGCCGAGTTCCGCCGCGCCACCGAAGATTTGAAAGATGAGTTCCGCAAAATGGAGCATGAAGTCGAAGACGCTTCGACAGCCGCCATGCTAAGCGATGACCCATCGTTGGAAAAACCTGTCGAACCAGCCACCGCCAATCCACCAAACACTCTAGAGAAAAAGTGAACAACGATCAGGGTAGTGGGCAGGGTACCGATGTCCAAATGCCCTTTACCTCTCATCTGGCCGAGCTTCGCAATCGTTTAGTCAAAAGCACTCTCGTGGTGGGCGTCGCCTTCCTCGCTTGCTACGCTTTCGTCGACGATATCTTCGCCATCTTAGCGGCGCCATTGCGCCGCTTGCCCATCCGCGGCCTGATGCTGATCGGCACCGCGGTCACTGAAGCATTCTTCACCAAAATGAAAATCGCCTTCATCGCCGCGGTCATCGTCACCTCACCGGTGCTGCTTTGGCAGGCCTGGCAATTCATCGCGCCGGGACTCTACGAACATGAGAAGCGCTACAGCCGAAGCTTTGTCGGCGTCGGCACGCTTTTTTTCGTCGGCGGCGCGGCTTTTTGCTACGGCATCGTGATTCAAAACAGCCTGGCCTTTCTGCTCCGCCGTTATGAGGTCATTAATATTCAGCCCATGCTGCAAATCGGCGACTACCTCTCGCTGGTATCGCGCATGGTGCTGGCCTTCGGTGTGATGTTCGAATTGCCGGTGCTGACGTTTTTTCTCGCCCGGGTCGGCCTGATCGACCATCGTTTTCTCATCCGCCACAGCCGCTACGCGATCATCATCATCGCCGTACTGGCGGCCGTCTTGACGCCGCCCGATTTGATCTCGCAGGTCTTATTGATGGTTCCTCTCAGCCTGCTTTATCTGCTGAGCATCGCCATTGCCTACGTAGCGCGCTACAGAATGAACCGGCGCGAACGAAACACGGAATAAAATAGGTCTGTTGTTTTAGGAGGTCTTTTCAGAAGACTGGAGATTATCTTCGTTGATGAAAGCGCAGGCGGCAAAGACGGTGGTCCACAGTCCGTCCTTGTTGCCGATGGCGGATTGGGTGATGTTGGAAGTGCGGACGATCTTGCCGGACATCTTGAAGAGATTTTCACGTTCATCCCAAGCGGTATCGGGATCGAACTCGATGCCGAGCGTGGTCGCCAACATGCTGGCGGCCAAGTCTTCGGCGTACTCGCCGGCTTTTTCTTCGGTCTCGCCGAAGGAGTGATGCTCGGAGAGATAACCATGCTGTTCCTGATCGGCGGGAATCGCCACGCCCACTGAGGCGGCCACTAGGCGGTTTGGCTCATTGGTGCTCTCGCGGTCATAGACGCAAAAGACGATCTCACCGGGTCTAAGCAGCTTGACCCCTTCTTCCTTGGAGATGCGCTTACAAAACGGCGGATAGATGCTCGATACCAAGACCAAGTTACAGTAAGCCAAGCCCGCCGATCGCAGCGCCAACTCGAAGGAAGCCAACTTTTCCTTGTGGACGCCCACCCCCTTGGTAAAGAAAACTTTTTTCGGAATCATGGTGCGCTGCTATAACATGAATAAATTAATCTGACAAGAATTTTGCGGCACAATTTTCGCCGGCGCGAAATTTATTCGACGATGACTAGTACCGCTCCGCCTTCGACGGTGTCGCCGGCCTTGACCTTGATCTCCTTGATCGCGCCGGCGATCGGGCTGTGCACCTCGTTTTCCATCTTCATCGCTTCGACGATCGCCAGTCCCTGGCCTTTTTCCACCTGGTCGCCCTCGGAGACCAGCACGGCGATCACCTTGCCGGGCATGGGCACGGACACTCTTTGCAGGCCTTGCAGTTGCGTGGCCGACTGGCTGGCGCCGACGCGCAAGCGCCGCTCATCGACAAGGTTGATATGGTAGCTGCGCCCGTCCACCAGCACGCGATACTCGTCGTCGCTGTTATCAACTTCGATCTCGAAGGAACGGTTGTCGACGATCAGCGAATAGTTGGTTCGGCCGGTCTTTTTTCCGTCGACGACGAATTCATTGCCGTCCACCGACACGCGATATACCGCCTTGCCGGTCTCTTCGATCTCCACGGTGTAGCTCTGTTCGCCCAATTTGCCGATGAATGCCATGATGGGTGTGTAATCGCTAGCTGCGCCCCCAGCCACCGCGCGCGCCGACGCCAACGCGTAATCCGCTGCGCTTGCCCTGCTCGCGCCACTTGGACGGTTCCGCGGCGCCTTTGGCAAGCAACCCCAAGGTCCGTTCATGTTCGCCAAGCAACGCGGCGATGGCGGCTGACGCCAAGGCGATCTCTTTGTGCGGCAAGACTTCTTCGTTGGCCGCGCCACGGTATTCTTCGTCGATAAATCCGGTATGGACGTTGCCGGACATGAAGCGCGGATGGCGCAAAATCCACTGATGAAAAGAAATATTGGTCTTGATGCCGCGCACTTGATACTCGCGCAGCGCCCGGCGCATGCGCAGAATTGCTTCGATACGGTTCTCACCCCATACGATCAGCTTGGCGATCATCGGATCGTAATAGATCGGCACCTCGGCACCTTCGTAGACGCCGTTGTCATTTCTTAAGCCAAGCCCTTCTGGCAAGCGCAAGCCTTCAATCTTCCCTGGGCAAGGCATGAAATCGTGCTCCGGGTCCTCGGCATAAATGCGGCACTCGATGGCGTGGCCGGTCTGGGTGATGTGGCGCTGGCGCCACGGCAAGTAGCCGCCGGCCGCCACTTCGATCTGGGCTTTCACCAGGTCGATGCCGACGACCCGTTCGGTCACCGCATGCTCGACCTGGAGGCGTGTGTTCATTTCAAGAAAATAAAAATTTTGCTGCTGATCGAGCAGAAACTCCAAGGTGCCAGCGCCGACGTAACCCACCGCGCGCGCGCCTTGAAGGGCGATGCGGCCGAGGCGCCGGCGGGTGCGGTCATCCAATCCCGGTGCCGGCGATTCCTCGATGACTTTCTGATGGCGCCGCTGGATCGAGCACTCGCGGTCGTAGAGATGAATCACCCGGCCATACTTGTCGGCCAAGATCTGCATTTCGACGTGGCGCGGTTTCTCGATAAATTTCTCCACATACAATCGCGCGTCGCCGAATGAAGACGACGCCTCGGAGCCGACCGCGCGATAAGCGGATGGCAGTTCGCGGCGCGAGCGCACCACGCGCAAGCCCTTGCCTCCGCCACCGGCCACCGCTTTGAGCATGCAGGGATAACCGATCGTCTCCATGGTCTCCAAAACTTCTTGTTCAGAAGTTAGAATCCCGTCAGAACCTGGCACCACCGGCACGCCGGCCGCTTTCATGATCTGGCGCGCTTTCACTTTATCGCCCATCTTGTCGATCACGTCCGGCGGTGGACCGATAAATACGACGCCTTCGTCCTTGCAGCGCTGGGCGAACGCGGCGTTCTCGGCTAAGAAACCATAACCGGGATGCACCGCTTCCGCACCACTTTTCTTACACACTTCAATGATGCGGTCGATCGATAAATAGCTTTGCACCGAAGGGGCTGGGCCAATAGCAAAAGCGTAGTCGGCATATTTTACATGTAAAGACTCCCGGTCGGCCTCGGAATAGACCGCCACCGACTCAATGTCGAGTTCGCGGCACGCCCGCGCGATACGTACGGCGATCTCGCCCCGGTTGGCGATTAGAATGCGCTTAAACATTTTCTACAGTGGAATATTTCCATGTTTCTTGGGCGGGTTGTGGTCTTGCTTGTTCTTGAGCATTTCCAAGGCGCGGATCAGCGTCGGCCGGGTGTCTTCGGGATAGATCACCGCGTCGATATAGCCCGACTCCGCCGCTTTGAATGGATTGGCGAAAGTTTCGCGATAGTTCGCCACCATCTCACCCCGTGCCTTGGCCGGATCGGCGGCCTTCCCAAGCGCGTCGCGAAATACGATATTGATCGCGCCTTCGGGGCCCATTACCGCGATCTCGCCGGTGGGATAAGCTAGATTGATATCGCCGCGCAAATGTTTGCTCGACATGACGATGTAACCGCCGCCATAGGCCTTGCGCGTGACGATAGTCACCTTGGGCACCGTCGCTTCGGCGTAAGCGTAAAGCAGTTTGGCCCCGTGGCGGATGATGCCATGATATTCTTGTTCCGTGCCGGGCAGGAAGCCCGGCACATCGACGAACGTGACGATGGGAATGTTGAAGCAGTCGCAAAAGCGAATAAAGCGCGCTGCTTTAACCGAAGCGTTGATGTCCAAGCAGCCGGCCAGATTGGCCGGTTGATTGGCGACGATGCCGACGGAGCGGCCGCCGAGACGGGCGAGGCCGACGAGGATATTGCGCGCGAACTCATGCTGCACTTCGTAGAAATAACCTTCATCGACCACCGCGCCGATCAGCTCCTTCATATCGTAGGGCCGGTGCGGATTATCCGGGATCAGGTCTTTTAAATTTTTATCGCGCCGCAGCGGATCGTCGCTGGTCGGCCGGAACGGCGGGTCTTCTTGATTATTGCTCGGCAGAAAGCCGATCAGCTCGCGGATCATCAGCAGACAATCTTTTTCGCTGTTGGCGGTGAAGTGCGACACGCCGCTTTTGCCGCTGTGAGTCTCGGCGCCGCCGAGCGCTTCCTTGGTGACATCTTCATGGGTCACCGTTTTGATCACCTCCGGACCGGTGATGAACATGTAACTGTTGGTCTTGATCATGAAAATAAAATCGGTGATCGCCGGCGAGTAGACCGCGCCGCCGGCGCAGGGCCCCATGATCGCGGTGATCTGCGGCACCACTCCGGACGCCATCACGTTGCGTTGAAAAATATCGCCATAGCCGGACAGACTGTCGACGCCTTCCTGAATGCGCGCGCCGCCCGAATCGTTGATGCCGATGATCGGCGCGCCGCTCTTCATCGCCATGTCCATCACTTTGCAAATCTTGTCGGCGACCACACGGCTCAGGCTGCCGCCAAAAACGGTGAAGTCCTGCGAGTAAACGTAGACCAAGCGTCCATCGATGGCGCCAAAGCCGGTCACCACCGCGTCGCCGAGAAATTTCTGTTTGTCGAGGCCGAAATCGCTGCTGTGGTGCGTGCGCAAACGGTCGAGCTCGACGAAGCTGCCACTGTCGAGCAGAATGTCGAGCCGCTCACGGGCCAATAATTTTCCCTGTTCATGTTGCCGGCGCGCGCGCTCGGCACCGCCGCCCGCTTCGGCTTTTTGATTGAGCTCACTGAGCTTGTCGAGATTTTTGGTGGTGGTCATGAAGAGAAATTCCTCTAGCAGGCGAAAGTCGTTCCGCGAGGGAGTGCCGGCATTCTAGCAAAAGTCGCCGGGCTGTCAACTGAATCGCGCGCTCTCAAGGTGAAAAATGGTTTGCAGTTCCACGGCGAACTTGTTAGCTCTTGAGTATATCGTTTAATTTCCCCGACTGGTAAAAATTTTCTTATGTTTGAAGCAAAGCGCCAAAATACCCCAATCCCCCCGCCGGTTCAGGTGAACGAACCGGAGCTCAAACCGACTCAAGCGATCCTGCTCTACGCCGCCAGCGAGGGCGACGCCAACATGCTCTACGCCGCCGGTTTTTTCGTTCCCGACCCGTTTATTTTTTTCCGGCACAAAGAACTTAGTTACGTGGTCATGAGCGACTTGGAAATCGACCGCGCCAAGAAACAGGCCAAAGCCGATCGCGTGCTGTCGCTTTCGCTCTACCAGCGAAAGCTGCGCAAACTCGGCAAGTCGCCGGCCGGTGTGATCGATATTTTCGACCTGCTGTTTCGTGAACGCGCCATTCGCTCGCTGATCGTGCCGGCGAATTTTTCCGCCTTGCTCGCAGACCAGCTGAGAGCCAAAGGCTACAGCGTGCAAATCAAGCGCGATCCGTTTTGGCCGAAACGGGAGACCAAAAACAACCAGGAAGTGAAACAGATCACCGAATCCCTGCGGATCGCTCGCCTGGGTCTCGAAGCCGGCATCCGCATGCTCAAGCGCACCACGGCTAAGCGCGACGGCTATCTCTATCTCAACAGCGCGCGGCTGACTTCCGAGATGCTCAAGACCGCGGTCAACACGACGATCATGGCCCAGGGTTGGCTACCCAGTCACACGATTATTTCCTCGGGCAATCAGTGCGTTGATCCGCATCATGAAGGCACCGGCCCGATCAAGGCTAACACCTCGATCATTTTCGACATCTTCCCGCGCTCGCAACACAATGGTTATTTTGGCGATTTGAGTCGCACCGTGGTGCGTGGCCGCGCCTCGGACAAACTCAAGGAAATTTATGCGACGGTGCAGGCGGGACAAAAAATCGGCTACCAGCAGATTCGCGACGGCGTCAACGGCAAAGAGGTCCATCAGAATATTCTCAACATGTTTGCCGCGCGCGGTTTTCCCACCGGAAGAATCAACGGCCGGATGCAAGGGTTTTTCCACGGCACCGGTCATGGTTTAGGCTTGGACATCCACGAGCCGCCGCGCATCGCGCCCATCGACGCGATTTTACGAACCGGCCACGTGGTCACGGTGGAACCCGGGCTCTACTACCTCGGCGTCGGCGGCGTGCGCTTGGAAGACGTCGTCGTCGTGCAGCCGAAGGGCAATCGCAATCTGACCGATTGCCCGCAGTTTCTCGAAATCTAAATCAGCGGCCATCGGATGGAGACGGACCGGCTTGCCGCGCTCATCGCCGACTTAGATCAACCCGACAAACCAACCATTCGCGCCGCCGTCGACCAACTGATTGAACTTGCCAGGGAGTCCGCACAGGTCAGATCCGCTCTCGACCTGAGGCTCCATGCATCAGGCCATCGAAACTACTGGCCGGTGGCTTATATTTTGGGCTATCTGCCCCAACCATCGGGCGCGGCGATTCGAAATCTGCTCGACACTTTGGATCACCGCGAACCAGACATTCGCTGGGCCTGCTCATTGCTGTTGGCGAAAATCGCTCAACGGGAAACCGCGGTCATCGAAATGCTCATCGACCTTTGCCGCCATGGCACGGCGAATCAGAGAAGAATGGCGATCTACTGCTTGCGCGACTTGGAGATGAAAGACGCGGCAAGTCTACACGCGCTCATTGAATCGCTGGCGGACAGCGACGCAACGGTAAGAGTCGCCGCGGTAACAAGCTTGAAGAATCGTACCGACGACAGCGAACGCGTGCGCGATGCCTTACTCCAGAACTATTTGACTGACGTGGATATCAAGGTTCGCAACGCCGCCGCCGTGACCTTGGCGAAATTCGGATCGCCGTCTGAAGCGTTTTTGCTTGCGCTGCGCGAAGCCACTGACAGCGACGATAGCCAAGCTAGAAAGGCCGCCGCCATCGCTCTCGGTCTGTTACAAAAGTAAAAAAGAAGAAGGCCCGCTTCAATCGGCAGCTTGCGCAACCGATGAAGCGGGCCCACTAGGTGGTCTGAGGGGGTTTACCAGGCTCTAGGCCCGAACCCCATCAAGAAGTCCGCCTAGAGCCTAAGTCTCAGCCACCTCACAGTCAGTACATAAATCAATCATGTCTGGACCACCTCCTTTCCCTGCTGGAAATTAGTTTACGAAAGTGGCCCGGAGCTGTCAACAAAAAAATCTTAAAACGCTTGCGGATTTTTTCGCCTTGGCAGATTAGCTCTATCGACTAACTATATCGGTAGTTAGAAGTCGCGCCAGCGCTCCCGACACGCCACCGCGACTCGAAGCCGTTCTAAGTGCTGGTCCATTTGTTTCGCGCCCTGCTTGACCGGATGTTTGCGAAAAAAATCTTGGACATCGGCTTCAAGCTCAGGAGTAACCAAGCCGATGATGCCTTCGCACATGCGCGGGATGGAGTTATCGGGATAAAGCCGGACCATGTCGGCCCAGCGTGCTTTCAAGAACGACCAGGCTTTGTCGCGCGCGTGCCGATTCAAAAGGATGCCACGCATTAAATACGGCGAATTCTGCGTGCGCACTTCGCCGTTAACCGTCAGATCCAAGGTGCGGTCGATCAATCGCGCGTCACGAAAATTTGCCAGCGCGAAAAGATAACGGGTTTCGTCTTGCGGGGTTTGGGCGTTTTTGAACTTGGTGACAAATTTTTCGTAGTCAGCTTCACGGCCGGTATGGGCAACGATCGAAACTAAAGCGGGAAGCAAATTCCGATCGACCGAATCGGCATGTTTTTCGTAGGCGGCAAAAAGTTCGCGCGCACGCTCCTGCGCCGTCTTGTCGTCGGCCACCGTTCCCAGGGCCCCGATCAGATCCCCACGCAGTTGGCTGGCGAGCTCGCTCTCACCGCTCTTGACCGTCCAGCCCGCCCGTTCAACCGCGGCAGCAAACAAAGCGCGCAGCCGCTTTTCGAATCCGGTGCGCTGGCCGTCGTGGAGAATCCGCGCCAGCTGATGGCAAGAGCCGATGACGGTTGTCCAGACGTTGACGTCATCCTCGTCGCGCAAAAGCTCGATCAAGCCCAAATAATCCGGCAACGAAGTGAGGCCGGCCAGCGTCGTCGCCCAGGCGTCGTTGACCAAGCCAAATCTTTCCACCGCCGAAAGCGTTTTGCGCTGATCGCCTTTTAACGACTCGGCAAGCTCAGCGCTATAACGCACACGATAAAAACCATGACCGCCGGCGTTGACCACCGCCCAGTCGATGTCGCCGGAAAATTCAACGCGCTGCTGCTTTTCCATCAGAAGCAGTGTCTTGACGGCAATTCCGCTGCTCGTGCCGAGCCGCAAAAAAATCGGCACATGCCAGTTGCTCTCGCTGTCCGTGCCATCTTGAATGTAACGAAAGATTTGCTGTGACAGAACCAGCGTTCTCCCCTCTTTGGCAACGCTGATCAACGGATAGCCGGGCTGATATATCCAAGTGTCCATCAAGGCCCGCACCGGTTGCCCGGTCGATTCTTCCAAGGCGTTCCAAAGATCGGTGGTCTCGGTGTTGGCAAATTGGTGCCGCTGGAGGTACAGGCGAATGCCATCGCGAAACCGTTCGGCGCCAAGATACTGCTCCAGCATGCGCAGCACCGACGCACCTTTTTCATAGGTCAGCACGTCGAACATGCCGGCCGCCTCCTCCGGCTTTTCGACGGGAAACTCGATGGGCCGCGTGCTCTTGAGCCCGTCCACTTGCATCGCCGCGGCGCGCGACACAGTGAAGCTATCCCAGCGGCGCCATTCGGGCTTCCAGGCGTCGACGGCAAGCATTTCCATGAACGTCGCGAACGCCTCGTTGAGCCACAAGCCGTTCCACCAGCACATCGTCACCAGATCGCCGAACCACATATGGGCGTTTTCGTGGGAGACAACGTCGGCGACCCGCTCAAGCTCGGCGCGGGTGGCTTTATCTGAATCCACCAGCAACGCGGTTTCGCGAAAAGTAATCGCGCCGAGATTTTCCATGGCGCCGGAGGCGAAGTCAGGGATTGCGATCAAATCCAACTTATCGCCGGGGTACGCAAGGCCGTAGTAAGCGCTGAAATGTTCCAGAGAAGCTTTGCCGATATCGACGGCGAAATTCGCCAGCCGTTTTTTGCCCGGTACGGCCCACACGCGCAGCGGCGCGTTGCCGACCATCACAGGCTCCGTCGCTTCAAACTCGCCGACGATGAAGGCGACCAGATAGGTCGACATTTTCATGCTTTCGGCGAATACGACTTCCTTCTTGCCGGTTCCCGCCAAGAGCGTTTCGCGGACAATGCCGGCATTGGAAATCGCCGTGAGTTTTTCATCGACGACCAACGTCACTTGGTAAACCGCTTTGATCGCCGGTTCATCCCAACAAGGAAACGCCCGGCGCGCATCGGTCGACTCGAACTGAGTCGATGCCATCGGCTTGTCCTGCCCGTCAGCGCCTTTGTAAGTGCTGCGGTAAAATCCATGCAGCTTGTCGTTCAAAACGCCGGTGAACTTGATCGCCAATTCACACCGGCCCGGTGGCAGATCCGCCGGAAAACTAAAGCAGGCTCGTTCATTGTCATTATCCAAGACCACGTTGCCGACCAGCACTTTTCCCTTTGCGTCCTTGATGGCAACCGAATCGATCGCCAACTCCGCGGCATTGAGCGTGATCGTGCCCACTGGCTGGTGAATTTGAATAGTCACGGTCTCCTCACCGGCAAAGGTCCAAGTTGTGAGATCCGGCGTTAAGCGGACCGCATAACGCTCCGGCGTGACTGTCGTCGGTAATCGATGGGATAGCTGTTCGGCCATAACAAGGTCCTCAGTCAAATGGTTAGTGAAGTTTCGGTAAAAAGATTCTCGTGTGCAAAATATAGAGAACTCCGCGCTCAGTAGCAATTAGCTCGAAGGCGACGCCCGTACCACGGCGCCGTCGAGCGCGGCAATCTTTACGCGCCACGGATTGATCAACAGTCCGGTAAGCAACATCGATAGCGACAGCGTCGCCACCAATACTCAGAGTACCGAGCCATAGCTCTGGGTTTGATCGAAAACGTAGCCGGCGATCACCGGAGCAAGCGCGCTGCCCCATATATAGCAGAACGTCATGTTGCCGCGAATGGCGGCGAAATATTTGCGGCCGAAAAAGTCGCCGCAATGATAAGAAAAAAAAGGATTCCGAACTTGGCGTTCTTGGCGTCTTTGCGCGAGCCATCATTGGCTGGCTAGTTTTCCAGGAGCGGTTTTAACCGTTGGATAATCTCCTGCGACGGCACACCGGCGTCCTTTATCATCGCGTCGAGTTCTTCGCCGCTCGCGGGCGTGACGTCGAGACCTTTCTTCCTCGCGTCGGCGATCAGCTCCGGATCGGCGATCATTTTATTGAAGCCATCGCGCAGCATTTTTAATCGATCGGCGGGCATGCCCGGCGGGCCGAAAAATGGCCGGCCCATGTCGTCGGGAATCAGCAGTATCTTCGCCAAGCGGCGATAAATTTCGTTGCTCTTATTTTTATCCATTAGCTCCCACAAGGTCGGCACGCTCGCCATGCGCGGATCGCGCTTTATGCCGCCCTGCACGAGCACCCGGGCGAACCCGCTCTTCGCCCAAGTCCGCCCCGGCTCGCTGCCAAAGAATGCTTGCACCGTGCCGCTAAAGCAGTGTACCTCGCCTTTCTCGATGGCAAGATTCACATCTGAAGCTCCAGGATAACCCGGCACGATCATCAACTTGAGCCCGAAGGTATCTTGCAACAACCGCGGGAAATAATAAGCGGCACTGCCAATGCCAGTGGAACCGCACTTGGGCGTCTCCGCCATCGTGCGCATATCCTCAAGCGTCTTCACGCCGAAGTCCGAACGAATGTAAAAAATCCTATCGGTCTTTTCCGGCGAGCCGATGTAGCTGAACTTGAACCAATCGAACTGTACTTCTTTTTTGCCGGTAACCTGATCGATGTACATGGCCGGGCCAACCACACCCAGCGTCAAACCATCCGGCTTGGCCACGCTGTAAACATAATTCGCCGCGATCATCGACCCGCCGCCGGTCATATTCTGCACGACAAACGTCGGGTTCCCAGGGACGAACCGACCAAGATGATTAGCAATCAACCGCGCCCAAACATCGAACGCCCCGCCAGCGGCAAAGCCGACACGTATCTGCACGGTCTTGCCTTGGTAGAACGGCGTCTGAGCTACAACCGGAGAAACATTAGTTAAGCTAAGAAAAAGTAACAGAATTCTTTTCATGCAAATTCTCTCTTAATTTTATTTATCGGGAATTAGGCTGATCCGAAGTTCCAAACCTCGCTCACTCGCAACTGAATAGTAGGCAAATGTTTGTTTTTATATTACGGGCCGTGCACCACAAGTGAGACACTCAACTACAACAAGCAATCTAATCTTCCACGACGACTGGGTTGAACCATCGATCAATCCAATCCGGCAAAGGCATATTGGAATTTCTCCATTGTTTCTTACATCGCAATAGGTATCAAAGGCTGACAATGCCCGCAGCGTTTGTCGAGTTGCAGTTACGCAAAATATTCTTGCTAAACCCGGATGGCGCCTATAGGATCCGCGGGAGTGGAAATAGTTATGCCGAGATAGGCTGACCAATCCATTTAATACGTTGAGCTTAAGGTTACGTTTTTCATGACGACGAAATGGAAAAAACTTTTGATCGGCGTTTCTATCGCATTGGGAGTACTCATTGTATTAACAATTGTCGGAGGGTTCATTGCATATCGGTATTTTATTACCCCGTTAATGTCAAAAAGGCTCGCCATGCCAGAGGGACTCAATCGAACAGGCGTGCTCGTCGGAGATGGAATTTTATCCAAATCAGTATACGTTCAGGATGCGCGATTAGGAACGATTTCTGATATCGCAGTTGGTGAATTTGATCCGAGTCCGGGGCCTGAAATCGCTATAGTAGGAACTCGGGGCGCTCTATTCGTAGACAGTAACGCAAAAGCAAAATCGTCTCTTATGTTCAGCGTTCGTGCCGGGCACGTTGTTATCGTTGACGTAGATGGTGACGGGATCTCCGAATTCTTGGACCGGGGCGGGGGCTGGCAGGATATATCGCTGATAGACCACAAAGGCAACGCTATCTGGACCTATGGTGGAATTCCCGGCGTAAACGACGTAGCCGCTGGGGATATCAACCGCGATGGCATCCTTGAATTCGTTGTGGGGTTTAATGGTGGAGGTGGTGTGCGACTGCTCGATAGAAATGCCAAGGAAAAATGGACGCAATCAGACAGCAATGTATGGCATGTTGAATTAGTCGATGTAAATTCTGACGGGAGTCTTGAAATAGTCCACAGCAATGCCGCGGGTGAAATGATAGTCAGGGATAAGGATGGCAAAATCATTCACAGGGCGAAGCCGGCACCCTACTTTTCCAGTTTTTCGCTAGGCAGATGGCCAACTAAGAAAGCCGAGCAATACGCACTGCTTGCCGAGAACGATATTATTTGGCTATTCGACTTTTTTGGAAAATTAGTAGTTCAATTTGACGCTCCCATCTCTGGTACACTTGGACATGCCAGAGGAGTTCCCACTAAAATTCAAAGCAATCAGCCCGAATACTTTGCTGTTGTGGTGGAGTTCAGCAACTGGAAAAAATCGATTCTGTACGTTTATGGATCGGATAAAAAGCTAGTTTACCAAGAAATTATTCCGGAGGCGTGCGCGTCGATAGCATCACATGCTTTTGATTCCAAAAGCGAAGAATCTCTACTACTTGGATGCGACGGGAAAGTTTGGAAGTACTCGGCAAACAGCTCCAGATAACAAGCAAGCCGTGATTAGGTCTAGCGGCGCAATACCGGTTTTGTGCCAACCCATCAAACTCGAAACACGAAAGGGAAACCCTTCACTGCATTTGCACCATCCAGTGCCAATGCCTAATCCAACTGCGCCCATTCGCTGAACTCTTCCAACCCCAACAACTTCAACGTGTCCATGAACGGCCGGCCGGTTTTTTCGTGGCGGCCGGAGAGTTGGTAATATTCGCGGACCATTTCGGGGAGCCACCTGGCGATGGTGAAGCCTTTGAATTTGCCGTCGGGCACCGGATCGAGAAATCTTTGCCCCACTTGCTGCCAGTCATGATCCGCGATCCAACCACGCTGGGTGGCGAAGAGGC
>Ga0137437_1000131_pt1 | contig 19478 bp, 25 predicted proteins | sample EasRivERMGT138_2_FD_102332 | JGI IMG/M metagenome (GOLD analysis project Ga0137437, IMG submission 102332) | Soil microbial communities from meander-bound floodplain in the East River, Colorado, USA - East River MetaG ERMGT138_2 | ecosystem: Environmental > Terrestrial > Soil > Floodplain ...
GCGGCGCCGCCTGATCCGCGGCAACACCACACCGATCTGCACGCCCGGCAGCCGCCGGGTTTTTTATTTCCTGAAAGGAGACGACGATGGCTCAGCGTTTCGCCGGCACTGCCTTCCTGATGGTGGACGGCAACCAGCTCGCCCTGCGGGGCAACTTCACGGTCTCGGCCTCGCCGGTCGAGCGCACCATGATCGCCGGCCAGGACGGCGTGCACGGCTACCAGGAATTGCCGCGGGTGCCGTACATCGAGGGCGACATTTCCACGCTGCCCGAGATCAACCTGGAGGATCTCGACAACCAGACCGACGTCACGGTCACGGCACAGACCGCGTCCGGCAAGATGTATTCGCTGGTCGGCGCGACGTGCAAGGCCGCGCTGGAGAACAACACCCGCGACGGCCAGGTGAAGGTCCGCTGGGAAGGCCTGTGGTGCGAGGAGCTGAGTATCTGAGATGACCAAGCCGCAGACCCGCGAGGGCTTCATCGAGGACATCGAACCAGGGCCCGTCACTGCCGCACTGCCGGGCACCGCCGATCCGCCGGCCGACGATCAGCTCTTCGTCACCAACTGGCCGATGAAGATCAAGCTGATGCACCGCAAGATCCGCAACAACAAAAACGAGGAGATCTCCGAGGTCACGTTCCGCGAGCCGAGCGGTGGCGACGTCAACAGATACGGCTCGCCCGTGCGCATGAACGCCGACGGCATGTTTGACATCGACGACAAGCGGATGGGCATGCTGATGGCGGCGCTCAGCGGCATCAACCTTCCGTTTCTTGAGAGGATGGACCCACGCGACTGGCAGAGCTGCGCCTATCGCTTAAAGTTATTCTTTCACCCAAGCGCAGATGGATGGCTCTGACGATCTGGTGCTCGACGCCTATCGCCTGGCCGATCGCTTCAAGCAAAACCCGGAAGTTTTTCTCGCCATGCCGCTGAGCGAGATCGAGCGGCATATCACGCGCCTGGCGCAGCTGCTGGAAACAATGGCGCGCGAGCAGAAACGCAGCCGCGAGATCGAGGACGATGGCTGAGCAGGAAGAACTAAGGCTCATAGTCAGCCTAACCGACAACGCGTCGACCGGCCTCGCCAAGCTGCGCTCCGAGATGGAGAAGCTCGGCGGCGGCAAGGGCGGCAAAGGGCTGGGCGACGAGTTCTCCAGGCTCGGCTCCAGCTCGATGCAGAACAACATCGAGCGCTTCCAGCGTGCCATCGCCGGCCTGAGCAAGGGCAGCCTGCAACCGATGGCCGGGCTGGTCGGCGGCCTCGGCGAAGGTTTTGTGGGCCTGGCCCGCGGCCTCGGCACTGTCGGCGCCGCCTTTGCTGCGGTCGGCGGCGTGGCCTATGTCGTAAACCGGCAGATGTCGGAGTTCGCCGACACGATGCGGCGCTGGGGCCAGCTGCAGAACCAGACCGGTTTCGGCATCGCGCCGATGAAGCAGATGGCCGAGCTGATGCGGGAGAACGGGCTCGGCGCCGAGCAGATCGACCGCACGCTGTCCGGGCTCGCGGGAGCAATGGCGCGGTTTGCCCGCGAGAACCGGAAATTCCGCGGCGAGATCCTGTCGCAGACGCCGATCAACCAGCGCGAGGCGATGAGCGCGTTGCTGGGCGAGCTCGCGCCGCTCGTCGACAACCCGCAAGCGTTCGCCAACAAGGTCAAGGAAATCGGCGAGCGCATCCGCGAGTCCGGGGTCGGTCCGATCCGCGGCTCGCAGGCGCAAAAGAAGTGGCTCGACATCTTCGGCGTGGGCGATCTGCAGAACGTCCGCGGCCAGTTCCAGCAGACCTCGAAGGAGCAGGAACAGCTCGAACAGCGGATGCTGGAGAACGCCCGCGAGTATGATCGCATCACCGGCAAGATCGCCAACAACTGGGACAGGATCAAGACCGCCTACGGCTCGATGCTGGTCGAGAAGTTCAAGCCGCTGCTCGACACGCTGGATCGCTTCACCGAGGCCGTCAAAAAGCTGATGGAGAAAGACGCGGGCGGCAAGCCGGGCGCCGGGCTCGGCGCGGGCGTCTCAGGTGCACTCGGACAAGGCGCGGCGCAAGCCATTCCGGGCGTCGGCCAGGCTCTGGGCGCATACAACGCCTGGCAGGCGCTGCAGGGCGCGCTCAGAGGCTACTACGGGACAACACCGCAGAAGCAGAGTTTCCAGGGCGGCGGCACCGAGGGCACCGTCCGGCTGATCAAGCTGACCGACAACGTCGACGAGCTCGACCACCAGATCGTCGACGAGGTCAAGGCGACCGACCGGCTGACCGATCAGATGATCATCCTCAACGTCGCGTTCGCCAAGATGCTTGGCACCACCGGCGGAGGCGGCGGCAGTTCCGGTGCGGGTGCGGCCGCAGGCATCACCAGGGCCTCGCTGACCACCGGCGGCTACAGCGGCGGCGACGGCGGCGCCGGCGCTCCGAACAGCGTTGCCGGCAGGGACGGTGGCGGCCGTGTTGCGTCGCTGCCGCCGCCTGGCGGAAGCGGCGGCACGGGTGCGATCCCGTCCGTAACGCCAGGCACGCCGGGTGCGGCGGTTGACCTGGCAATGACGCAGCTGGGGCTGAACGAAAACAAGGACCGGCGTGACATCCAGCAGTATCTCCGGACCGGCGGCGCCGGGATGGACCCGGCGCGGGTGGCCTGGTGTGCGGCCTTTGTCGGATCGTCGTTGCAGCAAGCGGGCATCAAGGGCACCGGCTCGATGGTCGCCAACAGCTACCTGAACTGGGGCAATGCGGCGACCGGCGGCATCCAGAAGGGCGACGTGCTGGTCCGCCCGCAGGGACGCGGGCCGGGGCAGACCGGCGGACACGTCGGCATGGCGACCGGACGGATCGATCCCAAGACCGGCAAGATCCAAATGATCTCGGGCAACACATCAAACCAGGTCGGGCTCACCTGGGAAAACCCAAACCGGATCGTTGCGCGCCGCGCGCCGATCGACCGCGGGGCCATCGACCGCGCTGGCGGCGGCACGGTCAACCACAACGTCACCGGCACCGGCAATCTCAAGATCAAGGTGGTCGGGCCGCCCGGCACCGAGGCGACCGGCAGCGTGTCCGGCCTGTTCAAGCAAATGGAAATAGACCGCAACATCCAGATGGCGCCGGCCGGCACCGGTGCGTCGGACAGCATTGCCGGCGGTGCCTGGTGAGCACCATCACCCAGATCGACAACCCCTGGCGCAAGGCGCTGAAGCCCGCCGCGTTCCGCAACGCGCATTTTCACGTCGAGGCCGGCAGCCGCGAGAACGGCCGCCGCATCGTCGTGCACGAATTTCCGAAAAAGGACATCCCCTATGCCGAGGACATGGGCCGGCGCGCCTTCGAGTTCACGGTGCGCTGCTATTGCATCCAGTATCCGCGCGACGTTGCCGGCGCCGGCGATCTCTACCGCCGCGATTACCGGGTCGCGCGCGACCGTCTGATCGAGGAGCTCGAGAAGGAGGGCCAGGGCGTGCTGCAGCTGCCGCTGCTGCCGCCGATGGCAGTGGTGGTCACACGCTACCGCGTCACCGAGGAGGAGCGCCTCGGCGGCTATTGCGTGTTCGATCTCACCTTCGTCGAGGCGGGCCGCTCGCCGCTGGAGCAAGTGGACAGCCGCAACAAGGTGATCGAGGCGGCCAAGGACGTCACCGCGAGGACCGGCGACGTGCAGGACGGCAAGGGCGACGGCAGCAAGCCCAGCGGCAACGTCGAGATCGGCCCGATCGAGATCGAGGAAATACCAAATTGAAAAAAGAGGATGCCGCCGAGGCCGAGCCGATCCTGCAGCGGACCATGACGGCGCTGCTCGGCACGGTGCCGACGCAGGGGCGCGCGGGCGCCGCCGCCCGGCTCGCGGTCGGGGATCTCACGGCGAACGCCGAGGTGCTGCTCCGCTCTGACCAGGCGGGCACGCCGATGGCGGACTGCTACAACAAGGTGCGGCTGGCCGGGACCACCTGGGTGAATTTCGCGGGCGTCCGCGCGGTGACCACCGCCGAGCCGGCGTCGACGCTGGGCGGCGTCCTGACCCGTCATTCGCTGATCCAGCTCAACCTGGCGGCCGAGGCGCGGGTGATCGCCGACATGGCATTCCGCAGCCGGCAGGAGGTGCTGGCGCTGCGCGACGAGCTCAACGCGGCGTTTTCCGCCATCGAGGAGGCGGCAACTGACGTGATGGACTCGACGACCTACCTGGCGCTGGTGCGGCTGCACGCCGCCGTGATGGCCCACCTGATCGAGACCGCGCGGCCGTTGCCGCGGCTGGTGCGATTCCAGTTCGCGCAGCCGCTGACGACGCTGCTCGCATCGCATCGGCTCTACGACACGGCGGCGCGCGCCGACGAGCTGCGCGCCGAAAACAAGGTGGTGCATCCGGCGTTCATGCTGCCGGCCGGCAGGGCGTTGTCGGCCTGACCGCATGCCAAACCCGCAGGAGGTCGCCACGCTGGTGGTCGCGAGCCACCGCTTCGACGACTGGACCGACGTCTGGGTGCAGCAACGCCACATGGAGGACTCGACGCTGTTCCGCTTCACGGCGGTCGAGCGGGACAACACGCCGAAGTCCTGGGAGCTTCTGCAGTTCAAGCCGCAGGACGAGTGCGCGGTGTATCTCGGCGGGCAGCTCGGCGTGGCCGGCGTGATCACCACGCGGCAGACCGCCTATGACGCCAACAACCACGGCGTGATCCTGTCGGGGCGCGGCGCGAGCTGGCTCGCCGCCCGCGGTTCGATCGTCGACAAGGACGGCAACTACGACAACAAGCCGTTCGAGCAGATCGCCCGCGAGGTCTGCAAGCCGTTCGGCACCGTGGTCAAGAAGGTCGGCGAACTCGACGCCACGCCGTTCGAGCGCTGCCAGAAGGAGCCGACTGACACGGTGTGGACGTTCCTGGAGCGGATCGCCCGGCCGCTCGGGATCATTATGGGATCGGACCATCGCGGCGCGATCCTCTTGATCGGCAAGCATGCCGCCAAGTCGGTGGCTGGCCTGGTCGAAGGCCAGAACATCCTGCGCTGCCAGTGCATCATCACCATCGAGGAGGCCCGCTCGGACTTCATCGTGCGCAGCCAGGGCGCGCAGACCGACGGCAACCTCCAGACCAGCGAGCTGGAGGCCAAGGTCAAGGGCGCGCTGAAACGCTACAGCCCGCTGCTCGTGTTCTCCGAGCATCCGGCCTGGAGCCAGGCCGACGTGCAGAAGCGGGCGGCCAACGAGGCGCGGTGGGGCGACGGCACGATGGTGACGGCGACCATCACCGTGCAGGGCTGGCTGCGCGAGGGCCGGGTGCTGTGGCAGGCCGGCGACTACGTCCACATCAAGAGCCCGATGGCGATGCTCGACCAGGAAATGGGCTGCAAGACCGTGACCTTCACGCAGAACCAGAGCGGCACCACGACCACGCTGGAGCTGGTCCTGCCGTGGATGATGGGGGCTGCGTCCGACTTCAACGTCAACAAGCCCGGCGTGCCGCCGGACCCCGCGAGCCGTCCGCCCGGGCCGGTCGCGCCGCCGGCCTCGACCACCAACGCGCCGCCGGCCGAAAGCCTGCCGCCGCCGCGCAGCACAGGGAGCGCCTGATGCACCGATCGACGCCGGTCGCGACCTATCTCCGCGCCTTCAGCTCGGGCGGCGCCCGCTCGATCGTCGACAAGATCGACGACGCCAAGCTGATGCAGGAGATGGCCGGCAACTTCATGAAGGGCGAGACCCGCAGCAAGGTCGAGGCGCCGCAGAACTACGGCTTCACATCGGTGGTCATGCCGGCCGACCGGGACGCCGCCGGCAAGATCATCGCCGCCGCCGAGGCGATCATCAACTTCATCGGCGGCAGCCGCTCGTTCCCGGTCGCCGCGGTGATGGACGACCGCCGCTTCCGGCTCAAGGGCCTGAAGCCCGGCGACGTCGGCATGTTCGATCATCTGCAGCAACAGTTTCATTTCACGGGCGCGGGTGCGTTCCTGACCGGCCTGGCCGGCAAGGTGATCCGCCTGCAGCTCGCAGAGCCCGACAAGCAGCAGGAGCAGAAGAGCAGCGGCGCCGCGGCGCCGAAGCAGCAGGCCGGGACGCCGGCCAACGGCGGCGGCGGCGAGCGGACGCAGGGCCAGCCGGGCGGCGGAAAATACCAGGGGCAGAAGGCCCGCTTCGAGAAGGAGTCCAAGCAGTATTACGAGATCGGCCCGAACAAGACCGAGCACATGAACAGGGAGCAGCACCTCAAGCTCGACGACGGCGAGACCTGGGTGATCATGAAGGAAAAGAAGATCTACCTGGGCGGCGATCCGGACAAACACAAGTTCGCGCTGGTCGTGACGACGGACGGCCCGAGCAAGAACGTCTACGCGCGGCTGCCCTGACCATGCCCGACATCCGGCTCATCCAGGACACCAGCGACTTCACGCTGATCGACGGGATGCCGGCCGGGCCGCCGCAATACCAGATCGGCATCGACTGGCTGCTCAAGGCCGACGGGACGCTCGACACCGACCAGGCGCTGGCGACTGCGGTCATCGTCGCATTGGGCACCGATGCGCTGGCCGACCGCGACGACATCCTGCCCGACCCGGATTCCACCGACCGCGCCGGCTGGTGGGGCGACCTCGAGGCGCAGGAGATCTGGGGCGGCTGGCCGATCGGGACAAAGCTCTGGCTGCTCAAGCGGTCGAAGATCGAGGGACCTGGCTCCGAGCGCGGCTCAACGGTGGTGCGCGTCGAGCAGTACATCCGCGATGCCGTCCAGCCGTTCCTCGACCGGCGGATCGCCTCGCGCATGGAGGTCGAGGCCGAACGCACTGGCGTCAATGCCGTCAGCGCAACGCTGCGGCTCTATCGCGGGCCGCGGCTCGCGGTCGAGCTTCGCTACGAAGTTCTGTGGGACGAGATCGCGGAGAGATAGATGCCTTGGGACACACCGCCGTTGCGACAGGTGCGCGAGCTGGTGCGCGACCATATCACCAGCTCGCTGCCGGGCTCCGACGCGAGCGTGCCGAACAGCGTGCTGCGGGTCATGTCGGACGCGCAGGGCGCTCTCTGCCATCTGACCCTGCAATACATCGACTGGCTGGCCCTGCAGTTGCTGCCGGACACCGCGGAGGCCGAGTGGCTCGACCGGCACGGCATCATCTGGCTGAAGAACAGCGACGACACCAAGGGCCGCAAGCAGGCGACCTTCGCCGAGGGCTTTGCCACCTTCACCGGCACCAGCGGCTCGATCGTCCCGGCCTTCACGCGGCTGAGCGGCGGCACTGCCGGCATCGAATACGAGACGACCGCGGCCGGCACGATCGGCGTCTCGCCGGTCAGCATTGCGGTGCGCGCCCTCGATCCCGGCCAGGCCGGCAACCTCGCCGCGGGCGAGCCTCTGGCGCTGACCGGGACGCTGGCCGGCGTCGACCAGACCGCCGTCATCGTCAGCCTGACCGGCGGCGTCGACACCGAGCGCGACGAGGATCTGCGGATGCGGGTCCTGCAACGCATCCAGAATCCGGCGATGGGCGGGTCGCAGGCCAACTATGTGACCTGGGCGCTGGCGGTGCCCGGCGTGACCCGGGCCTGGGCCTGGCCCGAGCAGGGGCCTGGCACCATCACCATCCGTTTCCTGATGGACGACGAGGCGCATGCCGCCGACGACGGCTGGCCGACGCCGGACGACATCGATGCGGTCGCCGAGTACATCGACGAGATGCGGCCGGTCACGGTGAAGGACTGCTATGTGCTGGCGCCGATCAAGGAGTTCGTCGACGTCACCATCGTCAACCTGATGCCGGACACCGATGCGGTGAAGGCCGAGGTCGAGAACAGCCTGCGCGCCATGCTGCACGAGAAGGCAGCACCAGGGCAGACGATCTACGCGGCCTGGGTCTCCTACGCGATCATGTCCGCGCCCGGCGTGCAGAGCTTCCACCTGGTCACCGACGACGACCATCCGATGCCGGCGCCGGGCTACATGGCGGTGCTCGGCACCTTGCTGTTCGACGAGCCCTCGCCATGAGCGACCGGCATCTGCGCCGCTCGGGCAGCGACTATGTGTCGGCCCTGCTCGGCCTGCTGCCGCAGGGCCAGGCCTGGCCGAAGCAGCCCGGCTCGACCCTGGAGCGGGCCTGCACCGGCCTGTCGCTTTTCTGGGGCTTCGTCGACAGCCGCGCCGCCGATCTACTGGAGCGCGAGAGCGATCCGCGCGCCGCCACCGACTCAAGCTATCCGCCCGATGCCTGGAATCCGGACGGGCGGCAGGACGGCCTGCTCGACGACTGGGAGCGCAACTGGGGCCTGCCGGATCCTTGCTACGAGGCGCCGCAGTCGATCGGCGATCGCCAGATCGAGCTGGTCCGCCGCATGACCATGCTCGGCGCCCAGTCCCGCCAATTTTTTATTGACCTCGCCGCCGAGTTTGGCAGCGGCGCCGGCTACCCGATCACCATCACCGAATACCGGACCTTCGTCGTCGGCATGGACCGCTGCGGCGACAATCGCGTCACCGGCAACGGCTCGGCGCGGGAGTGGGACGACCCCGACATCAACTACAACGCCTATTGGAATCGGCCGGTCCTGAATCCGCGCGGCGTGCCGGTCGCAAACGGCGAGCAATCCGAGTGGCCGTACTACGGGCTCGGGCCGGACGCCAATCGATTCTATTGGAGCATCCACGTCGGCGAAGCGAGCCTGACCTGGTTTCGCGTGACCCGCAGCACCACCGGCGTCGACCCGCATCTGCGCATCGGCATCGCCGACGATCTCGAATGCCTCATCAACCGATGGAAGCCGGCGCACACGCAGATCGTCTTTGATTATTCAGGTCTCACAACAGGCGGCGACATGGCGGGCACGCCGTAGGTCATGTCTGCGCGGCGGGGTTTGGACAGTCCATGCTCGACATGCGGCGAGCAGAAGCCGCGCACACGCGAGTTCTACTATGCGGACAATCGTGCATCTGACGGCCTGCATTGCTGTTGCAAGGCGTGCCACTTGAAACGGACCGCAGCGCATGAAGCAGCAAGCCCGCGCAACAGGTCCGCGTATAACGCTGAATGGGCTGAGAAGAACCGTGACCGGCGGCGGGAATACACCCGCGTATGGTTTTCTGGCTGGCGCAAGCAGAACCGTGCCAAGCGCATGGAGTGGGAAGCAAACTACCGGCGCACGGAAACCTATCGCAAAGCGAATGTCGCGCATCAGAACAACCGGCGCGCCCGCGAGGCTGGTGCGGAGGGAGCTCATACGGCTGACGAGTTTTATCGCGTGCTGATCGCCCAAGCATCCCGGTGCTTCTATTGCGGCACCGACATCTCAAACGGCGCGACCGAAGATCACTTCATCCCGTTGAGCAAAGGCGGCTCAAACTGGATTGAAAATATCCGTGCAGCTTGTCGTCCCTGCAATGTGAAAAAGGGCAACAGGCCAGCGTCCTCTAGTCAAATAGGAGGCTCCGATTAAATACAATCAGCCCTACGGCGTTAGCGATCCCAACGCCGCATACATCAACGGCAACCCGTCGACCGGCACGATGGGTTCGATCCCGCCGGCCGAATCGATCGAGCTGGACCAGCGCGAGGTGGTCGAGGTGATCGGCCGCGCCAACACGCGCGGCTACAAGGATTTTTCGGACACGGCATGCGCGCCGCCGGCAAACACTGATCTGCAGCAACTGCGAAAGGCCATCGAGGGATTCATCAGGTCCAACACGTTCACCGATCTGATCGACACGGTCGTGACGTTCACCGTGCACGGCACCAGCCCGGACTTCCCCGACCTGCATGCGGCGATGGCGTATTTGATGCGCTACAAGATCGGCGCGACCGGCAAGGTGATCCTGCAATTGCGCGGCGCCGGCGCGAGCGGCGCGGCGACGGTCTACACCTACACAAAAAACGTCGTGTTTGAGCACAACAACAACAGCAGAATTTTCGTCTATGGCGCGCCGATCCGCTCCGCAATCCCGACCGATCCGACAGCGTACACATTGACCGGCAACGATGTGACAGCGCGCGGCAACAACAGCGCCGCTAACCTGGGAATGTTGCGCAACAAGTTTGCGACCGAGCTTCATTTTACCGGCGGTACCAATGTGCAAGTCCAAGGCGAGTGCTTAGGCACGTTCGACGCGCTGCTGATCACTGGCGATAACAGCAACGCGGCAGGCAATCCGCACGACGCCGGCATCTGCTGGAGCGCGGCGGGTGCCGCGTTGGCGTTAAAGCACTTCACCGATGTGCGTCCGGCAGATCAAGGCGTCGCCGTCGTCGGCTTCGCTGGCGACGGATTTTATATCGGGCAGGGCGGCAACTTCACGACCTATGGTCTTGGCTTCCCGCTTGTCTCGCTCGGCAACGGCGGCAGCGGCTTCAAGGTCAACGCCGGCGGAAAGTTTCAGCCACAATATGTATGCTTGTCGTTCTCCAATGGCGGGTCGGGCTTTTCGACTTGGTACGGCGGCTGGACATGGTTCGACACGCAAAACAATGCCGCGATCTACAATGCCGAGCATGGCTGCGAATGCGCCGAAGCACGGGCAAACTATCAAGGCGTTGAAACCTGGGGCAACCATCTCAACGGCTTCCAAGCAAGCTCTAGCTCATATATCGGCGCTGGCGGTGCGCGAGTGTCAAATCCGGCTAACACGATCTCCAACGATGGCTTTGACGCCGCCGCGTTCACCATGAGCCTCATCATCGTCAGCGGAATTAGCGGGGCGAAAAACTTGTACACACCAGCTTTGGCGGCGGGGTCAGGCACATCCTCTGGCGCGAATGCCGGATCGAATATCGTCTACTAACTTCGGAGGCCTTCAATGTATCTTCTGTATTGCGACCAGGCGGGCACGGTCGTTGCCTACTACGACGACGCCTCGGTGTTCACGCCGCTCGACGCCTATCCCACAGCGGTGCGAATCATTCCCTATGACCTGCCGATCAGCACGTTGGAAAAGGTCGGCGCACCACCGCCAGCCGGGAAAAGGCCGAGCGAATTTGTGGACACTCGGCCCTATGCGCAGCCGGCCGAGACACCCGAGCTGCTGAAGTTGTACGCGGGCCAGTGCCGCTTCAATCGGGTGGACACCGGGTTTGATTTCACCGCCGCTTCCGGCGTCATTCCGGTCTGGACCGATCGGCAGAGCTACATGCTGCTCGGCGGCTTGGCGACCTACGCCGCGAGCGTCGACCCCACAACGATCATCGATTTCACGCAGGGGTCGAGCCACTACATTCTCACCGCGGTCGAGTGCGTCGCGCTCTTCAACGAGTTTAGTGGACTGATGCAGCTCTGCCGGACCGCCGAGGCCGACTGCCTCGACGAGATCGGCGCCGGCACCATCCTCACCTACGACGACGTCGATGCGCAGTTCGCTGGCGCCGTGAGGACCGCGCCGGCCAGCTCGCGCCGACCGTTGCTGCGGCGGGTGGCCTGATCCCATGTCGATCGTCACCATCACGGTGAGCAATGACGCCGATTTTAATCGGACGTTTCAGTACATGACCGGCGGCGATTTTCCGATGCCGATCGACCTGGCCGGATCGAGCATGGAGATGATGCTGCGGCGCCGCGCCGAGGACGAGGTGGCGCTGCTGCGGCTCGCCACCGCGACCGGCGAGATCGTCTACACCGACACGGCGAATGGATACTTCACCGTGCTGATTAAGCAGGAGGTGCTGGAGCGGCTCGGGCTCGGCGACTTCGAGCATTCGCTGATCCTCACCCGCGGCGAGAGCAAGACCGAGGTCTGGTCGGGCACCTTCACAAACAACGCCGGCCCGACACGATGACCAGCCGCATCTCGGTGGTGCAAGACGCCGACGTCGTCGTCGTCGAGGGCGGCGGCGCGACCGTCACCGTCGCCAACACCGCGACCGGCGTCACCATCCAGCAAGGCAGCGACGGCACGCTGGTGCTGGTCGACAACACCGCCGCCATGATCCAGCAGGCGGCCAGCCGGCCGGTCGTCTTGGCCAACGACAATGCGATCGGCGTCATCATTACCAACGAGCGGGGCCAGGACGGAGCCGATGGCGCAGACGGCGCGCCAGGCCCGGCAGGCCCGCAAGGCCCGCCCGGCCCGGCTGGAGGCCCGCCAGGGCCGGCAGGTCCGCCAGGCCCGACTGGAGCAGACGGCGCAGACGGTGCGCCAGGCCCGGCCGGCGCTGCCGGCGCGGCGGGCGCTGCAGGCCCGCCCGGCCCGGCAGGAGCAGACGGCGCACCAGGCCCGGCAGGTCCGCAAGGCCCGCAGGGAGATCCCGGCCCGGCCGGCAGCGGCGTCCCGAGCAACGCCAACCCGCTGATGGATGGCACGGCGGCGCCCGGCACCGCCACGCCCTATTCGCGCGAGGATCACCGACACCCGACCGACACGTCGCGGGCGCCGCTCAACTCGCCCAGCTTCACCGGCACGCCGACCACGGCGACGACGCCGCTGACCGGCGACAGCTCGACCAAGCTGGCGACCACGCAATTTGTCTCGATTGCGGTCAGCAATGCCGGCGCGCTGAAGGCCGATCTGGCGTCGCCGATATTCACCGGCGATCCGAGAGCGCCGACGCCGCCGGCCAACGATAACGACACGTCGATCGCCACCACGGCGTGGTACGCGGGCCAGGCCAGCAGCAACACGCCGACGATGGACAGCACGGCGGCGCCTGGCACCTCGCTGCGCTTCTCGCGCGACGATCATGTGCATCCGTCCGACACGTCGCGCGCTGCGGCTGTCCACACACACGCCGAGAGCGATATCACCGGGCTGGTCGCCGATCTTGCGGCGAAAGCGCCGCTGGCTTCGCCCGCGCTCACTGGAAATCCAACGGCACCGACGCCATCGCCGGGTGACAACGATACGAGCATCGCTACGACGGGGTTCGTTGCAGCGGCGGTGGCGGCGGCTACAGGTGGCGGCGCGACGGTTGCCTATGTCGATGCGCAGGACGCGATGAAGGTCGCCAAGGCTGGCGACACCATGAGCGGACCGCTGGTCATGCCATCGACCGGCACGGCGGCGGCCTGCTCATTCACCTTCGGCACGGCGGGCACCGGAATTTACGGCAACGTATCGCAAGTCAATTTCGCTGCTGGCGGCACGATGCGGTTGCAGATCACTTCGACCGTCACGATCAGCACGCAGCAGATGCAGGGATCGAACGGCACGGCCGGCGCGCCGGGCTGGTCGTTCTCCAACTCAACCAACGCCGGGATGTACCGATCCGCCGCCAACGTCATCAGCATGTCGGTGAGCGGCGTTGAGTGCATGCGCTGGACCGGTGCGGACAATTCGACACTGGCGCTCGGGCCGCTACTGGTGTCGGCCGATCCGACGGTGGCGCTCGGCGTCGCCACCAAGCAGATGGTCGACGCGAAGGAAGCGACCGCCAACAAGGGCGCAGCCAACGGCTATTGCCCGCTCGACGCCAGCACCAAGGTGGCCGCCGCCTATCTGCCGGCCTACGTCGATGACGTTCTGGAATTTGCAACCCTGGCCGGCTTCCCTGCGACCGGCGCGGCCGGTGTGATCTATGTCGCGCTCGACACCGGCAAAATCTATCGGTGGTCCGGCTCCGCCTATGTCGAGATCTCGCCGTCGCCCGGCTCGACCGATGCGGTGTCGGAAGGCGCGACCAATAAATATTACACCGACGAGCGGGTCGACGATCGGATTGCCGTGCTGTTCGTCAACGGCACCGGGATCAGCTGGACCTACAACGACGCCAGCGGCACCTTCACCGGCAACGTGAGCCTGTCGGCGTTCAGCACCACCAACCTGGCCGAAGGCACCAACCTCTATCACACCACCGCGCGGGCCTCGGCCGCGGCGCCGGTGCAGAGCGTTGCGAGCAAGACCGGCGCGGTGACGCTGGTGAAGGCCGACGTCGGTCTCGGCAACGTCGACAACACCACCGACGCCGCCAAGCCGATCAGCACGGCCACGCAGACCGCGCTCGACCTCAAGGCTCCGCTGGCCTCGCCGGCATTGACCGGCACGCCGACCGCACCGACCGCGACGGGCGGCACCAACACCACGCAGATCGCCACAACGGCATTCGTCACCGCGGCGGTGACGGCGGCGGGCGGCGCAACGCCAAGCGCCACACTGCCGATCATGGACGGCGTAGCGGCAGTCGGGTCGTCCGGTCAGTTTGCGCGCGGCGACCACGTCCACCCGAGCGACACCAGCCGCGCGCCGCTGGCCTCGCCGGTGTTTACTGGCAACCCAACCGGGCCGACGCCAACCGCCGGCGACAACGATACCTCGCTGGCGACCACGCAATTCGTGCAGACCGAGATCGCGGCGAAGGCGGTGCGCTACGACGCGGCGCAGACGCTGACCGCCGCGCAGCAGTCGCAGGCTCGCGCCAACGTCAACGTGACCAAGAAGAACTACGTCATCAACGGCGGCATGCAGATCAGCCAGGAGACGTCCGGCGCGGCGGGGACGGCGTCCGGCTATCATCCGGTCGATATGTTTCAGATGCCTAGTATTGTCACGCTGGTGACGACAACCCAGCAAATTGCGTCGGTGACGCCGGGTGGCTCGCCAAACAGAGTTCGCCTGTCGGCGGCAGGCTCCGACGCGGCACCAGCGGCTGGGCACATTTTGGCTATTCGGACTTTTGTCGAGGGGTTAAATGCCGCAGACTTGCGTAGCGGTTCTGCTGCGGCCAAGACAATTACAATTCAATTCGGCGTCAAGGCACCGGCCGGCACCTATCATGTCGCCATACAGAACGCCGCGCAGAACCGCAGCTATCCGGCGTCGTATGTGATCTCGGCTGGCGAGGCCAACACCGATGTCGTCAAGTCGGTCACAATAGCGCTCGACACGACAGGCACGTGGCTGAACGACAACAGTGCAGGCATGTACATCTTTTGGACCTTGGTTGCGGGGGCCAGCGGACGCGGGACAGTCAATGCGTGGCAGGCCGGTGCTATTTATGCAGGCGCAAGTCAGATCAATTTCATAGGCACCGCAGGCACCGTTTTTGAATTGTTCGACGTGAGCCTCACCGAAGGCAGTGTTGCACCGGCGTTTCAACTGCCACCAATTCAAGATGAGCTTGTCAGGTGCAAACGATACTGGCAGGGGCAGCAAAGCCTTAGCGCATTTCTATTTCCGAGATGTGTGAACGATATCTATCGTTGTGACTGGAAAGAATTCCAGGTTGATATGCGCACTGCTCCTACATTGAATGCGTATGGATATGTCGATGGCTCGGGGCCTCAAGCGATTTCTGTGGATGTGGTCAGAGCATATGGATTTGATTGCGCGCATGCCACAACGGCGGGTTCCGTTGCTTATCTGGTTAGCTGGCTTGCGAATGCGAGGCTGTGATGGCCGATTATCGTCTCACGTCTAGCACTGGCGTTATTCGTACAGCCGACAGCGCATACGTGCCTGATGCTGCTGCCAACCTGGATTGGTTGATATATCAGGAATGGCTCGCTGTTGGCGGCGTTCCCGATCCCTATGTGCCGTCGCCGTCGCCGCCACCAGCACCCGAAGATGTTGTGCTGTTCGATCACGAAAATCGGCTGCGCGCGATCGAGGGCCAGCCGCCGCTGACGCTCGGCGACTTCCTCGCCAACAAGATGAAGGCCGGGCGATGATGGTCGAGCAAGCCAAGTCGTGGCTGCGGGAAAATTCGACGCTGCTGTATTTCCTGCTGGCGCAGGCGATCGGCATCGGCGCCGCGGTGCTGTCGATGACAGCATACATGGTCAAGCTGGAGTCGCGTGTCGCCACGCTGGAAACGCGCGGCAGCTCACACCTGGCCGAGATCAACAATCGGCTGACCGTCACCGAAAAAGAAACCGACGCCAACAAGGCGCGGCTCGACAAGATGACCGACATCATGACGCGCAACTTGAGCATCAATCCGAGCGTTACCCCACCGCGATAGGAGGCCAGCATGGCCGGACCAATCGAGCTCACCGGCAAAGCCATGTCCGAATTTATCACCGCAATGGCCAAGCAGCCGCTGGCGCTCGCGCTCGCGGTCATCAGCTTCGCGCTGATCCTACTGGTCTATTACCAGAGCTCGCTATTCGACGCGCAGCGCAGCGCCAACGTCGCGCTATTCATCGACATCCAAAAGGAGACGCAGAAGCTCCTGAGCCAGTGCATCGTGCCGGCACCCGAGCGGCGGCCGCCAGCGGAGGACAAGACATGACCCACGCGCACCGCCGGCCCGCATTGGTGGGATGATGTCAAACGAAGACCTGTCGCTGTCGCCATCCGGCGCAAACCTCGTAAAGCACTTCGAGTCCTGCATGAAAAAAAGCGGGCCAGACCGTTTTACGTCCTACAAGTGCCCGGCAGGGGTCTGGACGATCGGCTGGGGGACGACCACCGAGCACGGCCACAAGATCGCGTCGGGCCTGATCTGGACACAGGCGCAATGCGATGCTGCCTTCCTTCACGACATGGTCGAGTTCGAGGCGCATGTGAAGCGGCTGGTCAAGGTGAAGCTCATGCCGTGGCAGTTCGATGCGTTGACCAGCTTCACCTACAACTGCGGCGCCGGTGCGTTGGCCGGCTCAACCCTTCTCAAAAAGGTCAACGCCCAAGACTTCGATGCGGCGGCTCTTGAGTTTCACAAGTGGTGCAAGGCGAACGGCAAAAAGCTCGATGGCCTGGTCCGCCGACGCGCGAGCGAGTCGCTGTTGTTTCAAAATATCCCCGACGAGGACTATGACGGCAAGCCGGACAAGATCATCAAACCGCTCGGCGATGCGATGCCGCAGCGGGTAGATCAGCCAACAGGATGAGGAGGACCAAGCCATGAATCTGCTGATCTCGTTTTTGTATCTGCTACTGCACTGCGCCTTCATCCTGCTGGTCGCGGCGGTGATCGTTTGGGTTTTGCGGTGGTTCGGCGTCGGCATAGACCCGGCGGTTTATAAGATCGGCCAGGTGATCGTCGCCCTGTTGGTGATCATTGCTATTGTGGTTTGGATTTCCGGCGCACTCGGCTGGACGACCTATCGGCTCATGCCGTTCGGGCCATGACCAGCGTTGTAAAAAAGGTGGGTCACTGATGTCGGTTTTCCCATATAAATTGAGGGCTATTAATGTGACCCACCTAGGCTAAGCATTTCTATTGTCTAGATAATTGTAGGACTATATGTCCTGCCATCCATGCCTTAACAGACTGATCTTACTCGCTTTATTTCGGTGGGTCACTTTCGGTGGGTCACATCCAGGCATGGTTTGTTCGCCGTTTGTTGTGTGGCGAGCGGCTTCAATTTTTCCCTTTATCAGTTGCGCGCCAACGCCTGAATCGTCTTCTGCGTCATGCGGGTCTTGTCGGCCATCTTGGTGTAGTGCGTTGCCATCATCGGCGACAACCAATCGAACAGCGACATCAACTCCTGATCGCTATGGCCCGCCAACGCGACCCGACAGGCGGCGGCCTTGCGCAAGCCGTGCGGGGTGCATTCGTCCAGCCCGGCTCTGGCGCAAACCTTTTTGAACCAGTTGCCGAAACTGTTGGGCAGGAACGGTTGGCCTAGAGCATTCACCAGATAGGTCTTCAGGCCAACGGTCGGCGTCGCGGCGATGATCGCGGCCAGCTCCGGCAGCAGCGGCTTGACGGATTTTGTCGGCGCCTTGTCCTTGGTTTTCAGCACCACGATTTCGATGTTGCCATTGCGCACATGCGACGGGCCAAGCCGGATCGCGTCCTGCCGCCGCAGCCCGGTGAACAGCATGAGCGCCATTGCCAGCCGCTCCCTGGTGCCGATTGGGTAACAAGCCTCGAACTTGGCGACGTCTTCGTCGGTCCAGGTGTAATAGCCGGTGCCGCCGTTCATTGGTTTCGGTTTCTTGACGTCGCGCGCGACGTTGCGATTGACCAGCGGCGGCAACTGCTGGACCGCCCAGCCCAGCATTGACGAGATATATTTGCGGCGGTTGTTCGCCGCGCCGGGCGTGTCGGCCTTGGCGTCGAGCAGCCATTTCATATGGCTCGCGTTGAACAGCTTGGCATTCAAGTCGCCGAGCGGGCTGTTCTCAACAAGCTTTTCCCGCAGGCAACTCTCGATGATGTTGCGCCGGTTCATTTTCGACTTGCGATCGAGGCCGGTGAATTCCTTGCTGTCGAAGTATTTTGCGGCAAGCGCGCCGAGCGATCCGGGTGTGATGGTGCGGCCATTGATCCGCGCATGTTCGTGCGGCTGCTCAAGCGCAGCAAGCGCGGCCTGATAACCAAGCATGAAGGCGATGGTATCCGGCGGCTCTTTGATTCTTACTTTGCGGCCGTTGCGATAGCGGCGCACATACGTGCGCTCATTACCGTGGCGATCTTTGTCTTTGAAAATATAAGACAGCTTTATCTTCATGTTGTCCCTGGCTTGTTCCACTTCGACGGATCGAGCCAAGCGTCATCGGGTTGGTCCGGCACCAATGACGCGGTTGGCTCGCCGATGATCACAGTGCCATCGGGGCGCACGCCGGCGATCGGCAGACCCTCCTTGCGCGCCGCCTTGATGGCGCGCCGGATCTGGGCCTCGGTGCAAATCGCCCTGGCGGTCATGGACCTACCGCCCCGTTTCCATTATGGCAATACGACTGAAGGCGGGTTTGAGCATGTTCATTCCGCCGCTGCTGGCATGTCATCAAGGATGGCGTTGATCATCTTGTCGCGGACGATGGCCTTCATCAGCGCCCTGACCAGTTTCCGCACCGGGAGGTTTCTGACGTTTGCGGCGTCGGCCAGATAGTTGTGGTCATTGGCATTGAAATGACACGCCGCCAGCACGGTGGCGGTGTCGACGGCGTTGCGCTTGACCGCGTAGCGGCTGGTCAGGCCGATGGCGCGCGCCTGGATCGAGATGGCGGCAACGCTGACGCCCATCTCCTGCGCGATGATCTTCAGCGGCAGGTTTTGCTGCGGCCAGAACTCGCGCAGGCGGGCTTCGCGTTCCGGGGTCCAGCGTGGTTGAGGATTCATTTCCGGCACCGCCAAGACCTTCCGCTATTGGTTATGATCTTTCTCAGCCCGTGCCGGGCGCAGACATCGCTTTCGGCTTTGCGACTTGGCGGCGGTGCCATCGCCGGCTCGGACAGCGCCACCATCAACGGATCGGGCTCGATGGGCCTGATGCTTTCGGTCTGCACGACCTTCGGCTTGTTCAATGCTTCGATCCGTTCCGACGCTGCAGCCAGCGTGGCGAGATCTTCATGCAATGTGTCGTTGAACGGTTTATCGCGCAACTGATGCACCGGCAGCGGCCCGCGGCTGAGCGCAAATGTTGCGGCGATCGCCACCGTGACGGCGCCGCCGATCAGCGCGCTCGTGGTCATAGGGTGCATTTCATTCGGCTTCGGTCACCAGCGGCTCGGCCGGCACCTTGAAGGCGCGGAGCTGCGCCTGGATCGAGCAGAACAGGCTCTCCCATTTGCAACGATCGGCGGTTGCCTGGTCGCGCATCAGCATTGCGGATTCCATTTTGCTGTTTGCGTCGGTGAGCTGCGCCTCCTTGGCCTCGAGCACCACCTTGAGGCCGGCCA
>Ga0137437_1000133_pt1 | contig 19332 bp, 15 predicted proteins | sample EasRivERMGT138_2_FD_102332 | JGI IMG/M metagenome (GOLD analysis project Ga0137437, IMG submission 102332) | Soil microbial communities from meander-bound floodplain in the East River, Colorado, USA - East River MetaG ERMGT138_2 | ecosystem: Environmental > Terrestrial > Soil > Floodplain ...
AAGACGCGCTGGGCGACAGCGTCCAGAAGTTCGACCCGCGTGCGAAGGCTGACAAGTTCCGCCTCATAGGGGCGGTTCGCCCACACGTATCCGGCGCCGAACGTTGCGCCCGCGGCTAACGCGAAAGCAACAGCAACGGCCCACCGTCGCCAGACCGCGGGCCAGAAGCGACGCATCTCTTCTTCGCGAAATGATCGGACATCGGCGATCGTGCTCTGTGCTTGTTCGAGCCAGGTCTGTTCGTCCCGCAGGAGCTCGCGAAGGGCCTGGTTGTGCGTAATCGCATCGACCTGACCTGGAGGTTGCGAAGCAGTTCAGCCAACTCCGTGAGGCGGGCGTGCACCTGGTCGACGGCCTCCCGCTGGGCCCGAAACGCATCGAGGGCGCTCGACATGGCTACCTCTCCCAAGACCCGCCGTCACCGCGGTCGGCACCAAACGAACTCGAGTAGTCGCGCCGCTCGGCCTGCCGGTCATCCTCAGGGAGGCCGTCGCGCAGAATCGTCTCTCTGGCGGCTTCCAGTCGCGCGATCAGGCCATCGATGGCGCGAATCGCGTGCTCGTGGTCAACGACAGCGACCGCGTTGCCCAGGCGATCGTGATCGTCGCCTCGGCCGACGACATGCGCAGCAGCGGGGCCGTAATGCTCACCCGGGTCGCGATCGACGCCCTGCCGTTCATAGCTCCGATGATCGACGCGCTCGGAACGCCCGGCGCGCTCGAGCGCCTGGTTCGTGAGCGCCGCCCAGCGATGGCGCGCCTGTTCGATCCACGCCGGTCCATGAAAGGTGCGGCTCTTCGGAGCGCCCCCTCGTTCGGGATGTTCGGAATTGGCGCGCCGGAACCACGTGTCGCGCGATCGCTCGATGCCGTCGTTCTGACGCTCAGAGAACATCAGGTGCGCATGGGGATTGTGTTCGAGGCCGCCGGCGTCGCGGCCAGCGTGGACGGCCAGCGTGTACGGGAGCTGTTCGTCGGCCGTGAGTCCCTGCGCGAATTCGTGCGCGAGGCTGATTTGGTCCGCGAGGTCGAGACCACGGGGCAACGCAAAGTCGGCACTCACGAACAGGCGGCCGTTGGCGCGCTCATAGAGATCTGCGGCATCCCAGTACTCCTCCGGCTTGTCCTGCGCCCACGCAGGCATGTGATCGGACTCGGTGTAGACCGCAGCGTCACGATCGGGCGAATCGTACTCATCCTCACGGGAGACGTACGAGAACGACGCGCGCGCCGATGCACCGCCTGCGCGCGAGCCGGAGCGAAACGAGAGGTGGTAGAAGCCACCACCTCCCTGGGCGCGACCGCCGCCTCGAAGGTCGAGATTCTTGTCGAGCAACTCCATGGGTCACCTCACGCCGGCCACGGGCGCACGGAGGGCGTTTCGAAGAAACGCCAAAGTGCGCCTGTGGCCTATATCAGCACTTGTCTCCGACGATCTCCGCACGAGGCCCGGCCACAGGCGACCGGCACGACGAGTCGCGCCGGTTCAACGCGGAACATCGGACTTCGCTGTGCCGGGCGCGTCAGGCGGACTGCCGCCCCGCCAAGTCGAACACGGCCCGATCGTGCGGACGCGTGAGCCGAGACTCGAGCCAGCGCAGGAACTCGGCTCTCGTGCGGATCGCTGGAATGCCCTCACGGTCGAGAGCGGCGAGGACGGTGCCGCCGATGACGATCTTGCGCCGCGTCTCTCGTCTCCGCTCCGTCTGAGTGGCTCGGGCGATGAGACGATCCTTTTCGGCACGCAGCCTCGCAAGCCGCTCGTCAATCACGCGAACGCGATCACGGACCTTCTCGGGATGGGACATCGTGACCTCCGGACTGAAGGCAATGAGCAATGTAGGCGGGGGTTCAGAGCTCGCCGTACTCGAGCGCCAGTGCGTTCCACGCGCGGTGGACGTCGGGCATCTCCCACGCGCGACGGAACAGCCTGTTCACAGTGGTCCACTCCTCGATCGAGAACCCGAATGAGATGCCGTTGTCGTGGGCCCGAAACCAGATTTCGCGAGGATGCTTCGGAGCGGGGGCAATGATGTCGGCGAAGAAATATCCGCCGGTCCAATCGCCCGTGCTGTGGTCGGCGTCCATCGCGGTGAGCATCGCGCGGAACTCGACGAGGCGCGGATAGCCAATGATCGGATACCGAGCGCCGCGCGGGCCTGGGAACGTGAGGAGCACCGAGAACTCGCGACCTTCACCGCGCGCGAAGGACAGCGTGTACGGCCCCTCGGTCACAGACGGCATCGGCGGCTGATAGAGGCCGTCGCGATCGGCGGCAGGCTCGCGCACCGGCTCGTGCATCAGAACGTAGTGCCCACGAGCGGCGAGGCGCCAGAGCACGGACCAGTACGGCCGCAGCGCTCGCGTGATGTCCTCGGCCCCGGGCAGCTTATCTTCCTCGAGCAGCACGTACAGATTGCGCCCCGCCAGGATCGGCTGCCAGGTCACCGCCGGGTCGCCCATGTGGCGGCGCGTCTCCTTGACCGTGCGCCGCACGGTGTCCGGAGTGGCCTGGGCCGCACGGTCAGCGCGCCTGACAGGGGTCGGCCGGCATTCCGGCGGCAAGCCTCCCAGGTAGAAGGCGTCCAGCCGCGCCGCCCCTTCGGCGCGCAGGTCGTACACCGCGAGGAAGGCATCCAAGACGCCGATCAGCGATTCTTGCGACACCGGGTTGGGGGTCTGAGCTGGCGAGGCTTCCAGCGCGTGGCGCGCGAAATGGGCGAGCGTGGTCCACTCGGCTCGCGACAGCACCATGCCCGCCTCACCCTTGCGCCGAATGTGTAAGAGGCTTTCGGTCGGCTCTGCCAGGAGGTCCACGACTTCGAGCCGGTCGTCACGCGCCGACTCCAGGAACTGTTTCGCAATTTCGGAGGTCGAGACCGGCTCCCCCGTCTTCGAGGCGCTCAACTGGCGCGCCCGTTCAAGCCGTCGCCGTAAGGCATCATCGATGCGAACGGAGAGCGTGTGTTGCTGTGCCTTGCCGGCCATCAGTCTACAACCACGATGTATCGATACATATTGGCACGATACATTTACGTCGATATGCTGTCAAGATAAGGTGGCGTTCACAACTCAACGATCCGTGAGAGCTGACGCCGAACCGATTCACATCAGAGGCGGTGAAACCATGGCGGCCGATTCAGCCGTGATGTCGCGACCCACCAAACGCTGGCTCACCGTCGACCAGTTGCTGGAGATCCTCCCTATCAAGAAGAGCCGGCTGTACTATCTGACGCACACCCGCCAGATTCCTGGTGTCTGTCGGATCGGTCGGACGCTCTTGTTCGACTACGACATCGTCGCTGAGTGGCTGGAGGCACACCGTGAGGGCTGAGGCCTATCTCATTCGCCGCGGGAGGACGTGGTACGCCCGCTACCTCAATGCAACGGGCAAGTGGACGCACGAATCTCTCCAGTTCAGGGGCTCCAAGATGGAGGCCCGTGACAAGTTCGGCGATTGGAGAGAGCAACACCGCCGACGGCCTAGCGACCGCCGCCAACCAATCACGCTGGCTCAACTCGCGGAGGAGTACCTCGCGCAGGCCGCGGCGATCGGCAGGTCGGCGAGCTGGATCGCCCATCAGCGGCAGTATCTCAAAGGTCCGATGGCCGCAGCCCTTGGCGCGGATACGCGGGTGATCAAGATCACGCGACGCCACATTCAGGCGTATCTCGCAGACTTGACGACCACCGTGAAGCGCACCACCGCGAACAAGCATCGCGCCTGTCTGCGCACGATGTTCCAGTTCGCTGCCGATCAAGGTTACGTGGCCTCGTCTCCAGCCGCCGACGTACGACGGCTGAAGCACGATGGCTGCGTGCACAACCGGTACTTGACCCGCGACGAGTTTCGGCGGCTCCGCGATGTGGCCGAAACCCAGCGCGCGACCCGATCGGTGATCCCCTGCACGCACGGATTCGAAGATCTTCCCGCGTACCTGGACTTGGCGATCTCGCTCGCGACGCGTCCGACGGAAACGTTAACGCTGAAGTTCTCCGATGTGGACTGGCTGAACCGTCAAATCGTGATCCGCAAGACGAAGAACGGCAAGGACCGCGTGTTGCCGTTGAACGACACGGCCCTCTCGGCGCTGCGGACGCTGCAGAAGAGGAAACATCCGGAAACCGACTTCGTGTTTCACCGCGGTGATGGGCGGGGCTGGCTGGACATGCGCGAGACGTTCAGTCAGGCGGTGCGCGCGGCCGGACTCTGGCACGAGGACCCGATGCGTCGCGTCACGCGCCATACGCTCCGTCACACGACGTTGTCGTGGATGGCGCAGCACGGCGAGCCCCTGCAGAAGATTGCCCGGTTCGCCGGCCATAGCTCCACGCACGTCACCGAGATGTTCTACGCGCACCTGCATCCCGATCACCTGAAGCGTGCGGCAGGCGTGATCGATTCGGTTCTCGGAAATTTGGTAACCAATTTGGTAACCAATTCTCCCGATCCTGTGACCGACGCCGGTGCGCCGCGTGGCACACAAACTCCTGATAAGATTGACGTTGCTGTCCTGAACACTTCCCGGGCCGGAGTGGTGAAACTGGCAGACGCGCGGGACTCAAAATCCCGTATCCGCAAGGATGTGTGGGTTCGACTCCCACCTCCGGCACATCCCTCGCTGCGCGCGGTCTGGCGCTTGCACGCAGGACGGGTCCTGCGCTTCGTCCAGGCGAGTCATTCGCTTTGAGCGCTGGCGCGCAGTCAGTGCCTTGCTCGAGATTTGTTGACTCTGCGGAATTGCCAGGCGAAGCCGGCGATGAATCCCACAAGCCCGGCGAGCATGATCGAGCCGGAGCCGACCGTGGCGCCCGCGCCTCCGGCTCCGTAAGAGCCAAATATTCGTGAGATGAGGAGCGGAGCCGCAATCGGAAGAACCAACATCGCCGCTATCCAAATCACAGACGCAGCCAACGCAGCCACGATCCCGACCGCGGCGCTCTTGAGATAAATCATGCGCGAGTGATTTTAGGACAACCGACGCTGTCCGGGGGCCGCTGCGACGCTTCTCCTTACGCCGGCTCGCCCACGAGCCCTCTCAGGTCGTGCACCACGTGTTGATGCGCGTCACCGAAGGTCCTGCCGCGCGTGAGCAGCTCGGGTCGATTCCTTGACAGCCACACGTAAAAGGTCATCAGGTCTGCAGCCATCCGGTCGTGCGCCGGGCGTTCCATCCACAACTGCCGCACCGTCGTACGCCGTCTGTCTGTTTGCACGGACCCACCGTATCAGGAATCGGAAAGCATCAGACTCTAATTCGGCGTCACGAGCTTGGGGTTTGCCTTGCCCGAAGGAACTGGTTGAGCGACTTCGGCGGCCGGGCGATCGATGACAGCCCGTATTCCCATGAGGCTCTTTTGCACCAAGGCGCCTGTCGTCCCTCCAACTCCAACAGTTCCGGTCTGAATCACCTCGAACGCGGTGATGGCAGCGTTGATCAAATTCCGCATTTCATTTGACTCTCCGTCGCGGCCGACCTGTTGTTCGCGCGCGTGCTCGGTGACGGCACCCGCGATGGCATCGTCAAGGCATCGGTTCAGCGTGCGAAAATCCTCCGTGGCGATCGGGGCGTTCGTTTCCATTGCCAGATCGGTGACGGACTGACAGACGTCGCCGTAGTCGTGCACGACCTGCGACACGGTGAACCCTTGAACCAGGAGATCGTGCCCGTGCTTCATCGCGCTCTTGCTAATCTCGCTGGTGTGCGACGGTCCGTGGCGCAACTCTCCGACCAGTTGATCCAGAAAAAGCGGGACTCCGTGAGTGCCTTGTGTTTTTGTAGCCCCTGTCGCCCCTATCGCCCCTGTCGGCCCTGTAGTGGCGATCCTCGTGACCACTTTCGCCTGGCAACGGCGGATTATTTCTTCGCGATTGGTGCCGATGAATTCATGGAGTTTTACATTGGCCATGGACCAAATCGTACGCAAGAGGCGACCGGACGGCTGTCCAAAACAGGACAGGTCCCAATCCATTCCATTGCAACCGGGAAATCCGGTTGGTAGCATGTCCGCCCACAGGAGGGTTTATGGTCAGACGCTTGGGACTCTTGCCGCTGCTTGTCGGCGTGCTCTCGGTGACGCCGGGTTCGATGGCGCTAGCTCAGCGTCCGGCGGGTGAGGCGGCATCGTTTGCGGCGTACGTGTCGACTGGCTATCGCGTAACCCCCAACGTCACCTACATGACTGCGAGCGGCATGGAGCTGAAGCTGGATTTCTATCGTCCGGCCCAGGCATCGGGGCCGCTGCCGACCGCGATCTTCATGCATGGCGGCGGCTATAGCGTGAATGCCAAGAAAGAGGCGGCTGCGTTGAACGTCATGCCGTACGTCCAGATGGGATGGAACGCGGTGAACGTTGAATATCGCCCGAGCGGCGTCGCGCTCGCGCCGGCGGCTGTCGAGGACGCCCGCTGCGCGCTGCGCTGGGTGATTCGCAACGCCAAGGAATACAACGTCGACACGGAACGCATCATCGTGACCGGCCAGTCGGCGGGATCGCACCTTGCCCTGATGACGGGCCTGGTCCCGGAGTCAGCCGGTTTCGATCGGAATTGCCCGGGCTCTGAGCCGTTGAAAGTGGCCGCCGTTGTCAGCTGGTACGGTGTGTTTGATTACACGACTCTCGTGGACGATCCGGTGCGCACCTACGCGATCAGCTGGATCGGCGGGCAGCCGAATCGCAAAGAGGTTGCGGCGCGCGTTTCGCCGATGACGTACGTGCGCGCCGGCCTGCCACCCGTCATCGCGATTCATGGCGATGCGGATCCGGTCGTTCCGTACGAACAGGAAGTCCGGGAGATCGACGCCTTGAAGAAGGCCGGCGGCATCGCGGAGCTGGTGACGATCCCCGGCGGCAGGCACGGCAACTTTGAGCGTGATCAGGTGCTGCGCGCGTGGACCGCGATTGAAGCCTTCCTCGCGAAGAACGTGATCAGCAAGGGGGCTACTACTTCCGCCGCCCGGTGACGCTTAGGGGTTAGGGGTTAGGGGTTAGGGTTAGAGGGTAGGGGTAGCAGGGAGAGGCCATTAACCACCAACCACCATCCACCAACCCGGAGCGGGCGGGACTATGCGCCACCTGCGCGCACGCGCAGGTGGTGACCTCGTCACGAGGATCGGTGTTCTATCTCTGTCGTTTATCGTTCACCGATCCGCGCTTCGTTCGATACCCGTCCCTGCCCGTCCTCCAATGCGTCGGATATGAACCCCGAGTCCCGAATCCCGAATCCCCAATCCCGAGTCCCGAGTAGTGGGGCGCGTCCTCCTCACCAGCTGGGGATCGTTTGGTGACGTATATCCGTACATCGGCATCGCGCTCGCCTTGAAGGGCCGCGGCCATCAGCCCGTGCTGGCAATGCCCGAGTTTTATCGCGATGTGGTTGAGGGTCTTGGCCTCGAGTTTCATCCGGTTGGCCCGCAGATCGATCCGGACGACCGCGCGACCATTGCGCGCCTGATGGATCCGATCAAGGGATCGGAGGCAATCATTGCGGGGCTGCTCATGCCCTCGCTGCGTGCCGACTATGCAGCGCTCGATGCCGCCGCGCGCGGCGCCGATCTAATCGTCACGCATCCAATAACGTTTGCCGCACCAATCGTCGCCCAGGCCCTCCGGCTTCCGTGGGTTTCGACAGTCCTCGCGCCGATCTCTTTTTTTTCCTCCATAGAGCTGCCCGTTCTTCCGGCGGCCCCACGCCTCGTTCACCTGCGGCGGCTCGGACCTTGGGCAGGGCGCCTGATTGGCCATGCCGTGCGACGTGCGACGAGGCGATGGATGGAGCCGGTTCACACACTGCGAGCCGAGCTCGGCCTTCCCCCAAGCGCCCACCCGCTGTTCGAAGGGCAGTTTTCGCCAACGCTGACGCTGGCGTTGTTCTCGCGCGTGCTTGGTTCGCCGCAGCCGGACTGGCCGGCGAACGTCCTGACCACCGGCTTCGTCTTCTACAACGGTCCCGATGCGTTGCAACCCGATCTCGAGGAGTTTCTGTCCGCGGGTCCTCCGCCCGTCGTGTTTACCCTGGGTACATCGGCTGTCGGCGCTGCGGGAAGCTTCTATGAAGAAAGCATGAAGGCCGTTGCACGGCTTGGGGTCCGTGCCGTCCTGCTCACCGGAGGCTTCGAGCAGAATCGGCCGAAAGGCCCGTTGCCGCGCGATGTGATGGTGATCGATCGCGCGCCACACCAGCTCCTGCTGCCCCGTTCGAGCGCCGTGGTGCACCAGGTGGGTGCGGGGACGACGGGGCAGGCGCTGCGGGCGGGTCGGGCGATGCTGGTCGTGCCGTACGGTCACGATCAGCCGGACAACGCGTTCCGTGTCGTAAATCTCGGTGTCGCGCGGACGGTGTGGCCAAGGGCGTATCGAGAACGTCGCGTTGCGCATGAGCTGGGTATCCTCCTTGGAAGCGACGCATACCGGGCCCGCGCGTCCGAGGTTGCGGCGATCGTTCGCGCGGAAGGAGGGGCGGATGCCGCAGCGGCCGGCATCGAAGGCGTACTCCGGGCGAGTGCCTGAGGAAGACGAGCGAAACAGTTGACACGGCCTTGTGCTACTCTCTGGCCCGGCAACGCGAACAGCTCCAAGTTCATCACTTCCAGAGAAGGAGAACCCAGATGGGTAAGACGATTCGTATTTTTGCGGCGCTCGCGCTGTCGGCGCTCGCCTCGACCCCGGCTTTTGCGCAGGGTGGCGGCGCGCCAGCGGCACCTGGCGGACAGGGCGCGGGCCGCGGTCCGGCCGCACCGCCGCAGCCGATGTCGTTCTTCATCACGAGCACGCCCAAAGGCGACGGCGCCAACTACGGCGGCCTCGCCGGCGCCGACGCGTACTGCACGCAGCTCGCGACTGCGGCAGGGCGTGGTGGTGTGACATGGCATGCCTACCTCAGCCAGTCGGCAAAGGATGGAATGCCCGCGATCAACGCTCGCGATCGGATCGGCACCGGCCCTTGGTACAACGCGAACGGCCAGATGATCGCCCGGGACCTCGGGACGCTTCATGGCGACACGATCGATCAGGCGAGGACGGGAAACGCTCTCGGCAAGCAGGTCACACTCAGTGAAAAGAAAGAGCGTGTCAATGGCGTAGGCGACATGCCAAACACGCATGACGTCCTGACCGGCTCGCGACCTGACGGGACCGCGTTCCCGGACGCGATGGACCATACGTGCAACAACTGGACGAGCAATAACATGGGCACGGCCCAGCTCGGCCACCACGACAAACAGGGTGGCGGCAATTCCTCGTGGAACTCCGCGCATCCCTCATAGGGCTGCAGCCAGGAGGCGCTCGTGCGCACGGGCGGCGCGGGCTTGCTGTACTGCTTCGCCGTGAATTAGCGAGATTTCCCGAACGGCGGTTTCTGATCCGCGACCCTGGCGCTCCGGCGCCAGGGTCTTTTTTTTGATCCCGCCGTTTCGGCGACGGCACCGCGTCTGCACGGACCCTGGCTCAGGAGGACTCATTCATGAGCCAGAGCTTCGACGTCGATCAAATCCTCCGCAGGGTGCAGCCAATCACCAAGCAGACCGCTCACGAGGTGCAGCCATTCGGCCACCTGGTTCACATGCCGATCGCATTGGATCGCAACACTTGCAAGGAAAGTGTTGAGAATCTCAATCAGGTGCTCGCAGACACGATGACCTTGCGGGACATGTACAAGAAACACCACTGGCAGGTCGCGGGTCCGACCTTCTACCAGCTCCACCTGTTGTTCGACAAGCACTACAAGGAGCAGAACGACTTGGTGGACATCCTTGCCGAGCGGATTCAGCTGCTCGGCGGAATCAGCGTGGCAATGGGGCACGACGTGGCCGAGACGACGCTCATTCCGCGGCCGCCGCGAGGACGAGAGCCGGCGCCGGTGCAGATTTCACGGCTGCTTCATGGGCACGAAGTTGTGCTGCGCGAGGCGCGGGCGATGGCCCGCATTGCGTCGCAGGGTGGCGACGAGGGGACGAACGACGTTCTGATCAGCGAGGTCATTCGCACGAACGAGCTGCAGGTCTGGTTCGTGGCCGAGCATGTCGTCGATGTGCCGGTAGTGAAGGTGGATCCGAAGGGGAACGTCGATATCTGAGCGAGCGTGCGCGCCCTGCGCGGGGATGTCACGCAACGGCTGACGAGGCGGCGGAAGCCATGACACGATCGATCACCTCGAACAGCTCGACCGGCTTGATTGGCTTCGCGACGTAGCCGTCCATGTCGGCGTCCATGCACCGTTGACGGTCGCCCTGCATCGCATGAGCGGTGAGGGCGACAATCGGGATGCGCGGGGCACTTCCCTGGCGCTCGCGCGTCCGGATCGACGCAGTCGCCTCGAAGCCGTCCATCTCCGGCATCTGCAGATCCATCAGCACCAGATCGAACGCGTCCGTCCGCAACGCATCGACCGCCTCGCGGCCGTTCGTCACCAGGATGGGCGTGTGGCCGCGGCGCTCGAGAAGATGCTGCGCGAGCTTCTGGTTCACCGGGTTGTCTTCGGCGACGAGCACTCGCAGACGCCGCGCCGCGCGCATTGGCGTCACCGCAGGCGCCAGCGGCTGGCGGTCCGGTGTCTCGCGCGCGCCGATCACCTGGCGTATTGCGCCTAGCAGTGCATGCTGGGCGATCGGTTTCACCAGGTACCCGTTCACCGGTACTTCCTCGGCGCGATCGTACGGCTGGTCGACCGACGTCAGCAGCAGCATGGCGGACGTCGAGCAGGTCTTCGAGTTGCGCAGCGACGTGGCGATTTCGATGCCCGTTGCGCCCGGGAGATTCATATCGATGAGCGCAAGCGCAAAGGGCCGCTGGGCGGTCTCGGCCGCTCGCAGCGCCTCTTCGCGGTTGGCCGCGGCCACGGCGGGCATCCCCCAGCTGGCCAGCAGCTCGACCAGGATCCTGCGGTTCGTGGCGCTGTCATCGATGACGAGCGTGGGCATGTCCACCAGCTCGTCGGGCTGTGGCAGCACGTGCACCGTGACCGGCCGCTTGCTGATCGGCAACGTCACGCTGAAGTGAAACGAGCTTCCGCGCTGCGGCTGGCTCTCAACCCAGATTTGCCCGTCCATCAGCTTCACGAGCTGCTGGCAGATGGTGAGCCCCAGGCCGGTCCCGCCGTACTGCCGCGTTGTCGACCCGTCGGCCTGAGTGAACGCGCGGAAGATGGTCGCCTGCTTTTCGAGTGGAATCCCGATACCGGTGTCGACGACGCTGAACTGAAGCGACGCGCGATCGTCACCAGCCAGTCCCGTACGCTCGACCCGCACGACGATCTCGCCGCGTTCGGTGAACTTGATGGCGTTGCCGACGAGATTCACCAGCACCTGGCGGATGCGATGCGGATCGCCGACGAGCGCGTCGGGAATACCCGGGCGGACGTCGACCATCAGCTCGCATTGCTTATCGTGTGCGCGCATCGCGAACGGCTTCAGTGTTTCGTCGAGGACCGTGCGCAGCGAGAACTCGATGGCCTCGATGTGCAGCTTGCCGGCTTCGATTTTCGAAAAGTCGAGCACGTCGTTGATGACCACGAGGAGGTGTTCGGCCGACCGATGGACCGTCTCCAGGTAGTCGCGCTGCGCGGGCGAGAGCGGCGTGTTAAGGGCGAGCTCCGTCATGCCGATGATGCCGTTCATCGGCGTCCGGATCTCATGGCTCATGTTGGCGAGAAACTCGCTCTTGGCGCGGCTGGCGTCTTCGGCGATTTCCTTGGCGTTGAGGAGCTCCACGGTCGCCGACACGCGCTCCGCGTTCAGCGTCTGGAGATCCGCGGCCATCTGGTTGAGGCTCTCGGCGAGCTCGCCGAACTCGTCGCGTGGATTCACGGGTGCGGTTGTGCTCCAGTCGCCGCGCCCGATGTTGGCCGCGGCGCGCTGGAGCACGCGGACACGTTTTGAGATCGAGTGGCCTATGACCAGGGCGCCACAAAGGATGAAGACCGCGCACCCGATCAGGCCCGCGAGCCCGACGCTGATCGCGCGGCTGCCGGTCGCGATCACATCCTCGCTCTGGGTCTGACGGCGACGCCGTTGGTCGAGGATCGTGCGATCGACGGCGCTGGTGAACGTGCGGCCGGTCGCCTGCGCTTCGTCCTGATCTGCACGCGTGGTGGAGAGCGCCTGGCCGCTCGTGAATCGCGCCTCGAGCGCCTTGATGTGGGCGGTGGCGTCGACGATCTCGCGAAGACCAGCCGGGTCCGATCCGGTTCGCGACCAGACAGCCTCGAGGCCGTCGATCGCTGTGTCGAGATCGCGGGTCGCTTCAGCGAGTTGCTCTACCGTGTCGTCCAGCGCAGCTTCGTCCGTATTCAGCGACCGAAGAAGCCCGTACTCGACGGACAACGCGACCGCGCGGAGGCCGTTGAATTTTGCGGACTGAAGGCGTTCGATTGCCGGCACCGTGTTGGTCAGGATGCGCTGCTCGGTTTCGCGCGTGTAACGGCCCGTCGACACGACGAGGTAACTGGTCCAGCACACCAGCAGGACGCTTACGGCGGCCAGGAAGAGCAGGCGGTTCTTGATGCGCATGGCTTAACCTGCCAACCTGTGCAGCTTCCATTCCCGGTCAATGGGTCAGAAACCGCGCGAAATTGACAAGAAACCGCGTTACGTGGGCGCGTGGGTCGGTGTGCGGTGTGCGGATCCGCACGCTTGGAGCCGGAAGTGGGAAGGGGTTAGGGGTTAGGGGTTAGGGGTCAGGGGATAGGGGTTAGGTCACACCAGGGCTGGCGTGGAGGCGGCAGCGATGACTCGATCGATCACCTCGAACAGTTCGACCGGTTTGATTGGCTTTGCGACGTAGCCGTCCATATCCGCGTCCATGCACCGTTGCCGATCGCCCTGCATCGCGTGGGCGGTGAGCGCCACGATCGGCACGCGTCGGAGACAGGCGTCGCGCTCCCGCGCTCGTATCGCGGTCGTCGCCTCGAAGCCGTCCATTTCCGGCATCTGCAGGTCCATCAGCACCAGATCGAAATCGCCGGCTCGCAACGCATCAACCGCTTCGCGCCCGTTGGCGACGAGGATCGGTGTGTGACCCCGCCGCTCGAGGAGATGCTGCGCGAGTTTCTGGTTGACCAGGTTGTCTTCTGCGACGAGCACGCGCAGGCTGCGCGCGGCGCGCCTGGGCGTGACGGCGGGCGCCACCGGCTGGCAATCAGGCGCCGTGTGGCCGCCTATCGCGCGGCGTATGGCGTCGAGGAGCGCGTACTGGCCAATCGGCTTCACCAGACACCCGGCAATTGTCGTGTCGCCCGCGCGCGCATGCGTCTGGTCGGCCGACGTCAAGAGCAGCATCGGCGCCAATGCGCAGCTTCGGGAGTTTCGCAGCGCTGCGGCGATCTCGTCGCCCGATGACCCTGGAACATGCATGTCGATGAGCGCGAGGGCGAACGGTTTGGATGCGGCCTCAGCCGCGCGCACGGCCTCGGCATGATCGGCGGCCTCAACGGCCGTCATGCCCCAGCTCGCGAGCAGCTCGACCAGGATCCGCCGGTTCGTGGCGTTGTCGTCGACGACGAGTGTTGACATGTTCAATAGCTCGTCGCGCTGCGGAAGGACGTGGGCTGAGACGGGTCGTTGGCTCACTGGTAGGGCGACGACGAAGTGGAAGGCGCTCCCGCGGTGCGGCTCGCTCTCCAGCCCAATCCGGCCGCCCATCAGGTCCACGAGCTGTTTGCAGATCGTCAAGCCCAGCCCGGTTCCACCGTACTGCCGCGTTGTCGATCCGTCGCCCTGTGTAAACGCGCTGAAGATCGCCCCCTGCTTATCGAAGGCGATGCCGACGCCGGTGTCCGCGACCGTGACCCGCAGCGACGTCCTGTCGTCGGCAAGCGGCTCGCATTCGACACGAACCACAATCTCGCCGTGCTGGGTGAACTTGATCGCGTTCCCCACCAGATTGATCAGAATCTGCCCGAGGCGGAGGGGGTCGCCGACCAGCGCGTCCGGAACGTCTGGCCGAACATGGATCATCAGCTCCACCTGCTTGGCGTGCGCTCGCAGCGCCAGGGGCTTCAGCGTCTCATCCAGCATTGTCCGCAAGGAGAAGTCGATCGCATCGACGTTGAGCTTGCCCGCTTCGATTTTCGAGAAGTCGAGGATGTCGTTGATGATGACGAGCAACGTGTCAGCGGATTGATGCACGGTCTGCAGGTACTCGCGCTGCGCCGGCGTGAGCGCGGTGTTCATCGCCAGTTCGGTCATGCCAATGATGCCGTTCATCGGCGTGCGGATCTCGTGGCTCATATTCGCGAGGAACTCACTCTTGGCGCGGCTGGCGTCCTCGGCCATCTGCTTGGCCGCGGTGAGCTCCACCGTGCGCTCGCGCACCTTCAGGTCGAGGTCTTCGGTCAGCTGCTGCAGTTCGCCGTTTAGATTGTCGCGATCCGCGAGCGATTGTCCGAGCTCACGGTACGACTGCGCCAGCCGCTCCTGCATCCGGTTGACGTCATCGACCAGGTCCGACACCTCGGCCAGCGAGGTTGCCCGCGGGAGCGCCATCGGCGCCTGGTGCAACGTAATGTGCCGCACGACCTTGACGAGCGCCTCGAGCGGCTCGGTGACCGCGCCAGAGAAGCGCCTCGCCGCCAGGACCGCGCCGCAAAGTGCCAGTCCGATCAGCGCCACGGTGAACGCGTAGTACCGCGTCGTCTGCACCTGCATGCTGACGACGGGCTCGTCGACGAAGACCTTCCAACCGGTGCCCGTGAGCGTGGCGACGGCGGCTGCGTGACTGGCGCGCTGTCCCGATTCCCCCGCTGGAAGGTAGTCATACGCCGCCGTGGCGAGCCCAGGGTTAGTGGCCACCAGCGGATCGTTGGAGAGATCCTCCATCACGCGTCGGCCGGAACCCGCGCTGACCGAGATCACGTGGTGGCTGTTGTCGACGACCGTGATCGTGGAGTCAGGCGAGCCGCGGTAGCCTTCGACGAACTCCTGCAGCTTTGACAGATCGAGTGTGGCTGCCAATACGCCCGTCACGGTGTCATCTGACTGGACGACGGGCGCCACGATGTAAACCGAGAGCGTGCCGTCGGAGCGGGCAATCAGCACATCGGAAATCACGGGTCGACGTGTCCGAAGCGTCTCGGGAAAAAATGCCCGCTCCCTGATGCCGCTTACCCGGAGCGGAGAATGGAGCGGGACCTCGAGGCTGCCCTCTACGAATGTGCCCGCGGCATCGAACAGGTTCACGCGCCTTATGGCAGGGTAGACCTTGGCGAAATCGCGCAGAATCCTGGCGCGGTGACCTGGATCGGTGTCGGTGACGAGCGTTGTCGCGAGAGCGCTGGCCGCGCGTGTGTGCTGCTCGAGGTGTTCGTTCAAGTGATCACGCGCCGTTCCAGCGATGAGTTGGAGCTGGGCGCGACCTTCGGCTTCCTGACGACTGGACAAGAGCTGGCTGGTCACGGCGCTGAGGAGCAGCACGGGGACGACGGCCGCAAGCACGAAGGCTTCGAAGGCGTAAGCGCGAAGGCGCCGCGGTCGATCAGCAAGACCATCGACGAACAAAAGGCGTTGCGACACGATTGCCGCGCCGAGCGTGGCCAGGACCACCCCGAGCAGGCCGTTGAGCAGCGACTGAAACGCCAGTGGCAATGCGGGCATCGTGCTTGCCGCACCGAGCCAGTCGGGACGAAGCACGAACGCGCTCGTCGCGGCGATCCAGAAGAATGCACCCGTCAGGATTGGCGATTGTCGACGCCGGGTGGAGACCCCGATCACGAGCGCCTCGAGCGTCAATATTGCGACGCGCACAGAAACGCCCGCGACGAACGGCCCGGTCGTGAGAAAGGGCGAGCATGCAATGAGGGATGCCAGTACGCCGGTCCATGGGCCAAGCAGGATGGCGATGGGCAGCGTCACGATCCGGCCGGCGGCGAAAGGGAAGGCCCAGCGCGTCATGGCGTAGTTGACGACCAGACCGACCGCACCCGCCAGGATCGCAACGGCGGCGCGTTTGAGATGTGCTTTCACGGAAGTTCCCGACGTGCCGTGCACCATTCATTCCACTGAATTGGCGACCTGAACACCGCGGTTTGCTGGACAATTGCGGTCGCAGGTCGTCAACTCGTGCGGGCGCGCTGGCTGGTGTGCGGGCTGGTGTGCAGGAACGCACACCGGGGCTCATGATTTGTGATTAGTGATTTGTGATTAGTGATTAATGGTTGGTGATTGGTGGAAGAGCCCTTTTCTGTCCTCAATCACTAATCACCAATCACCAATCGCCAATCGCCAATGACGAATCAGGGATTGCCTCGAGGCTCTTGCTGCGTAAGGCAATGCAGCGTGCCGAGACCCCACACGAGATCCACGGCGTGAATACCGACGACGCGATGTGAGGGCAGGAGATCTGCCAGGACGTTCAAGGCAGCGCGATCGTTCGAATCGTTGAATGTCGGAACAAGCACCACGCCATTCGCGATGTAGAAGTTGACGTAACTTGCGGGGAGCCGTTCGCCGTTCATCGTCACGGGTCGCGGAAACGGCAGCTTCACGATCCGCAGGGGTCGGTTCGTGCGCGACGCGAGCTCGAGCCGCCGCATGTTGTCGATCGATCGCGCATGGTTCTCATCCGCAGGGTCGTCCTCAACGGCGATGACGAGCGTGTCGGCGGAGACGAATCGCGCCACATCGTCGATGTGGCCGTGCGTGTCGTCGCCGACGCATCCTTCTCCGAGCCAGATCGTACGGGTCACGCCGAGCCACTGGGCGAACGCACGCTCGTAGTCGTCGCGCGTCATCCCTGGATTGCGCACCTGGACATCGCTGAGCAGCCACTCTTCGGTGACGAGCATCAGACCGTTGCCGTTCACCTCGATGCCGCCCCCTTCGAGCACCAGCCGTTCGTCGTCAGGGCGACGCGGTTCGACGCGCGGCAGTCCCGTGATGCGCGCGATTGCGGCCCCGACGTCGGCATCCTGCGTCCAGTTGGGATACTTCGCCCACCCGTTGAACGCCCAGTTCACGAGAACGACGCGCCCGCGCTCGTCGATCGTCCCGGTTGGCGCCGAATCACGAAGCCAGACGCGGTCCGTAGGCACCACGTGCAGTCGGATGCGATCGCTGCGTACGTCGTGCGCATTGAGCGTGAGACGGGCACTCTCTCGCACTGCATCGTCGTGACAGAGGATTTCGAGCGGCTCGTGCGGCGCGATCGCGCGGGCGATCTCGGCGTAGACCCATGGGATGGCGCCAAGCTTGCCCGGCCAGTCGGGCTCGTGATGCGGCCAGCTAATCCAGGTTGCGCGATGCGGCTCCCACTCAGCTGGCATCCTTAGACGAGGAGTGTTCACGCTTCTAGGTTCTCGCTTCTCGGTTCGTGTTCATTTTCAGGTTCGGTGCTCCGTTCGCGGTTCCCGGTTCGATGTTTCGATGTTCGCGGTTCGCTGACGAACCCCGAACGCCGAACCCCGAACGCTGAACCGAACAACGAACATGAACACGAACTGAGAAGCGAGAACATAGAAGCGTGAACACCACGATCTCCTCAGGTTCCGATATATCTACTCAGAATCGCCCCATAGGCGTCGACGCGGCGATCGCGCAGGAAGGGCCAGTTGCGGCGCACCGATTCGATGAGACCCGGATCGCAGCGGGCGATGACGATCTCCTCGTTCTCCCCGGCTTCGGCGACATAGCGGCCGAAGGGATCCGCGATGAACGAATGGCCGAAGAAGGTGATGCCCCTGGTGCCCGGCTCGTCCTCGTGGCCGATGCGGTTCGGTGAGGCGACATACACACCATTGGCGATCGCGTGCGACCGCTGAATCGTGCGCCATGCCTCCACCTGCGCGACGCCCCATTCGTCCTTCTCGGCCGGATGCCATCCGATCGCCGTGGGGTAAAAGAGCACTTGCGCGCCGAGCAACGTGGTGATGCGTGCCGCCTCCGGATACCACTGGTCCCAGCAGATCAATACGCCGATCGTCGCGTAGCGGGTCTGCCAGACCTTGAAACCGTTCGCCTCGCCGGGCTTCTCACCGTGATAGTCGAGGTGCCCGTCTCCCGGCGTGAAGTAGTACTTCTCGTAGAACAGCGGGTCGTCCGGGATGTGCATCTTCCGATAGACGCCGAGGAGAGCGCCGTCCGCGTCGATGACAGCGGCCGAGTTGCGATAGACACCAGCGGTCTGACGCTCGAAGATCGGGACGACGATGACGACGGCCAGGTCGCGCGCGATCGCCTGCATTCGCTCGGTGGTCGGGCCGGGAATCGGCTCCGCCAGGTCGAAGCGGTCGCACTGCTGCGCCTTGCAGAAGTAGGGCGCGTTGAAGAGCTCCTTCAGGCAGATGATCTGCGCCCCCTTCCGCGCCGCGTCACGAACCAGACGCTCGGCGCGCGCAATGTTGCCGGGGATATCGTCGGTCGCGTGGTCTTGAATAATCCCAATCGTGAATGGAATGTCCGCCACGGGACTATGTTCCCTCGGAAATCCCAAAACCCAAATCCCCAATCCCAAATCATAACGGCTGCCTTTGGGATTTCGCCTTGGGATTTGGGTTTTGGGATCTGGGATTTGGGATTTGCCGGCGTAGCCGTGTAGACTACGCGGAGTGACCAGCCGCCCGACCGCCACGTCGATTACGACCATGCGCACGACTCGCATGGAAATGCGGGCGTGTGTAGAGAGAAGGGTCGGCCGGACGAGAGCCTGCAGTTGATGTAAGCAGGCCGCAAGGCAAGGGATACAAAACCCGTCGACCCCATGAGGTCGGCGGGTTTTTTTTTGCCCACACGAGTAGTGTCCGGCTTTAGCCGGACTTCGCGTGGAGCACGAGGAGCAATCGTGAACGGCAACTACGCATTCGTCGTGGATCGGGATTTGGCCGGTGTGGCCGGCACTGCGCTGCGTCCGCTGCAGGTGGCGCTGCTTGGCTTCGGCACGGTCGGGCGATCCGTCACTCGGATCCTCGTCGAGCGGCCCGAGCTTGGAGGGCAGTTGCAACTCACGCACGTCTTCAACCGTCGCGTGTCTCGAAAAAGAGCGGACTGGGTCCCTGAGTCCGTGACGTGGACCGAGGATCTCGACGAGCTATTTGCATCAGACCCCGATGTCATCGTCGAAGTGGTGGGCGGCGTTCGTCCCGCGGGCGACTGGGTGCGGCGGGCGCTCGAGCGTGGCATTTCCGTCGTGACGGCAAACAAGATGCTCCTTGCCGCCGAAGGCCCGGCGTTGCTGCACCTGGCGGCTTCGACAGGCGCACAGATCAGATTCGAGGCAGCCGTCGGGGGTGGAGTCCCGCTTGTCCAGGGTGTTCGTGAAGGCTTGGCTGGCGACACTCTCACGCGCGTGATCGGCATTCTCAACGGCACGTCGAACTACATCTTGAGCCGGATGAAAACCGGAGATG
>Ga0137437_1000134_pt1 | contig 19315 bp, 18 predicted proteins | sample EasRivERMGT138_2_FD_102332 | JGI IMG/M metagenome (GOLD analysis project Ga0137437, IMG submission 102332) | Soil microbial communities from meander-bound floodplain in the East River, Colorado, USA - East River MetaG ERMGT138_2 | ecosystem: Environmental > Terrestrial > Soil > Floodplain ...
CAATTCGTGCCGCTCGAAGACTCAATCAAAATTTCCCGGCTTACCATTGAGAATCATTCCGGACGATCCAGACGCCTCTCGGTGACGGCGTATGTCGAATGGGTCCTCGGCGTTTCGCGGAGTGTCTCGGCGCCCTTCGTTGTCACCGAGATCGACCCGGAAACGGGAGCGATGCTCGCGCGCAACGCCTGGAACAGCGAATTCGGCGGCCGTGTAGCCTTTGCCGACCTTGACGGGCGCCAGACCTCTTGGACGGGCGATCGGACGGAGTTTCTTGGCCGCAACGGCACTCTCGACAATCCAGCATCGCTCGAACGTGGGGACCGACTCTCGGGAAAAGTCGGCGCCGGCCTTGACCCGTGCGCTGCCCTGCAGACAGTCGTGGAGCTGCGCGCCGGGGGCCGTGCTGAGATCGTCTTTTACCTCGGTGAGGCGGCGCGCACGGAAGAAGCTCGAACGTTGATCGCTTTTTACCGCGGGGCTGACCTTGATGGGATCCTGCGCACGGTCATGATGCACTGGGATGACGTGCTTGGCGCGGTACAGGTAAAGACTCCTGATCGGGCTATGAACGTTCTGCTCAACCGCTGGCTGCTTTACCAGACGCTGGCCTGTCGGGTCTGGGCGAGAGCAGCGTTTTATCAGGCAGGCGGCGCGTACGGCTTTCGCGATCAGCTTCAAGACGCGATGGCGCTTATGGTCGCGAATCGAGACATCGCGCGCGCGCAGTTACTGCGCGCCGCCGCACGGCAGTTCGTGGAGGGCGATGTCCAGCACTGGTGGCATCCGCCGTCCGGCCGGGGTGTTCGGACCCGCATCGCCGATGATCTTTTATGGCTGCCGTACGCGGTCATCCACTACCTTGAAGTAACGGGCGATGTCGGTGTTCTCGACGAGGTCGTTCCCTTCCTCGACGGGCCGGTTCTCGCGGCCGGGCAAGACGAGTCGTACTTCGAGCCACGTGTGTCCGCGCAAAGCGGTACCCTCTTCGAGCATTGCGCGCGCGCGCTCGACCGTAGTTTGGCGGTTGGCAGCCACGGCCTTCCGCTGATCGGTACGGGAGACTGGAACGACGGGATGAACCGGGTCGGATCTGCGGGAAAAGGCGAGAGCGTCTGGCTCGGCTGGTTTCTTCACACCATACTCTGGGAATTCGCGCGGGTGGCCGACGCACGCGGCGAGCACCAGCGCGCCGAAGTATGGCGACTGCATGTCAGCGCTCTGAAAGCGTCGCTCGAACGCGAGGCGTGGGATGGCGAGTGGTATCGGCGCGCCTACTTTGACGATGGCACCCCGCTCGGCTCTGCCACGAACATGGAGTGCCGCATCGATTCGATCGCCCAATCCTGGGGTGTTATCTCCGGTGCCGCGGAGCCGGCTCGTGGAGCGCGCGCAATGGCGGCGGTCGACAAACACCTCGTTCGTCGCAACGACGGGCTTGTCTTACTCTTCACGCCCCCGTTCGACCGCGCGAGCCCAGACCCTGGCTACATCAAAGGATACCTTCCCGGCGTCCGCGAAAACGGTGGCCAATATACTCATGCAGCGATCTGGTCCGTCCTCGCTTTCGCCGCACTCGGCGACGGGGATAAGGCCGGCGAACTTTTCGCGCTCTTGAACCCGATCAATCACGCCAGCACACGCGCCGGCGTTTACCGGTACAAGGTCGAGCCCTATGTCGTCGCCGCTGATATTTATGCCGAACCGCCGCATGTCGGTCGCGGTGGCTGGACATGGTACACCGGTTCAGCGGGTTGGATGTATCGGGCCGGCATCGAGTGGATTCTCGGCTTTCGGGTACGGGGCACGCGGCTTTATCTCGACCCTTGCATCCCAAGCGCATGGAGGGGCTTTGACATCACATTCCGTTATCACTCGGCGCGCTACGAAATCAACGTCGAGAACCCACAAGGTGTTGCGCGGGGAGTGTCGGCTATTGAGCTCGATGGCGCATCGTTAGCCGACGGTACTGCGCATATCCAGCTCGCCGATGATGGCGCAACGCACCATGTACGCGTTGTTCTCGGGTCAGAGGGTGCCCCAGTCTCGCGCCAAGCTGCGACACCGCTGTGACCCGCGAGTAAACAGTCGTCCGCTAAATCCACCGGCAAAATTGTAAGCCTAGAGGGAATAGCTGAAGCGCCCAGTGCCAGTTACGAAGATAGCTAGCTCGTTCATCTGTTAGCATGACGAGCCAGCTCATCTTATCGTCAGTTAGAGACTTGATAGTGGTTGTGAGAAAAAGACATCATGGTGACCGAAACAATTCTGCGATGGGTAATTGAATATGGATATATTGGTATCTTTTCAGTCCTGGCGCTAGGGATTATCGGCGCGCCCATCCCGGATGAAGGCGTGCTCGCATTCGCGGGTTACCTTGTCTACGAGGGTAAAATGAAGCTTGTGCCGACTATGGCTGCGGCATTTCTCGGTAGCGCGTGCGGTATCACTTTAAGCTATGGGCTGGGACGAACCTTTGGCGTATATCTAATCTCAAAATTTGGACATGCCGTTCACATTACCGGAGATAAGGTAACCCATGTTTATACCTGGTATGATCGTGTGGGAAAGTGGGGTCTCCTATTCGGCTTTTACTTGCCGGGGGTGCGACATTTGATAGGCTTTGGCGCTGGCATTGCCAAACTACCGGCACCCATCTTTGCTTTGTTTGCATTTACAGGAGCCTTCATTTGGTCTGTCTCCTTTGTTTCCGCCGGATACTTGTTAGGCAGAGAATGGACCATGGTCTTCGGCAAAATCCGACCTACCCTGGTGATGAGTTCCGTCGTGATCGTTAGTCTTGTCGTGTTATACACTCTTGTTCAGCATTTCCTCGGCAAACAAAAACCCAAAGCATAGCTGGTAAAAAATTCCGCAGCAGCGAAACGGCCATCCCTCGTTCCAGGAAGTTCAATGCACGATCCAACGCTTCCCTCCGAACCCACCATCCAAAGGGGCATCTGTTATGTGCTATTTGCCTATGACACCGCCCTCTCGATCAATCTTGACGACGCCGAACGGCGTACTCACGATACGACTCAACGGGACACCATTCGCCGCAAGCGGCGCGCGCCGAGCTATTTCGAGTTCCAGCCAGCGCCGTTACGGATAACCCAGACCGTCCAACCGTTCGACCTCGGCACCCACCAAAGCCGCGCAAACGTCGATCTGGTTGTCTATGACTTCGGCGCGGTATCGGTCATCTACAGCATTCCGATCCAAGGGCGGTTCGCCGATCTGCTCGGCTTGAGCGAGGAATTGTACGACAACCAGTTGCTGCTCACCGACTCGCGCCGCCGCGTCGAGCAGCTCTTGAAATCGATGGGAGACGCGGCGATCAAAGGAAATATCGCTGATGTGGTCGAGGACTATGTTGTTTTCCATATCGAGGAATTGGCTACCTCTGTTGACGCCCGGGAGTTTTGCGCAAAGCACTCCCAGGAGATTGCCCAAATCTTACGCGCGGAGAGAAAATCGCTGTCGGATCAGGAAATCGACGACGCGCTCGCTTCGAAGATTTCCTTCAGCTCGGAAGACATTGCCCTGGTAGATTGGAATGCGTCACTGCTGCTCGACCGCGAGGGCGAGGATACTCGGGCGGTGTTGGAATTCGCCAATGTCGAACTGTTAGAGATGCGTTACCTGGACCAAAAAATGGACCGTGCCCTGGATCAAGCGTACGAGACACTTTCAAAACGGCCATGGAATCTGCCGCGCATGTTGGGTTCCTACGCCGCGGATCTGCGGCGCGTTGCCGAGCTCCAGGTCGACAACGCGATTCTTTTTGAAGGCGTGAACAACACGCTCAAATTGTTAGGCGACCAATATTTGGCGCGAGTCTACCGGTTGGTGAACAAACGATTTCACTTGGAGGATTGGGACGCGAGCATCCTTCGCAAGCTACAGACCCTGGAGAGCATCTACGAGAAAATATCCGATCAGGCGTCGAACCAGCGTATGGAAATATTGGAATGGGTGATTATCTTTCTGATTACGTTCTCTATCGCTATCGAATTCGTGCACTAACAGTCGACCATTATCCGACGCGTCTCCTGTCCCGCCGACTAACCGGATTTTTCCGGCACCGCAAGCACTGGACATTGAACACGGCGCAGCACTCGCTCCGTCGTGCTGCCGCGCAGGGCGTCGAGAAAGTCCCTATGGCCTTGGGTTGTGAACACCAGGAGGTCAGGCTCCCAAAGCGCTGCCTCTCTGAGAATCGTATCGACCGGATCGCCATTCAGCAAACACTGCTCCCAGTGGTAACCCGGCTGATGGGGTAGAAAAAGCGTGGGCATTCCCTTGCCCGTGCCGACATGGAGCAACCTGAAATGCACCTCGTGACAATCCAGCCCTTCGGTGAGAAAAAACGCTTCCTCGACCGCGGCCTGCGCGCTCGGCCCATGATCCACCGGAATGAGAATCCGCCTGAGCGTCACCGCGCCGTTGGCCGGCGAGATGAAACCTTTACCGTGAGTCGGTACGAACAAGGTCATGGCGCGCGACCGGCGCGCTAATGGTTCGGCGACCGATTTGTGCAACCAACGGTCAAGCCCATCGCGCTGATGCGTCGCCAGGACGAGTAAGTCGGGCGGATGCTTCTCACAGTAATGCACCATGGCGTCCAAAGGATCGCTTTCTGAGTTAAGAATTTTTTTGATCTGCACACCGAGTTTAGTGACCGCGTCCATCGGCGCATCGATCGGCAAGAGATTCCAGCGCGCTAAAGTCGCGCGCACGCCGGGGAAATCGCTCCAGTGAACGTCCTTGCCGCTGCCGATCTTGTGCGGCTCGACATGTACGATTTCCAACTCCGCCTTGGCGCGGAGCGCGATCTTGAGCGCATGGCCGAAGGCGATCAGGCTCGCTCTGGAGAAATCCGACGGATGCACGATCCGTATCAGCGGTTCAGCCATTGGTTTTACCTCAACAGTCATGGCGCTCACGCTGCCGCTTCTTGCGCGCGCGAAACCGCCTTGGGCTTTACCGTCAGCACCGGACAAGGCGCGTGGCGCACCACCTTCTCAGCGACGTTGCCGATCACCAGGCGCTTGATGCCGGTCCGGCCATGGGTCGCCAGCACGATGAGATCGGACATCAAGTCTTCCGCGCCGTCGAGGATACACTCAAAGGGATCGCCGTTTTTTACATGATAGCGCACCTTTGTTGAATGATGCTTTACCGTATCGTGGCAGAACTGTTTGAGTAGGACCTCCGAGTGTTCTTCGGTCGCGCGCAAAATTATTGCCCGCTTAGCCGGTTCCGCCGCGTAAGCATCGATGAACGCCGGATCGGTCTCCGCGATTGCGGTCATGTACAGCTCATCGAAGGGGTTGTGAATCACGTGCAAGATATCCAGCGTCGCGCCGCTCGATTCAGCGACCTGCACCGCCAGCCGCAAGGCGTCCAAGGAAAACTCCGATAAATCCACCGGACAAAGTATTCGTTTGAATTCTAGACTCATGGTTTACTCCTTCGCATTGAAACATTTGAAACTCTCGAACGATTTGACAAAACCACCGTCCTTGCAAAGTTCACAGCGCGGTACCCATGGAAATCATCACCAGCACCTTCTCCGCCTTGGGATATTTCGCGTCGAGCAAACCGCGATCCATCGCCGCCTGACAGATACCGAAGCGATCGATCCAGCTGACTAACAGCAAATGACCTTCAGGATCGTAGAACTCGATGTAATCGACCGGCGTCTTGGTACCTGGATCGTCGTAGAAAAATAGCATCCCAACGGCTCCGCCAGGTTCCACGAACAACAGGCTATCGACCTGCGCCATGTGCGCTTTGTCCGGAGTCGGCAACGGTAAGAACACCTCTTCATGGTGCAGGTTTTCAATGATCTTGACCGGCTGGTTCATCGCCACATCGCTTAACAGCAGCGGCAGAGCCAAAGCCACCAGGAAAACCAACAGCCTTTTCATCTTCCGTCACCCTCCGATCGTAGGAATAGGCAAAGGACGTGCCCAATGAGGCGAGCAAAAGCCAGGAAAGACGACAGTGCGCCACCGCTGATTTGCTATCGATTCCGCCGGCAAGCCGGCGGAATCGATAGTCAGTGAAAAAAACATTGTCATCAATGCAAATTTTTTTCGCCATTTCGGTCAGAGTTGCAAAAGGATATCGCCCTCTCGCGGTTCAATCCGGCGCTTGCCCATAAACAGTTTGCGGCACAACCTTTGCGCTTAAAATGGTGCAAACATTGGGACGATGGAAACGGCATAACCGTTTTCGAACCTGTCGCAGCTAGGGCGACATGGACCCCTGGTTGGCACATCAAGAAAGGGCAACAGGATATGTTCAATCTCCACCACGAGCAGCAACGGAGGGCAGCTCTATGGGGACTCGTTCTAGCAGCAGGCGATGGCAAACGCTTGCAGAGCTATCTTCGCGACACGCACGGTGCGGATCTGCCGAAACAGTACGTTAACTTTGTCGGCCGACGCTCCATGCTCGAACACACCTTCGATCGGGCTGAGCAACTGATTCCGCCAAAGCGTATTCTTACCATCGTCGCCCAGCACCACCTGCGGCACGGCGAAGTGCGCAGCCAGCTGGCCCAGCGGGCGAGCGAGAACGTGATCGTGCAGCCGGACAACAAGGAAACCGGGCCGGGAATATTTCTGCCCCTGATGTATCTCTACAAACGGAGCCCGGAAGCCGTCGTCGCAGTATTTCCCTCGGATCATTTTATCTTGGAAGAAGAGCGTTTCATGGATCACGTCGAACTGGCGGCGCGGGCGATTAGCCATGACGCGGCGAGCATCGCGCTGCTCGCCATGGAGGCTGATGCGCCGGAAGTGGAATATGGCTATATCGTGCCGCGCAGCGAGCCGAACCGGATCAGTCTTTGGGGAACCCGCGGCGCGGCGAGGTTTGTCGAGAAACCCAATACCGCGCTGGCGCGGCAGATCGTCAAAGCGGGCGGCTTGTGGAACACCATGATCATGGTGTTTAAAGTGCGCACCCTGCTGGAAATGCTCCAGACCCTTTACCCGACAATCTACCGGCAGTTCGCGCGCATCTTTGACGCCATCGGTACCCCGGCCGAGATAGAAACGATCGAGGCGGTTTACCAGACGATCGAGCCGATGAACTTTTCCAAAGATTTTCTCGAAAAGGTCGCTGTTGTTTATCCCGATGCAATCTCCGTATTGCCCGTCTTGCAAGTCTTCTGGAGTGACCTGGGCTCGCCGCAGAGGATAGCCCAAGTGCTGGAGCTGCTCGGACAAAAGCAACGCATAACCCGACCCTCTTCAGCGAAACGCAAACCACCGCGCTACCATCCTTTGGTCGCGCGCGGCGAGTTGCTGTGAGCGCCAATTCAAAATTGAGCGAGGAAGTAGCAAATGGCCCGAACATTATTCGAACCTCGAGGAAGTGGCTCGATCGCCGGCGTGATCGCGCTTGCGTGCGCAGCGATACTTGTGAATGCTCCGACCGCAGTATGGCCGCAAAGTGTCAAGACTCACGAAGAGGCGGGGCGAGTCTTGGCGGTTGAAAAGCTTGTTGTCAAAGACGGGATGGTTTCCGGTGAGGTGATCAATCGCTCGACACGCTTGGTCCGCGACGTCCAGCTATTCATTCGTTACACCTGGCTGTGGGACGCTGAAATGAAACCAGGCAAACAGGACCCCGGTTCCTCGACGTACTACAGCTTACAAAAGGAACTAACGCCCGGCGGCCGGCTGCCCTTCACCTTCCAGCCGTCACCGCCATTAGCGAAATTCGGCGGCGGTCGATATGAAACTTCAGTGTCCATCGCCGGCTATACTGAAGTAATTCCCCAGGGGAAATAGTGATTCGGGGCGCAGCCAGCTGCGCCCCGGTCCAATAAATACAGCCACTTCGCGGCCGGGTTATTAACCCCGGTCTTGACCAAAGAGGATGTTCAACCCCCTCTGGAAACCCCATTTAATGGTTCCACGCTGAAATCAGCGTGGAAAACAGTAAAAGCATTACGCCGCGAACTTGCTGCGCACGCCGATTAGGTGCGCTGTCTCTGGCTTGACCAGTCTTTTGAAATCTTTGTATTTCAAATGCACCGTCTGCACGTGATTGCCGGCATTGAAATAAATATATTCATCGTTCGCCAACGCGGCATCGACATAAACCTTCAGGCCGAAAAGATTGCCGAACGGTGGCATCGCGCCGATCTCGCATTCAGGGAAACGGGCGATGAATTCATCTTCGGTCGCCAGCCGCACGTGGCGCGCGCCGAGACTATCGCGAACCTCGTTCACGCTGATCTTATCGTTACCCCGGATCACCCCCATGACGAGTTGATCGTTAACTTCGAGCATCACGACTTTGGCCATTTCATTGCCGGAGAAGTGCTGCTTGGCGGCGATCTCTTGCGCCGTGTAGGCCAGCGCATGATTGTACACCTCGTAAGGAACCTTCGCTTCATTGAGCATTTCTTTTAATCTTTTCAGAATTGGCATGACCGACTCCTTTCTGTCGAATTATTGGACGCTATCGGGATATCGTAAAGTTAAGACGCGCAAGAACCATGCCCGCCTTGCGCACGGCCAACATGAACTTAAAAGCCTTCTCGACTCCCTGCTCACGGCACGCGACGGCAAATCGCGCTTTTCACGGCTGGGAAGGCTTTTTTAACTCTTTCTCACGCTTGCGAAACATCTCATTCGGAAAATCCGCCGGCAATGAATTCTCCCGGCAAATCAACTCGGATTAGATTTGGAGCAGCTCTGTTTCTGGCACACCTCTTGCCGGTATAATAACCGGAAGCTGCCCCACGACCAACGAAGGAGGATAATCAACGATGGAAATTCCCCTCAAGATCACTTTTCGCGATATGGCACCGTCTCCGGCCATTGAAGCCAACATCCGCGAGAAAGCGGCAAAGTTCGACGAGCTTTACGACCGAGTAATGAGCTGTCATGTCATCGTCGAGGCGCCTCACCGCCATCATCACAAGGGCAAGGCGTACCAAGTGCGCATACATCTCAACGTTCCCGGCGGCGAGCTGGTGATCAATCGCGCGCCCAAACGCTTGGATGCCGCCAAGACCCCGCGGCCGGAAGAACTGGAAATGGAACTGGCGGAAAGCCACCAACCCAGCAAGCATGCGGCGCACGAAGATATTTATGTCGCCATTCGCGACGCGTTTAACGCGGCGGGAAGAAAGTTGCAGGACCACGCGCGCCGTAGGCGGGGCAAGGTAAAAGTCCGCGAGGCCGCGGCGGTCGCTCGTGTCACCAAGCTGTTTCCCGTTGAAGATTATGGTTTTCTCCAGACGCCCGATGGGCGTGAAGTTTACTTTCACAAAAACAGCGTGCTGACGCCGGGCTTCGACCGCTTGGAAGTCGGCGCTCAAGTTCACTTCGCCGAGGAGATGGGCGAGAAGGGACCACAGGCGAGCACCGTGCGTGTCATCAACAACGTGCCGGCAGCGAATTAGGGGGCTCCTATGTTCGATGAGGTGATCGCCTGTCTCGATGGATCGTCATTAGCGGAGACCATTCTCCCTTTGGCGCGTGGACTGACGGCAACCAAAGGGGGAGCCTTGACGTTGTTGAGAGTCGTCGCGGATACGGCCGAGCTGTCGGCGGAAGAGTCCTATCTGCGCGACTGCGCCCGCCAGTACAGCGGCCAACTCAGATTTGTGCTTGCCGCCGATCCAGCGGGGGCGATCGGCGCGGAGCTGGAACGAAATCCCAATGCGATCGCCGCGCTGACCACGCACGGGCGCACCGCCTGGGCTGAAGCGATCCTCGGCAGCGTCGCGCTTCGGGTCATTCGCGCGGCGAAACGGCCGGTGATTCTATACTGCCCCCTTGGCCGCGACGGCGACGCTCCGAAGAAAATTACCAAGATCGTCCTCGCCCTAGCCGGCAGCGAGTTTGCGGAACGGATGATTTCGTACGCCGCGAAAGCCGCCCAGTCTCTCCGAGCGCAACTCTTGCTCGTCCAAGCGTTGCCGGTGGGTGCACCGGCAGCGCCACTAAATAAACATGAGAAGAGCGACATCAGCGAATCGAGCTATCTGCATCGGCAAGCCGCCGAGATCAAGAAAAAATATGCCGTACTGGCACAATGGGAAGTGCTCCACGGCGAGCCCGCTGCTGCCATCTACCAATTTCTCAAAGGAATGCCGGAAACCATGTTGGCGCTGACCACCCACGCTCGCGGCGCCGTGGAGCGCGCCATGCTCGGCAGCGTGGCCGCCGAGTGCATACGCCACGCCGGCGTGCCGCTATTGCTCTACTGGCCCGAGCACTAAGATAGATAAGGATGAAGGAGAAAACTAAAGCGAGCGATTTGGCTTGCTGCCAAATTTTACCTTTTCTCTTTCATCTTTCCTCTCTTAATCTCCGCGCCAATTCCATCAGCGTCTTTTTTGCATCGCCGAACAGCATCATCGCTGCGCGCTTTCCGGCGTCAGTGCGACGCGCTGCTCGCCCGCAAGAGTCTCGGCCGGAACCGCGATGATCATGCGGCCTGCCGGTGGCGTGCATGACGGTGCGGTCGATCGCTATTTTCCGCCGCGGGTGTTGCCGCCGATTCACGCAAACCGCGCCGGACATATTCTGGGTCGAGCCCCAATATCTCGCAGACGTGATCGAAGGCGAAAACCCAACCATCGCCGCCGCCCATGAGCCACTCCTCCGCTTCGCGGAACTGCTGCCGGCCGGCGCGGTTGCGGGCGCTGGCGAACTTTCGGTAGCAGTGGATGGCATCCTCTAAAATCGCTAACAGCAACGCCTTTTCCGGCTCCAGATACTCGCTGCGGCGAAAAGTATCAAAGTATTGGAAGCGCGCGCTGGCGTCGTTGGCGAACATCGCGAAAGTTTTCTCGTCCATTTTTCCTCCGGCGTCGCTTCTTTCGTGCGACAATACAGCCTCTCGGACACTCCCAACACGACTTTAAGTTTCGCAACCGTCATGCCACGATATTTACGCATTTTCCCGAGCCAACCTTCCCAAGCTTGCGATTGATCGGCGCATCCCTTCTCAGGGATGAGAAGCAGCAGCCGCACCGTCCCAGCAGAGTAAGCGCTTTTTGTGGCATAGCCATTGCGTTGACAATCTAGCGAGTCGCGTCGATCGCGAAACTGCTCGTCCCAACTCACCTGAATGTGAGCTAACGATGGGAGATCACCACAATGACGAAAAAATCGACTGACCCAATATCGTTTCCTATACACTTGCCGCGCGAAGTGGAGCGTCTCTTCGATGAAATGATTCACCGGCCCTGGGGCTTCTGCCGCGAGATTCGCGGTTGGAATCCATCGATAGATCTTTATGAAACCGAGGATACGTTTGTGCTGGAAGCCGACCTGCCAGGCGTGAAGTTTGAAGACGTCAAGGTCGAAGCGGAAAACGGCGATCTCGTGATCACCGGCTGGCGCACTCTGGAGAAAAGTCGCAGCGACGGCCAATTTCACACCATGGAGCGCTCATCGGGCAACTTCATGCGCCGGATTAAACTGCCGGAATCGATCAAGAAAGATGCCATTGAAGCGGAGTTTCACGATGGCGTGCTGCGGGTCATTCTAGCCAAGGCCAAGGGCAAAGAGGAGAAGCGAGGCCATGAACACCAGCGAGATGATGCTACGCGCGAAAGCAAATGAATCTACGGATGGCCCACGTGAACTTAGTGCCGAGGAGCTGCGCTTCTCGACCGAGATCACCTGTAAGTTTGCTTCGACCGGTGAACTGTCGGGGGCGAAAGATTTTGTCGGTCAGGAGCGCGCTTTGGCGTCACTCGAACTGGGCCTCGGCGTCGCTGGCAGCGGTTACAATATTTTTGTTTCCGGTCTCACAGGCGCGGAAAAGCTCGAAACCCTGCGCCGCTGGGTCAGTGAGCGCGCCGCCGGCGCGCCAACGCCGGGCGATTGGATCTATGTGCATAATTTCAAGCACCCCGACGCGCCGCGGGCGATTCATTTAAAAGCGGGCGCGGGCGTCGAGCTGCGGGACATGATGCACAACTTGGTGAAGACCCTGCGCGAAGAGTTACCCAAAGCGTTTCGTCAAGAGGCCTTTGATAAAGAGAAGTCGTCGCTGATGGAGAAATTCAACAGCCGGGCGCAGGAACTGAACGCGCAGTTCGCCACCGTCGCTCACGAGCGTGGCTTCCAAGTCCAACAAAGTTCGCGCGGCCATATTTATTTCATTCCGGTGGTCGATGGCAAGCCGCTGCAAAAACCGGCGGACTTCGCCGCGCTGCCCGAAGATGAACGGCGCGAAGTCGAAAAGCGCCAGCAGGAGCTCAACATCGAGCTCGAACGGCTGGCGCGCCGACAGCAGGAAATCATGCGCGAAATGGAAGAAGACATCCGGTTGGTCGAGCGGCGCTTTGGCGAGAGCCTTCTCTTACCGATCTTGGGCCGCATCGCCGAGGCGCTGAATCATGACGAAGTGAATATCTATTTGGAGGAAGTGAGAGAACATGTCTTGACCAATCTCGACGACTTCAAAGAGGCTCCGGCGGCGACGATGGTGTTGCCGTTCATGCCGGGTCCGCGCGAGCGCGATCCCTACCTCGAATACGAAGTGAACGTAGTCGTCGACAACGCCAAGACCGCCGGCGCGCCGATCGTCGTCGAGAGCGCGCCGACGTATTTGAATCTCTTCGGCACCATCGAGCGCGTGGTCGACCGCTTCGGCCGGGTTGTGACCAATTTCACCCGGATCAAATCAGGGTCGTTCCTGCGCGCCCACGGCGGCTACCTGATCTTCAGCTTGGAAGACGCCATCACCGAACCGGCGGTGTGGAAAGTCTTAAAGCGTACTCTGCGCAGCGGCCGCATCGAAATGGAAACCTACGAACCGTTCGCGCTGTTTTCCGCTTCTGGTTTAAGACCGGAACCGGTCAAGGTCAACACTAAAGTCATCGTCGTCGGCAGCGCCTTTCTCTATCACTTGCTCTACACCTGGGACGATGAGTTCCACGAGATGTTCAAAATTCGCGCCGACTTCAATCCGGTGATGCAGCGCGACCAGAGCCACCAGCTCGCCTACGCGCACTGGGTCGGCAATCTTTGCACAGAAGAAGGACTGCCCCATTTCAATCCGAGCGGCATTGAAAGATTGATCGAATACGGCGCGCGCCAAGCCGGCGACCGCGATAAAGTGCTCGCCTCTTACGCGACCATTGCCGATCTGGTGCGCGAAGCGGCCTTCTGGGCGCGTAAAGAAGACCTCCAACTGGTGTCGGCGCGTCACGTCGACAAAGCGCTCGAAAGCCGCGTGTTCCGTTCCAACCGCATCGAAGAAGACATCCGTGAGCTAATCGTCACCGGCACGATCCTGGTCGACATCGACGGCAAAAAAGTTGGCCAGGTCAATGGCCTGTCGGTGCTGGAAATCGGCGGCTACGCCTTTGGCCGGCCGAGCCGCGTCACCGCCAGCGTCGGCATGGGCCAGGCAGGCATCGTCAACATCGAGCGTGAGTCCAAGCTCAGCGGCAACATTCACGACAAGGGCATGCTGATTCTGGCCGGCTACCTGCGTAACCGCTTCGGACAGACTCAACCGTTGGCACTCTCTGCCAGTCTTTGTTTCGAGCAGTCTTACGGCGGCGTCGAAGGCGACAGTGCATCTTCGACGGAGCTTTATGCTCTGCTCTCGCGCCTGGCGAATATTCCATTGCGCCAAGAGATCGCGGTCACCGGTTCGGTCAATCAGTGGGGCGAAGTCCAAGCGATCGGCGGTGTCAACGAAAAGATCGAAGGCTTTTACGATGTCTGCCGTGTCGTCGGCTTGACCGGCAAGCAAGGAGTGCTGATCCCGGCGTCCAACGTACGTCACCTAATCCTGCGCAGCGATGTCGTCAAAGCAGTGGCCGAGGGAAAGTTTCATATCTACCCGGTGAAATCGATCGACGAAGGCTTGGCGATCCTTACCGGCATGTTCGCCGACCGCGGCGCCGAAAACTACGTGAATAAAGCCGTGGCCGATCGCCTCAAAGAATTGGCACTTGGACTGAAGGAGTTTTCCGGCGGCGCTCAAGAAGCAGCGACGGAAGCGAAATCCTAAATGCTCCGCCGCCGGTTGCTCTCGCAGGGTCAGGAAAAAATTGGATCTTTCTCCTGAAAGGTTGCGAAGAAAATTTTTTCACAGCGGCCACGCTACGATCCTTGCAGCGAAATCTCAGAAGAGCAGAGGGCATGTCTTTTGCTCGATATTTCATCTGAAACCAACGAGGGGGTGAAACAAATGGACGCGAGCCAAACCGAGAACAACTTCGACCGGCTAACCAAGCGCCGAGAGCATTTGGTGATGACCCTGCGCCATCTCGATAGAGAATCTGAACAAGTGGAGCAGAACACCGACTGGCTCGACCAAGCTGCGTACGAAAACCGTACCGCCCTGCTTGACCGCTTGAACGACTGGTATTTAGCGGAGGTGCAACAGATCGACAGAGCGCTGGACCGGATCAAAAGCCAGAAGTACGGCATCTGCCTAGCGTGCCACCGGTCCATCGATCCAAAGAGGCTGGAAATCGTACCAGAAACCGAATACTGCGGCGCATGTGAAACGTTCAGAGAAGGCCTTGAGCAGAGCGGAGCGTAGTCAAGGACTTCACTTCCATGGCCTCGACAACGCGAAGAATCTTTACCTGGTCATGATGAATCTCATATCCGAGTCCAGCCGAGCAATAATCTCCGCATCTCGAACGCGGAGCGTAAACCAAATTTAATCTAATATTCCCCGCAGCTCGCTGCGGGCACCATCAAATGGGGTTTCCAAAGGGGGCGAGCATCCCCTTTGGTCGCCTGCGGGGTTAATACCCCGCAGGCGAAATGCCTAGTTTATTAGAAGCAGGCGGCAACGCTCTAAGATTCACATCTCGCTTTCCCGTCACGGCCTGCGCGCGCGCAAGTCGAGACGCTCCTTGCCGGAGAATAGATGTAAACACCCAGGATCAGCCGTCAGGTTTAGAATCTCACCCTGACGAACACTGGCGTGTCCGGGGAGGCGGACAACTAATTCTTTATTGCCACACTTGAGATGGATGATTCGATCCGAACCGAGATCCTCAACGATATCTACTTCGCCGCTAATCGATGGCTTCCCTTCATTGGACGGACGCAGATCCTCAGGCCGGATTCCGAGAGTCAATGCGCTTGCCCGACGTCGGTCGGGATAATCTTTTAGAACTTCTGAAAGATCGATTCTTAGATCGTCACAAACCAAGACCGCGCCGCTTTCGTCGAGTCGCCCCTCGATGAGATTCATCTGCGGGCTGCCGACAAATCGCGCGACGAACGGACTTGCCGGTTGGTGGTAAATGGCTTCGGGCGAACCGATCTGTTCGATCTTGCCTTCGTTAAGTACAATAATCGTTTTCGCCAGCGTCATGGCCTCCGCCTGGTCGTGGGTGACATAGAGAATCGTCGTCCCTAGTTTTTGGTGTAGGCGCCCCAACTCAACGCGCATCGTCGCCCTCAGAGACGCATCCAGATTCGACAGCGGCTCATCGAAGAGAAAAATTTTCGGCTGTCGAACGATTGCCCGTCCCACGGCCACCCTCTGGCGTTGGCCGCCGCTCAGATCCTGAGGCTTGCGCTCCAACAGATCGTCGAGCTCAAGCAGTCGCGCCGCTTCCAACACTTTGCCGCGAATCTGATCTTGGCTGCCATTGCGCAGCCGCAAGGAAAAGGCCAAATTGTCGAAAACCGACATATGGGGATAGAGCGCGTAATTTTGAAAGACAAACGCAATGTCGCGGCTCCGGGGCGGCAGATGATCGACTCTGGTATCGCCGATCGCAATGGCGCCGCTCGACGCGGTTTCTAGCCCCGCGATCAAGCGCAGTAGCGTGGTCTTGCCGCAACCCGAAGGCCCGAGGAGAACGCAAAAGTCTCCATTGGCCACGGCAAACGAGATTCCGTCCAAAACTTTCGTCATGCCGAACGACTTCGAAATTTCTTTTACAGCCAGCGTAGCGATGGCCTTGCTCTCCTATCTTAGATCCGTTAAATGTCGAACGTCCAAATCAATTTAATTCGCTAACGGGGTTCAATCCCCGCTAGCGACCAAAGGGGATGCTCGCCCCCTTTGGAAACCCCATTTAATTGTGCCCGCCTCAAGTGGCGGGGTTTACGTAGAATCATCCTTTCACCGCGCCAGCCGACAAGCCCTGAACGATGCGGCGCTGAAACATCAGCGTGAGCACAATCAAGGGCAGCGTCGCGATAGTGGAGGCGGCGGCAATTTCTCCCCAGGGCATGGTATACTCGCCGGGGAAAAGGGCGATACCCACCGGCAGGGTTTGCACCGCTGGGTAGGTCAGAATAATCAACGCGAAGAAAAATTCGTTCCATGCGTGGATGAAAACCAAAATCGCCGCAGTGAAGACTCCGGGCGCTGCAACCGGAAACACGACGTGGCGCAGCACCTGCCAGCGGTTACAGCCGTCGATCAGCGCCGCCTCCTCAATATCGTATTGCAGTTCTTTGAAAAACGTCGTGAGCACCCAGGTGGCAAACGGTAACGAAAGTGAAATATAGGCGACCACGATGCCATGGTAGCTATTGAGCCAGCCCATTCCGTTCAGCAAACGCCACACCGGTCCGGCGATGGCGATTTGCGGAAACATCGACAGCGCCAGCACCAACAACAGATAATAACGAGCCCAACGGAGCTTGAAACGGGCCAAGGCATAGGCAGCCAACGACGCAATCGCTATGCTGATGACCGTCGTGGCGCCGGCAATGATGGCGCTGTTGGCGATATAACCGAGCAGCCCATGTTGCGCAAGCGCAGTGTGGTAATGCTCCCAGTGAAAGCTCGGCCAGAGAACCGGCGGGATTGCGCTGATCTCGGTAGCACTCTTCCACGAAGTCGCGACGAACCAGAGAAAAGGCAGCAAACTAAATGCGCCAATGACGAGCACGCCGGCCAAGAAGTTGATTTTTTTCATGCGGGCTGCTCCTTGGCCAACAGACGCGCACCGAGCAGCCGGATGTAAACGAGCGCCAAGATCAGGGACAGCAAAAACACCGCCACGGCGATGGTCGAGCCATAGCCAATCATGCCCTCGGCGAAGCTTTTCTTGTAGCCGTAGAATTGCAGCACATTGGTCGTATCCGCCGGCCCGCCTTGAGTCATGACGAAGACCAGATCGAAGACTTTGAGCGCATCGATGGTGCGAAACAGCAGAGCCAGGAGCAAAGCGGGCTTCACCAGCGGCAACGTGATGAGGCGAAACTTCTGCCACGCGCCGGCGCCGTCAATGCTGGCCGCTTCGTAGAGTTCCCGTGGAATGCCTTGCAGCCCCGCTAAAATGATCAGCGCCGCGAACGAACTGGTCTTCCAGATATCCGCCACCATGATCGATAGCAGCGCCAAGCCAGGCTCCGCCAGCGGCGCCCAGTATCGATCGGTGGCGTCGCCGAACAAGACAAAATTGAATAGGCCGTAGCGGTCGTTAAAAATGAAGCGCCACATTTGCGACGCCACCACCGTGGGAATCGCCCAGGGAACCAGAACGATAGCGCGCAGCCAGCCACGGCCTCGAAACGATTCGTTCAGGATCAGAGCCATGCCGAGGCCAAGCAGGACTTCGATGGGGGTGGTGACCGCGACAAAAGTCATCGATGTCAGCAACGACTGGAGTGCCACCGGGTCGCCGAGCAGATCTTGATAATTCTCCCAACCGACGAACTTCTGGCCAAGCCACGGCAGGGTCAGGATCATCCGGTAAAGGCTCAAACGAAAGGACTCGAAAATCGGATAAAGCGAAAACAGCGCGACGAACAAAAAAGACGGCGCGAGAAAGCGCAAAACCGGATCGTTGGATCTTTTCACGGGCGCGGCCTTTCACGCAGCAGATCCAGAACTCGATCCATGTCGCGCGCGGCCACACCGGCCAGTTGATCAATATTCGATTCTGGAATGGCTATGGCCGAGCTGAAGTAGCGCTGCATGATATTGGAAAGCGGCAGGTATACCGGCGTGCGCGGCCGCGGCACCGCCTGCATGAGGGCATCGAATTGAGAGCTGAACTGGGGATTCTTCTTAAGAACCTCGCGATCACTATAAAGCTCCTTGCGCGCCGGAGCCCGCCCGGCGTGGAGCGCGATTCGCTTTTGCATCTCCTCACTCGTCATGAACGAGACGAACTTCCAGGCCAACTCTGCTTTGCGCGAGAAACGGCTAATCGCCATCTGCCATCCGCCTAATGCCGCGACGCTCTTTCCACTTGGAAAACTCGGCAAGCGCGTGACTCCTACCCGGCCGGCCACCATCGATCTCTTCGGGTCATTGGCGGCCTCCCAGGCGTAGGGCCAGTTGCGATGGAAGATGGCTTTGCCCTGAGTAAAGAGAGCCAGGGATTCTGGCTCCTGGTATGCAAGCACACCGCGGTGCGAGATTTCGCGAATGATCTGATCGCGCACAAAGCGCACGGCTTCTTTGGCTTTCGCGAGATGGAGCCTGGCTTTGAGCGTTTGCCCGTCCCAGAGCTCTCCTCCATTGCTCGCAATATACTCCATCATGTTACAAATCAGTCCCTCGTACTGTTTGAATTGTGCCGACAGCCCCGTGAGGTAAGGGTCTTTTTCTTTCGCTAAAATGATTTTGGCTTGGCGCACGAGCTCGGGCCAGGTGCCCGGCGCAACGAGAGCATATTTCTCCAAAAGGTCCTTGCGGTAATAGAGCATGCCCGCGTCGATGAAGAGAGGCACGCCATAGATTTGTCCTTGATAACTATTTGCCAGTATCGGCGCTTCAAAATACGCTCTCTGCTCATTAGCATGAAAGAATTTATTTAGCGGCAGGGCCCAGCCGGCCGCGGCAAACTCCGCCGGCCAGATGACGTCCATAAAAAACACATCCATCTCCGCATCGCCGTTCTTGAGTTTTTGCGCAACGAGATCGTGAAACTCGGTGGAGGAATGAGGGCCGACCTCGCGGATGACTTTTACCCCAGGGTGCTCTGTTTGAAAGTCAGCAATCGCCTGGTCCCACAGCCAGGGCGGCTGAGGTCTCCAGGTAACGAAGCGAAGCGAGGTCTCGGCGGCACCAGAGTACGGAAGAGCGATGTAAAGGAGACCCATAAGGATCGCTGTCAGAACCACCATGATGAACCCTTAACGAACCCCTAGGGGCCGGCGTCAGCCAATAGCTCTTCCATCGCCTCTCTCCAGCCCTCGCTTCCGGTCTCGCATGTGCGCTCGATGGCGGGAATTTTTTGCACTACCTCTTGATCCCAGGACCCGCCCGCGCTTCTCACTAAGATGGGCCTGTCGACCAAAGTCAAAAGTTGCAGATCGTTGGCGGAGTTTCCCAAACCCACAGTGAATACGTCGGGATTCATCTGACGGAAAAG
>Ga0137437_1000138_pt1 | contig 19022 bp, 2 predicted proteins | sample EasRivERMGT138_2_FD_102332 | JGI IMG/M metagenome (GOLD analysis project Ga0137437, IMG submission 102332) | Soil microbial communities from meander-bound floodplain in the East River, Colorado, USA - East River MetaG ERMGT138_2 | ecosystem: Environmental > Terrestrial > Soil > Floodplain ...
AAGGCTGGCGATACCAAGCATCCCGCGGAACCTGAATCACGATCTCCAGTGAGGCCGTTGTGTATAAAAATCTCGTCAGCATCTGTCGTTGCAACGTTAGGATCAAAATAATTGCGACCATCCCTCGTCGAGGTCGAGGATATAGAGTCTACCTGAAAGGCATAATTGATCGGCACGCTTCCTGGCATGAGGCTCCAGATACCATAAGTTGCATTACCTCGAAGTGATGTCGTTTGCCCGATACCTCTATGAGTACGAGATGTATAACTCGTGAACGTGAACCTCTTCTGGATGAGGCCATTCTTCATCACAAACAAGGTACCATCATAGTGATCATACCCCTTTAAAAGCTTTTTTTGGGCCTGGTATCGTACAGGAACCCGTCCGCCCACGCCGGCAGGAATCTGCCATCGCCCACCGACTGCTTGGCTTATCTCACCGGCAGTAGCGTCCAGCGTGACTTGACGAGCCTCGGTGTCTATGTTCGTGATGCGAAATGTCCTGCGAGGACTTTGAATACTGGCCTCGGGGAAATGAATGGTCTCGAACTGGTTCACTTTATTGAATGCGTCCTCCGGAAATGCTCCACTCGTCACACTCAGTGTGACAACGCCCTTCTTCTCATCCCATGAGGATTTGGTGCCCTCCAATCGTGGTCCCATCGGATCGACAAGGACGAAATGCAAGCCCTTGGACATCCTTGCGCTCACATCGATGAAGCCGTCATCTCCGGGCAGCCTCGGTACATTCGTGCCCTTTGGCATGCTCTTGCTCTTGTCCCAGGGATCGTTGAAGTTGACGTAGAGTTCGGCGAGAGCCTCGAGTTGCCACGGGTTGGTCCAATCAGTATCCTCGAACCCGAGATTGGCAATTCCCTGGTCAATGTCCTGCTTCGTGTACTTCGTGAATAGCCCTCCGTTGCCTCTAGCAACGAGTTGGCTGCTCAATTCTCTCACCTTTTCTAGGCGATCCGCGCGTAATAGAAATCGGCACCACCACAATGCCTTTTGCGTGGTCTTGATGACATGCAGATAGAATGCTCGCAACTGCCGCTGCTCTTTCGAGAGATTCTGTTGGCTCGAGATCTTCGTGGAAAGTTCGTATATCTTACGTATCTTTTCGGTGTTATAGAACTCAGCATCAGCATCCTGGAGCCAGGTTTGTTGTTCAAGTGTAAGCTCGGGAATACTGGAGATGAGAACGACGAAAACGACGGATTTGGTATCGGCTCTTTTCAGTGCCCAATAAACTCTCCACCTGGTCACGCTCTCCTTGATGAGACAATTGATCGATCGATTGCGAGCGTACTGATCTGCAACCAGGTGGTTCTCGAATGGCTGGAGTTCCGGAGGAAGGAGCCGGTTGACCAAGGGGCCATCCGGGCATTGCACGGCAAACCCGCTCTCCGGTGACGCGAAGGCAGTGATCTGGGTTTCCAGCTGGGTGCTGTTGTAGTCCGCGGAATCGTAGTCGATGCCGCCGTAGGTCTGGCCCATCGCGACACCCTGAACGATGCTTTCGGTCTTGTGCGGCAGGTGCAAGGAAGCGTGCGCGCCGGTCTGCGAGAAGTCCGACCGCTGGTCCACTCTGCCGCCGAGCATTCGAGCGATGTAACGGACCGCCACGGGCCGTTGCAGGCGCTCCCTGAGGTCGTTCTCGTTCTGGCTGGCCTGGAGGTAGGCACTGCCCCATTCGTAGAGCTTCGCGATGAGCTCGCGTTGCCCCCAGTTCACGTCCTGCTGTTCATGCCCCGGCTGCGGGTCCAGCGGGTGAAACACCACGCCCATCCACGGTGCGCCGTAGAAGCGCCCCCAGGTCCGCGCAAAGCGGTTCCAGGCGCGCTCGTAGTAGTCGTGCGCGGTCTCGGAAAACTCGCCGGTCAGGAGATGGCTGCCCAGCCCGGAGCGGTCATCCGGATCGAGTCCGCGGTCGACCCGCCGCACGAGCGCCTGGAACAGCTTCACCGCCTGTTGCACGGACGCGACGTCTCCGGTCTCGCCGATCAGCGTCGCGACCCCCGCGACGGGCAGATCGTCGGCGTCGATGAGGCGGATCTCGATGCTACCCGTGTTGTCGATGATCTGCTTCGCTCCATCCACCCTGTCCACGACGACCTGGTAGTCGCCCGGTTCGAGGCCGTCGACCAGGACGCGCCCGCTCGCCACGGTCGCCGCTCGCTCCACACCGTCTCGGACCAGGCGGATCTGGCCGCTGAACGGAGCACCATTTCCGTCCTGCAGGTAGATGTCGGCGCTGCCGAGCGCCGGATTGCCCGCGTCGCCGAGCTCCAGCGTGTAGGAGCCCGGTGGCAAGCCGTGCAGGATGGCGATGCCGCGCTCGTTGGTGACGATGGGGAGGCGGAGCGGCTCCGCGGCGGGCCTGACCGGGAAGCCGAAGGCGCGCAGTCCCTCGTAGAGAGCCTTGTGGTACTTCGCCTCCGAGTCGTAGCTGGAGCGCCGCGGGAACGGCAGCCGGTCCAGCGTGGTCGGATCGGGGGGCAGGCGCTGCTGGAGGACGTTGTCCATGGCTTCCCAGGTGTCGCGCTCGAGGACGGCGCCGGACGGTGCGTTCAGCGCGATACCGGCGGCGAGCTGGGCGGCACGGAAGGCATCGACGGCCTGCGCGGTGGGCGGATCCAGGAGGCCGGAGATGGGGCCCGAGTAGAAGCCCAGCATGCCGAGCCAGATCTGCAGGGTGATGACGTTGATGCCGGTCTCACCTGCGTGCAGGGTGGGAAACTTGTGGTCCTCGATGATGGCTGCGATCTCTTCGGGGGTCATGGCTTGCTCTCCTCGACCAGATCAATGAACGTCGCCGTCGTCCGGCATCGCCTGCTCGCCGTCGGCGGTGAAGCTGAGCACCTCGTACGCGGCGGGCGTGTCGGCGGCGGAGACCCGGGCGTCGATGTGGGTGAACGTCCCCGCCCAGCTGTCGGGGTTGAACCGATCGCCGCGCTTGATCACGCGCGGCTTGGGCAGCCAGCCGAACGCGACGAGGTCGGTCTGGGCGCCGGTGGCGCCGCTGCCGCCGGGGCCGGTGCGCAGGATGCCGAAGGCGTTCTGCGGCTGGGGCCAGACTTCGACGTCGGTGCGCACGGTGCCGGTGAGCTGGAGGCGCTGGAGCTCCTTGCCGGATGGGTCCAGCAAGCGCGCGGTCACGCGAACCTCGTCGTAGTTCTGCAGGGTGATCTCGAAGTTGTCGTTGTCGGCGCCAGTGTTTTCGAGGACCGCGGGCTGGTTCAGGCCGATCTCCCATACCCACCGCCGGACGCCGCCCGGGGTGGCCGCGCGGCGGATGCCGCGTAGCTCGCCGCGCGATTGCAGGCCGCCGGTCTTGGTCACCGCGGCGTCGGTGGCCTGGTAGGTGACGTCGCCGAGCTTGTAGGACGTGGTCGCGTCCTTGCGATACAGGCTGATGGTGAACGCGAGCGACCACCCGGCGACCTCAGGGATGAAGCGGACCTCGGGGTACATCACGTCGACGCCGGCGTAGATCGCGCGATCCAGGCCGAGGACCAGCTTGTTGGCGGTCACCTCCTGCCCGACGGCGAGCAGTCTGCGGTTGAAGATCGGGTCCTGCCAGGTGAGGCGCGCGAAGCGGAACGGGGCCGGGCCGGGGAGCGCGGCGACGCCGCAGGTGCGGCGCGGCGCGGGGTGGTCGGCGTCGACCGGCTGCGCGGGGTCGAACGGGAACAGCTCGGGCGGCAGCGGGACCGGGCGGGGGTGGCGGAGCTCGTGAGCCAGGGACGCGGAGCGGCGCAGCATGCCGAGGTTGTCCTCGTCGAGCAGCGCGGTGCGAAGGCGCAGGAAGCCGCCGGGCCGGCCGCTGGTGAACAGCTGCACGGCGCGGGTGGGGAGGAACGGGCGCAGGGCGCGGCGATCGGGCGCAGGGCCCCAGTCGAGCCGCCGGGTGGACGGCAGGAACCGGCCGGGCTCGTCGTGCGAGGCGCGGTCGGCGCGGGTGAGATCGAGGAACATCAGGTCGCGCAGGGCCTCCACCCAGCGGTGGTGGTTCGCGCCGGGATCGGACCAGGGCAGGCGCGAGGGGTGCGCGGGCCCGGCTGCCGTGCCGGCCAGCTTGTAGGCCAGGCCCACGGCGCTGCCTGCGGCGGGCACGCGCACGACGACGGCGACCTCGCGGGCGTCGACCTGCTTCGATCCGGACAGCGCGCGGAGGACGTAGACGCCGGTGCGCTGCGGGACGACGGTCCGGCTGGTCTGCCCGGTGACGTCGAGGAAGTCGTCCTGATCCTTGACGCCGAGCCGGAGCGACAGATCGGCGCCGTGGGTCGTCCACCGGAACGTCACCGGCTGTCCCAGATTGGAGACAGCGGGCTCGACGGTCAGGCTGTCGATGGCGGCCGGCGGCGCCAGGGTCAGGTTGTCGAGCACGGGGGCCGGCGGCTCGAACCAGGTGCGCCGCTCGTAGTACACCTGACCGCCGAGATAATCCGGCCCCAGGCCGAGCGGATCAAGCGCGAGCGGCCCGGACAGCGCCTCGAACCGCAGGTCGGGCCGGAGCTGGCCGCGCGAGCCGAACACACCGCGTTTCACCGGACGCTGGCCGGTGGCGGTGTCCTGCCGCGCGAGGAGGAAGTATGCCTTCGGCGGCAAGGCGGATGGGGTCAGCGCCGTGGCGCGGAGCAGCGGGGTCAGGGTGCTGAACAGGGTGGCGGACGCCTGGGTCACCCAGTCGCGAACGCGGGCGCGCAGAGGCGACTCGGGCTGCCCGCCAGCGGGGCCGGTGAACAGGACGGTGGTCCAGTTGTCGTCGGGCGCGACGGCCAGGCGGAACACGCTGCGCGCGGCCAGCACCGGCTGCACACCGGCGGCACCCGCGCCGCCGCCGGACGCGGGGACCCAGGCCTCGAGCAGGATGCGAAGCTCGACCTCGGGCGCGGCCGGTACCGGATCCTGCGCCAGCGTCTGCTGGATCGCGACGAGTGGGCTGGCCAGGAGGTACGGGCGCGGCCCGTCGGGGCCGATCAGCTGCTGCCAGGGGAGCTCGGCGGAGGTGACGTCGGGCGTCGCCTCGGTCGCCGCCAGCCACGATCCCGGCGGACGACCGGGGCTGGCCAGGCGGCCGAGCGCGTCGCTGGCGGCGGCGAACGGCGGGGGACCCGCGACGCCGTCCGCGCGAGACCGCGCGGGCCAGTCGGCGAACACGAGCCAGCCCGGCGCGAAGCCCGGCAAGAGCCGGGTATAGGGCAGGAGCCGCTCCCAGGCGTCGGGGCTGAGGAGGACCTGGTCCACCGGGTCGCCGAAGCCGGGGTGCGGCGGCCGGTGATGCAGCGAGTACTGGTCGAGCATCGCGCGATGCAGCAGGGCTTCTCGGGACACGAGCGGCTGACCCTCGACCTGTGGCGGCGGCTGGGCCGGGTCGGGCAGCGCGCATTGCAGCGCCTTGACCAGGTCCTTCGACTGACCGATGACACCGGCGGTATCGGTGAGCAGCGGCAGCGGGAGGCGAAGCCAGTCGTGAACGGTGGCGGTGTTCAGGGGAAAGAAGTCCGACTCCGCGGTGGGCAAACCGGCGAGCGTCCACCGGCCGTCGCGCCACAGCACGGCGGGATCGCGACCGGCGGGGCGGGTGGTTCCCACGGCCGGGGTCGAGTCGGCGGCCTGGAAGCGGAGCCAGAACGCCTCGGAGGCCTCGACGATCATGGTGTCGGTGGTCGCCGCGGCCTTGCGCAGGGCGTCGGCCAGGGCGTCGCCGAGCGGCCCGGCGAACCCGTTCTCGGCGAGCACCCGGCTGGCGGGTCGATCGAGGGCCTGGAAGTTCCGGCGGACCTCGGCCGCGGTGAGCGCGCGCTGGTAGACGGCGACCAGGCGCAGCTCGCCGAGCCAGGGCTCGTTGTTCTTCAGCCCGTTGGCGAGCGCGAAGCGAGCTTGCCGATCCCAGCTCGAGAACCGGCCAGGCAGCGGCTTCCTCGCGCGCTCGACGCCGTCGACATAGAGGATGGCCATGCCGGAGGCGTCGCGCGTGAAGACGAGGTGCGAGAGCTCCGCGGTCAGGGCGCCGGCCGGCGAGTCCAGCGTCCCGGTCTGGTCCTTGCCCTTGCTGTCCTTGTCCTTGTCCTTGTCCTTGTCCTTGCCCTTGTCGTCGTCGGAACTGGTGCGGAGCGTGACGCGGTGGAAGCTCGCCGGCCGGCCATGGTCCTGGTCCCAGCGCAGCTCGACCGAGAGCACACCGTCGTCATGGTCCACGGCGAGCGCGAACAGCGTGGCGGGATCGCGGCGATTGGGCTCGGGGGTCTTCAGCCAGGCCTCGAACGTGACCTCGCCGGTCGCCCGGAGCGCGTCGATCAGGCCGGTCGCTGCCTGGGGCGAGGCCAGCAGCGCCGGGGACCGCACGGTCAGCCCGGTGGCGGTCCATTGCACGGCGTCGCGGCTGGAGATCGCGAGATCGAGCGGCGCCGCCGCGCCGGAGCGATCGTGAACGGTGGTGCCCGTGCCGTCGTCGAACCGGTAGAGCGCGAGCAGGCCGTCGATGACGCGCGGCAGCCCCGGCACGCGCAGGTCGACCTGCTTCGTGCCGCGCAGCACGATCTCCTCGAGGAAGCTCGCCGGGGCGCCCAGGCGCAGCCGCTGGGGCGCGACCCACGCGGCGACCTCGCGCTCGCCGGCCGGACCGCTCGCCACGAGGCGATGGCTCGCGAGCGCCGGGAGCTCGATCATCCCGCCCAGGCCGGAGGGATCCTCGTCGGTGGTCATGGCGCGCGGCGCGAAGAACGCCCGCGCCGCGGTGGCGACCAGCCGGTCTCCCGGGAGCGTGGCCTGGCGCAGCGTGAACAGCGCCGTGTGCCGGACGGTCTCGCCTCCCGGCGCCGACCACGCGATCTGGTTGGCGGCGTGGAGCTGGCCGGTCAGCTGGATCGAGACCTGCGGCGCCGCCGGCGGGCGCAGCGCGGCGACCAGCAGCACTTGCAGCCGCGGCGCCGGTGCGGGCGCGGGTGGGGCGAGCGTGGTCTCGATCAGGAGCTGGAGCTCCTCGACGCCGACCGACAGCGCAACCAGCTCGGCGCTGGGCGGCACGAAGCGCAGGCTCAGGTAGGCTTGCAGCGCGGCGTCCGCCGCCCGCGGCCATCCGGGGAGCAGCTCGAACGGCGCGGCGTCGCGGTGATCGCCGGGCGGGCGATCGATCGCCAGCGAGACCTGCTGGGCGGTGAGGTCGACCTGGCCCACCTGCGGGCCTTCGACGGTGAGGATCGCGCTGGCCCCCGACGACAGCAGGCTGACCCTGTCGAGCGTGACCCGGGGGCCATCCGGTGCGATCCGCAGCGCGAGGATCAGGTCGGCCAGGACATGGGTCTGCGACGGGGCGAGGGGGATCGCGAGGTGGAATCGAACGGTCGCCGCGCTGGACGGGCGCGGATCCTGGCCCGGGCGGCCGAGCGTCACCTGGCCGTCGAGCGCGGCCAGCGTCCCGGGGGGCGCCGCGGCGGCAACGATCCGCCATGGCAGGTTCGCGGCTTCCAGCGACGAGGTCACCTTGCCGGCGGCCAGCGCGACGGGCAGCGACCACGTGCGGCCCAGGAACTGGAAGACGAGCTGCGAGGGCTGGTCCGGGGTGCCCAGGGCGAGCGCCTGGCCGGCGGCGTCGGCCACCAGCGAGACCTTGCCCTCGAGCCACGGCAGCGGATCGGTGAGGCGAGGCCGCGTGGCGTCGGCGAGGTCGGGCGTGGGCTCGAACAGCGGCCACAGGAACCGGCCGTCCAGCGCCTCGATGCTCCAGCGATCGGCGTCGCGCCGCAGGGTCAGGCGAACGCCCTGGGTGGCGTCATCGGCCGACCGGATCGAAGCATCCAGGAAGTGCAGGACTCCCGCGAGCACGATCCGCGCCGGCAGGCCGGGCTCGGACACCGCGTCGGTCGGGAGCTCGATGCGCTCCAGCGTCATCACCTGGAAGCGCAGCCCCCACAGCAGGCAGCGGCCGAGCGTGCCCCAGCGAAAATCGCGCAGCACGGGGTCCTGCTCGCCCGCGCTCGCGGCATCGAACACCCAGCTCGCCCCGCGGCGCTCGAGGGGCAGGGCCGCGAAGTACAGGCCCAGCGCCACGTTCGCCGAGGACAGGTCCAGGCCCGGGTGCGACCACTGGAAGCAGGTCGCGACCGGCGAGGCCGGCGCCGGCGATCCGGCCGCGGCGGCCACCGGCACGCGCGTGAGCCGGCCGCGGCCGGGCACGTCCGGAAGCGAGAACGATACGCGGCCGACCTGATCGAAGAACATCCGCTGATTCCCGACGTCCACCACCTGGGGTACGAGGCTGCCGGCCCGAAGCTGGATCGGCGCCGCGGGGTCCGCGCTCGGCGCCAGCACGGGGCTCGACGCCGGATCGACGGCGTTCACCGTGAAGCGCGCGCTCGCGCCTTCGAGCAGCCGCTCGGCGGCGATCAGCGATCGGCGCCCGCCGCCGGGGAGCGCGAGGTCGACCGACGCCCGCGGCGGGATGGCGTGCAGCGAGGCGATCCCGGCGAAGGTCTGCCCGGCGTACAGGTTCTGGAGCGCCACCGGCTGATCGGTCACGGCGACCACGGCGCCGGGGGTGAACGCGATCGGCGCGTCCGCCAGGATCTCGCGCTGCGACTGCGCCAGCGCCACCAGGAGCGTCAGCGCGCGCCACCAGTCGGGGCCGTCGAGCGGCGGCGCCGCCGCCGGGCTGCCCGGCTTGCCTGGCTCCTTGAGCGCGCGCAGCGCGTACAGCTCGTCCTGGATGGGGAGCCCGTGGCGAATCAGCCAGCGCACGCGCCCACCGGCCGGTCGCCCGCTCTCGATCGCCAGCGGCTCGCCCGGCATCAGGGCCAGCGCCATGCCGGGCAGCTCTGGCGCGATCCAGGTGAAGGCCGGAGGTCCGTCGACCGGCGGACCGGCAGCTTCAGGCGCCGAGAAGCTGCCCCGCTGCAAGACCGAGATCGGCCAGTCATCGCCCAGGCCGAACGTGATCGGCTCGTTCGCGCGCGGCTGGAGCGGCAGGTAGGTGCGCTCGGCGCACAGCCGGTGATCCGGGTCCAGTCGCGGGTCGCCGTACAGCGGTAGCGAAGGGATCCAGCGCAGCCCGGCGGGCCGGAACCAGTACAGCGCCCGGGCGGCGTTCGCCGGTGGAAGCCGCACCTCCAGCGAGGTGTCGCGCCAGTCGCCTTCCATCGCCGGCGTCTGGCCGACGCGGCCCGGCCGGAACCGCAGGTGAACCCGCCAGGCATTCGCCGTGGCGGCGGTCGTGGGCACGCGGCCGCGGACGAATGACAGGCCGAGGAAGCTGGACGGACCCTCACCGTGCCCGGGGTCCGGAGCCGGCGGAGGGCCGGACAGCGCCTGGGCCCGGAGCGCCCGCGGCGGGACGTACGGCGGGACGAAGTCCTCCAAGCGCAGCCGCGGATCGCGCAGCACGGCGTGGATCGACGTGCAGGACAGCGCGCCGCCGGCGACGGCGAACGCGAACGCCGCCTCGATCTGGCCGGCGTCGGTCAGCATCAGCCGGGTGAGGCTCGCGCCCTGGAAGTCCGGAGCCAGGGGGCCGGCGCCCGCCGCGCTGTCCGGCGCCCGCCACGGTACCTCCGCGAGGTGAAACACGCCGCGCAGCAGCCGCTGGCTGGTGTCGCGATCACCGATCGCGCTCGGCGCCGGTCGATCCACGGGCAGGTGAAACGCCCCGGTCTCGGTGATGAGCCAGATCGCGTCCGCCTGGGCGCCTCCGTCGACCGACAGGGTGCTGAGCGTGAGCAGGAGGTCGTCCGGGTCCGGCGCGACCGCGAAGTCGCCCGACCACTGCTTGTCGCCGGAGGCGGCGTAGTCGTAGGTGATCGCGTCGGGGTCGGCGGCCGCGGTCGAGCTCGTGCAGGTGAGCTGCGCACCGGACGCCGCGATCCGGATCGACGCCGGGGCCCAGCTCGCGATCCCGCCCGCCACGCCGCGCAGCTCGATCTCGAACAGGCTCGCGCCGGGCGTGAACACCCACCCGGTGGCGTCGAGGTACCAGGCGATCTCGGGCGGCAGTGGTGCGGCGGATAGGCCGACGGCCGGCGACCCCGGCTCCGGCAACCCCTGGACATCGAGCCGGGCCGCGGTCGCGTCGACCACCGCGGCCTGATAGCGCCGGAGGCTGTTGGCCCACTGCGGGCTGCGCTCCGCGATCAGCCGATACCGCCGCCCCGGCGGCGCCCCGGGGTCGATCGCGAGCCGGAACAGCCCGGGCATCGGTCGCTGCGCCGGCGAGGCCGTCTTGTCGGCGGCGGTCAGCCCTGGATCCCACCACGGCACCGCGCGCGCGCCGGCGACGACCAGCCCGTCGACGTCGACCTGCAAGCCGCTCGCGGCATCGGGCGCCGCCATGCCGAGCATCGCGAACACCTCGGCAACCGTGATGACCTTGGCGCCGGCGGGCGCCGCGCCGGGCGTACGGAGCCACCCGTCGGCGCTCGGATACGCCACCGCGCGATCGACCCAGCTCGCCCAGGCCGCGCCCTGCGACAGCGTCACCGCGCGGTCGAGCGAGGCGGTGACGAGCGACAGCTGCGCGGTCTCGTAGTCGGTCGCGCTCCGGGTCTCGGCCGCGGGGTCATCCAGCACGCACGCGAGCGGCGCGATCGTCGGGTTGAACGCCAGGTCGAGCACCGTGACCACCGCGGTCGGGCTCTGCGCGGGCAGGACGATCTGCAGACGCTCGAGGCGCAGCCGGCCAAGCCAGGTCCGGGGGGAGGCGTCCGGTCCAGATGGACGCTTGTGGATCCGCGGCCGGCGCAGCGGGTCGAACGCCAGCGGGCCTCGCCGGCCATCCTGGCTCGACGACAGCACGGAGGCCACCGCGACCCACGCGCCGGTCGGATTGAACATCGTCAGCTTCATGGCGTCGGCTCCCTGCGTGGCGCGCGCGACAGCGTCGTGACCGTCGGCGCCGCGCTGCCGTAGGCCCGCGAGCAGTGCAGCTCGATGACGAAGTCGAACTCCGCCGCCAGCGCCTGGAACACGTCGGTCGCCGCGAGCCCCAGCGACTGGAAGCCGGAGGCGATGCTGCCGGCGGCGGTCAGGCTCAGGCGGGGCAGGAACGGCGACTCCAGGGTGAGCGCGCGCTCCTCGATGCTGCCGGGGTGGTCCCAGGACAGGCTGGTGCCTGCCGTCCGCGCGACGAAGCCCGGCAGGTCGCGCGGGGCCGCGGACTTCGGCTCGGGGTGCGCGAGCTCGACCGCCAGGAGCGGCGTGATGGTCTCGAACAGCGGATCGCCCTTGAAGCGCCGGATCTGCAACGAGTAGCGCAGGTCGAAGTCCCACAGCCGGGTGGCGAACGGCTGCTCGTTGACCCACAGCGCGCGCTCGGTGTCGTCGAGGCTGTCCCACACCGACGGCACGCGCCACCAGACCTCGAGCCGGCCCGCGGCGTTGAAGGCCCAGCCCGCGCTCGCCGGATCCACGGTGGGCACCCGCGACGGCAGGACCGGGCTGGCGTCGACCAGCCGCACCGTGGAGTCGACGTCGTCGGTGCGGGCGAACACGCCCATCCGGTAGCGGTAGTAGTACGGGAGCTTGGGCACCCGCACGACCATGCCCTTGGGCAAGAGCAGCCCGGTGAACGGATGGCCGGCGAGACTGGCGGCGTGCGGCAGCGCTGGCGTCGGCTCCGGCCAGGCGGCGTCGCTGCGCAGCACGGCCAGCTCGCCGGCGCTCGGGCCGGGCAGCCTGCCATCGTCGACCGCGGCGCCGCGATCGGCCCAGGTCTGGTCGCCGCTCCACGCGACCCACGACGCGGTGGGCGATGCCGGCCGGCGCCACCCCGACCATACGTCCCAGTCCGTCATGATCTCCGAGAACAGGCTCCAGGCGGCGCCGCGGTAGCCCAGGCGGTTGCGCAGCGTCTCGCTGGATTGCACCAGCCCCTCCTCGTCGTGGGCCTCGACGATCCACTCCGAGCAGGCGACGCCGTCGCGCAGGAAGTTGCCCAGGAAGCGGGCCGCCGGGGCGGCGGGCGGCTTGACGCGTGGCAGGCGGGCCAGGACCGTGGCGAGCTCGTCGGGCGGCGCCGCCGCCGGGTCGGGGTCGACGGACAGCCCCAGCTCGCGATACAGCGGCAGGTAGCGGCTGAGGCGCTGGACGCGATACGCGAACCGCCGGGCGTACGGCTCCGCGTAGTACAGCTGGATCGCGATGGTGTCGTCGGCCCCCCGCGGCCGCGCGAAGCTGCCGCCGTCCTCGTAGAACGCGACGCCCAGGGCGACCGGCGGCGGCTCGCCGTCGTGCAGCGGCCGCTGGCGCAGGAAGCGGCGGGTCAGCGCCTCGTAGCTGTCCTGGGTCGCGTCGAGCAGGCCGGGCAGCGTGCTGCCGTCGTCGCGCGCAAACGCACGCGCGAGCGCGCTGGTGAACGACTGGAACGCGTCGCGGCGCGCCTCGCCGGGCTCCGGCGGCAGCGCGCGCAGCCGGGGCTGCACGCTCAGCCGGTAGTAGCTCATCGCGGTGCGCCGGTCGCCGTTGATCAGGACCTCGAGGCACACCTGGTCGTGGCCCGGGCCCGGCGAGGCCGCCCCCGGCGCGCTCGGGGCGAGCCCGGCGACGATGGCGGTCAAGGTATCGAGGAGGTCGCGCACCGGCATCGCGCCGCCGTCGTTCCTCACCGCCAGGTCCACCGAGCGGCCGAGCACCTTGAGCAGGCCGCTGCCGTGGGGGTCCTTGGCCTCCGCGTGGTTGTCCTGCAGCGAGCTGTAGGTCATCCCGGCCAGCACCTCCGCGCCGGGCCGGCCCTGGCGGATCGCCAGGCGATAGCCCAGGCCGCCGGCCCGCGCCTGCAGCGCCGCCAGGATCTCCGACAGGATCACGTGGATCCGGGTGCCCTCGGGGAACAGGCCCAGCGAGTCCGCGCTGGCGTAGGGCTGGTCCGGTCCCCAGTCCAGCCACGCGAGGTCGTCGCCGTCGCTCGATGCATTCCGGATCCGGAATGCCGGGGACTCGCCGGCCTGCAGGTAGCGGCCGTGCCACTTGGACCACGGCTCGGAGCTGGAGGGCGTCGCGCCATACCGCGCCTCGCTGATCACCTCGATCTCGGCGAGCCGCCGGTAGGACGCCGGGTCGTCGCTCGCGGTCGCGTCGCGGTCGCGCACCGTCACCACGTAGCCCCCGGTGGGATGGCGCTGCCCGGCGTCGAGGTAGGGCTGGTGCAGCATGCGCAGCGTCAGCTCGCGCTGGGTGAGATCATCCACCGCCGCGCGCGCGAACCCGGTCGCCGCGGCGCGGTCGGGTCGAGGCTCGGCGGTGGTCTGGACCTCCGAGCGCAGCTCGGCCCCCGACAGCCACGCGGCGGTGATCACCGGCGGCGGGATGCGCTCCAGGTAGGCGCGCGGCCGATCCGGGATCGCGCGCTCCCCGGCGGTGATGTGGGCGGTCTGCCGGCTGCGGACCAGCCGCGAGGCGTTGCCGTCGGGTGACACCGCGCGCGCGTGGAACTCGTACACGGTTCCGGGGCGGAAGCCGGCGAGGTCGACGAGCACCAGGCTCGTGGCGCCCGGCGGGAGGTCCCCCACCCGCGTCATCCCGCGCGGGTCGATCGTGGGGTTGTCGTCGCTGGCGATCTCGGCGGTGTCGTCGCCCGTGGCGTAGTATCCGCCGTCGGCGATTGGCCGCGGCCGGGTCCAGATCTCGTGGCGCACCGCGCCGGCCATCCCGGCGGCGTCGCGGCTCGGCGCGACGGTGATCTCGATCCGCTCCGAGGCGACGGCGGTCGCCGTCAGGTCCGCGGTGTAGGCGACCAGGACCGACTCCGGCGGGGACGGCGGGTCCAGCCGCTTGCGATAGCTGAGGTACTCGGTGGTCTGGGAGCGGTTGCCGAACACGTCCAGCGCGGTGAGCCGGTAGACCAGCAGATCGCCGACCGCGGCCGGCGCGGCGAAGTGGTCGCTGAACTCGAACCGCGGCGCGACTAGGAAGAACTTGTGGTCGCCCGCGCCGAGGTCCAGGAACGACGGCACGAAGCCCGGCCGGAGGCTGAACTCGACCACGCTCCCGGCCTGCTGGCCGTCGCGCGCCTGCTGCGAGACGTTGACGCGCTCGACCTCGTAGTGATCGAAGTGCTCGAACTGGCTGTCGCGGTGGACCAGTCCGGACAGCTCCTCGGGAGACATCACGGCGCTGACGCCCTGATCGTCGATGCATTCGAGCAGCCACGACAGGTGGAGCCCGTCCCGGTCCTGGAACTCCAGGATGTCCCGGATGCGGTACTGGTGCCTGGCGCGCTGGAACCCCAGCCCGCCCTGCTGCGGCGCGATGTGGGCGTCGCGCAGCTGGCTGCCGGCCGGATCGGCGACCAGCCGGTGCACCGCCTGCCGGGCGGCGCCCCCCGCGCCGGTGGCCGGCTCGCCGTCGTAGCCGCGATGGACGGTGAGCGAGACGACGTCGAACGACCAGTCCGCCGCGTGCGCCGGGTCGACCTTGCCGTCGAGTGCGAGCCCACACGCGGTGAGCAGCGGCCCGGGCTTGCCGTCCGGCGCCGTGCCGAGCGCCCAGTCGCGGAACTCCATCAACAGGCGCGCGACCAGCGCGCTGCGGTTGCGCCGCAGCTGCGCGGCCGCGGCGTAGGTCCGCTCGACGGGCGCCGCCGCCTTGGGCGTGGTCCCGCCGCCCGCCGGCGCCTGGCTGAACATGCCGTCGACGTAGTCGCGGAACGGCTTGCTCCGGTCCTCGGACAGCCAACGCGTCATGCCCAGCGCGATCCGGTCCCACGAGATCGCGTCGTCCGCGGACTGACCGAACGCGTCCTCGAGCGCCAGGTCGTACAGCTCGTCGTCATCGCCGAACTGCGGCAGGCGGACGTCGGGCCGGACTCCCGCCGCGCTGGCGTTGTCCTGGTCGCCGTGCTCGGCGCGCACCCGCCAGTCGGTGAGCAGCTCCGGCCGGTAGCGCAGATCGTCGACGATCGCCTCGATCACGCGAAGCTCGTCGTAGACCACGGGCTTCTCGAAGAACCAGTCGCCCAGCTTGAGCGCCTCGGCCTCGGGTTGCCCGGCCGGAGCGCTCGGACCCGGCAGCGGCGGGATCACGAGGTTCCAGTCACAGCGGTACGAGAGGTGGATATTCCCGCTGGCGGGTACCGCAAGACCGGGGTTGCCGAGGTGATCGACCAGCGCGATGCCCTGGAGCCGGAGATCGATCTCGTAGTCCGCGCTCGCCGATTTCGCGTACTGATACTGCGGCTCGGCCCCTGTCTGCGGCACGACCTGCGTGGGCGACGGCGGGGTCGCGAACCAGGAGTCGTCCGCCGGCAGCAGCAGCACGTAGACCCGGTCGTCGCGCTGGATGTGGAACACCGTCCACCGCGGGTTCTCCGCCCCCACCACCGGCAGCTCTCCGGTCGCCGCCGGAAGCAGGCGCGTGCTGCCGGGGGCCGCGAGTGCGCCGCCTGACGGCCCGGCCGTCGCGCCCTCGATGACCCTCCGGCGCGCCTCGTCGAGCGCGCCCCGGTTGATCGTGAGCGCGACCGTGCCCCCGGCCTGGAACTTCCAGATCCGGATCGAGACGCCGGCGTAGCCCTCGAGGCCGAACCCCGTCGAGATCCCGAAGCTCACGCGCGCCGCGAGGATCAGCGCGAAGCCGAACGAGAACGACAGGCTGAGCCGGAAGAACCCGACCTTGATGCGGACCCAGGCGTCGATCTGGACGATGACGAAGGCGTTGACGCCGACCGACCCGAACAGCGCCGGGCTGCTCCCGATCCGCGCCAGGATCTCGCCGTAGACGCTGAGCTGCCCGGACGCGCTGATCGAGAACCCGAACACGCCGAAGTCGACGCCGACGCTGCTGGAGAACGACAGCCCGACCTCGAAGCCCATCGCGATGTTCAGCGCGCCGTTCGCCACGCGAACCAGCAGCCCGGCCCCGCCAGTGAACGGGCCGAGGCGGAGCCGTAGCTGCCGGGGCCAGCCGAGCTCCAGCCGGAACCGGGCCGGCGCCGACTCCAGCGTGAAGTTGAAGGCCTCACAGAACATCGCGACGAGCTGCGGGGGGATCCCGCGCGCCGTGGCCGCTTCCGGATCCGTCATCATCGAGATCAGGAACTTGCGGTCTCGCATCGAAAAGTAAGCCAGCCCCGACAGCGCCGGCCGCGCGCCGCCGTCGCGCACGCCATCGAGCGAGTCGAACAGCCAGCCGTGCACGCCCGAGAAGATCGTCAGGTCGCTGCGTAGGATGAGCAGCAGGTCGAACACTAGCGGGTAGATCAGTTCCCGAGGCCCCGTCCCGATCGTCAGCCACGCCGACATCACGACCGACCATCGGGGGCTTTCCTCCGGTCCTTCGAGATCGTCGACCCACGACGACGGCAGGTGGGCCGCGCAGGTCCGGGATCTCGTGCGTGGTGTCTGGAGGAACACCGTGGGGACGTCCAGCGTCGCGAGGGTCTTGCGCCAGCCAAATCCGACCCCGACATCCCGCAGGAACAGCGCAAACTCCGGCTGCAGCGGGATCTGCAGGCTGAGCAGCTCGGCGTATACCATCCAGACGCGCAGCATCGCGCCGTCGGAAGGCCGCTTGGCGCGCACGAACTCGAGCAGGACGACCAGGCCGAACGCGTCGCTCACGACGAGCTGGCCGCCGCCGAAGAAGCCTTTGCGCTCCGGCGTGTCCACGAAGCCGACGAACCCGTACAGCTTCACCGTGGGCTTGTACTCGAAGCGAACCTCCAGCGACTCGAGGCCCACTCTGGGGATCAGCGAGCCGTCCTCCGGCTTCTGCAGGGTCAGCTTGTGGAAGTCGACGCGAAGGCTCAGCAGGTCGCGGCTGCTGAAGAAGATCTGGCCGTCGATCGAGAGCGCGCCTTGCCCGGCGTCCACGCCGCGGCCGAGCCCGATGCCGCGGATCTCGAACCCGAAGACGCCGAGCAGGTTGAGCGTCCACGGCCTTGCGAGGTCGACCGACAGCGAGAGGCCGGGGGGCAAGGTGTCGAACGCCTTGCTGAGGACCAGGTCCTTGAACTCGAGCTGGGCGTCCTCGAGGTAGGCCGCGATCGCCGACGACGGGCCGGGCGGGCGGAACGTGATCTTGCCGGTGATCATCAGGATCAGCGCGACGCGCCCTCCGCCTTCGGGAGCGACCAGATCCAGCCTCACCGACTTCAGGTCCAGCTCCAGCCACCAGTCCACCCGGCGATGAAGACCGAGCTGGAACTCCGCGCTCGCCTGGGCGATCTGCAGCCCGTCCTTGAACAGGACGGTGATGCTCCCGGTAGCGTTGTCGAGGTGCGGCAGCGGTCCCTCGGCCGTCAGGGAGCCGGTCATCAGCTTGCTGTCGACGATGCTTACCTTGCCCCGGGTGCCCTTGAACGCCTCCCCGATACCCTGCAGCCTGGTGACGCCGCCGGTGAGCGCCAGTTCCAGATCGAGCCCGCCCGAGTCCACCCGCAGGACCGGGATGTCGAGCTCGAAGCCGCGGGACGGATCGGACGGGTCGCTCAGATCGGAGATGCGGTCGAAGAACGCGCGCAGCCCGGTCGCGCTCAGCGCCAGGCTGCCGCCCTCCCACGACACGCCGAGCGATCTCAGCCCGGCGATCGTCAGCCCCATCACCGTGACGTCGGCCCCGCTGAAGTGAATCGATCTGGCGGGGACGAGCGCCAGGCGCCGCGCATCGAGCTGGAACCGCCAGGTCCCGCTCAGCTCGAAGGCATCCGCGGGATCGGTCGAGGTCTGCACGGTCAGCGCGACCTCGAGGACGATGCCGGTCGGATCCGGTGTGGCGCCGCGGATCTCGAGCTGGACGTGGGGAGCGTCGCCGCTGAGCGCGCCGAAGCGGTACCCGATCAGCCGGGAGCCATCGACGCCCCCTGGGACCAGGCCGAGCAGGCTGTACGGTTGTGGGTCGGTCGGGTGGACCTGCGCGATGCTGTCCCAGCGCGCCGGAATCTCGACGCGCGCGAGCGGGAACGTCGTTCCGGGCGGGGCGGCCAGCGCGATCCGGAGATCGGGCGGGGCGATCGGTCCGGCCGATCGGGGGGGATGGAGCGCCACGATCTCGCGCGGTGGTTGCGCCGAATCGCCACTCATCACCAGGAACGGGCTGATCACGTCGAGTGTCGAACCGCCGCTCAGGGTCAGGTCGACCCGGAAGGAGATGTGGGCCGGATCGAGCGTGCCGGCCAGCACGAGCTCGCCCGCTCCCGGCGCCAGCTGCAGCCCGGCGAACGCGACGCAGGGGAACGCCTTGGTGATCGCCGCGCGCACGCGGAAGAACGGGACCCCGTCCTCGCCCGCTCCGGATTCCAGCCGGACCGCGTCGCTCGCCTTCACCAGGGCGGCGGCGTCGATGTTGCTCACCACCAGGTCCTTGAGGGCGGGACCGGAGATGTCGAAGATCGACGTGAGCGCCGCCAAGCGGACCGGGGTGCTCCAGGTGCCGTCGGGCCGGGTCGGTGCTTCCAGCGGCAGGCTACCGTCGCGCGCGAACGGCCATGGAACCTGGGTCTGCAGCGCCTGGTCGGGTGACCCGCCGCCGAGCTCGGCGACGAAGCTCACCTCGCCCAGCGTCGCGCCGGGGTAGTAGTCCGGATGGGTGTCGAGGCGCCAGTCGCCCACCAGGTACCAGCTCACCCGCATTCGCTTCGCGTCGAGCGTCTCCAGGACGAGCTTCCATCCGGACAGATCCACCAGGCCCAGGAACGGATCATCGGCGGCGTCGAGTCCCTCGAGGATCAGCGTTCCGCCCGGAATGACTTCGAGGACGAGTTGCTGCTCTCCAGCGACGTCGACAGCGGTCAGCGACAGAGGCTTTTCGAGAAAAATCTCCTCCGTCTGTAGCTGTGTTACTACATAGTCTTCGGACGACAGATGAAGATCAGCGATATTGCGAACACGGATTCCGACGATGGAAGATAATGAGTACGCCGGGGTGGCGCCCGTGCCCGCCGGTGGTTGAATCGCCTCGACCTGCCCCAGGAGCTCGACGCGATACGTCGCTTGGCCACAAGCAATCCAACGATGCGTGGACATCCTACCTCCTCGGAACTACCCCTCCTTCCAACCACACCAGTTGGTAAGAGGTTCTCGCCGTCGGCGATCC
>Ga0137437_1000139_pt1 | contig 18989 bp, 14 predicted proteins | sample EasRivERMGT138_2_FD_102332 | JGI IMG/M metagenome (GOLD analysis project Ga0137437, IMG submission 102332) | Soil microbial communities from meander-bound floodplain in the East River, Colorado, USA - East River MetaG ERMGT138_2 | ecosystem: Environmental > Terrestrial > Soil > Floodplain ...
CATCGTCATCGTCGATTCCGGCCGCACCGCGGTGCTCGGCTCGGAGCTGCGCGAGGCGCTGCGCCGCATCCGCTGCGGCGCCTGCATGAACCATTGCCCGGTCTATCAGAACATCGGCGGGCATGCGTATGGCTGGGTGTATCCGGGACCGATAGGCTCGATCCTGACGCCAGCCTACGTCGGGCTCGAGAACGCGATCGACCTGCCGAATGCGTCGACGCTGTGCAACCAGTGCGGTGTCGTCTGTCCGGTAAAGATTCCTCTGCCCGACCTGATGCGCAAGCTGCGCGAACAGCAAGTAGAGAAGAATTTGCGACCCTGGCCGGAACGCCTCGGACTCCGGGTGTGGGCATGGACGGCTGCACGTCCGGCTGTTTACGGCGTGCTGACGCGCATCGTTGCACGCATGGGCAAATGGATTGGCGGGCGCGACAGACTGCTGCACAAACTGCCGGCGGCAGGCTCGGAATGGACGTCGGGCCGGGACTTTCCCGCGCCGCGCGGCAAGACATTTCGCGAATTGTATGCACGGAGCAGAAACCGGAGAGCGCAATGAGCGCGCGCGAAAACATTCTCAGGCGCATCCGCGAAGCCAATGGCCGCGAAGCCGGGACTAGCGCAACGGAACGAGACGCCATTCTGGCTCGACTCGACGCTCACACACGCGGAGCATTGCCGACGATGGACTGGGAGCCGGTCCCGCGATTCAAGGAACGCTGCAGTGCGCTGATGTCCACCGTCGACGAGGTCGGCTCGCTTGCAGATGTGCCGCCAGCACTGGCCTCCTATCTGAAAGAGAAAAACCTGCCGACCGGTGGCGCGTGCTGGCCGGAATTCGCAGAACTCGATTGGGCCGGCGCGGGCCTGGCGATCGAAGCGCGTCCCAGCCATGGCGGCGACAAACTCGGCATAACCGGTGCGTTTTGCGCGCTGGCCGAGAACGGCACGTTGATGCTGCTGTCCGGCGAGAACACGCATGCCACCACCAGCCTGTTGCCGGAAAATCATGTGGCCATTGTTGCGGCCTCCCGCATCGTACGGACAATGGAAGATGGCTGGGACCTGCTTCGTCGCGAGCACGGCACCCTGCCGCGCCAGGTGAACTTTGTATCCGGCCCGTCGCGCACTGCGGATATCGAGATGACACTTGTCCTCGGTGCGCATGGGCCTTTCAGGGTCCATGTCATCGTCGTGAGTGGTTAGGCTCATAACGGGCCGGTGTTGCATTGCCGGCAAAAGCCGCGCTGCAAAATTTTCTTGCCGTGCCAGCGCTGAATTCCAGTTCCCGTTCTTGGGTCAAAGGCCAGCATGGCTGACATAGGATTCCTGCCCTCCTTTCCGCTCGCCGCCACCAACTTGATGCTGGTCGGGGCGGTGCTGCTATGCGGGCTCGCAGTCGGGCAGATATTCGTGCGCGTGCTCAAACTGCCCCGGATTACCGGGTTCGTCGCGGCAGGACTGGTACTCGGGCCTGGCGTGCTCGGCTTGCTAGACCAGACCATGCTCGGCGAGCTGTCGATCTTTGTTGATATTTCCCTCGGTCTGATCCTGTTCGAGCTTGGGCGCCGGCTTGATTTGCGCTGGTTCACCCGCGATCCCTGGTTGCTGGCGAGCAGCGTGGCCGAAAGCCTACTGTCGTTTCTGTTTGTTTATGGAACGCTGCGCTTTTTCGACATTGCACCGGTGTATGCGGCGAGCGCGGCGACCATCGCCATGGCGACCTCTCCGGCGGTATTGATCATGATCGTGCACGACCAGGGCGCGACGGGGCCGCTGACCGAGCGATTACTGGCACTGACCGCGCTGAACAACGTATTTGCTTTCCTGCTCATCGCGCTGCTGTTCGGCTTTGTGCATCTGGAGTACCGCGCCGACTTGCTGCAGGCGGTGTCGCATCCCGTCTACCTGATAGCCGGCTCATCAGGCCTGGGGTATGTCGCCTTCATTGCCGCGCGTGCGCTCGCGCGCTGGCTGGGCAAGCGCGAGGACAGCCAGTTCGGCATGCTGCTCGGATTGATTGTTGGCACGGTGGGTTGCGCAATCTCATTCAAGCTGTCGGTGCTGCTGGCGCTGCTCGCTTTCGGCGTATTCGCCAGGAATCTGGACCGGGACCACGACCTGATGGCGGTCGAGTTCGGCCCCGGTGGCCAGTTCTTCCTGGTCATGTTGTTCGTGATCACCGGCGCTGGACTGCGGCCCGCTGAACTCGCGGTAGCCGGCGCCATCGGTGGGGCATTCATTCTCGCGCGACTCGCCGGCAAGCTGGTCGGACTCGGAATATTCGCGTCGTTGTCCGGCATCACGCAAAAGAAAGCGCTGCTGCTGGGAATCGGCATGGTGCCGATGTCGGCCATAGCCGTCGTGATGGTGCAGGGCGCCTCGGCGCTGTATCCGGAATTCGGCGCCAAGTTGTCGTCGATCGTGCTTTCGGCCGTAGTTATTCTCGAACTGGTCGGGCCGTTGGCTACGCAATGGGCGCTTCGCCGGGCAGGTGAAGCCGAACCGGCAACCCGGGCTGCCGCGTGACGCTCGATTTCAGCCGGTCGGCACCCTTCACGATGGGCATCGAGCTAGAATTGATGATCCTCAGCACCCACGACTGGAACCTCATTCGTGGCGCCGGGGACCTGCTGGCGCTGATCGAGAAAGAAAAGCATGCCGGCGACATCAAGCCGGAAATCACCGAAAGCATGATCGAGATCAGCACCTCGGTGCATACCGACTACGCCACGATGCTCTGCGAACTCACCGCGATCCGCGATACCGTGGTGGGCAACGCGCTGCGGCTGAACCTGGCCATTGCCGGCGGCGGCGCGCACCCGTTCCAGCACTGGAGCGAGCAGCGCATTTTCCCGAAAGAGCGCTTCTTCCATCTGCATGAGATGTACGGCTACCTGGCCAAGCAGTTCACCGTGTTCGGCCAGCATATCCATATTGGGGTGCCATCGGGTGACGATGCGATCTGGTTGGCACACATGATGTCGCGCTACATCCCGCACTTTATCGCACTTTCCGCATCGTCTCCTTATTCGCAGGGAATGGACACCGCATTCGACTCGTCGCGGCTGAACAACATCAACGCCTTTCCGCTGTCAGGCACCATGCCTTTCGTTGCCGACTGGAACGAATTCAACGGCTACTTCGACACCATGCGCGATCTCAAGGTAGTCGAGAGCATGAAGGATTTCTACTGGGACATCCGGCCAAAACCGGAATTCGGCACCATCGAGATCCGTGTCTGCGACACGCCACTGACCGTCGAGAAGGCCGCAGCGCTGGCGGCCTATGCGCAGGCACTTGCGCGCCATCTGATGCTGGACCGGCCTCGTGCGCCGTCGCTGGACGTCTATCGCGTCTACAGCTTCAATCGCTTTACCGCCTGCCGCTACGGGATGCAGGCCGGGTTCATCGACGCCGATACGCGCAGCCGCCGTTTGCTCAAGGAGGACATCGCCGAGACCCTTGATATCCTGGTTCCGCACGCGCGCGCGCTGGGTTCGGGCAGCGCGCTCGCGGAAATTGGCGCAAGCCTCGATTCCCATCAGAATGGCAGCGGCTGGCTGCGCGACACGTTCAAGCAGACCCAATCCCTGAGCGACGTCGTGCGCTTGCAGAGCAGGCTATGGGCGGGAGAGCAGCGATTGCAGCCAGTCCGCTGAACGGTGGGGCACAGTGAGCCGCAAAGTCTGCGGCAGTTTGCTGGTGGAGGTCCGCTACCTTTATGATTCCGGCTTCGTCAATTGGGAGGGGGCGCTTCAATGAAGTATCGCAAGACCGGCGAAGAAACATCCCCGCTGATAATCCCGCCGATCCTGACGCTGCTGATCAAGCGGACGCAAGCCCGGTCTGCAGGCTAGGGTTGCCGTGTCGATCCCGGATATCCCGCTCGAATTCGTTCTGTTCGCGCTCACCCTGGCAGGCGTCGCACTTTTCCACAGGCACACCCTGAAGGTTGCCTTGGCCGGACTCGTGCTGGTCACCTTGTACAAGCTTCTGGTCGCAGGCTTCAAGACGGGCCCGGGCATCGCGGGACTGGGAATGCATCTCGGACACGAGTGGGTGATCCTGGGCAACCTGCTCGGGTTGCTGGTTGGGTTCGCCCTGCTGGCGCAGCACTTCCACGACAGCCGCGCACCCGAGTTGCTACCCAATTTCCTGCCCGACGACTGGAAAGGCGGGTTCTTCCTGTTGCTGATTGTTTTCGTGCTGTCGAGCTTTCTCGACAACATCGCCGCGGCCGTGATCGGCGGCACCATGGCCTCGGCGGTATTTCGCGGCAAAGTGCACCTGGGCTACATTGCCGCCATTGTTGCGGCGTCCAACGCCGGTGGCTCAGGCAGCGTGGTCGGCGACACCACTACCACCATGATGTGGATAGCGGGGGTGAGCCCGATCGACGTGTTCCATGCCTACGTCGCGGCGGTTGCCGCGGTAATTTTTTTCGGTGTGGTCGCTGCGCGGCAGCAACAGCGCTATGCGCCGATCCAGCGCGAGGCGCCCGCCGGCATCCGCATGGACTGGATCCGGATCGGCATCGTCCTGTTCATTCTGCTTGCCGCCATGGGCACCAACGTTGCAGTCAACGTCGGTTTCCCCCTGCTTGCGGATCGCTTTCCGTTCATCGGTGTGTCGGTTTGGGCGGCGCTGCTGTGTGCGGCGCCGTTGCGACGGCCGGCGTGGTCCCTTGTGCCTGGTGCACTTAAAGGCAGCGTCTTCTTGTTGTCGCTGGTACTCACGGCCTCAATGATGCCGGTCGAAAAGCTGCCCGCCGCCTCCTGGCAGACCGCGTTCGGACTGGGTTTCGTCTCGGCGGTGTTCGACAACATCCCGCTTACCGCATTGGCTCTCAAACAGGGTGGCTACGACTGGGGGATGCTCGCCTACACGGTCGGTTTTGGCGGGTCAATGATCTGGTTCGGTTCGTCGGCCGGCGTCGCAATTTCAAACTCGTTTCCCGAGGCGAGGTCGGTCGGTGCGTGGCTGCGGCACGGGTGGCATGTCGTAGTGGCGTATGTACTGGGTTTCTTTGTCCTCCTCTCCGTGGTCGGTTGGCAACCGACGGCCACCCGCGACGCACCGGTTCCGACGCCTTCTCGCGAGCATACTTCGATTCCGAATGCTGCTGCCGCGTGTGTTTTGCCAGTAGAATTACAAGTTCCCGCGTGAAAAATAAGAGGGGATGCTGATGAGACCCAAGGTTCTGGTTACACGTGAGGTTTTCGACGAAACGATTGAATTCCTTGCCAGGTACTTCGATGTCAGCTCAAGTCAGGCGATGGTGAACCTCAGCCGGGAAGCGACTATTGAGCGGCTCCAGGGCATGGATGCCGCGGTCATTACCACCTCGGATCGCATTGATGATGAGTTTCTGACGCGCTGCACTGGCCTGAAAGCAGTGTGCAGCGCGAGCGTCGGCTTTAATCACATCGACCTGGACGCCTGCACACGGCATGGGGTGATTGCCACCAATACGCCGGGCGTGCTCACCGACAGCGTTGCCGACATGGCGCTCTGCCTGACACTCGCGACGGTGCGCCGGCTTAGCGAGGGCGAGCGGATGGTGCGTGCGAAACAGTGGAAGGGCTCGCACCTCAAGCAACTCCTGGGGCACGACCTGCACCAAGCCACGGTAGGGGTATGTGGTTTCGGCAGGATCGGGCAGGCGATCGCCAAACGCCTGCGCGGATTCGACACCAAGCTGCTCTACACGGACATAAGCCGCGCCGACCGGAAGATCGAGGATGCGCTCCAGGCCACCTACGCCAGTAAGGACGATCTGCTACGGCAGTCGGACATCGTCATCCTGATTCTGCCCTACACGCCTGAGACGCATCACTACATCGGCAAGGCGGAGCTCGCAAAGATGAAGGTCTCGGCGGTGCTGATCAACATGGCGCGTGGCGGAATCGTCGATGACACAGAGCTGGCAGTTGCGCTGAAAGCAGCGCGCATCTGGTCCGCAGGCCTTGATGTCTACGAAAATGAGCCAGAGGTAAATCCGGCGCTGTTTGAACTGACCAATGTTGTGCTCACGCCGCACATCGCCAGCGCCACCGAAACCACGCGGCGAGCAATGACAATGCTCGCCGCGCAGAACTGCGTTGCAGCGCTCACCGGCGGCGCTCCGCCCAACCTGCTCAATCCTGATTACAAGAAATACTTGAAGGGCTGATTACCACAGGCAAAGAGAGAAACGGGAAAACTTCTTCAACACGAAGAACACCAAGGGAGCACCAAGCAAGCACAGGGACCTAATGTTCGTTCCCTTGTGTTCCCGGCGTCCCGGCGATTCAAATTTCCTTTTCTCCGTGCCTTTGTGGTCCACTCGAACCTATGACAGAACCATACAAACTCAGCCTGCGCGAAGCTGCGCTGCGCATCCGTTCCGGTAAGTTGACCAGCGCCGGCTACACGCGGGATTTGATTGCGCGCATCGATGCGCTGGAAAAAGACGTTCAGGCTTGGCAATGGCTGGATCGCGCGCGCGCGCTGGCGTTGGCGGGCCAGGCCGACAAGGCCGACAGTGCGATGCGGGTCGCGCATCCGTTGCACGGCATTCCGATAGGGGTCAAGGATCTGTTCTATACCGCTGGCATCCCGACCGAGATGGGTTGTCGCGCATACGCGGGCTTTGTGCCGGACGTTACGGCCGACGTAGTCCTCCGGCTGGAGTCCGCGGGCGGAATCATGTTCGGCAAGACCGTGACCACCGAAGCCGCATTCATGGTGCCGGCGAAAACCCGCAATCCCTGGAACTTCGCCCACACGCCAGGCGGATCTTCGAGCGGATCCGCGGCGGCCGTTGCGGCGGGCTTCGTCGCTGGCGCGCTCGGCACGCAGACCAACGGCTCGGTCATCCGGCCCGCCGCGTTTTGCGGCATCGTCGGCTACAAGCCCAGCTTTGGTCAGATGTCCGCGCGCGGCGCGTTGCAGTTCTCCCCGACCCTGGACCAGCCCGGCGTATTCGCCCGCTCGGTGGCCGATGCCGCTTTCCTGGCATCGAGCCTGACCGCGCAACGCACGGTGATCACACCGGAGGTCAGGCCTTTGCGCAATGCGCCGAAGCTCGCCGCAGTGCGCTCCCCGGTGTGGTATCTGGCGCAACCCGATCAGCGGCTGCAATTCGAAGCGGATATCGGTCGCTTGCGCGACGCGGGAGCGACGGTGGACGTGCTGGAGATCGCCGGCGAGTTCGATGGCGCGCACAAGATTCATCGCACCATCATGTTGTACGAAGCAGCGAGGCTGGCGAAGAAAGCCCGGGAGATCTGGCGCGGTGGATTCTCCGACTACCTGAACAAGGCACTCGACGAAGGCGAGAATATCCGCGAGGCCGATTACCGCGAAGCATTGAAAGCGCGCACCCAACTTCAGCAAAGCCTGGCGGAATTCTTCGACCGGGGTTATTCGGCGATCATCACCCCACCCGCCGCGGGAGAGGCGCCGGCCACGCGCGAGAACACCGGCGATCCGCGCTTCTGCAGCATCTGGACGCTGGCCGGCGTTCCGGCCATCACGATCCCGACGGGCAAGGGACCGAACGGCATGCCGCTCGGACTGCAGCTAGTCGGCGCTGCGGAGGAAGAGAACTACCTCCTGGCAACCGCCGCCTGGTGCGAACGCTATTCTCCGTTCACGGGATTGGTCTAGGGGCTTAAACCCTTCGTGCTAAGAGAGTTTGTACTAACGACAGCGCTGCAGCGTGAGGCTTGAGTCTGCGTGCGCGACGCCTCCAGGAAGGCGCGGAGTAGCGCAGAGAGTCGTTTACAATTCCACCCTCGCTCCGGGTCCTTCGCTTCTTTCGCATTTTTCTGCATGAGTTCCATTCCGATTCCTCCAAAATCTTCCGCCTCGGCCGTCGACTGGCGCGCGCTGCGCGCGTCGGTCGAGCGCGGCATGCTGCGCGAGCGCGCGTCCTTGCGAGGGCGCATGAGGCGGCTGGAGGATGCATCGCGCGGCGGGAAAGACGTCTCTGCGGAAATCGGCAAACTACTCGCTGACGCGCAGAAGACCGAGTCGCACGCGCAGCAGCGGGCGGCACGGTTGCCGAAGGTCACCTATCCCGAAGAGTTGCCGATCAGCGCCAAGCGCAGCGAGATCGCCGGGGCGATCCAGGCGCATCAAGTCGTGATCGTGTGCGGCGAGACCGGTTCGGGAAAGACTACCCAGTTGCCGAAAATCTGCCTGGAACTGGGCCGCGGCGTCCAAGGCATGATCGGCCATACCCAGCCGCGCCGGATTGCGGCGCGCGCCGTGGCCGCGCGGGTCGCCGCGGAATTGCATACGCCGCTGGGCGAAGCGGTGGGCTTCCAGGTCCGTTTCACCGACAAGACCAGCGCCGACAACTACATCAAGGTCATGACCGACGGCATCCTGCTGGCGCAGACGCAGGCGGACCGCTCACTATCGCAGTACGACACGCTGATCATCGACGAGGCGCACGAGCGCAGCCTGAACATCGATTTTCTGCTCGGCTACATCAAGCAGTTGTTGCCGCGCCGTCCGGAACTCAAGCTGATCATCACGTCGGCCACCATCGATGCCGATCGCTTCTCCGCGCATTTCGACAAGGCGCCCGTGGTCGAAGTCTCCGGGCGGCTGTATCCGGTCGACGTGTGGTATCGGCCGTTCGACGAAGACGACGAGGACGAGCACGAGATCGATCTGCCCGAGGCCATCGTCAATGCCGTAGACGAGGTGACCGCGCGCACGACCAGCGGCGACGTGCTGGTGTTTCTGCCGGGTGAGCGAGAAATCCGCGACGCGGCCGAGGCACTGCGCAAGCATCATCCGCAAGGCATGGAAATCCTGCCGCTGTTCGCCAGGTTGTCGGCGCAGGACCAGGAACGCATCTTCTCCGCTGGCGGCGCAGCGCGGCGCATCGTGCTGGCCACCAACGTGGCGGAGACTTCGCTTACCGTGCCCGGCATCCGCTTCGTCATGGATTCGGGTCTGGCGCGCATCAACCGCTACAGCTACCGCAACAAGGTCGAGCTGCTGCAGATCGAGAAAATTTCCCGTGCATCGGCGAACCAACGCGCCGGGCGCTGTGGGCGTGTCATGAACGGCATTTGCGTGCGGTTGTATGGCGAAGAGGATTTCAAGGCGCGCGCCGAATTCACCGACCCGGAAATCCTGCGTTCGTCGCTTGCCTCGGTCATCCTGCGCATGGGCGCGCTCAAGCTCGGCGACATCGAGGATTTTCCCTTCGTCGATGCCCCGGCCTCGCGCATGATCGCCGACGGCTACCAGTTGCTCGCCGAACTCGGCGCCGTCGATGAAGCGCGGGCGCTGACGCCGGTCGGACAGCAACTCGCGAAATTGCCGATCGACGCGCGGGTCGCCCGCATGCTGGTCGCGGCGAGACAGGAGAGCTGCCTCAGTGAACTATTGATCATCGCGGCAGCGCTGTCCGTGCAGGATCCGCGCGAACGGCCGATGGACAAGCAGGAGGCCGTGACCCAGGCGCACGCCGGGTTTGTGGATGACCGCTCTGATTTCCTGTCCTACCTGCGCATCTGGAAATGGTTCGAGGAGGCGCTGGTCCACAAGAAGTCCAATCGCAAGCTGGTGCAGGACTGCCACGACCGCTTTCTCTCCTACCTGCGCCTGCGCGAATGGCGCGAATTGCACAGCCAGTTGCATGCGCTGGTCGCCGAAATGGGCTGGCGTTTGAACGAGAAGGAAGCGCGCTACGAGGAAATCCATCGCGCGCTGCTGGCGGGCCTGCTGGGGAACATTGGTTTCAAGTCGGACGAGGCGGGCATCTATCTTGGCGGGCGCCAGATCAAGTTCGTCTTGAGCCCCGCCTCCGGACTCAAGAAAAAAGGGCCGAAGTGGGTGATGGCGGCAGAACTGACCGAGACCACGCGGCTGTATGCGCGCTGCGTTGCCGCCATCGAGCCGGAATGGATCGAACGGCTGGGCCTGCATCTGGCCAAACGCAGCTATCGCGAGCCGCACTGGTCCAAGGACAGCGGTTCGGTCGTCGCCTACGAGCAGGTCAGCGTATACGGCCTGGTGGTGGTGCCGAAGCGGCGTGTGCAATACGGTCCCATCGAGCCCAAGGAAGCGCACGAATTGTTCATCCGCGGCGCGCTCGTGGCCGGTCACTATCCCGGTCAGCCGGACTTCCTCGAGCACAACCGCCATCTGATCGAGGATGTGCAGCAACTCGAGCACAAATCCCGCCGCCACGACGTGCTGGTCGACGACGAGGCAATATTCGCCTTCTATGCCGAGCGCATTCCAGATGGGATCTACAGTTCCGTGGATTTCGAAAAGTGGCGCAGGCAGGCCGAGCGGGAGACACCGAAACTGCTGTTCCTCAGCCGCGAATACCTCATGCGCCACGCGGCGGAACAGATCACCGAGGATCTGTTTCCCGACGCGATCACCGTCGGCATGCAGACCTTCGATCTGTCCTACCGCTTCGACCCCGGCCACGCCCTCGACGGCGTGACCATGATCGTGCCGCTGCATCTGCTCAACCAGCTCGACGAGCGGCGCTGCGAATGGCTGGTCGGCGGGCTGTTGAGGGACAAGCTCACGTATTTGCTCAAAGGCCTGCCCAAGGGCCTGCGCAAGCATTTCGTGCCGGTACCGCAGGTGGTCACCGCCTGTCTGGAGATCCTCGATCCGGACAGCGGCCCGCTCATAGAAGCGTTGACGCAAGCGCTGTTGGCCAAAACCGGCGTGGAGGTGCCGCTGGATGCCTGGGATGTTGCCGACCTGCCGCCGCATCTGCTGATGAATTTCCGCGTCGTGGACGAGAAGGAACACGAGATCGCGACCGGGAGGGATCTGTCGGCGCTGCGCAACCGACTCGGGGTCAAGGCGCGCCGCACCTTCACCGAAACCGCCAGCAGCGCCCTCGAACGCAAGGGTCTCGTCACGTGGGACTTCGACGACCTGCCTGAGCAGGTGGAAATTGATCGCGGCAGGGGAAAGCTGATCGGTTATCCGGCGATCGTCGACGAAGGCAAGTCGGTCGGCCTGACCCTGCTGGATACGGAAGCCGAAGCCGATGCGGCGACACACCGCGGACTGCGCCGCTTATTCCAGCTCGCGTTGCCGGAGCAGACGAAATCTCTTGCCCGCAACCTTCCCGGCTTCAACGAAATGCAGTTGCGCTATGCGCTGCTGGACGAACAGGGCAGCAGCAAGTCCGACAAGGCCGCCGTGGCCGACCGGCTTCGCGACGAACTAGTCACGGCGATTTTCGATCGAGCCTTTTTCGTCGAGCAGGAGCCGATACGCAATCGCAAGCAGTTCGAAACCAGGGCGGCGAAGGGAAAGATGCGGCTGATGGATGTCGCGCAGGAAATCTGCCGCATTGCCGGGGAAATCCTGGCCGAGCACCAAACGTTGCGCACAAAGATCAACCAGCCCCAATTCGCGGCCTGGCCGCGGGCGCTGGCCGATATCCGCGCCCAACTGAAGGAACTGCTGTCCCCCGGATTTCTGGCCGGTGTCCCGTTCGAGCGCCTCAAGCACTATCCGCGCTATCTCAGGGCGATCGCGATGCGTCTCGACAAGATTGCGTCCAATCCGGAGCGCGACGCCAACTGGCAGCAGCAACTCGCGCGCTATTGGCATACCTACCAGACCAAGCTGGTTGCCGACCGTGCCCGCGGCGTGCGCAGCCCCAAATTGGAAGAAATGCGCTGGATGCTCGAGGAGCTGCGGGTGTCCCTTTGGGCGCAGCAGTTGAAGACGCCTTACCCGGCGTCGTTCAAGCGGGTCGAGAAATACTGGAGCGAGCTTTAGTCCGGGCTGCTAGCATCCCCGCAAGGCTCGGGAAGGGTTGCCAAATGGATGCAACCGAGCCGATCGAGCCGGCCCAGAGCTGGAAAAGAGGTCATGGAAAAATCCTTCAAGAAAGAGATCGGACTGCTCAGCCTGGGCGAGGGGCAAACCTTCCACGGCGAGGGCATTCTCGCCATCACCAAGGCATTGCTGCAGTCTGGTGTTGCCTATGTCGGCGGCTATCAGGGCGCACCGGTTTCCCATCTCATCGACGTCATGGTGCAAGCCGAAGATTACCTGGAGGAGCTCGGCGTGCATGTCGAGGCGTGTTCGAACGAGGCCTCCGCCGCGGCGATGCTGGGTGCGTCGATTCACTATCCGCTGCGCGGTGCCGTGACCTGGAAATCCATTGTCGGCACCAATGTTGCCGCCGATGCGTTATCGAATCTCTCTTCGCCCGGCGTAACCGGCGGCGCGCTCATCGTGGTCGGTGAGGACTATGGCGAAGGCGCCAGCGTGATCCAGGAGCGCACGCATGCGTACGCGCTCAAATCCACGATGCTCATGCTGGACCCGCGGCCGGAGCTCTCGGCCATGGTGCGCATGGTGGAGGAGGGCTTCCGGCTTTCCGAGGCGTCGAACATGCCGGCCCTTCTGGAACTGCGCATTCGCGCCTGCCATGTGCGCGGCAGCTTCGTGTGCAAGGACAATGTCGCGCCGGCAATCTCCACCCGGCACCTCATGGAGGAGCCGGCGAAGTTCGATTATTCGCGGCTGGCGCACCCGCCGGTGACTTTCCGCCACGAGAAGCTCAAGGTGGAGGCGCGCATCCCGGCGGCGCGGCGCTATATCGCCGAGCAACATCTGAACGAATTGTTTCCCGGCAGGCGCGACGACTTGGGCTTCATCGTGCAGGGCGGGCTATACAACTCGCTCGTCCGCGCGCTGCAGCAGTTCGGCCTGGCAGACGCGTTCGGCGATGCCGAGATCCCGATCCTGGCGCTCAACGTCACCTTCCCGCTGGTGCCGGAGGAGATTTCGCAGTTCTGCCTGGGCAAGCGCGCGGTGTTGATCGTGGAGGAAGGCACGCCAGAATATATCGAGCAGGAAATTCTCGTCACGCTGCGCCGGCTCGACATCACTACGCCGATCCATGGCAAGGATATGCTGATGGCCGCAGGTGAATACACTGTGGAAGTCATGGCCGGCGGCCTGGAGAAATTCGTCGATCGCTATCTTCCCGGCAGTGCGGCCGAAGCCGGCAAGGGCTGGCTGCGCAGCAACACGAAGCGCCGCCATGAAATTGCGCAGCGCCTCTCGGCGCCGTTGCCGGCGCGTCCGCCGCAGTTCTGCGTCGGTTGCCCCGAGCGGCCGGTGTTCGCCGCGCTCAAACTGTCCCAGCGCGATGTCGGCCCCACCCACATCGCCGGCGACATCGGCTGCCATTCGTTCGCAACCTTCGAACCGTTCTCATTCGGGCACTCGATTCTCGGCTACGGCATGAGCCTGGCCAGCCGTGCCGGAGTATCGCCGATGATGAAGCGGCGCGTGCTGTCGGTCATGGGCGACGGCGGTTTCTGGCACAACGGACTGCTTACCGGTGTGCAGTCGGCGCTGTTCAACGGCGACGATGCGGTACTGGTGATCTTCAAGAACGGCTATACCTCGGCCACGGGAACGCAGGAGCTGATCTCGACGCCGGACGAGGATGACAAGGTTGCCGCACAGGACAAGCAACAGAGCCTGGTTCATCGCAACCTCACCATCGAGAAAACGCTGTCGGGTATTGGCGTGCGGTGGATGCGCACCGTGCATACCTATGACGTCGAAAAAATGCGCAGCACGTTCGACGAGGCCTTTACCTCCGGGTTCAACGGACTCAAGGTCATCATCGCCGAGGGTGAATGCCAGCTCGAGCGGCAGCGGCGCATCAAGCCGTGGATTGCCGGATTGCTGAAGGCGGGAAAACGCGTGGTGCGTGTGAAATACGGCGTCGACGAGGACGTTTGCACGGGCGATCACGCCTGCATCCGGCTGTCGGGCTGCCCGACGCTCACGCTCAAGAACAGCCCCGATCCGCTCAGGGTCGATCCGGTCGCCACGGTCATCGACGGTTGCGTGGGCTGCGGGTTGTGTGGAGAGAATGCGCACGCAGCCACTTTGTGCCCGTCGTTCTACCGTGCCGAAGTCATCCGCAATCCGAAGTTGCACGAGCGCCTGCTCGATGGATTGCGCGGTTCGGTGTTGCGTTGGCTGCAAGCGGCATGAACCTCGCGGATCGCCGTCCGGTCTCATTACTGATCTGCGCCCTCGGCGGCGAGGGCGGCGGGGTATTGGCCGAGTGGTTGGTGGAAACCGCCACGCGCAGCGGTTACAGCGCGCAGAGCACCTCGATTCCGGGGGTCGCGCAGCGCACCGGTTCGACGACGTACTACTTCGAAGTATTTCCGGTGCCTGCTGCGGAACTGGGCGGCCGCAAGCCGGTGTTCAGCCTCTACCCGGTGCCTGGCGTCCTCGATGTGCTGGTTTCCTCCGAGCTGCTGGAAACTGTGCGCCACATCGGCAACGGCATGACTTCCCGCGACCGCACGCTGGTGGTGACCTCCAGTTCCCGCACGCTGACGACTGCAGAGAAATTGCAGCTTGCGGACGGACGCGCCTCCTCCGAGGAATTGCTGAAGGTCGTGCAGCAGTACAGCCAGGGCGCCCGTATCTTCGACATGGCGACAGTAGCCCAGGAAACGGGAACCGTGTTGAGCGCGGTGTTGTTCGGCGCAATCGCGGGCAGCGGCGCGCTGCCGTTTTCGCGCGAGGCTTTCGAGCAAACCATCCGGCAATCCGGAAGAGGAGTAGAGCCGAGCCTGCGCGGGTTCGCCCGCGCCTTCGAGATCGTGGCCCAGGGTCTGGAGAAGCAGGTGCCAACCTCTTCCGCTGCGCAGGCGATAACCGCCGCGTTGCCTGCCGATCTCGCCCGCGCTTTTCCGATGCCGACGCACGCAATGCTGGGCGCCGGCCATGCGCGCATGCTGGAGTATCAGGATGGGGACTACGCCGAACTCTACGTGCGGCGCATGAAGCGGGTTCTCGAAGCCGAACGGGCAGGGGATCCTTCGGGCGAAGGGCGCTTCGCGACTACCAGCGAAACGGCGCGTTATCTCGCGCTCTGGATGGCGTTCGATGACATCGTGCGCGTAGCCGACCTCAAATGCCGCGCAAGCCGCTTCGCGCGCGTGAGGCAGGAAGTCAGGGCGCCGGATGAAGATCTGGTGCGTATCTACGATTACTTCAAACCCGGCTTGCCGGAACTCGCGGCGCTGCTCCCACGGCCCTGGGCACGCGCACTGGTCGGCTGGGACCGGCGCCGCCAGCAGAGCGGCAAACCGGCTCTTGCGCTGCCGCTCAAGATCGGCGTGCATACCATTTGCGGGTTTTTCGCGCTGCGCTTTCTTGCGAGCCTGAAATGGCTGCGCAAGCGCGGCAGCCGCTTCGCGCAGGAGCAGGCCATGATCGACCGCTGGCTGGAGGCAGTCGAACAGGGCGCGCGCAATCATTGGCAACTGGGCCATGAGATTGCATTGTGCGGGCGCCTCGTCAAAGGCTACGGCAGCACCAACGATCGCGGAAAAAACAATCTCCTGCACGTCCTGGACCATCTTGCGGTCGGCGGACGATGGGGCGCGCCACAGGCGCGTGCCGAAGCGATCCGCGCGGCGCGAGTGGCTGCGCTGGCCGACGATGATGGCAAGGAACTGGACAAGACCTTGGTCAAGCACGGTGCCGCGCCGCTGCCGGTGAAGGCGCAGCCGATCGTATGGGTGAAAAAGCAGCGCAGCACGACGGCCTGAATGCAATCATCCGAACTGGTTGGCGCACTGTCACCGCAAGGCGATCGGGTGGCGCCCCGGGGCCGCGCGAACAGGTGCGTTGACAACTATCGCTGCTGGTCTAAACTGGCCTCGAAACAACGTTAATGAATCATCGTCAGCACTGTTTCCGGAGGGGGAAAATATGAAGACAGTCCAGCAACTCCTGGAATCAAAGCGCTACAGCGTGGTATCCGTCGAGCCATCCACGACCGTGCTGGATGCTCTGAAGGTGATGGCCGATAAGGAGATCGGCGCAGTCATTGTGATCGAAGAAGGCCATCTGGTCGGCATATTTTCCGAGCGCGATTATGCCCGCAAGGTCGTCCTTCAAGGCAAGGCTTCTAAGGACACGCCAGTGCGGGAAATCATGACGGAAAAAGTCGTGTGTGTGCGTCCGGAGCAGACGATAGAAGACTGCATGGGCATTATGACGGACAAGCGCATCCGCCATCTACCGGTGCTGGAACACAAAAAGGTCATCGGAGTGGTTTCGATCGGCGATGCGGTGAAGGAAATGCTCGCGGAGAAGGAATTCGTGATCAAACAATTGGAAAGTTATATCCACAATTAAACCCACGTGCCTTCCGGTTTTAGCATTAGGCCGCTTGGCTGTTTCCCTTCACGCCATTGCCGGCCTCATCGCACTTCATGAGTCTTCGAATCCTCTTTCTCGTGGCGGTTGTCTGTGTCCTGCCCGGCTGCAAGACCCAGAGCGCAATGACCGCTGGAGCGACCGGGTGCGGCACGACAAGCGTGGATATAGTCAAGAGCCGCTATTCCCGCGAAGGATCCACCACAGTCTGGTGCGCGAAATGCAAGAACAAGCTCTACCAATGCGTGTCCAATCCCGACCATAGCCGAGTGGAGTGCAAAGAGGCTTCACGAGATATGTGCGAATGAGCGATTAGCGGCGCCAAACTTCGTTTTTGGGCGCATTCGTCTAGAATCACGGCTCTTGCGCCGGCTTCGATAGCGACTGGCGGGGTATTTGCGTTAACGCAACGACCATGAATCACGCGTGCCGTCTCACTGATCCTATTCTCGCCGTATATGTCCTGATTCTCGCAGCGGGATTCGGCTTTTCGGGCTTCGCCTTTTCGCAGGTCGAATCAGCGTCCGGCGCGGACGCAGCTCCCGACAGCAGTCAGCCTGTGCAATTCAGGACATCCCGCTTCGAAATCCGCGACGAATTCCGGGATCTGCAAGGCGGTGGCACCGTCTACATGATCGTGCCGCGGGTGGATTTAACGGCGAATTCCGACCTTTCTTTCCGAATCGAAACACCGATAGTGTTCACCGATGCAGGCACGCCGAACAACGATACTGAGTCCGGCCTTGGTGATCTTCTGTTCCGGGGCAGTTATCGCGTCGCACGCGGTGCGGGCTACGCGATCGTGGCTGGCAGCGAACTCATCCTGAATACGGCGACGAGCGATGACTTGGGGACCGGCAAAAACGTGATTGCGCCGCTCATCTTCGCTTCCATCGATCTGCCGCAATACCACTCCGTGGTGTTCCCGTTTCTTCAGTATTACTTCACGCTCGGCGGCGATGACGCGCGCCAGGACGTGAACTACGCCAGTATCAAGTCGCCGTTCCTGACTCGTTGGCCGAATCTGGTCTATACCATAGTCGAGCCGCAGGTTATCGTGGACCACGAGCGCGCGGACAAATTCGGACTGACGCTGGATGGGGAAATCGGCCGTTTCCTGAACCGCGATACCGCCATCTGGGTTCGCACAGGTCTTGGGCTGGTCGGAGACAACCTGCCTGAGGTCTACGACTGGAAATTCGAGATCGGTGTCCGCTTCTTCCTCAACTAGCAATTTGCTCCACTGTATAGAAAAACGGGCCGCGACATGCGGCCCGCTTGTTTTCAAGCCGCAGAAACAATCAGTCCTTGAGCGCTTCCACTTCGATGGTGATCCTTACTTCGTCGCCGACCGCCGGTACGTAGGTGCTGAGTCCGAAATCGCTGCGCTTGATGGTAGCCGTCGCGTTTGCCCCGCACATCGGCTTCTTGTTCATCGGATGCGGCCCGCAGTTGAAGGAAGTCAGGGCGAGACTTACCGGCTTGGTCACGCCGAGCAGGGTGAGTTCGCCGTCGGCGCCGGTCAGTTTGTCTCCGTAGAATGTCAGCTTGGTTGCCTTGTAGGCCAGCGTGGGGAACTTACCGACATTGAAGAATTCCTCGCTCTTGAGGTGGGTGTCGCGCTTGGCGTGGCCGGTATCGATCGAAGTGGCATCGATCGTGATATCGATACTGCCGCTTTTGGCCGCGGTATCGAGCACGATCTTGCCGTTGGTTGCCCCAAAGCGGCCGTGCATCGTCGAAAAGCCGAGGTGGTTGATCTCGAAATTCGGATAGGTGTGAGCCGGATCCACGGTGTAGGAATCGGCGGCGGCCGTCGGCAGCGCGAACGCTGCACCGATCAGAAATGCTGCGAGTTGTATCTTCAATTTCATCTCCTCTTCTGGTTGAAAAATGCTGCTGGTTGAACGTTGCGTGCCCTGATCGCCGGCACGCGATGGCGTAGAAACGCTATTTGCCGCCTGTGGCGACGATGCGGAATTTCACCTGTACCTCGTCGGCTACCGTGTCAGTGTCCGACCAGACGCCGTCCCCGATCTTGAACTGCAATCGCTTGAGGGTGAAAGCGCCTTCGTAAGTTACGACGTCGCCGGCACGTTTGACGCTGAACGGAGCACTCACGTCCTGGCCGATGCCCTTGATGGTAAGTTTCCCCCGGGCTTCGTAGCGATCCGGCCCTGATTGCGTGACCGCGCTCGAAGAGAATTTTGCGGTTGGGAAGGCGCTGGTATTGAACCACGCTTTCTTGCCAACCTCGTCGTCGGCTTCGGTACTGCCGGTATCGATGCTTGCCAGTTCCACCGCGATCTCGGCTTTGGAAGCCGCGAGTTTTTTTGCATCGAAAACGATCTGGGCGGTGAATTTCTTGAAGCGGCCCTGCACGGGAACGTTCATCTGCTTCGAGACGAAAGTGATCTCGCTCTTGGCGTAATCGACGTTGTCGGCGGGCGCCGGCGCACTGATTCCCATCAAGGCGAGGACGGGCACGAGGGCATGCAATCTCATTTGGGGGCACTCCGTTGTTTGAGGAAAGGCAACATGCGCCTGAGGATGTCGTCGCGGTCAACGAGGTGGTGTTTCAGTGCGGCGGCAACGTGCAGTGCAACGACCAGCAGCATGAGCCAGTTCAGCGCCTCGTGCAGTTGCTTAAGTTGGTCCGCCATGACCTTGTTCTTGGCAAGCAGGTCGGGGATCGGGAGCAGGCCGAGGTAAACGACCTGGAAACCCGAGGCCGAACTCATCAACCAGCCCGATACGGGAATGGCCAGGGTCAGCGCATACAG
>Ga0137437_1000141_pt1 | contig 18890 bp, 39 predicted proteins | sample EasRivERMGT138_2_FD_102332 | JGI IMG/M metagenome (GOLD analysis project Ga0137437, IMG submission 102332) | Soil microbial communities from meander-bound floodplain in the East River, Colorado, USA - East River MetaG ERMGT138_2 | ecosystem: Environmental > Terrestrial > Soil > Floodplain ...
AACAGTCAAGGGTATATTTGATGTCATAGATACAGGGTCGCTTTCGACTCCCTATGCCTCCGATGATACAGGGTGCCTCTGCACTTCCATCGGATTCTTTGACAACCGACTCACCACTGTGGCCCGCACTCGCGGGTAGTGTCATCATTCACTCACTCACACATGGAGAACATCATGCCTATCGAACATGGAGCCCACGGAACCACGACGATCACCGGAGACGACGGGCACAACGTCTTTCGTCTCGCGGCATTGAAGCAAGCGTTGAAGCTTCAAGCCATTGGCATCAAGGTGATGCGCGGTCGATCGGCAGTGCAGGCCGCGAATGGAATGGGCTTCGCCGGTCGCACGGTCAAGAAAGTTCTTCCGCAGGTAGAAGCGGCACTCATTGAGGCGCAGAGGGTCTGCGTTCACATTGATGCCTAAGCCTCTGAAGTTGGGTTCGACAATGAGAGTGATATCAACGTGCCGCGTCTGCGGCACGAGTATCCCTCACGATGATGTCAGGGCACAAGAGACAAAGCTGTGTGGCGGTGACTTCTGCATGGAGACAGAACACAATGGTCAACGCAGCTAAGTTGAAGCGACTGCAAGCCGAACGTGACCTGCGGTTCGCCACGATGGAGCACAACATCAGCAAGCTAGGCGAGCAAGTGTTGGTTCAATTCCTCCGCGACTTCAATGCCTACTGTGCCGCCGACGCGGAGGTCGCACGGCACATCATGACTGGAGAGTGATATCATGGCGACGACACGAACAGTTCGCGCACACCAAGCGCGAAAGGAAGCCCTCCTCGCATCATACCTTGGGCTTCTGATTTCAGGTGAGAGAACAACGTCTGACCTACTCCGCTTCGCTACACAGAATCGCCTTGAAGCGGAATGTGCAACGGATGCCGTGAAGCGGTTCCGCACTGACTACCCGGAGCATGCCGAATGAGTCCCGCGAAGAAGAAGAAGCGGGTGGCGAAGTCAGGACGGCAACGGAAGATGCACGTTGCTGTCATCACTGCATCACCCTACGCTGAAGAAGGATCGCTCCCGACCTTGAAGTTCAGCGAACGCATTACCCTGATTCGACCGCTGGCGTTTGCGATTGCCAACGGGAAGGTGGTCGCCATCGGTCCCAACGCTGGCGCCGTTCGTGAATGGTCCGCAGTTCACCTTGTTATCACTCGCACGAAGGAGAAGTAACCCTATGGCTACCAAGACGAAGAAGTCCTCGAAGAAGTCCGCGAAGGTTGCCAAGAAGAATGTCATCACCAAGAAGCCGAAGCTCATCAAGGGCAGCACCGAACAGTGGAACGGGATCGGCGGACCACCGATTGCCAAGACGCCGAAGATTACCGGCGACAAGACGATCAGCAAGGTTCAGCGCATCGACGGTGACTTCGCGCTGTGGATGATCGAGCAGAGCAAGGAGCATCGCACGAACGTGACGACGATCAGTCGAATGGTTCACGCGAAGTTCATCACGGGTGAAGCGAAGCTCTAGGACTGCACTGATAACACGAAGCCCCCGGCCACTTTGGTCGGGGGCTTTTTGTTTGGGGTGTCTGTGCCACCACCGTCTCTATCCTAGCATGCAGTCCCCACCGCACGATGATGACACAGACTCCCGCCTACACCACGCTCCACACTTCCCGCAGCTTGCCGCGACTCGCAGCAAAGAGCACGGCATTACCACGTTCGTTTACCTGCAATACCCATCCGCTGTATCCGGTCGGCACATCACCAGTGTCATCAACGCGAATCAGTTCCCCGTTGCGGACATCTTCCTGAATGCTGTCCCAACTCGGCCAGAATCCGAAGTGTGCGCCGTCGCCTTCCAGTGTCCCGAAGAACGCATACGGCGGTGCGATGGCATCCATTGCTTCGGTCAACATCTCCAGCACCGCATCTTCGTCGTACTCATTGTCCTTGGCTTCCCGCTGCAACTTGGACAACGCACGAATGCCCTGCGTGTGAAGGATGACATCACTGAACGCATCAATCAGGTCATCGGCTTTCAGTGTCCCTTCACTGACCGTGCCAAGCTCCGCTGTCCGCGACGGTGGGTTGCCGTGCGTGAAGTGCTTGCCGGGCACTTCGGGTTCGTCGCGGAACAATGTGCCATCCAGACGAAAGACGATGCCCTCACGGAAATCATAGTCTCCATCTGGTGTTGTCACTGTCCACTCGTACTTGTGCTGCGACAGTCGCCATCCCGGCGGCAACAACTGATTGATGCGTTGCTTGGTGGTGACCGAACGATAGCCACCACTCTTGAGCCGAATCAATCCACTCGGATAGTATGTCACCACTGGCGTGCGATGCAGGACAACATCCACTTGCCCCGACTCCCGATCAAAACGCACAACCGTGTTGTTCGCCAGCTTTCGCTCCTGCTTGCCGTTCAGGAACTTCAATGCCGAGTCCAGTGAATACACATGACGATTGATGTCACGGACACTTGGGTTGTCTGCGTACATATCTTTGTCGGTACGCACCAGTGTACCTTCCTCGTCGGCCTCGAATGTTGCCACTGGCGGCTCTTTATACAACGGTGACCGCTTGGTGTAGATCCGCACTTTTTCTGGTGCATCTTCGTTGCCGACCAAGACAAACGACTTGAACGGTGGCACTTGGACATCATGACTCAGATGTGTGGTTCGCAACCAAGTGACATCATCCGGCTCATTCATGAACTGGGATCGTCCCATGATGTCACCCCCAGCTCAGACCCCGCTTCATGCTCTTGGACGACAGCGCGAATGCCAGTGCGGCACCGACTGCGGCCAGCATAAGCAGGGACGATCCACCACCTGTCGCAACGACACCAGTGTTGCCACTGGCAATCGCATTCACTGTTGCCTCACGCTGCGCGGCTGGCTGCAAGATGAGGGGAATGTCCTCACCGAGACGAGCCGCGTCATCCTTGCCCGCGTACATCAGGAGATGTCCACGCCAGCGGGAGAAATCTGGTTCCATGCCGTGCCGTCATACTGAAACTCAATCGCCCGTCGCGTACCGTTCGCGGGAGATGTCCATGTCGAGAAGTTGTAGCTCGCATTGAACGTGATCGCGCCCATCGCGCCACCGACTGAGTTAACGACGACGATAACAATGCGCTGTCCAATGGCGCCGGTGCCTGCTGGCAGAGCCACCGTGAATGCGGCATTGTTTGTCGCGGTGATAAGCACCACCGCATCCCCGACGTTGGGTGTCACCGTGATTCCGGCGCCCGTGATCGCAGCGGTCTGCAAGGTACCGACAGCCCCGGATGTAATAACACTGCCTGCCGTGAGTGTGCCCGTCACAGTGACGGTCTGGAATACATGCGACCATCCCGTTGCCCATGTGACGATGGCATTGCTAACACTGGTAATCAGATTACGGAGACGCATACAGCATTGTCCCTTCGGTTGATGATGACACTACTTGTCTGTCCACTTCATGCACCAATCATCAGGCTGGCACGTCGGCCAGCGTGCAATTGAACCCGGCAGTGATGCCACCGTTGCCGGCGGATTCAACCGACACTCATTCTTGTTGGCGGCATATGCCGTACAGGTATGGCATTCCTTGACAACAGGCGGCGGCATTGATGTCACCCCTTTCACAGCATGCGGCGCACCCCATGCAGATACGCCAGTGTTCCGCTCCAGTCACGCGCCGACAGGTACGGTGTCGGCAAAAACTCGACTTCTTCGATCCATCGTGGTGTCATCACTTGACGTGCTGCGTACCCACACTCACTCATTCCACTAATGAGATAGTCACTCCACGACGGTGCCGCCCATGTCACATGATATGGTACGCCAGTGTCATCATAGCGACCCACATTATGGTTGAGAGAGGTACGGCGCACTTGATCCCCTCCCATGACATTCTCGGTTTCATGCCGATGGCTTTGACTTCTCGACCTTGTGGATGATGCCCAGTACCGTGAGCAATCCGAACACACCCTGCGCCACCGCGAACAGATGATCGCCCACGCCGCTGATGATGGACGGGTCCAGCTTCGGAATCAACACCGTCAGCACACTGCCCACTACACCAACGATTGTCTTGAAACCATTCAGGAACTTCATGATGCCCCCGTGTGAAGGTTCTACCGTCGCCGCAACCCCAACAGTGTCAGCACTAATCCGATGCCCACCGCCAGCACTTTTGGGTCCACATCATCCAGCCCTGATGTCAGCGGGCCACTACTGGCACCACCAGTGACATCACTTGATGGACTAAACTGATTGAAGTAGGTCAGGTACCCCAGCACCTTGTTGACGTAGTACCGCTGATTCGGAAACTCGCCTACCTGCACCTGCACAATCGTCTTGCAGTCACGATCCAGTGTCGCGTTCGCGGGTTTCGGATTCACCTTCCACTCGGCACAGAAACGATACGGCGCCGTCGCCCGCTTGGCATTCCCCGGTCCTGCATTGTAGGCACTGATGACAGCTTGAATGTCATCACCAAACTGATTCAGCAACCGACGCAGGTATGCCGTGCCTACATGAATGTTGATCGCCGGGTCCAGCAATTGTGCTGCCGTCGTCCCCGGTCGCACCGTTTGTGCCGTGGGCGGATACACCTGCATCAATCCATACGACGATGACGACTGCGCCGATGGATTGAAGGATGACTCCGCGCCAATGATCGCTTTAATGAGTGGTACCGGCACCCCGTACTGCTGAGATGCTGATGCTATCACTGCATCAAAGTCATTCTCCCGTGCCCACATTCGCCTGCTCCCGTGTGGTCGGCAGTTGCACCCAACGCATCTTGTCTACATCCAGCTTCCAGCCGTCGTCGATATTGACATCATCGAGTGTGGCAATGCGCGTTGCGATACTGTTCTGCAACTGCCCCGCACATTGATTCAGGGCATTGACCGCCGCCAGCATCGGACCCATGACATCATTGTAAAGCAACCGCGCACTATCGCTCACGGGCTTGGACGCCACCTTCGGCAACACCTTCAGCTTGCTCCGCTTCGCCATCGTAACACTCCGGTTGGGGACAGGGGAAAGCTACCACGCCTCCCCCGGTCACACCATATCAGTTCGGAATCCGCAACAGCTTGAAGCCGACGCCACCAGAATCCGCGATCCCGACACTCACCCGTTCCAGCACTCCGTTATCGACATCCCAGATCATCAGATAGGTGTCCAGTGCTGTCACTGATGCCGAAATGCGAACACCCGTGCGTGCGGTCTGCACGGTCGCACCTGATGCGCCCACAACACCAACATCCAGACTGATGTTAGCACTGACGGCATTTCCGCTTCCCAGTCCTGCCCGCACGGTCAATCCACTACCAGCCAGATTGGACGTGACACCATCCGCATCGGTTGGACGCCACAACACATCCTGCAATCCACTGCCGACCGTATCACCCCGGTTGCCGAATACATACGTCCGGTAGTCACCGCCAGTGTTATCACTGCCAATGACAAAGCTGTTCGTCCGTTCGGATGTGGCACCCGGTCCAATGACGGCACAGTTGGCATGCGTGACAACCGCGGCCCGCCCAAGGGCAATGTTGCCAGCCCCGCCACTGACATTGGCAGTCTGCCCAATGGCAACACCAAAGTCAATGTTGTTGACCGTGGCATTGTAACCCACGGCCACTGCATAGTCACCACTGGCACCCAGCTTACGCGACAGCCGACCAACCAGTGTATGGAAGTTGCCACCAGATACCGTAATGCTATCACCAACCAGCACACAGTACGTCATGCTCGGCGTGATTGAACTGTTGCTGCCGATCAAAACGCAGTTCGCCGTCTGCGAGGGCGGGGACCAGCTATTGCCAATGATGATGTTATCATTGGCGGTCAACAGCGTGTTGAATTGTCCGACCACCACATTGCGACCATTGGTGCTACCAGCGGGCGCCGTGACACTGTTGCCCGCCCCGAAGATCGTGGTGTATTCCGATGGCTGCCCACCCGCACTATTGACAACATTGCGCGGACCCACCGCCACAATGGCACTCTGGAACGCTCCCGTCGTCAGGGCCGGCGAACTGATGATGCTATCGGACCCGACCACCATGCTATCATTGAGGGTCGTGCTGTTGGTTGCGGCCACTGATGCCGCATGTCCCACGGCAATACCCTTGGTGGTTTTGCAGATGGCGCCTGCGCCCGCAATGAATGATTCGTCGCCGGTGCCTTCCGAGACGATGCCACCTGCCGTGCGAAAGGTTTCTGTCGCCAGACTTGCCGGATCGGTCGCACCAACAATGATAGCACCACCAGCCGTCTGTCGCAGGATACTGTCCACCAGCAAGTCCGGTGGCGTGGCGCCACTGAACTGCGGAATGTTGCCCACGGTGGCGGGAGCACCAGCACTGATGCCACCGCCAAGGATGATACTCTTTACGCCCGCTGGCATAGGTCAGTATCCTCTCGCCTGTCGTCCATAGATGCGCTCGACTTCACGCTGCGACAGATACCAGCCCGTGAACTGTCCACCGACGACCCACGGTCCAGTGGCAGCATTGTTGATTGCCGTCATGGTGATCTCGACACCCACTGGCACCATGATCGTGCCCTCAAAGGCAATCGACAGGTTGGCACTCGCCCGTGGGAATGTCGTCAACTGATCCCACCCGGAGACGGGACCACCATTGAACCGCACCGCAAAATCCACATCCGTCAACAGCGTAGTGGCATCAATGAAAATCTGCACCGACTTGATGACCGCCACGTTTTCTGCCGGGACACGAAACCGTGCGCCCGTCAGGACGATTTGTGTTCCTGCCACCGCCGCAAGTGCCTGACCCTTTTCCACGGCGAGAAAGTCTTGTGCCTGTGGCGGCTTTGTTTCCCACCACGGCACCATCTGGATGAATCGCTGTGCATCCTGCCCCGTATCCGACAGAGTACGGGGCGCGGGAATGATGCCACGATTCAATGCCTTGATGTCAGTAGGCCGAGTATCTGGTAGCCGATGACGCATTGATCGCACCCCTTACCGTGATGTCACTGAGTGAACGGGAAAATCTTGAACCCGTGGAACGACACCCGCACATTGCGCGCGGTCGCTTCGAGGTTCTGTGCTGTCACTGTGAACGTCGAGTTACGGGTCAGGATCTTCGGCACATCCCAATACTTCGGCAACTGTGCCGTACCGAACCAGTTGTCGGCGTGCGTGGCTTCGTTGCTCAACTCTCGCCCGCTGCCGCTGTCCTTCAGCGTGAACAGGATCGGACTGTTGACCACGAACGTCGTGTTGTCCTCTGCCGTCTCGACCAGCACTGCCGACAGGATACAGAAGTCGGCATCACCACTGATAGCAATGTTCCGCTGCGTGGTCGCGTTCGCGTTCAACGGTTCATAGGTGCAACCGTACACGAAGTAGTCGAAGTCGATGTTGTGGACCGTGAACAACTGCTTGTAGCTCTCGGGCAGCCACCACGGAATGTTGCCACCCTTGATGGCATCAATCATCGCAGCGGCGGGAATGCGTGCAACCGGAGGCATGATCGTGAATCCTTGATTGAAGTGGAACAGGTGACGCACCAGCGGATGTGCCAGTACGTCACCTGCACCCTCACACTTCTCTTGCTATCACTACCGTGATGCTTACAGCACCCGGCGAGACAGCACACCCATGATGCTGATGCGGAGGCGCCAATCTGCCGTCAGGTTCTGCGCCGCTGCGAACACCACGTCGATCTTGAACGACTGCTGCGGGGGAATGATGACACGCCCGTAGTAGTTCCAACCCGGCGACTTGTCCACCTTGGCGAACTGGATGGAGTCCGTCGCATGCGCGAAGCCCCAGCCGAACACGTCGGGACCACCCGTCCCGTGCAGTGTTGTCAGTGGGTACGGCCCGTACGTCTTGTTCGCCAGCGTGAACGTCCAGACCGGACGCCCCGTGAGCAGGAGGAGGGCCAGATCGCCCGCATCACCCACCACGTTCGCACCCTGCGAAACTGGGATTGCCGTCCACGCATCGAGGTTGATGTTGTAGACGTTGAGGTACTGCGGCGACGGAAGCTGCCCCGACGCTTCCATGTTGCTCAGAGTCGGATCGGCGTTCGTGGTCTGGAAGAACGTGAGCCGGGTCGTCGCGTTGTCAGTGTACGTCTGCGTGTCGAACAGACAATGCCAAATCGCTTCCGGTGAATCGCCGGACGGCGGAGTGGCCGCACGCTTGAGTGCCGCCCGTGGTACTGCGCGGTACCGATCGCCAAAGCCGTTCATTGTTGTCATTCCTTCATGATGATGTTGTCACTACTCGTCGCGACCCTTTGCTTCACTAGCGCGCTGGAATGCGGCTAGTACGCATCGACGTAGGCGTTCATGCCCTCTGCATCTTCCCCGACGTACACACCCGACTCCGGCAGCGCACTCGCGCCATCCGACGAGTAAAGTGCCTGCTGTCCACCCGACAGGTAGCTGCTCATGTCGTAATCACCGAGCAGTCCCGCTGCACCCGGAATGAACTGCGTGATGAGCGCCTTGAGCGGCACCTGCATCGCACCAGCCACCATCATCCGCGCAATGTCACCACTGACAAAGCGACGGGCGGCCATGCCGACCACGGCAGCGGCACCGACCTGCACTCCGATGCCAATGAACCCCGTCTTGGCGAGCGGCACCAGATTGCTGATCGTGCGTGCCGCAGCACCACCAGCCAGCACCGCAGCGGCATCCTTACCACCCTGCATGATGCCACGGAGGAACGGCGGGTTGCTGCTGTACACGCGCCCCTTCACCCGACGCAGCGTAATGTTGCCACTGCGCTTCCGGCCGGAACTGCGCCGACGCTTCCCGACTGCCCTCCGACGCTTCGCCATCTTCGGTGTCCTCCGCTTGATAGTCCGACGAACCTTCCGACGCTTCACTGATGCCACTGCCCGCTTCTTCCTGCGAACCACCTTCCGCTTCTTGCCCCGCTTCTTCGCCTTGTTCATCGCCACCAGCTTGCGTGTTGCTGCAATCTGCTTGGCTGTCCGGCGCTTCTTGCTCTTGCGCTTCCCCCGCTTGGGCGGGTTCTTGAAGTAGCGCGCCATGCGTGTCCCTCCCTTACGGTTTATTCGGGGTAATCATCCCAGATGTCATCATCCCCCTCAATGATGACAACGTGCTTGCCCGTCGCGGTGACGGCTGGATACAGCTTCACATCCGGCCCAAACTCATGCTTGAAATCCTCACCATTCTCCGCATGAGTGTAGAGAATCGCGTGACACTCCCGACTGATCGGGTCGTTCTTGAAATACCGAATGCCGGTGTACGGCACCAAGTTGCCCTGCATCTGCATTCGTGCAGACGGCGGGTTCGCCATGAATGTCATCAGTGGCGGATTGTTCAAGTGACGATGGGCCGGCAGTCGCATCCGTCCCCCGCGCTTAAACTCCACTCGCTCACCGACATCCCACTTCTTCTTTGGCATCATCGCCTCCGCAACAGGCCGGGGTTCGTAATGATGACATACGCCCCCAGTGCCAGCAATGCCAGCATCCAGACTTCCTTGCTCAATGGCGCCAGTGCCATCGACAACCCCTGTGCGGGCAACTGCACCAAGGTCGTCAGTCCGTTGTCCAACTGCGTGATGAACCGATCCACATACGTCATGTCGGCGCCATCCAACTGTGCCGTCAAGGATCGCAGCTGTGAGACGTTGCTATCAAAGTATGGACGCAGTGCTGCCACTCCTGCTTCATTGCCCCGCTGTCGCTCCACTGAGATGGAATAGGCAATGCTGCGGACGGTGTTGTATTTCTGCGTCCATGCCAATTCCAATTCGGCTGTCGTCATGATGTCACCGCTTCCGCATCACGAGGAACAGAATCACGATCGCTGCCGCTACCGGCAGCAACGGAATCGCGCCAACGACACCAGTGTTGTCACTCCACACAATCTGAGGACCGGGAATGTTCGGGGCAATGAGAATCTGTTTCCTGCCCGCTTTGACATCCCCAATGACAGCGGCACCCTGCTCGACCTTCGCGAGAAAGTCGTCGAGTCCTTCCCCAAGCGTGCCGTACATGCGTCACCTACTTCTTCTTGAGCAACAGGAATGCTGCCACTGCGGCACCGCTCAAGAGCAACAGTGTGGTACCACTCATGCCGAACAACTTCGGCTGGACCGCTGGCTGCGTGACCACCGGATACTGCGTCGTACCGACAGGTGGCTTGTTCCCTGTCACTGATGACACTACGTTTCCTGCGGAGTCGAGAATCTTGGCCAAGTCATCGACCCAGCTACCGAGTGCCGTTCCCCCGTGTCGCGGGTCACCGTACATACCATCACCGTCCCTTCATCTTGGAGAGAGCATACAGCACCGCGCCACCAATCATCAGTGGCATCAGTGAACCACCAAACATCCCCGCCGTCTGCAACTCCATGTCTGTCTCCACCCCATCAGTTGTTTGTGTTCCGCCACCGGACGGTGATGCGGACTGGGAGATAGGAGGAGGACCGACAGGGATCGGCGCATACGTCGAGCCGCCGCCCGCCGCTGCACCAGTGTCAACAACGACCGGCGGATTGATTGGAGAGGTACCGGACGGTGGCGCCGATGGCGTCGAGGACGGCGGCAATGGCTTCGGCGGACAGGTCGCCCCTGCGCCGTAATACTTGATGCCATTCCAGCAAGTGACCGATGGCGTCGTCGGTGACTTCAAGACCGGCGGCCGGTAGGCTGGACTCAAGCCAAGAATGCGAATGGCATTGGCATCAAAGGCGCCACCTGTAGCCACACGTCCACCGGGTGGGATGCCACCCTTCTGTGTCACCGGCAATCCACTCCATGCTATTGCTGCACCCAATCCGTACATACTACCTCCGCTTGTCCGTCGATGCTGCAAGGAATAGCAATGATGCCAGTCCACCAAAAATCAACAAGCCGCCAGAGCCCAACACGCCAGCGGTCAACGGACCACTGACAACACCAGAAGGATTCTGCGGCGAGGACACGTCGGCTGGCGTAATGGGTGCTTTCGGGTCACGCAGGAACAATGGCACCGTCGTCGTCGTGCCATTGGGTTGCTTCACTGATGTCACTCCAACCTGCGTGAATCCGGTATTCGGTTCCGGCATCACATACAGTGGCGTCATCTGGAAGCGCGCACTGTCGGTCTTGATCGCGACAATCAGCGGTCCTTCATACTGCGGAGGTGTTGGGTTCGCCGCATCATACTGTGATATCACCGTCAACGTATTGCGTGCGACCTCTTGCATGTAGCTCGGCATCGCCGGATTGTCAGCATACAGCTTCACTGTGCGCTTGATTTCATCAATCCGCAGTCGATCCCCAATCGCCCAGTTTTCGACGTAATGATCGACCCACAGTTGTGCTTGGGCCTGCGCTCGCGCCAACTGTTCCGGGGATGGCTTGGACGTGAACAACCCACGAATGAGTCCGACCAACTTGGACGCGAGAGGGATCAATGATGCCACAATGGCCGGAGCGATCCCCAGCCCCGGCTCAGTGCTAGCACCACAACATCCCAGCGTGTGGTCGTTATATGACATCACTACACTCCCGTGATGAACTTGCGAGTGATGACACTACCGAGCGCATCTTGCGCGTAGCGAGTGACATCAACATGAATCCATTGTGGGGTGCCGGACGGTGATGACAATTCCGTCCAGATGTGTTGGAAGGGGGCAGTGGGGGAGCCGAACCCAACCACAACGAACCGTGCGCGCAACCCGACACTCTTGCCCAGCGTTGCCGCAAGGAGCGCCACGTCATCACAATCTACTGCGATGTCACCGTCACGCAATATGACCTGTAACATCAAGATCGGATCGTGTAACAGTTCCATCCCGTGCGGGTCGCGAATGAAGAAGGTGTGGTCCTCACACCAATCCCGAATCGCCATTGCCTGCGCCATGCCGTCCTTGCTCCCGGCATCACGGGCAATGTTAACACTTACCTTCCTGACTGCCGGTGTCCCCATCCGCGTCCGCACTAATTGCTTCATGCGTTCGACGGTGGCGTAGACGCCCATGTCCCCTGACGGGATGCTACCTAAGAGTGCGCGCATGGCAACAGTATCGTCACCATGCGCGCACCCGTCAATATGGGGGAGACGGGAGAGTGTTACACCTGAGCGAGTCCTACACCCTTACTCGACCGATCCAGTTGGAGAGGCAACACCGGGTCCGTAGTCCCGATGCTGTTGAGTCCCTGTCGCTGCGTGTCTGCAACCCCATTACTGACATCACTGAAAGACGGCAATCAACCACACACAATCCCGTCCGATAGTGACCGCACATTTTGCCATCCGGTAATGTCCGCTGTCAATGTCGAGCATCGACCGTTCATACACTTCGCGCAACTTGATCTCCCGCAGTTGCGTCATGCCGTCCGGCAACTGCATCACGCGCCGTCGCATTGCCCTCACCCCTTCCGGCGAAAGAATACCACCTTCTTGTTGATGTACCGCGCATCGACACCGTACTCAATGACATCACGCTTAAGCAACTGATCGAGGACCGACACCAAGGCAAGCGCCGTACATCCTTCCATCTTGGTCCCCTTCAACTTGCTGATAAGCAGGTCCATGTCCACATACCGATCGGTCGGGATCGCCGCCAACACAATCGTCAGATGTTCCGCAGTGACATCACTCATCACTTCCTCCGTGCCTTAGGCGGCAGATGACGCATCACTGCTGTCAGTTGCTGTGAGGCAAACTGCGCGCCCAACTCAGCACTGGGTTCTACCCCGCGAATGATCCGCGCCGCATTGTAGATCGCTGCGAGGATCGCCGCCAGTGGCCGATCCTTGACATCAATCATGGCGACGTACCCTCGACTTCCTCCGCGCCCTCACCCTCATCTTCCGTTGCATCTTCCGGCGCCACAACACCGTACCCATACGACAGGAAGTCTTGCGACCACTTCGGGAATTGCTGCAACTCCGGGATCGCGGCATAGAGCCACTCCAACGCTTGCTCAGAGGAGAAGAACTCAGTGATGACACCCTTCATGTTGGCGGGCGCCATCTTCACCGCCATCTCGGCCACGAACGCCGGGTCCATTCCTTCACGGGCGAACTTCAGCAACCGTTCCTTCTGTGATGTCAGTATCTTGTGCCAGACAGGCGTATCAGGTTCACTCACAGGCACCGCTCCTTCGGTCGGCAGTGATGTCACGGGTGCCGGTGCCGCCAATGCGGGCGCAGGACGGGGCGGCTGTCGCTGCTGCTGCTGCTGGTGCATGCCCGCTTGCACCAAGTCCAGCGTCTTGTTGATCGACTCGAACACGGGATCACCTGTGTCCTTGGCGGGCATCATCTCGTCACGGAAGTTCATGATAGACGACATCCCCTCAATCAGTTCCTTGACATCACTCTTTTTGCTCGTCGTCTCCTTCATCACTTCCACCAGCTTGAGCGCATAGTCCATCGGATCTTTGGCCGTCTGCGTGTTTCGCATTTCCATCATCGTCTTGAATAGCATCTCGGTATCCTTGCGCGACTGTTCGGCCATCTGCTGTTGCCGTTCACTCGCGGCCCGCTGCTGCTCCAAGCTGTTCGTCATGATCGACTGTTGCAACGCGAACAACTGCATCATCACACTCATCGACGTGTCTGGTGTTGTCATTGGTGCCGTTGCCGGTGCTACGGCCACTGACGCCGGGGCTTCCACCTTGGTCCCCGGCAGGAAGCCACGCGGAGGACGGTACTCTCCCGGCAGCAACATCTCTCGCACGGCACGAATCGCTTCATGTCCTGTCTCCTCATTCTGCCCGCGCAGTTGCAGCTTGTAGCGACCACCACCGAACAGTGATGACACAAACTCCTCAGTCGATTCCTCGACCGTCAGCATCCCGTGGTAGACCCACTTCTTGCTCTTGTCATCAATACGATAGAGCGCCACTCGCGTCCCTGTTTCACGGTCGAAGATCGACCCGACAGATTCACCCTCATCGACCTGCTCACTTACCTCTGTCGCTACCTCTTGTCCTACTGATGTTCCTACCTTCTTGCCTACCCTTTTCCTGCGTGTCGTCGCCATGCTTTGCCTCCTTCGGCAGTGGGGGAACTTGGACAACGTAATCGACCCACGAGATCGTCGCAAACATCCGGTAGATCCATTCCGTGAAACACACATAGCGCGGCGCCTCATACCCACGATAGGGCGGATGAATACGCGCAATGATGACACACTTCTCTCCTGCCTGCACTCGCTGCTCCGCTTCAGTCAGTGCATCCGACAGGATGTAGCAATGCCCCATCATTGATTCTGATGGGGCAGGCTTTGTACGCTTGATGATGCCACCAACTTGTTTCACTGTTCGTCCAAATGGTAATCCTGCATAAGTCCATCCATTCGTGTTGCCACTTCGGCCAGTGCGCTACCAACTTCCTCCTTCAACTGCACATCCAACTCATCATACGAAAATCGCACGATCGACTTCTCGACAGGTGGCATCGCTTCAAACAGTGCATACACGATATAGCACTGACGCTCCGCCGTTTCGATTGCCTTCTGTGCCGACTTCATGGCGCTTTCCAAAATCTCCGCATGAGCGGTTTCTTCTGGTGTAAACTCACGCGCCTTGTCGTGTAGTGTTGACATTAACGCACCTTCTCCGCTTTCTGCCCGGACATCACGCGCCACAGAAAATGATCCCCGTGGCCGAACGCAATCCCCTTGGCCGTGAGATGTGTCTTGTGCGCCCATGCACTCCTATCAGTGATATCACGACACGAAACGTAGACCGACTCCGCCGCTTGCTTCTCGGAGCAATACACCTTCGACTCCCACACCCCGCCGGGCATCTTCGCATCCGGTTCCCGGTACTCGACCACCCACGCTTTCATGGCATCACTCCAAAACGGCGCGAACACCGCACCCACACCCTGCTTGTCGTGATACATGAATCGCGTCCGCTCCTTCACCACCACCTTAGAACGGGGTTTCACTTTCTCCGACTTGATCCCAGAAGGGACAGGTGTAGTGATGACACCAGCCGACTTCGAGCGGCGTCGGGTCGCAGTCGTAAGGACAGTGCCAGTCTTTTTCTGTGGCCCCGTCCGCTTTGTAGATGACCGCCGCGTGCGGACACCCTTTGATGTGGATGCGCTTGCCATGTGAGAACACTCCTCCACAGTTGTCAGGACACGGGAATCGAATGATGACACTACCGACTTCGCGGATAGCCAAACGGGATGCGCGTGAGCGCACCCCGCCGACTTCTTTCCGCTGCTTACCGCTTGCCACTCTTGCCCTTCTTGCCAAGGTAGCCATCCCATTCATCGGCCTCGACAATGCCGATCTTCGGATAGCTGCGACCCTTGAACTTGCGCGTCACCTTCTCGACCGGCACCTGCTTGCCGACCCACTTGTCAGTGTCATCACCGAGCTTGTCGATGAGCACACCGATCTCGGACGGGTTCGGCCACATCACCTTGTCCTCTGTCTCCTTGAACGACAACACGATCGACGTGCGCTCACCCGACTCCTGTTCGTCATCCTCGACAGTGATGACATCAGCACTCTCGATCGTGAGAACTGCCGCATCCTTCTCCAAGTCATCCTGCTCCAGCTTCGGACGCTTCGACGTGAACTGCGACTTGTTGACCTTCGCCATACGAGTAGCCTCTTTCTGTTGGGGACTGCGTTGACCTACAGACCTTCGATGACATCAGTGAACTGAATATCTGTTCCCGCCAGTATCGGCAAGAACCCTACACCAATCGACACGTTCTGTGCTACCATTGCCTTGAACTGTGCTTCACTGACACCCGCCGGCACTTTGACATCAATGATGATGCGTGCCCGCTTGGTCCCGCCAATCAACCCGCTTGCAATCTCGCCAGCCATCGGTCACCCTTTCGTATGCAGTTGATACAGCAACTCCCGAATCGCAATCGACAACTCCCCTGCTGCTTTCGCGGGCAGGTCCAGCTTCCGGTCCACCTGCTCCTGCCGGTCAATGATAACAATGCGCCATTCTCCGGCTGGCTTCTTGTACGCTTCGAGATTTAGATGAAACACGTTCAGGTTCAATCCGAAGCGCCGCTCCTTGTCATCCGACATCCGACAGCCTCACTTTCCTTCGTCGCACGGGAGACGGGTAATACAACACATTCCAATTCTTCCGACAGGCTAGTGGCAATGCTGTCACTCGCTGTGCGCGATACAAGTTCGTCGCTTCACGCCACCGATCACTGCCGAGCATCAACTGCAACGCCACTACCTCGACCCTGTTTCGCGGGACAGGATCAACCTCGACCCAGTTGTGCCAGCCACGTCCTGACGGGGATCGACGTTCACCCCACGCAACCAGTGTGTAACCTGCCCGTGATAACATTCGTACGGCCATGCGAAGCGGCACCCGCGTCCGCCGGTCGATGTCCAAAAGAATCATCATGGCTAGTTCAACTTCGCCTTGCGCGCCGCTCCTTCCTTTTGCATCTCCTCCAGTAGATCCACGAAGGTTGTCTGCAACTCCGTCTCGCCAGTCAGTGATGTCAGTATCGACAGCACTTCCCCCATCGCCGGACGCAACGTCTGTCCCACCCGCGCTACCATTGCCGTCGCCAGCAAGTGCTTCATGTCGTCAGGGATATCCTCCCCTGTCTCCTGCACATACGCCATCGCCATCGTTGCCACCAAGGACGTGAGCCACACATGAAACTCCACTGGCCCCATTGATGTCAGTACCGTCGCTGTCAGCGCACTCAACGCATTGGCAAGTCCTTCCTGACAGATCGTCCCGTCCTCCGATTGCGATTGTGCGCCCGTCAGGATGATCGCCAGATGCGTCAACCCGTGTGTCGTGTCATGACACGGTGATGCCACTACCAACGGCAACGACGCATCATGCAGTTCATCGGCCAACTCCTTTGTCACATCGAACGTCACGGTCCCGCGCGGTCCATCACTCATTGTCATCACTCCTAGTTAGAGACTTGTTCGACCCGTACCGACATCTGCTGCATCGCCGCCTGAATGACTCGCTTGAAGTCCGTCAGGTTGTCGATGTCCCGTACATTACCGCCGGTCCCGCGAGTGTAATCACTGTAGGTGATATTCAACCCGTCCGGCAACCGACGCCCACGACTCGCGGCCACAATCGCTTGCAACACATCATCACGCTTCATCGGTCGATCCACCGTGATGCCGATTTTGATTTCCATGCGGCGCGTGTTCCGCGACTTCTGTTTCTTGCGTGCCATCACTTTGCCTCCTCATACTCAAAGGAGATTTCGTACTCCTCACCGGGCATGAAGTAATCACTGTCATCATACACCCACTCGTCCAGTTCGACTTCCAGCATGTCATCTTCCAGTTCCAGTGACGCATCTTCACCCCAGTCAGTGACATCATCCCAATCGTATGCATCCCCCATTGCATCCCGTAAGTCGTCGGCTTCACTCCGCGACAGCCCAAACAAGTCACGGGCATCGCTATAGAATGACATCAGCGTATCCTTTCGCTAGTTCCCGCATGACCATGAGCCGTATCTTTTTCCTGCGATTCTGCTTCTGTGAGCGCACTCGACGTTGCTCTATTCGCCTCGTGTCGCGCCACCGCAGTTCTTCCCGAGACAAACTCTCCATGCGCGTAGGATCATGACTGACATCATTACCAAGATACTCGTCCGCCATCATCATAGCGGCAATGCCTTTCTCTCGTCGATGATACCCCAACATGATGCCATTGTAGTTGCGATAGAGCATCACAGCCTCCAATGCTTTTGCACAAACTCACTGACATCATCATCCATCTCCCCATATGGCTTGGTGATGCAGATACGGTTTGTTGACAGCATCGTCAAGTTCAACCAGTAGTCATGCATGGTAATAAGCCAGTATAGGTCTGTCAGTGTTGCCACTCTGTTGCCACGCACGAATGCCATCGCGTGCAACAAGGTATTCATTTGTGCCACACCACGGTTTCCAGCGTCCTCAAAGAATCGTTCCATGTATGCTTCATACACAGAAGTGACATCACCACCAACCTTAACAGAAAACCCACTTAACTGATCGGGTGTCCACTTCCACTTACGCAAATCTACATCCACACCCTTGATGACATTCTGACGTACTCGCTGCCGCTCAACTTCTGAGCGCATCAACTTAAATACATTCATGCGAGTATCCATGCCATCACCTAACGTCTCCTTGGTAATGAGAAGCCAATGCTTCCGTGTCACTGATGACAATAGACCCATACGATAACCAGTGAAGTCCATTGGTGTTGCGCTTCCGCCTTGACCAATTGTCTCCTCTCCCGCATTGCCTGACATCACTTGTCGCAGGAATGTCATGATGTTATCAACAGCAACATCCCCGTGAGAGAACAAGGCATACATCTCATCAACTAACAAATGACGTGGACGGCGAGCATACACCAACCGCTTCAGGTTATCACCATAGGTATTCGACACTGATATCACCCTTGGTGTCTTGTCGAACCGTGACAACAACGAGCTCTTGCCTTGATCCGGTTCACCGACAATCAACAACGACTGCGGCTCAGAATCTTTCATCATGCCAGTGGCAACATACAGTGCCACCAACACGGAATCCGAATCCCATTGAGTGAAAGGTTTCATGTGACATCTTCCGACCTTTCACTCCGTGCCGCTTGCGCGCCTTTGTCGCCATTCATTGCTGCTTCCAAGATCATTCTCTGTCGGCGCACTTCGTTCAGAGTGTCATCAAGGAATATATAACGGCGAACATATCCGCTATACTCTTTTGTCATCAATCGTCGCATATCTCTTTCGATTGATAACACTAGAGCAAGCTCACGCTCCATGCGTGACTTTCTTTTGTGCATGACAAGACCTCCCTTCGTCAAGTTGGAGACTGTTACAGCGACCAGCAATTGAAAAGGGGAACGACCTAAAAATAGCCCTTTTTCCCTGTGGCGCAATGTGCTGTAACATGCTGCCCTGACCTGCGCTGCTATACATCCA
>Ga0137437_1000142_pt1 | contig 18814 bp, 19 predicted proteins | sample EasRivERMGT138_2_FD_102332 | JGI IMG/M metagenome (GOLD analysis project Ga0137437, IMG submission 102332) | Soil microbial communities from meander-bound floodplain in the East River, Colorado, USA - East River MetaG ERMGT138_2 | ecosystem: Environmental > Terrestrial > Soil > Floodplain ...
AGTACTCCACGCTGGTGAAGACCGCCGACCGCATGCAGATTTACAAGTACGTCGTTCATCAGGTCGCGGCGGCCTACGGCAAGACGGCGACGTTCATGCCGAAGCCCGTCAAGGGCGACAACGGCTCGGGCATGCACGTGCACCAGTCGCTGCAAAAAGCCGGCACGGCACTGTTTGCCGGTGACAAGTACGGCGGTCTCTCGGACACCGCGCTCTACTACATCGGCGGCATCATCAAGCACGCGAAGGCGATCAACGCGTTCACGAATCCGGGTACGAACTCCTATAAGCGCCTGGTGCCGGGCTTCGAAGCGCCGGTGATGCTCGCGTACTCCGCGCGCAATCGTTCCGCGTCCATCCGCATTCCGTGGGTCTCGAACCCGAAGGCGCGCCGCATCGAAGTGCGCTTCCCGGACTCGGCCGCGAATCCGTACTTCGCATTTGCCGCGATGATGATGGCCGGTCTCGATGGCATTCAGAACAAAATCCATCCGGGCGAACCTGCCGACAAGGATCTCTACGATCTCGAGCCGGAAGAGGAAAAGCACATTCCGCAGGTGTGTCATTCGCTCGACATGGCGCTCGAGCACCTCGACAAGGATCGCGAGTTCCTGACGCGAGGCGGCGTGTTCACCAACGACGTGATCGATGCTTACATCGGATTGAAGACTCAGGAAGTCACGCGCTTCCGCATGTCCACTCATCCGGTCGAGTTCGACATGTATTACAGCTGCTGAGGCGTCGTGACGCGGCAGGAAGCCTCGGAAACAGTTAAAGCGGGCATTGACCCGAAGACTGCGTCCGTCAGCTTCCCGGCCTCGTCGTTGGCCCTTTCGACAGCTTTTTCGACAGAAAGGGCGGCGGCGTCATACGGGTGCCGCCGCCCGTTTCTGTGGGGTGCGTTTTGGCTGGATTCAGGCCAAGGGGCTATGCTCGGATCCCATGAAGCGCACGCTCCTCGTCTTTCTGGTCGGCTCGCTGTTCGTCGCTGCGGCGGCGTTTGCGACGACCTACATGCGCGTCGAGAAAGACGGCACCAAGACCTATTCCGACCGGCCGCTGCCGGGCGGACAGGTGATCGATATCACGCCCGCGCAGACCTATTCCGCTCCGCCGCCGGCGTCCACGGCGGGCCCGTCGGGCGTTCCGCTGGAACAGCAGCTGCTTGGGCAGATGGACAACTTCAAGTACGAGGGTTGCGAACTCACGCCGAAGTCGGACGAGACGTTCACGAATCCCGAACGAGTCGTCGTCGGTGTCACGGTCATGCCGTCCCTGCGCGTCGGGGATATTGTGGACCTGCGCATCGACGGGACGCCGGTCGGCGGGCCGACCACGATCAGTCACACGATCCAGCCGGTCTACCGCGGATCGCACAATGTGGCAGTGCAGGTGAAGGATCGGTTCGGCAGGGCGCTGTGCACCTCGAGCACGACGTTTCACGTCATCAAGCCTTCGCTGAATTCTCCGAACCGTCCGTCAGGCGGTCCCGTGGCGCCGACGCCAAAGCCGAAGCCGCCCCCGCCGCAACCCAAGCCGACGCCCACGCCACACAGACCCTGAAAAGGCGCGAGCCGTGCACGGCCGGAGGCCTGCATGGCGGTTGAACGCTTCCTTCCTTCCGCGATCGCGCACTTCGAGCCCGCCGATCTCATCGGTGCTCTAACTACCGGCATCGTCGTCCTCGATTCGGACCTGTGCGTCGTGTACGCCAACGTCGCCGCGCAGGATCTGCTCGCCGTAAGCGTGAACCAGGCGCGCGGCAAACCCTTTCTCTCGCTGGTGCTCGAAGCGGATCCGCTCGGCGTGCTGATGCGTCGCGCAGTGGATACCGGCGAAACGCTGTCCGAGCGCGAGCTTGCCGTGCAGGCCGGTCCGCTCGGCCGCGAACGGCGCGTCATCGACGTCACCATGACGCCGCTCGACAGCGAATTCGACCGCAAATACCTGTTGCTGGAAATCGCCGACGCCACGCAGCGCCAGCGCATCACGCGCGAAAACGAACTCATCTCGCGGCTCGAATCGAGCCGCCAGATGGTCCGGCAGCTGGCCCACGAAATCAAAAACCCGCTGGGCGGTTTGCGCGGCGCCGCGCAACTGCTCGAGCGCGAACTGCACGAACACCTGCGCGAATACACCGGCGTGATCATCAGCGAGGCGGACCGGTTGACAGCGTTGGTCGACTCGATGATCGGTCCGGCGCGCGCGCCGCAGAAGGCGCTGATCAACGTGCACGAGCTGTGCGAGCACGTGTACCGCCTGTTGCGCAGCGAGGCGCGCGGCGGTGTGCTGGTCGAGCGCGACTACGATCCGAGCCTGCCGAATGCGGAGGTCGACGCGAACCAGATCATCCAGGCACTGCTCAACGTTGGCCGCAACGCGTTGCTGGCCGTCGGCGAACGCGGGCGCCTCGTCATCCGCACGCGCATCGCCGCCAACGTCAACATCGGTGCTACGCGTCACAAACTCGCCGCGAGTCTCTCGGTCGAGGACAACGGCCCGGGCGTTCCGCCGGAGATCGCCGACACCATCTTTTTTCCGCTGGTTACCGGACGTGCGAACGGCACGGGACTAGGGCTTGCGGTCTCGCAGGACCTCGTGACACGTCACGGCGGCCTCATCGAATTTGAAAGCAAGCCCGGGCGCACGATCTTCACGATCTTGCTGCCCCTACCGGAGAACGCATGAGCGTCGATCCAACCTATATGCACAACGCCACGCCACCACCGACCGCAAATCAGCCCGCCCTGCGAGTGTGGCTGGTGGAAGACGACGCCTCGATCCGCTGGGTGCTCGAGCGGGCACTACGCGCCAGCGGCATGGTGCCGCGCGCCTTCGATGCCGCGGAACCCGCGCTCGCCGCGCTGCGCTCCGACGCGCCGGACGTTTTGCTTACCGACATCCGCATGCCCGGCAGCTCCGGCATCGACCTGCTGCGCGAAGTGCGCGTCGCGCACCCGACGCTCCCCGTCATCGTGATGACGGCGCATTCGGATCTGCCGAGCGCCGTCTCCGCCTACGAAGGTGGCGCGTTCGAATACCTGCCGAAGCCCTTCGACATCGATCAGGCGGTCGAGCTGGTGCGACGCGCGGGCCAGACCGCGCGCCGCAGTGACGAGCAGCCCACGCAGACGCCGGAAATCCCCGAGTTGTTAGGCAAGGCGCCGGCGATGCAGCAGGTGTTCCGCGCCATCGGGCGCCTGTCGCGCTCGAGCGTCGCGGTGCTGATCACCGGCGAGTCCGGCACCGGCAAGGAACTGGTCGCGCGCGCGTTGCACGAGCACAGCCCGCGCGCCACCAAGCCGTTCGTTGCGCTCAACACTTCCGCAATTCCGGCGGAATTGCTGGAGTCGGAATTGTTCGGTCACGAGAAGGGCTCGTTCACCGGCGCCGATACGCAGCGCCGCGGCCGCTTCGAACAGGCCAACATGGGTACGTTGTTCCTCGACGAGATCGGCGACATGTCGACGCCGCTGCAGACCCGTCTGCTGCGCGTACTTGCGGAAGGTGAGTTCTATCGCGTCGGCGGTCAGACCCCTATCAAGGTGGATGTGCGCGTGATCGCCGCCACGCATCAGAATCTCGAAGAGCGAGTCGAACGGGGCATTTTCCGCGAAGACCTGTATCACCGCCTCAACGTGATCCGCATCGAGCTGCCGCCGCTGCGCTCGCGCACCGAAGACGTACCCGACTTGCTGGCGCACTACCTGCGCCAGGCATCGGCCGAACTCGGAACAGAGACGAAGTCCCTGGCCGCGATCACGCTCGAACGACTGCAGGCTTATCGCTGGCCGGGCAACGTGCGTGAACTCGTGAATCTCTGCCGGCGGCTCACGGCGCTGGCGCCGGGTAGTGAGATCCATCTGGAAGATCTGCCTTCGGAAATGCACATCGTCACTCCGGCGGCGCAGACCGATTGGGCCGCGGCGCTGACGCTGTGGGCCAAGGCGCAGCCGTACGACGGCACCGTCGCGTGGCTCGACCAGGCGCTCCCGGAATTCGAGCGGGTCCTGATTCGCGTGGCGCTCAACCGCACGCATGGACACCGCCAGGAAGCCGCGCGCGTGCTTGGCTGGGGCCGCAATACCCTCACGCGCAAGCTCAAAGAGCTCGGCATGTCCGACGACGAGTCGCTGCCGTAGCCGCCACATACGTAATGTCCCGTCTGTTCCCGCGCGCCGCACGGGACAACACTTGAAACGAGCGAGACATCACACTGTCGCGGTGAACCAAAGCGAGATTGTTAGCGCTACCTTTTCGGCATTACTTCCGCTTTTTCTTCAGGTTTTCCCTTAGCGGGTTACATAACTGACGACGCGCGTGATTGCTGTCGCGAATCGCAAACGCCTTTGTTTCCAGTGTCCCGAGCTTGTTCCATTCTTTGGCCCCATCAGGGTTCCAGAAATTTCCCGGTCTGGAAAAGAGAGGAAACATGCAAGAAATTGTCGTTCAGAGCACCAAGTACCCCGAGATCGTCGTTCAGGGTTCGCGGTACGACTACACCTCCGACATCGTTCTGGTTGTTGTAGGCGTTCTCGCCGCCGCGGCCATCATCTGGCGCTATACGGCCGCACGCCGGGGCAAGGATTGATTCCCGACCGCTCGTTGCGCGCGGCCTGATGTCCGTTCAGTCCGTGCGCAGCGAGCCAACCAGGTCCGCGACGCGGGCCAGATTGTTCGTTTTCATGTAATCCGCCACGCCGGCGTTGATCTTGCGGCACAGAAGCGGATCGTAAAAAAGCGCAGTTCCCAAACCCACCGTCGTGGCGCCGGCAATCATGAATTCCAGCGCATCGGTCGCGGTCGCAATACCGCCCTGGCCGATGATCGGCACGTTGTGCTGCTTCGCGACTTCGTAGACCTGGTGCACCTTGAGCAGCGCGATCGGCTTGATCGCGGGGCCCGATAACCCGCCCTGGACGTTGCCGATCACCGGGCGGCGCGATTTCACGTCGATCGCCATTCCCATGATCGTGTTGATCACCGCGAGCCCGTTCGAGCCCGCGTCGATACAGCGGCGCGCGTTTTCCTTGATGTCCGTCTGGTTAGGCGAGAGCTTCGTGATGATGGGCTTGCGCGTCACCTTGCGGCAGGCCTCGACCACGCGCGCGGACATCTCCGGGTAGTTGCCGAACTGGACGCCGCCTTCCTTCACGTTCGGACAGGAAATGTTGATCTCGATGGCGTCGATGGGTGAGTCATCGAAGCGCCGCGTGACGTCGACGTACTCCTCGATCGTTGATCCGGAAACATTTGCGAAAAACCGCGTCTCGCTGAAATCGAGCGTTGGCAGAATCTTCTTCACGACGTGTTCCGCGCCGGGATTCTGCAGGCCGATGGCGTTGAGCATGCCCGACGGTGTTTCGTACACGCGGTGCGCGGGTTTCCGAGCCTGGGTTGGCCAGTGGTTCCCTTGAGCACGATGGCGCCCACGTCGCGATTCGAGAATCCCTCGACGCGCGTGTACTCCTCACCGAAGCCCACGCAGCCCGAGAGCAGCACGATCGGCGAGCTCAATTCGAGGCCGCAGAACTCGACGCGCAGCGGGTTATCGACGGTCTTGGCTTCCGCGTTCATGCGGGGCGCATTGTAAACGCCGCGAAGCATCGCCGTATCATTCGCCTCGTGCCGTTCCACATAGTCATACACGAGCCGGAAATCCCCCCCAATACCGGCAACCTGATCCGCCTCGCGGCCAACACCGGCTGCGAGCTGCACCTCATCAAGCCGCTCGGGTTCCGCCTCGATCGCAAATCGGTGCGTCGCGCCGGCCTCGACTATGACGAACTCGCCACCGTGCACGTGCACGAATCCTTCGACGCCGCGCGCGCCGCGCTGCCGGGTCGCTGGTTTGCCATCGAGACGGGCGCCGCGCGCCGGCACGTGGACGCGAGTTTCGTCGCGGGGGATGTGCTGCTGTTCGGGTCGGAGCGCCGCGGACTGCCGGCGGAGATCCTGGCGACGATCGAACCGGCGAACGTGCTGTCGTTGCCGATGCGCGCCGGCAATCGCAGCCTCAATCTCGCCAATGCCGCCGCGGTCGCGGTGTACGAGGCGTGGCGCCAGCTGGAGTTCCGCGTCGCGCCGGCGGATCCAGGCGCCTAGTTGCCTCGCCTAGCTACCTGGGGCTGAGGTACCGGTCACGCAGTTCGAACCGCATGCGCATGTCAAAACGCGTGCCGGGGCATTTCGTCGTGAAGCGCTGGTCGGCCACGAACTTGAGCGCCGCCGCGTCGAGCGCGGGCACCAGGCTGCTCTCCGCCACAGTAACCTCGCGCGCCGCGCCGTTGCGTTCCGGCAGCAGAAACGACACGACAACCGGCCCCTCGAGCGCGGCCTGCATCGCGAATTGCGGGTAGTAGCTCTCGAGGGAATCGCCGAACATCTGGTATTCGCAGCCTGCGGTCTTCTTGATGCGCGCGTACGGTACGCGCGGTGCGCAATCGACCTGCGCAACCGTCAGGGCGGTGTCGGCGGCGGTAACCCTACCGTGTACTTCCTGACTGATGCGCGCCAGCACGAGCGCAGGCTTGGCGCCATCGCCCACCACGGTGCCGTCGGCCGCCTTGTACTCCAGGCGCACCGAGCACTCGAGCGTCTGCGGTGAGGAGTTGTCGATGACTACCGCATGCTCGACGCAGCTGCCGGCTTTGCCGGCCACCGTGCAGGGCCACGGCCGCTCCGTGCGCTTGACCAGATAGCGCCAGCTGCCATCCGTGACCGCGTGCTCCTCGGAGGACGAGACCGTCGCGAGCGAAGGGCGCTCGTTGCCGAAACTCGCGCTGCCGAGCAGGGCGGCTGCGATGAGGATACCGATACGTCCGATTCGCATGACTAACTACTCCACTTCGGCGCGGATCGGGCGGGTCATCAGTTCCTTCACCACGTCCTTTGCCGGTTCGTTTTCGTAAAGGATTCGGTAGATGCCGTCCACGATGGGCATGTCGACCCGCTCGCGTTGTGCGACGGCGTGCACCGCGCGCGCCGCGCTGTAGCCCTCGACCACCTGGCCGATCTCGGCCAGTGCATCGCGCACGCTCTTTCCTGCCGCGAGCGCCAGACCAAAGCGTCGGTTGCGCGACTGGTTGTCGGTGCAGGTGAGCACCAGGTCCCCCAGGCCCGCGAGACCCATGAAGGTCTCCGGTTGCGCACCGAGCGCAACCCCGAGCCGCGTGATCTCGGACAGGCCGCGCGTGATGAGCGCGATGCGCGTGTTCGCGCCAAATCCAAGGCCGTCGCACAGTCCCGCGCCCACCGCGAGCACGTTCTTGACCGCGCCGCCGACTTCGACGCCGGTGATGTCCGTCGATGTGTAGGCGCGAAAATTCGAAGCGTGCAGGCTGGTGGCGAGCTGGTTGGCGAAATCCGCGTCGGGCGACGCGATGGTCATCGCGGTCGGCAGACCCATGCCCACTTCGCGCGCGAAGGTCGGACCCGACAGCACCGCGACCGGGTATTTGTCGCCGAGCACTTCGTACGCCACCTGGTGCGGCAGTTTGCCCGTGTCGAGCTCGAATCCCTTGGTGGCCCACGCGAGCCGCGCATCCCGCGCCAGCAGCGGCTTCAATTCCGCAAGCACAGCGCGCAGCGAGTGGCTCGGCACGGCGATGATGATGGCGACGGCGTCGCGCAGCGCGCGCGCGAGATCGCCCTCGACTTCGAGCGTCTCGGGAAATCGTGCGTCGGGCAGATAGCGGGCATTGCTGCGCGCGGCGCGCATTGCGCTGACGGCGTCCGCGCTGCGGCTCCACAGGCGGGTGGGATGTCCGGCGCGCGCGAACTGAATCGCGAGCGCGGTGCCCCATGAACCGGCGCCGATGACGGCGACCGGTGCGTGCGCGAGATCGGGACTGGGTTGGCTCACGATCGTACGCGCGGCGGCGGCGCGGCGCGTGCCGCGCGCCGCCGTTGCGTGATCAGTTCGCCGCGCCCTGAGGGGCCTGGGCGGCCTGCTGCGCGAGACCACGCGCGAACAGCTGGTCGAAGTCGACCGGCGGCAACACGAAATTCGGGAACCCGCCCTGCGTCACCAGCTGCGATACGGCGACGCGCGCGTACGGGAACAGCACGTTCGGGCAGACAGTACCGATGGCGCGACGCTGATCGTCCGCAGTGAGACCGCGCATCACGAACAGGCCGGCCTGCTTCACTTCGACCAGGAACGCGGTGGCTTCACCCTGCTTGGCGCCCACGGTCACGGTGAGAACGACTTCGTTGGTCTCCGGGCCCACGACACTCGCAGTGGTATTGATGTCGAGCGAGATTTGCGGGCTCCAGTTGCCGTCGATGCGCGGACCTTTCGGCGCTTCGTAGGAGCAATCCTTGAGATAGACGGATTGCACCGAGAGCATCGGGCCATTCGGGTTTTCGGTTGCCGCTGGGGCGGTGGGATTTTCCATGATTCTTTCCTTACTTGGATCCGGCCTTATTGAAATGTGGCCTGTGTTGAAACGGTTCAGCGGCTCAGGGGCTCGTGCCCAACAGCGTGTCGAGTTTGCCCGCCGCATCGAGGGCGGCGAGGTCATCGCTGCCACCGACGTGCTGATCGCCGATAAAAATCTGCGGCACGCTGCTGCGGCCGCTGCGGGTCTGCATTTCCGCGCGCTTCCCCGGCGCCGCGTCGATGTCGACCTCTTCGAATGACACCTGCTTCGCGGCGAACAACTTGCGCGCGCGCTCGCAGTAGGGACACCAACCGGTGGTGTACATGAGAACTTGCGGCTGGCTCATCACGCCGCCTTGGCGACGGGGAGATTTTCCGCACGCCAGCCGGCGAACCCTCCGCGCAGCGTGTATGCCTTGGTGAAGCCCTGGATGTTCAGCTGCCGTACCGCGGCGGAAGCCAGCGATCCGGAATCGCAGTAGACGATGACCGGTTTGTCCTTGAAGCGCTTGAAGGTGTCGCCCGCCGTGAGGATCTGCTCGGACGACAGTTGCTTCGCGCCGTTCACATGGCCGGCGGCGAATTCTTCCGCCTTGCGGATGTCGAGTACCAGGGCGCCCTGGTTCATGAGACGAATGAGGTCCTGCGAGGAGATTGCGGCAAACGCGCTGGCGCGGATACGCGATTCGAAAACGGCCACCACGACGAGCGCGAGCACCACCGCTCCCGCGAGGTAGGGATGGTGGTTGACGTATTCGATCAGTCTGTCCATGAGTCTTGCGCTTGCGGGGCCGGCCGAAAAAGGGAGCGCATTATAGCGGCACCCGATGTTTTCGCGGATTTTCAGCGAGTCGAACTCCTAGAATATGCCCATGCCGACCATCCGCCGGGCGCTATGCCTGTCGCTCCTATTCGCCCTGACCGGCGTGGCCGCCGTCGCGGAGCCCAACCCCGCGCAGGCGGAGGCCGACCTCAAGGCGGTGCGCGCCCAGATGGACAAGGTGCGCGCGGAGATGGAGCGGGACGCGGGCCGTCGCGACAAGCTGTCGCGCGAGCTCGAGGAGTCCGAGAAGACCGTGGGTGGCGCGCGCGACGAGCTCGACAAACTGCGGCGTGAACGCGCCGTGCATACCGCGCGGCGGGCCGAGCTCGCGGAACAGCGGCGCGGCGAAGAAGCGGGGTTGTCGCGCGACCGCGCAGCGCTCGCCGGCCAGATCCGCGCCGCGCAGATGATCGGCCAGGAAGAGCCGCTCAAACTACTGCTCAGCCAGCGCGATCCCGCGCAGACCGGGCGTGTGCTCACGTATTACCAGTATTTCGGCCGCGCGCGCGCCAGCCAGATCGCCGCGATCAACACGCATCTCGCCGAACTCGCGACGCTCGATGCGGCGCTGGCCGCGGAAGAACAACGTCTCGCGGCGCTCGAGGAACAGCGCCAGGGCGAACTTGCCAGGATGCAGGCGGCGCGCGAACGGCGCGGGCGCGCGCTCGTCTCGCTCGACGCCGAATCGAAGAACCGCGCGAAAGAACTCGAACGCCTCGAGGACCAGAAAGGCGGGCTCGAGAAGCTGGTGCGCGAGCTGCGGCGCGCGCTCGAACGCGTGGAAAAATTCCCCACCGACAGCAAGAGTGCGTTCTCGCAGCTGCGCGGCAAACTCGCCTGGCCGGTGAATGGACGCCTGATCGCGTCCTACGGTCAGACGCGTGCCGGCGGGGTGAAGTGGGACGGGGTTCTCGTGGCCGGAACGCAGGGTGCCCCGGTGCGCGCGGTTTATCACGGCCGCGTCGTCTACGCGGATTGGCTGTCGGGACTGGGTCTGCTCACCATCATCGATCACGGCGACGGCTACCTGAGCCTCTACGGCCACAACGAGCGCCTCTACAAGGAAGTCGGCGAGCGGGTCACGGCCGGAGACACCATCGCCACGGTGGGCGACTCCGGCGGCCGCGCCGCACCGGCTCTGTACTTCGAAATTCGCCGCGCCGGGCGTCCGATCGACCCCAAGCCCTGGTTCAAAAGCGCCGCTCCGTAGAGAGAGGCGGAGAAAACGCCAACTGCATCAACGTCATACGACCCCAATTGGGGGATCGTGCCGGGTTGATGTCGTTCGAAATCTCCATGGAGCCGTACGCACAGCTGGTGCGCTCGCTGCTGCCGCGCGCCGCCTCGGTATGCCTGTTCGACAACACGGGCAAGCTCCTGTGGACCAGCGCGCAATCCACCAATCCGGATCTGTTCGCCCTGGTGTTGCAGGCGGTCGCGCAGATCGAAACGGACCGCGACGGTGTCGGGCAGCACTGTGCGCTGCCGGGCGACGGCCCTGCCTATCTATTCTGGCTGCGCGACGCACGCGGTAGTGTCGCCGCCATCGTCGCGGTGCTGTGCACCCGGCGGCCCGGCGACTCGGATCTGCTGCCGTTCTCGTACGTGCACGATCACCTGAAGCCCGCGCTCGAGCTGCTGCGCCGCGACCTGCTGGCGCGCGCTGACATCGACCTCCTGCACGAGTCGCTGACCGCGCGCGACAAGGATCTCGAGCTGCTGCTGTCGGTGACCGGCAGTCACCCCGCGGGCTCCGGCTCCGACGATCTGCAATCGATGCTCGCGAATGCCGCGAGCCACCTGAAGTGCGTGCTCGCCGGCATCGTCGTGCCCGACAAGGGACTGGTCCTCGCGCATCCCGATAGCGACGACGCCAGCATTCTCACGCGCACGCAGAAGCAGTTGTTAGCCATCACGCAGACACGGCGCGATCCGCTGGTCATCAACAGGATTGCGACGCAGGCGGGCCAGGTCGCGATTCCGTATCGCATCCTTGCCTGTCCGTTGCGCCAGGGCTCGGGCCGCACTTCGGGCGTGCTCGCATTGTTCCGCCGTCTCGAAGCGCCGGAGTTCGTCGGCCGCGACGTGCATCTCGCCGATCTCGTGGCGCACAAGATCGCGGCCAGCATCGAAACCAGCTACGACACGATGTCGGGTCTCCTGACGCGCGCCGCGCTCGAGCAGCGCGTGCGGCTCATGTTCAGCGAGAGCGGCGCAAGCCTGCAGCGCTGGAGCCTGCTGTACGTCGACATCGACGAACTGCACGTGATCAACGAAAACTTCGGCATGCACGTCGGCGACCAGGCCATCACGCAGATCGGCGATCTGCTGCGCAAGCATCTGCCGGCGAATTCCGTGGCGGCGCGCATCTCCGGCGATCGTTTCGCCGTGGTGATGCGCTCGGAGCTGGATGAAGCGGCGATGTTCGGCGAAGGCCTGCGCGAGGGCGTCACGCGCCTGTCGACCGCCGGCGTCAACGCGCGCTTCCGTCTCTCCATCAGTCTTGGCGTCACGCCGTTCAGCGGTCGCGACGGGGATCTCGGGCGCTCGCTCGCCGAGGCGGAATCCGCCTGCAAGGCGGCCAAGGATCGCGGCCGCAACCGCCTCGAAACCTTCCAGGAAAACGACGTCAGCATCATCCGGCGTTTCACGGACATCAACGTGGCCACCGACGTACGCGCGGCGCTCGCGGAGAATCGCCTGCGTCTCGAAGCGCAGCTGATCCTGCCGTTCGCGGACGACGGCACGGCGCGTCCGCACTACGAAATGCTGCTGCGCATGCTCGATCCGGACGGCAACACCATCGGGCCCGACCGCTTCCTGTCGGCGGCGCTGCGCTACCAGATGATGCCGATCATCGATCGCTGGGTGATCTCGACGGTCATCGAGCTGCTGCGCCCGCACCGCGAACTGCTCGCGAGCGCGCCGGTGTGTTTCACCATCAATTTCTCCGGCCAGTCGTTGCACGACGACGAGTTCGCCGACTACGTCATTCGCAGTATCGAGACCAGCCGCATCAACCCCGCGGCGTTCTGCTTCGAGCTCACCGAAAGCGCGGCGGTCGCGAGCATCAACGATGCCGAGGCGCTGATGCAGCGCCTGCGCAAGCTCGGCTGCGGCGTGGCGCTCGACGACTTCGGCACCGGGCTGTCCTCGCTCTCCTATTTGCGCTCGATGCCGGTTTCGATGCTCAAGATCGACGGCAGCTTCGTGCGCGACATCCTGCGCGATGAACGCGCGGAGTCGATGGTGCGCGCCATCGCGCAGCTCGCGCGCGCGATGAATATCACGACCGTCGCGGAATACGTCGAGACCGAGGAGATCCGCACCCGCGTACGCGCGCTCGGTGTCGACTACGGACAGGGATTCGCTATCGCGCGGCCCGTGCCCGTGGGCGAGGTGCTCGATGTGCTGCCGGTGCTGGCCGCGGCCACGCCGGGCGCGTTTTTGCTCGACGAGCCCACGCGGCATACCGGCTAACTCGGGATTTCAGTTACGATTTGCGCCCATGAAGCTTCTGCTGATTGGTCTGGCGTTCGGCCTGGTTATTGCTCTCGGCGCCGATGTCCTGGTGCGCCGCGAATCCGTTCCCGCGCCGCAGGTGGCCGTAACGAAACCCGCGCAGGCCGGCAAGCCGGTGTTGACCCCCGCGGAAGCCGCGCAACTCACCGAAGTCATCGAGCGCGTGCAGCGCGAGTACGTCGATGAAGTCGCGCATCCGGAGCTCATCAACGATGCATTGCGCGGCCTGGTTGGCGGCCTGGATCCCTACTCTTCCTACCTCGACGCCGAGGAGTACGCCGATCTGCGCGTGAGCACGGCGGGCACCTACGCCGGCATCGGTATCGAAGTGTCGACCGCTGATCGCGCCTTGCGCGTGGTGCGCCCGTTCCGCGACTCACCGGCGGCGGCGGCGGGTATCCGCAGCGGCGACATGATCGCCGCCATCGACGGCACGGCGGTGGGCGCGGATCTCGATGCCGCGATGACGCGCATGCGCGGCCCGCGCGGCTCGACGGTCAAACTCGCGGTGATGCGCGTCGGGCAATCGCTGCCGCTCGAATTCACCGTGGAGCGCGCGCAGGTGGACGTGCACAGCGTCGCGATGGTCGCGCTCGACGGCGGCTATCTGTACGCACGCATCACTACATTCAGCGACACGACCGCCGAGGATTTCGCGACCGGCGTCGCGCGGCTGCGGCGCGACCTGGGCGTGAAGCCGCGGGGCGTGGTGCTGGACCTGCGCAACAACCCGGGCGGCGTGCTCGAATCCGCGGTCGAGGTTGCGGACCAGCTGCTCGAAACGGGGGTCATCGTCAGCGCCGATGGTCGGACACCGGCCGCGCGCTTCAGCATGTCGGCGACGCCGGGCGAGGTGCTGCCGGGTGTACCGGTGATCGTCATGGTCAACGGCGCCACGGCATCGGCCGCGGAGATCCTCGCCGGCGCACTGCAGGACAACCACCGCGCCACGTTGTTAGGCCGGCGCACTTTCGGCAAGGGCTCGGTGCAGACGGTAATGCCGCTCGCGGAAGGGCGGGCGATCAAGTTGACGACATCCCGCTACTTCACGCCGTCGGGCCGCTCCATCCAGGGTCGCGGCATCGATCCCGATCAGCTTTTCGACATCGACGCGCTGCCGCTCGATCTAGACGATGCACGCGTGCGCCAGACGCTGCCCGCGCGCGATGCGGGCATCCAGGCCGCGCTCGAGCTGCTACGGGGACACAAGTTGCGCAGCGCGGCGCCGGAACTCACCGCCAGCACCGGCGCGCCGTTGCGCAAATGAAGTCCACATGGAGCTGATCAGCTGGTTTATCGACCTCATCCTGCATCTCGATTCGCATCTCGTTGAGCTGCTGCGCGACTACGGCTTCTGGGTCTACCTGATTCTCTTTGCCATCGTGTTCGCGGAGACTGGCTTCGTGGTCACTCCGTTCCTGCCCGGGGATTCACTGCTGTTCGCGGCGGGTGCGCTCGCGGCGGTGGATTCGAGCGGCACGCTGTCAGCGCCGCTGGTGTCGCTGACGCTGATCGTCGCCGCGGTGGCCGGCAACACGACTAACTACCATATCGGGCGCTGGATCGGGCCACCGGCGTTCAGCGGCAAGTACCGCTTCCTGAAGGTCGAATACCTGAAGCGCACCGAGGGGTTCTTCGCCCGGCACGGTTCGCTGGCGATCGTGATGTCGCGCTTCGTGCCGATCCTGCGTACCTGCATGCCGTTCGTGGCGGGCGTCGCGCGCATGCCGTACGCCCGCTTTCAGACCTACAACATCGCGGGCGGTGCGCTCTGGGTGCTGCTGCTGACCTGGGCCGGGTACTTCTTCGGCAACCTTCCGTTCGTCAAGAACAACTTTGGCCTCGTGACGATCGGCATCATCGTGGTCTCGTTACTGCCCATGGCGTGGGTGGCGCTGAAAAAGTGAGTGGCGCGTACCGCAGCTTCGCCTATCGCGTCGATATCGGCGTGCCGGTGGAGCGAGTGTGGCGCGCCTTCACCGACAGCCGCGTGCTGGCGCGCTGGTGCGCGGACGGCGCCACGATCACCCCGCGCGAAAAGGGCCGGTTGCACGTGATGTTCGGCGGCGACGTGGAGCTCGACGCGCACATCGACGTGCTGATCACGCCCCAGCGCATCCGCCTCATCCTGCTGCCCACCCGCGGCATGCCGACCGGCGACGCGGTGATCGTCGAGGACTTCCTGTTCGAGCGCAGCACACCCGCCGTGACCGCGCTGCGGTTGATGAGTTCCGGCGTGCCTTCATCGCAGGGTTGGGTGGCGTACTATCTGTCCAAGCGCCGCTACTGGGAACTGGCGCTGACCCGGCTCAAGGTGTTTCTCGAGAAGGGTCTCGACCAGGAAGAGCCGGCACCGAGGTACTGACACATGGCGGGTTTCATTCTGCGCGCACTCATCGCCGCGCTTGGATTGTGGGCGGCCACGGAGTTGCTGTCCGGATTCACCATAGATTCTGCGATGACGCTGATCATCGCCGGACTGTTGTTAGGCACAGTGAACGCCATCGTGCGTCCGTTCGCGCTGCTGCTGTCGTTGCCGGCGCTGCTCTTCACGCTCGGACTGTTCCTGCTCGTGGTCAACGCCGCCATGCTCGGTCTGGTCGCCGCGATGCTGCCGGGCTTTCACATTGCCGGCTTCTGGACCGCGGTCGGCGGTTCGATCATCGTGAGCCTGGTGAGCTGGATCGGCTCGTGGTTCATCGGCCCGCGCGGCCGCGTCGAAGTCATCCACCACCGCCGCGAGGATTAATGGGGTCAGACCCCATTTCCCGGCACCGACTATCCGCATCCGGCCGTCGACGGATCCTTCTGTTGATCTTCATCGAGCCGCTTCACGCCCTGCTGGTCGCCGCCCTGGGGCCAGCTCACCAGCGCGACGCCGGCGAACATCACCGCCATTCCGGCCAGCTGGTTCGCGCCTAACTTCTCATCGAGAAACCACCAGCCGAGCACCGCGGCGATCGCCGGGTTCACGTAGCTGTAGGTGCCGACCAGCGCCGGCGTCGTGTTCTTCGCGAGCCAGGAAAACGCGGTGTACGCAATGCAGGAACTGGCGACCGTGAGATAGGCCATCGCAATAAACCCGGGTGTCGACCAGTGCCACTCGGAAGCCTCGCCAAGTGCGAGCCCGGTACCGGTCATCATCAATCCGCCGAGGAACATTTGCAGCGCTGAGAACGACAGCAGGTCGAGCTTCGAGTGCACGTTGCGGATGTAAACCGTGGTCGCCGACCACACGAATACGGCGAGCAGGATCAGCAACTGCATTCCGAAGTGGTTCATCGCCAGGCTGCCGCGCGGCCACACGATGAGCGCCGCGCCGGCGAAACCAATGATGAGACCGATGACGGTGCGACGGTCGAGCGCGTGCGCGCGCCGACCCTGTGTCGCGAACATTGCGATCCACAGCGCGGCGGACGCATTGAGAATCGCGGTCTGGTTCGAGGCAACGTACTGCATCGCCCAGTTGGTGCAGCCATTCGGAATCAGCACGCTGCCGACCGCGACGATGAAGAGGTGGCGCCACTCCGTGGCGTCGAGTTCGAAGCGGCGCCCGAGCGCGAGCGCCGTCAATCCCAGCAGCACGCCCGCGCACATGAAGCGGATACCGCCAAACAGGATGGGCGGCAGCACATGCACGCCGATGCTCGCGACCAGGTAGGTGGAACCCCAGATCAGGTAGACCGCCGCGAAGCACAGGATGAGCTTCGCGCGGCGCGAGGATTCGGCGGTGGGAGACACGCCCCCTTATTAGCAAAGGGGGCGTTTCACCGCCATGTCTCTTTCGAGAGTGTTACGCCGCCTTGCCCTTGGCAACGCGGTACAGCCACCAGCCGACGGCCATCAGCAGCGCGAGTCCGACCCACTCGCCGGTCGTGCCGTGGATCTGCAGCCAATCCGGCATCGCGAACACATCCGCGCTCTTCGCAATGTAGATGGCGAACCCGATAAAGATTCCCATCAGTGCTTCGCCCGTGATGAGCCCGGCCGCGAACAGCGTGCCCTTGCGGCCGCGCTTTTCGAGCTCCTGTTCGGGCAGGCCCGTTCCGAAGCTGCGCGTCACCAGGTAGTTCAACACGCCGCCGACGAAGATCGGCGCCATGGTCTCGAGCGGTAGATAGAGACCAACCGCCGCGGCGAGCACCGGCACGCGGAACGGCGCCTTGCGCGCCTTGAGGATGAGGTCGAACACGATGATGGCGACACCGAGCACCGCGCCGATGCCGATCATCGTCCACGGCAGCTCGCCGCCGAAGATGCCATTCGCAACCGACGCCATGAGATTCGCCTGCGGCGCTTCGAGCGAATGCGGATGCTCGAGCGTGCGCGGGCCGATGCCGTAGCTGTGCGCGAGCACATTCAGCGTCGGCGCCATCACGGCGGCGCATGACACCGAGCCGATGGCCAGCATCACCTGCTGGCGCCACGGCGTGGCGCCGACGAGATAGCCGGCCTTGAGGTCCTGCAGGTTGTCACCGGCGATACACGCGGCGCAGCACACCACCGCGCCGATCATCACGGCGGCCACCGGGCCGATCGTCGAGTCTTTGCCGAGGAACGCCACCAGCACCAGCGACGCGAACAGGATTGTCGCGATCGTGATGCCGGAGACGGGATTGTTGGACGAGCCCACGAGGCCGGCCATGTAGGCCGACACCGAGCAGAACAGAAAGCCCGCCACGATCATGATCACCGACATCGCGAGGCCGATGCCTACGCTGCCGCCCATCGACAGGCCGCTGCTCCTGAGGATCCACCAGTAGAGGATCGCCAGCGGAATCGTGAAGAGCACGGTGCCGATCAGCACCCATTTCATCGGAAGGTCGCGGTCGGTGTGAGCAATGAGCGCATCGCTGCCGGCGCGCGCCGCCGCGAGGCCACTGCGCACACCTGAAACGATGGAATGGCGGAGGGTTATCAATGCCCACAGGCCGCCGACCAGCATCGAGCCGACACCGAGATAGCGGATCTGCGCGCCGCGCAGCATCCCCGCCGTGACCTCGGCGCAGTCGGAGTTCGAGAGCCCCTGGCAGGCGGCCGCGATGTTCGCGGCCAGCTGCGGATTGCCCGGCAGGAAATACGCGTCGTAGATCGGAATCGCGATATTGAAGGACATGATGCTGCCGCCGAGCACGACGCAGCCGATGTTGAGGCCGACGATGTAGCCCACGCCTAACAAGGCCGGCGAAATGTTGGTGCCGAAGAAGCCGAGGTACTTGCCGAGATAACCGGTCGCCAGCGCGCTGTCCGGAATCACGCGCATGCCGCTGGCGGCGAGCACCTTGGCGATGCCGCCGGCGAGCGCGGAGACGCCCAGCACCTTGACGCCTTCCGCGGGATTTTCCCCGGCGCGCAGCACTTCGGCGGCGGCCTTGCCCTCGGGAAAAGTCATCTGCTGGTCGACAATCAGCGAGCGCCGCAGGGGCACCGAAAACAGCACGCCTAACAAGCCGCCGAGGCCCGCGATGGCGAGCACCCACCAGTACTTGAAGTCCGGCCAGTAGTTCATCAGCACCAGCGCCGGTACCGTGAAGATGACGCCCGACGCAATCGAGGTGCCGGCCGAGGCGCCGGTCTGCACGATGTTGTTCTCGAGGATGCCACCGCCGCCGAGCGCGCGCAGCACCGCCATCGAGACCACCGCCGCCGGGATCGCCGAGGCGATGGTCATGCCGGCGAACAGGCCGAGGTAGGTATTGGCCGCCGCGAGGATGGTCGCCAGCAGGATGGAAAGAACGATGGCGCGCGCAGTCAGCTGCGGCGCCGGTGCCACATTGGTGTTCATCTAACTACCCCCGCCTCAATCCCAACCGCACGTCTGGTCTTTGTTCTGTTCCTCGAGCCAGCCTTCGAGCGGCTTGAAGTAGTCGATGATCGCGGACGCGTCCATCTGGCGCGTGCCGGTCAGCTTTTCCAGCGTGTCGGGCCACGGCTGGCTCGAACCGAGCGCCAGCATCTCGCCGTACTTCTTGCCGGCCTCCGTGCTGCCGAAGATCGAGCACTCATTGAGCGGCCCCTTGAAGCCCGAGGCATCGCACAGCGCCTTGTGAATCTGGAACTGCAGGATGAACGACAGGAAATAGCGC
>Ga0137437_1000143_pt1 | contig 18805 bp, 15 predicted proteins | sample EasRivERMGT138_2_FD_102332 | JGI IMG/M metagenome (GOLD analysis project Ga0137437, IMG submission 102332) | Soil microbial communities from meander-bound floodplain in the East River, Colorado, USA - East River MetaG ERMGT138_2 | ecosystem: Environmental > Terrestrial > Soil > Floodplain ...
CGCTCTCCCCGAACAGGAAGACGGGCGTGCCCGCCGGCACCAGCTCGCGTTCTTCGACGAGCTTGCGCAGCACAGTGCCGTCGCGCGGCGCGCTGATCGTCGAGTAACCCAGGTTGAACTGCGCGGACTTGAACTGCGCGGCCGCCAGAGCGGCCTGCGTGCGCAGATCCTGCAACTGCTCGAGGCTGATGACCTGGTCGGCATAAAGATTTTCGCCGCGCTTCAAGTCGCGTTCGGCCTTTTGCGCCAACTGGCGCGCCTGTTCCACCTGCGCGCCAACTTCGGTGAGTTCGATCTCGGCGAGCCGCTGGCCCTGCTTCACCTTGTCGCCTTCCTGCACGTAGATACGGCGCACGAGACCACCCATCTTGAATGACAGGCGCATCTCGTGTTTGGTCACGACGATGCCGTTGGTGTCGATGGGCGGAACTGCCGGGCCACTGCTGGCGCGCTGCACTCGCACCGGCGTCGGCTTGTCGGCCGGCGGCGCGTCATGTCGACTGCAGCCGAGCAGCAGTGCGGTGATCAACGCGCCCGTGAAACTTACGCTCTTCCGTTGAGTGATCATACGAATGCCTTCCATGTGATTCATTGCGGCGCCGTATCGAGCGGCAGGGTGCCGGCGGCGGTGGCGTAGTCGAGCTCGGCCTGACGCGCGAGCACCGAAAAACGCGTGACATTGAGATTGAGCTCGGCGCTGGTGAGGCTCGAGCGCGCGTCGATGAATTCGACCTGGCTGATCACGCCCTCGTCCCGCTTGCGGCTCGCGATACGAAACGCGGCGCGCGCGGCTTCCGAGCGCGCTTCCGCGGTGGCGAGCGAGTCGGCACTGGTGTTGAGTCGATCGAGCGACTGCTGCACCTCGAGCTGCACCTGTTGCGTGAGTTCGTCGCGCTGCGTGGCGGTCCGGCGGGCCACGGCGTCCGCCTGGCGCACCGCGGCGCGGCGTGCGCCGCCGTCGAAGAATGTCCAGTTGAGCAGCAGCGAGATCGTCGTGTAGTTGCTGCCGCGACCGAACTCGTAGTGCTCGCCTTGGGTGCCAGCGTCCGCTCCGAATGACAGCGTTGGCCACAACTCCGCCTTTGCCGACTGTGTCTGCGCCTCACTCGCGCGCGTGAGGTGCGCAAGTTCGGCGAGCTCGGGGCGGTTCTGCAGCGCTGCCGCGCGCAGGTCCGCCAGGGCGCGTGTCGTGGCGCTGACGTCGGCGGCGACTTCAGCGTTTTCGAGAGGCGTGTCCATCGGGCGATTCAGCAGAAAGTTGAGGTAGCTGCGCGATTGCGCGGCGCCGTTCTGCGCTTCGCGCGCCTGCTGCGTGACCGCCAGCAGCTCGGCGCGTGCGCGCAGCACCTGGTCCTGCGTGATCTTGCCGTTGCGATGTAGTGAATCGTTCACGCGCAGGTTTTCATTGAGGAGTGCCACCGACGCCTCGACGATTCCCTGCGTGCGCACCGTCGCGAGCCAGGTGAGGTAACCCACGGTGATGTCGCGCTTCAGGCGGCGGGCGAGTGCCTGGTGCGCATATTCGCTTGCGCCTAACAACTCGCGCTGCGTGCGCACTGCCGCCGGTATCGCGGGAGCGATGAGCGGCATGCGCAGCGTGATGCGTGTGTCCTGTTCCTCTTCGCGCAGGAAGGCGATGGTCTCGTTCTGGACCACCGGAAACTGCGGCGCCTGGCCCTGCGCGATCAGCAGATCGTTGAGCGTCTGGTAGGCGGGATTGAGCGCATCGCCCAGCGGCAGCTCGATGGTGCGGCCGCCTTCCGATCGTGAGTACCGCGCCGAGAAGCCGGCCTCGGGAAAATAGCGCGCACGCGCCTCGTCAAGCGCGGCTGCGCTGCGCTCGACCTCGAGTGACTGGGCGCGCAGCGACAGATTCGACGCGAGTCCTTCGCGCACGTACGCATCGATGACCGCCGCGAGGGGCCGGCCGTCATCCGGCGCGATCTGTGGCGTCTGAGCCCACCCGAGAACGGGCGCTGCGAGGGCCGCAGCCAGCAGCCCAATGAGGCCAGCAGACCTTCTCAGTTGTGTAGTTGCTGGACGCATGTCTAATCGGAACCGCAGGAATTGGCAGCTGATCGCATGGCGCTTCAGCCCTGCAGATCGCGCGTGATCATGCTGATCGCGTGATCGATCAGGTTCTTGGCGGTGACGCCGTGGTGCGCCAGGGCATGCGATTTGGTGGTCGTGAGCTGGATGATTCCGTGCATGAAGCCCCACAGCGTCACGCTCATGAGCATCGGCGAGCCGACGTCGGCGCGGATGCTGCCATCGCGCACGCCGGCTTCGAGCGCAGCGACGAGGCTGGCTTGCAGACGATCTCCACCGAGCGCACACGCCTGCTCGGAAGGGGAACCGTCCGTGGGCTCCGGCGACTGCAGCTCGCAGCGCGCGAGCGCGTCGAAAAGCACGGGAAATTCCTGCGAGAACGCGACATACGCACGGCCCATCGCGCTCACCTGTTCGAGGCCCGTGCGGTGACGTTCCGACGCTTCGACGAAGCGCGCATGCAGCATGCCCATCGCACGCTCGGCGAGTCCGAACATGAGATCCGAGCGGTCCTGGAAGTAGACATAGAGCAGGGCGCGCGACAGCCGCGCGCGGCGGGCAACGTCATCCATCGTCAGCGCATCGAGTCCCACGTCGCGGCCCGCGGCTTCCGCGGCATCCACGATTTCCGCGCGGCGACGCTCCTTCTCTTCCAGTCGGCGTTCGGCGATGTAGCTCATGGGCCCGGAGCCTAGGTGGAACACTGACGATCTGTCAATTAGTAGAGATGTGTGTAAACCGCGGCTATTCGCAAATGCGAACTCATCGCATTTACAACAACCCGCCAGAAACCCATACTGCGGCCGTGAAATCGCCCGATTCGACCTCTCTCTTATCTATGCCGCTCGCCGCGCTGCGCCGCGGAGACGTGGCCCTGGTGACCGGCCTCGCCGAAGCGGCTGCCGAACATGGTGTCGCCGCTGATGGCGCGGTCCTGCTCGCGCGTCTGCGCGATCTGGGGTTCATCGCCGGTGCGCGCTGCGAAGTCATCGCGCGCATGTGGCTCGGGGGCGATCCGCTGGTGGTGCGCATCGGAGGCTCGACGTTCGCGTTGCGCCGCGCTGAAGCCGCCGCCGTCCACGTGCAGCGCCTGGAGGAACGGTTGAGGCCCAGCGCCGCGCTCGAACCCAAAGGCGCAAGCGCAGCGAGCGCATAACGTCGATGGACGTCGCCGGCTTCCAAACGCCGCTGCGCCTCGCGCTGGTTGGTGTCCCGAACTGCGGCAAGACCGCACTCTTCAATCGCCTGACGGGCAGCCGTCAGAAAGTGGCTAACTACCCCGGCGTTACCGTGGAGCGCCGTGAAGGCGAACGAGCCGCCGCCGACGGCCGCGTGCTGCGGGTACTCGACCTGCCCGGCACATACAGCCTGGTGCCAACCACGCTCGACGAAGCGATCACGCGTGACGTGCTGCTCGGCCGCGTGGCGGACGCGCCCGCTCCGGAACTCGTGATCTGCGTGGTCGATGCCGTGCATTTGCCGATCGGCCTGCGGCTCGCGCTCGAAGTGAAGCGCCTCGGGCTGCCGATGGTGCTGGCGCTCAACCGCATGGACGTTGCCAAACGCCGCGGTGTGCAGATCGACACGGCGCGTTTGGCCGCCGAGCTCGGCGTGCCGGTGCTCCCCACAATTGCCGTGCAGCGCGGTGGTGCCGATTCGCTCATCGAAGCGATCGAACCCGCGCGCTGGATCGCGCATCGCAATGCGGCCGGTCCGGTGTGGCGGCAGCCCACGCCGGAAGACGCTGAACAAACGCAGGCGGATTTGCGCGGAATCCTCGAAGCCATCGGCTATCACACACCGGTTGAAAGCCCCTGGTTTGCGCGAATCGACGCGTTGCTGCTGCATCCCATCGGCGGCATCGTGGTTCTCGCGGTGGTGCTGTTCGTGATGTTCCAGGCGGTGTTCAGCTGGTCCGCCGCGCCGATGGCCTGGATCGACGATGGCATGGCGTCGCTCGGCGTGTGGGTCGGCGCGCACCTGCCCGCAGGACCGCTGGCGAGCCTGCTGGTCGACGGCGTGATCGGTGGCGCCGGCACGGTGCTGGTGTTCCTGCCGCAGATCCTGATCCTGTTCTTCTTCATCCTCGCGCTGGAGGATTCCGGCTACCTGCCGCGCGCTGCCTATCTACTCGACCGGCTCATGGGCTGGGTGGGTCTGTCGGGTCGCGCGTTCATTCCGCTGCTGTCGAGCCATGCCTGCGCGATCCCCGGCATCATGGCGACCCGCACGATCCCGAACTGGCGCGATCGCCTGCGCGTCATCATGATTGCGCCGCTCATGACCTGCTCGGCGCGCCTGCCGGTGTATTCGCTGCTGATCGGCGCGCTGATTCCCGCGCGCGACGTCGGGCCGTTCAACCTGCAGGGCCTGGTGATGTTCACGCTGTACGTCGCCGGCATCGTGTCCGGTCTCCTGGTCGCCTTCGTGATGAAGCAGTTCTCGGGTGCGCGTCATTACTCGCCGCTGATGCTCGAGCTGCCCGATTTCCAGTGGCCGCACGCCGGCAATCTCGTGCTCGGCCTGTGGGAGCGCGTGAAGATCTTCATGAGCCGCGTCGGCGGCATCATCCTCGCGTTGATGATCGTGCTGTGGTTTCTGTCGAGCTATCCGGCGCCACCGGCCGGCGCTACGGGTCCCGCGATCCAGTACAGCTTCGCGGGCAAGCTCGGCGCCATGCTCGAATACATCTTCGCGCCCATCGGCTTCAACTGGCAGATCTCCATCGCGCTGGTTCCCGGTCTCGCGGCCCGCGAAGTCGCGGTCGGCGCGCTCGGCACGGTCTACGCGATGTCGGCGGCGGGTGACGACCTGTCGGCGCAGCTGACGCCAGTGATCGCCAGCGGCTGGAGCCTCGCAACCGCCTGTTCGCTGATGGCGTGGTACATATTCGCGCCGCAATGCCTATCTACTCTCGCGGTGGTCAAGCGCGAGACCAACTCCTGGCGTTACCCCATCATCATGGCGGTTTACCTGTTCGCGCTCGCATACATCGCCGCGTTCATCACGTATCGCGCGGTCGGCGCGTTGGCGTAGGATCGGCGCGATGCTGCAAACGCTCGCCGTCGGACTCATCGTCGCCGCTGCCGTAACGGCCAGCGTCTGGAAGCTCATGCCGGCGCGGTTCCGTTTGCGCGCGCTGCTCGCGCTCGATCAGTGGGCCGCCCGCCATCCGCGCCTGGCCGGGTTTCGCGAAAAAACGCTGCGGCCGCGCATCGCTCGCGCCGCGGGCTCAGGTTGCGCGGGTTGCGCGGCGAATGTCGGCGTGCGACCGAACCACCCGCCGCGGTGAATCCGCTGTCACGTTTCCCATTATTCGCCGCGCTCGTGGCGCTGGCGTCGATGCCGGCCGCCGCGCGCGGCGTACGCGACGATGTCGGCGACACCATCACGGTGAGCGATGCGCCCTGCCGCATCGTGTCGCTCGCGCCCGGGACCACCGCAATGCTTTACGCCGCGGGCGCGGGCCACTGCCTGGTCGGCACCATCGCGCACAGCGATGAGCCGGCGGAAGCGGCACGGATTCCGATCGTCGGCGACGCGGAAACGCTCGACTTCGAACAATTGCTGGCGCTGCGCCCCACGGTCGTCGTAGTCGCAGTCGACGTCGTGCAACGCGTGCGCATCGATCGCATTCGTGCGCTGAAGATCCCCGTCTACCAGGTGCACGTCACGCAGCTCGCACAGATGCCCGAATCCCTGCGGCGACTCGGCGCGCTCACCGGCACCTCGCAGGTTGCGGGCCCGCGCGCCGCGGCGCTCACCGCCCAGCTCGCTGCGATCGAAGCCCAATATCGCGGGCGGGCGCCGCTGCGGGTGCTCTACCAGATCTGGGACCGGCCTATCTACACCATCGGCGGCCGACACGTGATCTCCGACGCGCTGCGGCTGTGCGGCGCCACCAACATTTTTGCGGATCTCGATACCGCCGCGCCCGCCGTCACGCGCGAGGCCACCGTCATGCGCGACCCACAACTCATCGTGGCGTCGGCGCCACCGGGCGCGGCCGATGAATGGCTGGCGCAGTGGCGCAAGATTCCCGCGATGAGCGCGGTACGCGACGCCCACCTGGTGAGCTACGCCGATGCGCGCATCGATCGCATGGGTCCCTCGGTGATCGATGCCACCGCCAGCTTATGCGAGCTCATCGACCGCGCACGGGCAGCCCCGCTCACGCAGTAATCGGGCGGATTACGTCTCATCTGTACGCCATCGCGTTCGGCAGGTATCTTGCGCACCGCAACGGCGGGGAATCTTTTTCAACGTCGCACGGTCACAAGGTAAGCGCGCCCATGCGCCTCGGAGAATTACACATGAAGTCGATCTCTTTAGTCGTGTGCGCAGCCGCTGCTCTGGTCGGCTGCACGGTCAACGGCGCCGCTCCGGTGACGGCGTGGGGCAAGGAAGGCGTGTCGATGCTCGACTACCGCACGGACGGTGGTCAGTGCGCAGTGCTCGCGGCGACGGTTGGTCCCACCGGCAAGGTGGAAGGCACTGCCGGCGGCGTCAGCGCCTCGAACGGCAGCGGGGCGACGATTGGTGGCGCCCCCTCCGGAGGCTCGGGAAATTCAGCTCCCCCCGCAGGCGGTGGGTCGTCAGGCTCGAATATCCCGAGCAGCGGCGGCAGTACCTATCGCGACTCGGCTTCCGCCGATTTCGTCAACCGCGCCGCCATGCAGCAACGCTCGCAGGAAATGGCCGAACAGCAGGCCCGCAACAACGCGTTGAAGTCCTGCCTCTCGAACCGCGGCTACACCGAATTCTCGCTCACCGCTGAACAGCGCGCCGAGCTTGCCAAGCTGCCGCAGGGCAGCGAAGAGCGTCGCGCGTACCTGTACAAGCTCGGCACGAATCCCGAAATACTCAACACTCAGTCGGTCCGCAAGTAGCTAGGCGGGGATCACGTCGAACGCCGCCGTGAGGCGCGGGCTGCCCGCGCCGAACGGAACGGTGCCGTGCCACATATAGGACGGGAATAACACCAACATTCCCGGCGCGGGCTTCACGACATGCTCCGCTGGACAGCCCGGAATGCTGATGCCGGGCTCTCCAAACTTGAGCCAGCCCGCGCGCGTGTCGGCGTCCGACACATCCGGCAGCGAAACGTAGTAAGCCGAGCTCAACCAGCCGCGCGGATGCACGTGGTTGATGTGGAACCCGCCCGGCTTGAGCTGCACTGACCACGACCCCGAAATGCGATAGCCGTCGCGCCTGCGTCTGTCGACCGGATGCGTCCGGTCGTCCACGCGCAATCTGGCTATGTATTCGCGGATCGGCGCGTCGAGCATCGCGAAGAACGCCGCGATCACCGGGTTGTCGCGCGGCAGATGGCGCTCGGTCTGCGAACCGCCGCGCAGGGATTGCTCCAGCGGGTGCTGCACCGCGCGGTGCAGCGGTGCGAGCTCGCGGGCAAAGGCCGCATTGAATTCCGCGATGCTCGAGTACGGCGGCGCAGGCTCCAGCGAATATGCCGCGACGAGGCGTGCGTAGTCGAAGAGCTCACGGTACTCGGCGGCGCCGAGCAGGCGCAGCGCGGTGGCGCGTTGCGCGATCAGCAACTGATCGTCGCCGAAGCGCGCGAGCAAATCGTCACACAGTTCCAGCGCCTCGCGCTGCGCACCGCTGCGCAATAGCGCGGGCACCAGGTTGCGCGCTGCCGCGACGGACTGCGGTGCCAGCGCGCGCGCAGCGCGCAGGTACGGCAGCGCCTCATCGAGTCGATCCATGCCCTCGAGCAGCGTGCCGATGGAAGTGCGGAAGGTGGCGGAGTCCGGTGCCAGCTGCAATCCGCCTTCTAACAACTCCAGCGCCTGACTACTTTCGCCGGCGCTGCGCAGCAGATCGGCGGCTACGAGCCGCAGGTGCAGCTCGCGCGGATGTCGCGCGATTGCCGTTTCGATCGCGCCCATCGCCGCAAGACCGTCACCGCGCTGCCATCTGAGCCGCGCCAGCTGCGTGTGCGAGGCCGCATCGGTTGGCCATTGTTCGAGCGCCGCGATCAGCGTGGCCTGCGCTTCGTCGATGCGTCCCGCGTTCGCGAGTTGCGCCGCGAGATGAACTAACAACTGTGGTGAGTCGTGCGCCTCGCGCGCGAGCGCTTCGAATTCGGCGAGCGCGGCACGATCCGCGCCCTGTTGCGCGAGGATCAGCGCGCGTGAAAGCCTCAGGCGCCGCGAATTCGGGTCATGCTGCAGTGCGATCTCGATCTGCGAAACGGCCTCATCCCAGCGTTGCGAATTTGCATTGATTTCACTCAACATACGCCAGGCCTCACTCGCGACATGGCTGTCTGTGAGCGTGCGCGCCTGCGCCACGGCGGCTTCGATGTTTCCATTTGAAGCAAGCGAAACAATGAGTTGTAGCTGCTTCACGTTTTCCGCGCGGACCGTCTCAACTGGGGATTTCTCATTCATGACACGACATTTCATGACTCGACGAGACATGCGGCCCGGGCACAACTATTGACGCATCGGGTCTTGCTTGTCGTTGCGATCTCGTTAAACTCCAAAAAAATACTAACAATCGGTTTTCGAATTACTCGAATCATCGAGAGATTTCTAATACAGGGGGGGCATTGCAGTGTCCAAAGCATCTAGAAGGCTGCGGCGTGAAGCCGTAAGCGCGACAAAGTCGCGCGCGACAGAATTATCCATCTTTGCCGTCAGCGCGAGTTTGCTCGCGCCGTTTGCGTTCGCTCAGGAACAGGAAGCGACCAACACCGCGGAAAACACCGCGGCGACGACCAATCCGGACGAGAAACTCACCGAGATTCTCGTGACCGGTATCCGCAAGGCCATGCAGACCTCGCAGGAGATCAAGAAGGAAGCCGACACGGTGGTCGATTCGATCACCGCGACCGACATCGGCGCCTTCCCGGACAAGTCCGTTGCGGAAGCCCTGCAGCGCATGACCGGCGTGACGGTGAACCGCTTCGCCGCATCCGGTGATACGACGCACTTCTCCGCCGAACCCTCGGGCGTCGTGATCCGCGGTTTGCCGCAGGTGCGCAGCGAGTTCAACGGCCGCGACAGCTTCAACGCCAACAGCTCACGTGGCCTGTCATTCAGCGACGTCTCCCCCGAGCTGATGGCGGGTGTAGACACTTACAAGAACGCTACCGCTGACATGATCGAAGGCGGTATCGCCGGCACGGTCAATCTGCGCACGCACGTCCCCTTCGATTCGGAAGGTTTCGTTGCCGCGTTCTCCGGCGAGCTCGGCTACGGCACGCTGTCCGAAGAAGCGAAGCCTGCTGGTTCCATGCTGATGAGCAATCGCTGGGACACCGGGATCGGCGAATTCGGCGTCATGCTGAATGCCGCATATTCCGAAGTGGTCACCGAATCGCAGGGCATTCAGCTGCAGCGCTTCTTCAATGCCACGAACGTCGCCGCTTACGGCGGCGGCACCAAGTGGATTCCGGGCGGCGTCCAGCTCCTCGATAACACCTACACGCGTACCCGGGTGGGCGGCTCATTCGCCACGCAGTACCGCAGCCCCGGCGAATCGGTGCTCGCGACCATTCAGTACAACCGTTCCGAGTACCAGAACGACTGGGAAGAGTATTCGTTGAGCTCCGGCGTGGGTAACTCCCAGCAGCCGCAGGGCCTCGTGATCGGCAGCGAATTCGCGACTCACCCCGCAGGCACGCCGGCGTACGAGTTCGACAGCCGCGGCGTGTTCGTGCGCGGCATCATCAACGACGTCGCGGACGGCTGGGCGGGTCCCACCAACAACCCGACGATCGCGCATGTCGACGGTTACCGTCAGGGCAGCGCCACCGCCAGCCCGGACTGGGTTTGCTATTCGTGGGGCGGCAGCACCAACAAGCCGTGCCCGACAACGCGCGGCGCCGGCCTGGGTGCCGACACACGTTCCTCGGAGCAGACCAACACGACCGAAGATCTGTCGTTCAACCTGCGCTGGGAAGTGACTGAGAGCGTCGGTCTCAATTTCGACGTCCAGAAGATCAAGTCGGAAGTCGTCAACTTCGACAACAGCGCCAACGACAAGACGGCTGCTGATCTGCATCTCGATATCAGCGGCGGCAAGCCGCAATTCTCCTTCACCCAGCCCACGGGCTATGCCTGGACGCCAGGCGGCTTCGCGGATCCAGCGAACTGGTTCCACGAATGGCAGATGGAGCACGCCGAAAACAGTTCGGGTGACGAGTTCGCGGCGCGCGTCGATGCGGACATCAAGATCGACAAGGGTTGGATGGACTCACTGCGCGTCGGCGTACGTGCCGCCGATCGCGAACAGGACGTGAACTGGTCCACCTACAACTGGGGTTCAGTGCAGCCGCTCTGGGGTTTGCAGAGCGACCAGCCGTTGTTCCTCACCCAGGGTCCCTGGGTGGACACGTACACGGCCAAAGATCTGGGTCCGAACCTGGTCGGTGGTGGCGTGTTCGGCGGTGGCACCTACCTGCATCCGCGCTTCGATATCGTCCACGATTATCAGGCAACGCAGGATCTGTACAGCAATGGCCGCAGCAACAGCTGGGTCGCGTTGGCAGATCGTGGTTGTGCGGTGGATAGCAGTCCGGGCGGGATGTATTGCCCGGTCGAAATGATGACCGTGAACGAAGACACGCGAGCCGCATACGTCATGCTGAAATTCGGCAGTGACGAAGGCAAGGTCCGCGGCAACGTTGGCGTGCGCTGGGTGAGGACCGATGTGTCTTCGACCGGTGGCGCCCAGTTCCCGCTGTACGTCGCGCCGACTCCGCCTCCTCCGGGACAGAATGCAGACCCGAAGAGCCTCGCGAGTGCGCAGGACATCGCGTTCATGAACCAGGGTTCGTATGAAGACGTGGGCGGTGCCACGAACGACAATATCCTGCCGAGCTTGAACATTCGCTACAGCCTCACCGACGATATGTTCCTGCGCTTCGCGGCCTCACGCGCGCTGTCGCGCGCGGACATGGGTCTGTACAAGTTCTACTACACCGTTGGAGTGGATCAGGCCAATTGCACGTCTGGCACGGTTGTGTACACCATACCGGGCAATTGCAATTCTCCGCCGGTGTCGTGGACGCCGCGCTATACCGCGGACACGGGAAATCCCAAGCTCAAGCCGACCACGGCTGATCAGCTCGACTTCACGTACGAGTGGTACTTCTCTAGCTCGGGTTCGTTCACCGCGGCTGTGTTCTACAAGAAGTTCAACGACTACATCATCAAGGCGTCGGAAGACGAGCAGCTCACCAACAACGGCGTAACTCGCACCGTCAACGTGACGCGTCCGGTGAACGCCGACGGCGCGAAAGTCGCCGGCTTCGAAGTTGCGTACCAGACGTTCTTCGACCGGTTGCCCTCGCCGTGGAATGGCTTCGGTATCCAGGCGAACTTCACGTTTGTCGACAACAAGGGTGTAGAAAATCCGGGTCTGTCGATTGTGTCGGGTGGCGGCACGGTGACGCAGGACGCGAACATTTCGTTCACGCACCTGCCGCTCGAAGGCTTCTCCGACAAGGCCTACAACCTGGTGTTGATGTACGAGAAGGAAAAGTTCTCGGGCCGACTGGCTTACAACTGGCGCGACGAGTTCCTGCAGACGCAGGCCGACTGCTGCGTCAAGCTCCCCATCTGGCAGGAAGCCTATGGTCAGCTCGACGCCTCGGTGCACTACAAGCCAAGCGCGGACTGGGACATCTTCCTGGATGCACAGAACATCCTTGAAGCGGAGACGATCCTGCGTCAGCAGGTGAACGACCAAGGTCTCACGCTGCCGAGATCGTGGTTCACGAACGACATGCGCCTGCAGCTGGGTGTGCGTTTCCGCATCCAGTAACTCGCGTTTCCGGGCAACAGGGCGCGCCGTATACGATACGGCGCGCCCTTTTCTTTGCTGGCCCCCGGAGGGTTCACACACTTGTCTTCCCCGCTCAGGATCGTGATCGTTGGCGGCGGCACGGCCGGCTGGATGACGGCCGCGGCGTTCGCGTCCGTGTTCGGCCCCGCACACCGGCAGATCCGGCTCATCGAATCGAGCGAGATTGGCATCGTCGGCGTGGGCGAGGCCACGCTGCCGCACATCCGTTTCTTCAACCGGCGCATCGGCATCGACGAACGTGAGCTTATGGCGAAAACCCAGGCGACCTTCAAGCTGGGCATCGAGTTCGTGGACTGGGCGCGTATCGGCGACAGCTACATCCACCCCTTCGGCGCCTATGGATCGCGAATCGCCGGCGTACCGTTTCACAACCACTGGTTGCGCCAGCGCGCCGCCGGTGACAACACCGCCATCGAGGAATATTCCCTGCCGATCGTCGCCTCGCGCATGAACCGCTTCGCGCTGCCGGCTGAAGATCCCACCGATGTAATGTCCACCTTCGGCTACGCGTTCCAGTTCGACGCGTCGCTGTATGCGGCCTATCTACGCGGCTTCGCAGAAGCGCGCGGCGTGCGGCGCACCGACGGCAAGATCGTTGATGTGAAGTTGCGCGCCGAGGATGGCTGGGTGGAGTCGGTGAAGCTCGAGAACGGCGAAGTGGTGACCGGCGACCTGTTCATCGATGCTTCCGGCTTTCGCGGCCTGTTGATCGAGCAGGCGCTGAAGACCGGTTACGACGAATGGACGCACTGGTTGCCCTGCGACCGCGCCATGGCCGTGCCCTGCGAGAACGCAGGCCCGCTTACGCCTTACACCCGCGCGACGGCGCGCGAAGCCGGCTGGCAATGGCGCATCCCGCTGCAGCACCGCATGGGCAATGGCTACGTCTACGGCAGCAACTTCATCAGCGACGACGAAGCCGCCACGAAATTGTTGTCGCGCCTCGATGGCAAGGCGCTGGCCACGCCACGGCCATTGCGGTTCACGGCGGGGCGCCGGCGGCTGACCTGGAATCGCAATGTGGTGGCCATCGGGCTCGCGGGCGGATTTCTCGAGCCGCTCGAATCCACCAGCATCTACCTGATCCAGATCGCCATCACGACGCTCATCGATTATCTGACGGAAAGGAATGCCGGTTCCCCGGCGACCTTCGATCCGCGCGTGGTTGCGGCATTCAATCGCTGGATCGAAATGGAATACGACCGCGTGCGGGATTTCCTGATCCTTCACTACCACGCCACCGAGCGCGACGACGCCGAGATCTGGAACTACTGCCGCAACATGCGCATCCCGGACAGCCTGGCGCACAAGATCGAACTGTTCCGCTCGCGCGCCGGCGTCGTCACATACAAGGATGGTCTGTTCCTCGAACCGAGCTGGCTCGCCGTGTATCTGGGACAGCGTGTCATGCCGCGCGGCTACGACTCACGCGTTGATTCACTCGATGAAGTCGAGGCGCGCCTGCAGCTCACCAAGGTGCGCGAAAAGATCAAGGCGGCGCTGATGCGAATGTCGCCTCACGAAGAATTCCTCCGGCAGTACTGCCCCGCGATGCCACCGCCCGCCATGACTGGAGCGCCCGGATGAGCGAGATCCGCAGCGTCATCGTTGCTGGCAGCGGGCCCATCGCATGGATCGCGGCGGCGGGACTGCTGCGCGCCTTTCATCATCGCCGGCTCGAGGTCAGCGTGGTGGACACGGGCGCGAGCCGCGACGCGCGCGTGGGGCGCTGGACGTTGCCGTCGCAGCGCGGCATGCATGCACTGCTCGGCATCGCGGAGCCGCACTTCATCCAGCACACCGGCGCCACCTTCAAGCTCGCGAGCGAACACCTGGGCTGGCAGGGTGAGGGCAGCCGCTTCCTGCATGCGCACGGCGAAATCGGCACCGATCTTGGCGGCACGCCGTTCTACAAGTTCCTGCAGAACGCAGCGTTGACGGGCACAGCCGAAAGGCCCGAAGCGTTTTCCGTGGCGGGTTCCGCCGCGCGTCTCGGCAAGTTCGCTCGGCCCATGGGTGAAGGCGCCGCGCTCACCGCGAGCTTCACTTACGGCTTCCACGTCGCGGACGCTCCTTATGCGCAATACCTGCGCGCGCACGCGCTGCGGCTCGGAGTGCGCGAGGCCACCGCGTCTCTTGGTGAAGTCCTGTTGAGCGAAGGCGGCGATATTCACGCGCTGCGCCTGACCGACGGCACCACTCTCAGCGCCGATTACTACATCGATTGCTCGGGTCCCGAGGCGCGGCTGCTCGGGAAGCTTGCCGCCGCGGAACGTGAAGACTGGTCGTCCTGGCTGCCCTGCGATCGCATGTGGTCCGCGCTCGGCCCCGCAACGAACGAGCCGCCGCCGCTCACGCATACCGTGGCCGCGCCGGCCGGCTGGTTCTGGCGCGCGCCGCTGGCGCAGGCGTCGATGACCGGCCTCGTGTACGCCAGCGCCTTTCAGAGTGACGAGGCAGCCCGCGCTGCGCTCGCTGCCGTGGAGCCCGCGCTGCGCAGCGAACCCACGCTCACTCGCTTCGCATCCGGGCGGCGCCACAAGTTCTGGGAGCGCAATTGCGTCGCGCTCGGCGCCGCGGTGGTGGAGCTCGAGCCGCTGGCGGGCGCGGATCTGCATCTCGCGCAAATCGGCCTCGCGACGTTTATCGAACTGTTTCCGCTGGCGCGCGGCAGCGCCGTTGAAGCCGTCGAATACAACCGACTCATGGCCGAATACGCCGACGCGCTGCGTGACTTCACTCTGGCCCACTACCGCGCCGGCCCGCAGCGACCGGGCGAATTCTGGGCGGCGACGCGCGCGCAGCCCGCGCCCGCGCGGCTTGCCGACAAGCTCGCGCTCTACGCCGCAAGCGGGCGCATCAACCTGCTCGACCATGAGACCTTCGAAGAGACCGATTGGGCTTGGCTCCTGCTCGGCAGCGGCTGCAAATCCGATGCGATCGAATTGCAGATCAAACTGCGCCTCGGGAAACTCTCCTCGCAGGAAGTGAACTCGCTGCGCACACACGTTCAGCAGGTGGCCGCCTCGATGCCGCGACACATAGACTTCGTCCGCCACCAGGCAGCGCTCGCGGCGCGCGTCGCGGGCTGAAGGTATCCGGATGCAGCGCAAAGTCAGAAAGATCGTGATCGTGGGCGGCGGTACCGCGGGATGGATGACCGCCGCATCGTTGGCCCGAACGTCGATCGGCATGCCGTACTCGATCGAGCTGATCGAATCCGATGAGATCGGCACCGTGGGCGTGGGCGAGGCGACGATACCGCCCATCAGCGATTTCAACCGGACGATGCAGATCGACGAAAACGAATTCATGCGCGCCACGCAGGCGAGCATCAAGCTCGGCATCGAGTTCGTGGACTGGTACCGGAAGGGCGAGTCGTATATCCACCCTTTCGGGCATTACGGCGTGCCGATGCACGGCATCTACTTCCACCACTTCTGGCTGCGTCACCGCGCGCAGGGCGGAAAGATGTCGGCCGACACGTTCAACATGAACATTGTTGCCTGCCACCAGGGTCGCTACGGCAAACTACTGCCGAACGACCGGCTGCCGCTGCCGCCCGTGGCCTATGCCTATCACTTCGATGCCGGTCTCTATGCCGCGTTCCTGCGCCGCATGGCCGAGGCGGATGGCGTCAAGCGCCTCGAAGGCAAGGTCGTACACGTGCAGCAGAACGGCGAGGACGGCTTCATCGAGTCCGTGAAGCTCGGCGACGGTCGCGAAATCCCCGGCGACCTGTTCATCGACTGCTCGGGATTTCGCGGACTGCTCATCGAGCAGACTCTGCACGCCGGTTACGAGAGCTGGAGTCACTGGTTGCCCTGCGATCGTGCGTTCGCGGTGCCCTGCGAACGCGTCGCGGCGACGACGCCGTACACACGCTCGACGTCGCGCGAAGCCGGGTGGCAGTGGCGTATTCCGTTGCAGCATCGCACCGGCAATGGCTACGTGTACTGCAGTGAATTTCTCGGTGACGACGAAGCCGCGACTTTGTTGTCGGGCCGCCTCGATGGCAAGGCGCTGGCCGCGCCGCGTCCGCTGCGTTTCGTCGCCGGACGCCGCAAGGAAGTCTGGAAGAAGAATGTGGTGTCGATCGGCCTTGCCAGCGGTTTCCTCGAGCCGCTCGAATCCACGAGCATCCATCTCATCCAGTCGATGATCGCGCGCTTTTTATTCATGTTCCCCGGTGACGGCTTCGATCAGGCCACCATCGACAAATTCAACACGCTCGCACGCGAGGAACTCGAGGAGATCCGTGACGTGCTCCTGCTGCACTACATGGCCACGGAGCGCGACGACACGCCGTTCTGGCGCCATTGCCGCGCGATCACGAAGCCGGATTCCCTGCAGCAGCGCTGGGAGATGTACGAGCAGAACGGCAACATCATCATCGAGGCCGGCGTGCTGTTCAAAGAAGCCAGCTGGTTCGCCATATACGAGGGGCAGGGTCTGCGTCCGCGCGCCTATCATCCGTTCGCCGACATTCCTTCGGATGCGGAGCTTGCGCGCCGCTTCGCGCTCATGGCCGGCGACGTCGAGAAACGCGTGGCGACATTCCCAACGCACGACGACTGGATTCGCGCGAACTGCGCGGCGCTGCCGATGAAGGAGAAAATGGCGTGACCATGCCGACGCGATCCGCGAAGGTCGGTGGCCGCGACGTGTTCGTGTTCGACGATCTCGTGCCCGTTGAGGAATCCGCGCGCTATTTCGCGGGGCTGTCCCAGGCTTCTTTCACGCGCACCGAGATGGCGCGTGCCGATTCGCAGGAATTCCGTCACTGGGTATGCGAGATGCCGTTGCAGAATCTGCCGCGTACCGCGTGGTGGCACGCCACGGAACACGCGGTCACCCAAGTGCGGCCGGGCGAGCGCTTCCTGCCGTACCGCGTCTACACAAACTACGCTTCCTTCGGCGACCTCTTGCTCACGCATGTGGACGCGGTGCCCGAAGCGCGTGAACTCACGGCGCTGTGGTTCCTGTGCGAGCGCTGGGATACCGAGTGGGGTGGAGAAACCCTGTTCTACAGCGACACGGGAGACGCCGAAATCGCCGTGAGCCCCCGGCCGTCGCGCCTGCTGCTGTTCGACGGCGCGATCCGTCATGCGGGCAAGCCGCCTAACAGGAACTGCCCGGTGGCGCGTTACACCTTCGCGATCAAGTTACGTAAGTCCTAACTAGTCGCGAAAGTTGTTGAACTGCAGGGGGCGGTCCAGCTCCGCCTTGCGCAACAGTGCCATCGCCGCTTGCAGATCGTCGCGCGACTTTCCCGTGATCCGCAGCTTGTCGCCCTGGATCGCGGCCTGCACCTTAAGCTTTGATTCCTTTACCATTTTCTGCAATTTGCGCCCCGAATCGGCGTCGATGCCATGGCGCAGGACCACATCCTGGCGGGCCTGCGCCAGGTTCGTCACGGGATCCTTCTTCTCCATGCAGCGCACGTCGATGCCGCGCTTGCCCAGCCTCTGCGTGAGCACGTCGATCATCTGCTTCAACTGAAATTCGGCCGGCGCCTTGAGGCTTACGGTCATTTCCTTTTCGTTGAGTTCGAAGATGGCGCCCGTGTCCTTGAAGTCGAAGCGTTGCGCGAGCTCGCGATTCGCCTGGTCCACGGCATTGGTGAGTTCGTGTGAGTCGAGCTCGGAGACGGCGTCGAAGGAGGGCATGTGGATTAACCGCGCAGCGTTTTTTCGAGCTTGCTCACCGCATCCGGGCTGATCTTGGTGCGCAGGAAGTCGAGCATGACGGGTGCGAACTTCTTGGCGTCATCGGCCTTGAGCCCGAGTTTGCCGAAGCCGCTGACGATGGTGGCGATGAGGCCGGCATTGCCGCCGACCGCGCTCGCAAGGCCCCCTAACATCGCGCCGAACCCGCTGCCGCCGGAAGCCGGCGCCTTCTTCATGAGATCACTCAAGCCCGGAACGCCGCCGAGCAGCTTGCCGAATTCCTCACCGCCCATTTTGTCCTTCGCGGCCTTGAACAACACCGCCGCGCCGCCTTCGGCCTGCGCGCCGCTGATGTCGAGATTCTTTGTCAGCATGTCGATGAGCTCTTTCATGAGCGAGTCCTTGTTGTTAGATGTCAGTCGTAAGCGGGTGCGGGAAAGCCATCAGCGCCCTTGCGCCACGGCGCCCACACCAGCGCCACCTCGCCCACGGCAATATCGGATTTGCGCGCCGGCACGTCGATGGCACGCAGCGTGACGCTGGCGGCATCGAGCGAAGTCGCGAGTCGTGCAACTTCGGCATCGACATCGCGCTTCATGTCTTCGAGACGCTGCTGCAGTACCTCGAGACTTTCTTCTGCGCGCGAAACGTCCTGCGATTCGTGGCCCATGCGCGTGGCCGAGCGCGCGGCGCTCCCGACGCGATCTATGTTGGTTCTCGAAATGGTCTTGCGACCAAGCAGCGCGCCCAGGATCGAAGTGCCGATGGACACCGCCGTCGACATGCGCTGCTGGTTGAGCTGACTCTTCTCGCGCTCGCGACGCTCTTCGGCGCGCTGGATCTGGTTCTGAAGTTGCAGCAGCTTCGCCTGCCAGCGTGCGCGCAGATCAGCCACGGCCGCATCGCGCTTCTCGCGCGCGGCCAATGTGAGACGCGCGCGGAAGTCGCCTTCGCTCTCGCCGGCCTTCGACGCGATCTTGAAGTCATCACAGTAGTAGAGATGCGCGCGCGCAGTTTCGTAAAGATGCGCCTGCAGGTTCTTCGCCCACGCGGCGTAGCTGGCGGCGCGCAGCGCGGGACCGGGGAGCTCGCCATATTCGGCATCGCCCGCGGGGCTGCCACCAAGCCGTGATTTGAGCGCCGTATCCGCGGCAGCGTCTTCCCAAGAGACATTCCCGCCGCCGTCATCAAACGGCGCGAGCCAGCCATTCGTTTGCCACTCATCGAGGCCGAGCTTGCCGTCGACGAAG
>Ga0137437_1000144_pt1 | contig 18747 bp, 13 predicted proteins | sample EasRivERMGT138_2_FD_102332 | JGI IMG/M metagenome (GOLD analysis project Ga0137437, IMG submission 102332) | Soil microbial communities from meander-bound floodplain in the East River, Colorado, USA - East River MetaG ERMGT138_2 | ecosystem: Environmental > Terrestrial > Soil > Floodplain ...
ATCGCCGAGCAACTGGGCATCGATCCGGCCGAGCTGCGCCTCAAAACGCTCGTGCCGCCCAATTCCCTGACGGCCAACTACCTGCGCGTGGGCTCGATGGGCCTCGGCACCTGCATCGAAAAAGTGGTCGACGGCTCGGCGTGGAAAAAGCGGTTTCGCAAGCTGCCGCGCGGACGGGGAGTGGGACTCGCGTGCTCGAGCTACATCTCGGGCGCGGGGCTGCCGATCTACTGGAACAACATGCCGCACTCCGGCGTGCAGCTGAAATGCGACCGCGGCGGCGGCGTGACCGTGTTCTGCGGCTCCACCGACATCGGCCAGGGCTCAGACTCGATTCTCGCCTACATCGTCGCCGAGGTGCTCGGCATCGATCCGTTCGACATCGCCGTCGTCACCGCCGACACCGATCTGACCCCGGTCGACCTCGGCAGCTACTCGAGTCGGGTCACGCTGATGAGTGGCAACGCGGCCCTGCAGGCCGCCGAGCGTGCCCGCCAGATCCTGGCGCTGCACGCCGGCAAGAAGCTCGAAGTGCCGGCCGTCCGGCTCACGTTCGCCGATGGACGCGTCTGCGACACACAGGACCCCACGCGCGGCATCTCGTTCGCGGAAGCCGTCCAATTGGCCGAGGCGGCCGAAGGGACGATTGGCACGGTGGGCTCATATACGCCGCCTCGGAGCGCCGGGAAGTATCGCGGCGCGGGCGTGGGACCGTCTCCCGCCTACTCGTACAGCGCCTGTGTCGCCGAGGTGGACGTCGATCCCGAAACGGGGATCGTGCGGGTGCCGACGATCTGGATCGCGCATGACGTCGGGCGCTCGATCAACTCCGCCGCCGTTATCGGCCAGGTCGAAGGCTCGATCTACATGGGGCTGGGTGAAGCGTTGATGGAGGAAATGGCGTATCGAGGCGATCTCAAAGTCATCCACAAGATTCCCTCTTTGCTCGAGTACAAGAGCCCGACGACGCTCGAGATGTGCGACGTCATCACTTACCTGGTCGAGGACCCGGACCCCAACGGTCCCTTTGGCGCGAAGGAAGTCGGCCAGGGGCCGCTGTTGCCGGTGATGCCGGCGGTGGCGAATGCCGTGTACGACGCGGTGGGTGTGCGGGTGGATGAAGTGCCGATCACGCCCGAGAAGGTCCTCAAGGCGCTGCGGGCAAAAGCCAAGGGCGAGGACGGACGCTTCGGGCCAACGAGCTTCCCCGATATTCCGTGGCCCGAGCCCACGCGCGTCCCGACGCCGTGGGAAGGCGGCGACGGCAAAGCCGTGGAGCGAGTGCATGCTTAGGCTTCCGGCGTTCCGGTATCTGCAGCCCAAGACGCTGGGTGAAGCCTTGAGGATGAAGGCCGACGCGGGCCCGGATGGCATGTTCGTGGCCGGCGGCACGGACCTCTACCCGAACATGAAGCGTCGTCATCAGGAGCCGAGGATTGTCATCTCCCTCATGGCGATTCCGGAGCTGCAAAGGCTGGACGGTTGGGATGTCGGAACGTGTGTGACCCTGTCTACACTGTCCAACCTTCCAAACTTCCAACGTTCGGCAATAGCCACCGCCGCTCGATTAGTCTCCACGCCGCTCCTGCGCAACATGGGCACTCTCGGCGGCAACCTGTGTCTGGACACGCGCTGCAACTATTACAATCAGAGCTACGAATGGCGGAAGTCGATCGACTTCTGCATGAAAAAGGACGGGCACATCTGCTGGGTCGCGCCGTCGTCACCGCGCTGCTGGGCCGTCAGCTCGTCCGACGTCGCCCCGGTGATGGTCGCGATCGGTGCCGAGTACCGATTGGTTGGGCCCCAGGGCGAGCGCCTCGTGCCCGCGGGCCGATTCTACAACAACGACGGCATCAATTACCTCACCAAACAGCCGAATGAGATTCTCGCCGAAGTGCGTCTGCCGGCGCCGAATGGCTGGGATGCCGTCTATCACAAGCTGCGGCGGCGTGGGTCATTCGACTTTCCGGTGCTGGGTGTGGCGGCCTGGATCAAATGGGATGGCAGAACCGTCGTCGATGCCCGGATCGTGCTCGGCGGCGTGGCGAGCTACCCGCAGGACGTTCCCGAGGCTGGCGCGGCACTCAAGGGCGTGTCACTCTCCGACGACGCGATCGCCATGACGGCCGACGCAGCCTATCGTCCGTCAAAGCCAATGGACAATACCGATTTCGATCTGTCGTGGCGCAAGCAAATGACGAGGGTCTACGTGAAACGGGCCCTCGAGGAGTTGAGGGCCCGTCACCAATAGCGTCAGGCGCTGCCGGCCGGTGTCTTCGCCAGCGCTTCAATCTCGGCCGCCGCTTTCGCCAGTACTTCGGCTACGCGCTTGCGCGCTTCATCGCTCTCGGCCTTCCAGCCCGTGCGGTACACCGTCTTCACCAGCTGCCCGAGGGCGCGATTCACTTCCACCATCGAGCCGCCCACGGTGCGCTCGACGGTCTCCCGTACGCGATCGAAGATGTCTTCGACGGTGTCTTTGTGCTCGTCCAAGAATGCCCGTCCTGTGTCGGTGATTTCGTAGACCTTCTTGCCCTCGACGTCGCGTGCGACGACGAGCCCCTCATCCTCGAGCCACTGCAACGTTGGATATACGGTGCCAGGCGACGGCGAGTAGCAGCCGTGCATGCGCTCTTCCAGCTCCTTCATGACCTCATAGCCATGGCGCGGCTTGTCCCGCAGGAGCTTGAGGATCACGTACTTCATGTCGCCGGCGCCGAACCACTGGCGCCGCCGATGCCCACCCCGCCCCGCCCGGAATCCCCAGCCCCGGGGACCGAAGGCGAACCCAATCCCCTCCCAATCGAACTTTCCGCCCATTTGCGCCTCATGTTAGATGTTACGTCACGATATTCTGTCACGATATATCTTGTCAAGCCACCATCTCGGAGGCGTGCGCCAAGTCACGATCCGCCTTGAGCTTTGCAAGTTTGGCGTCAATCCCTACATTCTGGCCCACGCTCGACGCGCTAATCCCGTTTCCGCCCCATTCGCGCCCGCGAGAGGAGCCGCAATGGCAGTCGAAATCACGCCGCACCCAGCCTGGGTCGCCGACTTGGATGCGACTTTGGAGCCGAGCCGGCAGGCGATTCTCGACACGCCGGTGATCGTGGACGCTTCGGAGAATCAACTGGTGGACGGCCAGATCCAGAACTTCCTGGTCGGCTTCTATCCCATCATCCGGGACTTTCCGCAGTGGCTGCAGATCCTGCTGGATCGTTCGCCGCCGATGGGCAAGGAGTTCTTCACCGACAACATCCGGGTCGAACGTCGGCACGACGCGATGTGGCGAGCGATGGGGGACGGGTTCAACGTCCAGAAGAAGCGCTTCCACGAGCCGGAGCCGATGCTCCCCGAAGTCCAGCGCTTCCACACGTATTTGACGGACATGTGCCGCAACGCCGAATTTGGTCAGGCGGTGTCGGCCACGAACTATGCCGTCGAAGGCGTCGCGCAGAAGATCTCCGAAAAGGCGCTGCGCGGGCTGGCCAAGAACGCGAAGATCGGGCCGCGCGGTCGCTGGTGGCTGGAAGAGCACGCGAAGTACGACGACGAACATCCGATCCACGCGCTCGAGATCATCAAGGATTGCGTGAAGCGCGGCGGGGACACGCCCCAACAGGTGACGAAGTCGGCCAACGAGAGCCTGCAGCTGATGAAGGTGTCGATGGAGGCGTCTTATCACGCGTGAGTAAAGGGCGCCGCATCTCGCCAACCCGGGGAACTCGGGACAGCACCGCGACGGGGAAGCGTCCGCGGCTGGACCTGTTGCAGGCCGCAGCCGACATCGTGGCCGCGCTGCCCGACGCAGTAGTCGTGACCGGCACCGATCGCCGGGTGCTCGCCGTGAACGAGACGGGCGCCGCGCTGCTGGGATGGGAAGTGAAGGATGTCGAGGGGCAGCTGATTGCGGACGCCGTGTCGCCCGCCGAGCGCGTGCACGTAGCCTCCCGCGAAGATAAAGTCCTCGCCGGTGAGTCCCAGCGCTACGAGACGAAGATCGTCAACCACCGCACGGGCGAAGAGCGCGACGTCGCCGTATCGAGCGGTCCCTTCCGCGTGAACGGCGACCTGATCGGTACGGTCGCCACGCTGCGCGACATCACCGACCCCAAGCGCGCGGCCGACACGCTGGCGCGCTCCGAGGCGCGCTATCGGCACCTCGTCGAATCGGCGTCCGACGCGATCGTGACGCTCGATGCCAACGGCCGATTCACCACGGTCAACCACGCCGCGGAAAACATCTCGGGCTACAAGCGCGAAGAGCTCGTGGGCCAGTGGTTCGCGCCGATGCTTCCCGACGACGACCTGCCGAAAGCGCTCGCCCATTTCCAGCAGGCGCTCTCCGGTGAGACGGGGCTGTTCGATTCGCAGTTCTACCGCAAGGACGGCGAGGTTCGCACCATCTCGATCACGTACTCGACGCCGCAAAAAGACGAAGAGGTGCTCTGTCTCATTCGCGACGTCACCGATCAGAAGATGCTGCAGGAACAGCTGATTCAATCCGAAAAGATGTCGGCGATCGGGCAGCTGGTGTCCGGCGTGGCGCACGAGCTGAACAACCCGCTCGCCGGCATCTCGGCATTTGCGCAGCTGCTGCTGGCCGAAAAGCGCTTCCCCCCCGACCAGCGCACCGCCGCCGAAACGATCTACAGTGAGGCTCGACGCGCGAGCCGCATCGTGCAGAACCTCCTCACGTTCGCGCGGCAGCACAAAGCCGAGAAGGTGCAGACCTCCATCAACCAGGTCCTCGACGACACCCTGGAGCTGCGCGGCTACGAGCTGCGCGTGCGCGGCATCGACGTGCGCCGCGAATACGACGAATCGCTCCCCGACACGATGGCCGATGCGCATCAGCTGCAGCAGGTGTTCCTGAACCTCATTACCAACGCCGAACAGGCGATGGAGCAGCGCCACGGCCAGCATCACCGGCTGATCGTGCGCACCCGCCGCGCGGGTGAGACGATTCGCATCGAGGTCGAGGACTCGGGCGGCGGAATTCCCCCCAATCTCATCGAGCGGATCTTCAATCCGTTTTTCACCACGAAACCGACGGGCTCCGGGACCGGGCTGGGTCTCTCCATTTCGCTCGGCATTGTGCGGGAGCATGAAGGCCGGATCTGGGCGGAGAATCCGCCCCAGGGCGGCGCGCGGTTCGTCGTGGAGCTTCCGGTCACCACCCCGCGCGTGTCAGGCGAGCACGCCGCCGCCGCCCACGTGACCACGATCGGCAGCGACAAACTGCGCGTGCTGGTGGTCGACGATGAAGCGTCGGTACGCGTATCGCTCCAGCGCTACCTGGCAGGCAAAGGCCACGAGGTGGAGACCACGGCAAGCGGCGAGGATGCGCTCAACCGCCTCAAAGCCGCGAAGTACGACGCCGTGATCGTAGATATGCGGATGCCGGATCTGTCGGGCGAGCAGCTGTTTGAGCGTCTGCGCAGCAACGACCCCGCTCACGCGGAACGCGTCATTTTCACGACCGGCGACCTCGTGAACGAGCAGATGCGCCGCTTCCTCGACGGGACGGGACGGCCGTGCGTTCCCAAGCCCTTCGAATTCTCCTCGTTCGATCAAGCCCTGCCCGCGGCTCGCCGCCGGCCGTAAAACAGTCCATTTTTGCCGCTCATTCCCGCCCTCAAGGGCGGGCTCGGCAAACATTGTCCTGAAGGACACGCATGCGCCCTCTCCTGATTGCTCTATTCCTGGCGTCGCCGCTTGCCGCTCAAGACCAATTCGACTTCTACGCGCGCGGCCCGTACCGCCAAGCGGTCCCCCGCCCCGAAGCGATCACCGGCTACGCCGCCGGGGACCAGCACACGATGTACGCAGTGATGCAACACTATCTCGACACCTTGGTCGCCACCGCGGGCGACCGAGTACGGATCGAGACGTGGGGACGCACGACCGAGTACCGGCCGATTCGGGCGCTGATCATCTCCGATCCGGCGAACATCGCGAAGCTCGACCAGATTCGTGCCGGCCTCGCCGAGCTGGCCGATCCGCGCAAGACGGCGGCGGCGCGGGCGGCGGCGATTGCGGCGCAACAGCCCGCCGTCGCCCTCTTCCAGTACTCCGTGCACGGCGACGAACCGGCGGGTTTCGAAGCGGCGATGCAGGTGGCCTACCAGCTGGCCGCGTCGGACGAGCCGCAGACGCTCGAGATCCTCAAGTCGGTCGTGCTCGTGCTGAATCCCTCGGCCAACCCCGATGGCCACGAGCGTTTTGCCGCGTGGTATAACTCCGTAGCGGTGGGCGCCGACAACCCGTGGGCATTTGAGCAAAGCCTCCCCTGGAGCATCACCGGCCGGTACAGCCACTACCGCTTCGATATGAATCGCGACCTGCTGGCGCAGAGCCAGCCCGAAGTGCGCGCGATGATGGACGGCGTGATGCGGTGGCACCCGCAGGTGTTCGTAGACCACCACTCCACGACGCCGAACTTCTTTTTCCCGCCCGTCGCGCAGGCGGTGAACATGAACCTTCCACCCCAGACCACGAAATGGTTCGACACCTACGGCCGCGGCAACGCGGCCGCGTTCGATCGGTATGGCTGGCAGTACTTCGTGCGGGGGATTTTCGACTTCTTCTATTTCGGCTACTGGGACGTGTGGTCCACCTTCCAGGGCGCGACCGGAATGACGTATGAGACAGACGGCGGGCCCGAGTTCCGCAAGCGCCGCGATGACGGCAGCATCACCACGTTCCGCGACGGCATTGCGCATCACTTCATCGCCTCACTCGCGACGCTCGAGACGACAGCCAAGAACCGGCAGAGCCGGCTCACCGACTACTACGAGTTTCGCCGCACGGCCCTGACCGCGGCCGCGACGGACCGCCTGAAGCGCGTCGTGATCGTCCCGGGCAACGATCCACAATCGGCCGCGCACGTCGTCGGTCTGCTGCTGCGCAACGGCGTCGAAGTGACCCGCCTGCGGCAGCCGCTCTCGTCGCGCGCGGCGCACGCGTATGTGAGCGCGAGAAGTCCTGCCGCTGCGAGGACATTCCCGGCGGGCAGCTATGTGATCGATCTGAACCAGCCGCAGCGCCACCTCATCAAGGCGATCCTCGAGCCCGAGGCCGAGCTGCAGCGCACATTCGTGGAGCGCGAGCGCGCCAAGTTCCAGCGCAACCGGCGGCGCGGCGAGGACGCCGAGAAAGAGGAATACGGCTTCTACGACATCACCGCCTGGTCCTTGCCGCTGACGTTCAACCTCGACGCCTATTGGACCGAGGATGGCCCCCCCGGTGCCGGCGGTGAGCCGGTCACCGACACGCTGCTCCCGCCTCCCCCCGCGCCGGCCCGCGCGGCAAGCGCGTACGCTTTTCCGAACGACCGGCCAGGCGCCGCGCGGCTGGCCTACGCGCTGGAGGCCGAGGGGTTCCGGCTCGCCGTCGCCACTCGATCGATTCAGGCGGGCACCCGGCTCTTTCCGCGTGGCACCTTCGTCGCCCGGCCGCAGCGCAACAGCGCCGCCCTGCACGAGCGGATCGCGGCACTCGGCCCGTCCTACGGCGTCGCGGTGTCGGCGGTGCAGACCGCCTTCCCCGACACCAGTGATATCGGCATCGGCTCGGGGGAAGTGGTCGCGCTGCGCCCCCCCACGATTCTCGTGGCTGTGGGCGACGGCATCTCGGAGACGAGCTGGGGCTGGCTGTGGTACTTCCTCGACAAGGAGCTGAACGCGCGCTTCACGCCCGTACCGCTGCGGGCCATCGCGCTCATGGACGACCTGAACGCGTTCAACGTCCTGATCATTCCGGACGGCAGCGGCGCCCGGATGCGCCGCGAGCTCGGCGATGACGGCATCACGAAACTGAAAGCGTGGGTCCGCTCTGGAGGGGTGGTGATCGGCTTTGGCGGCGCCGGAGATCTCGCGGCGAATAAGGACGTGGGGCTGTCCAGCATCGCAGCCGTTGCCCCCGACAGCGGAGCGAAAGCCGACACGACTGCTGCCGGCACGGAGCCCGCCCTGATCTCCAGCACGGCGCCGGCGCGCGACCGCGTGGAGTGGATTCCGGGAGCCATCTTCCGGGCCACGCTGGACACGACCCACTGGCTGACGCTGGGCTACGAGCGCGACCGCATGCCCATCTTCATCGATGGGGACGTGTTCTGGAAACCGTCCAAAAGTGGCGCAAATGCCGTGACGTTTACCGATCCGGCCGACGCGCTGGTACTCTCCGGTTTCACCTGGCCCGACAACACCGCGCGGCTGCTCAAGGGCACGACGTGGGCGGTGGTCGAGAATCAGGGGAGCGGGCGGGTAGTGCTGTTTCTGAGCGATCCGCTGTTCAGGGCGTTCTGGCGGGGACCGGCGAAGCTGCTGACGAATGCGATTCTGATTGGACCGAATCGATAGCGGCGGTAACAGGCGGTAAAGAAAAGAGGCGGTAACGGGCGGTACCGCCCATTACCGCCCACTACCGCCCATTACCGCCCAGTTTGCTTTTAGATAGCCCGCGTCGTCCTCACCACATCCCGAATCTTCCAGATGGGTACCTCGATGTTCGTTCGCACCTTCGGCCGCCCGCGGAACCAGCTCGGCTCCTCGCGCATCCGTGGCGCCATCTTGTAGTAGTGATCCTCGCTTTCCGGCACTTTCCAGGTCACGGTAACGCGCTTCTGCTTGCGCATCACTTCGATCGCCACCGACTCACCGGACTCGTAGGTGCGAAGGATCCGCATCGCCTGCATCGGTGACGACGGCTTGCGGCCGCCGATGGTCAAGATCACGTCGCCACCCTTGAGCGCCAGCGAGGAGTCCTCTGGTGCGCTGACCACCAGCACCCCCTCGCGCGTGCCGAAGTACTCACCAAGCTCGGGATTGAGTTTCACGAGCTCGATGCCGCCCCACGGAGTCCGGAACCCCTCAAAACCGATGCCGGGGTCCCAATGCATGTCCGGATCCATCAATCCTGGCATCGCACCCATCCCCGGAACCCGTAGGACATTGCCACCGAGGTTTTCAGCGACCAACGTGAGCTTCTTGGCGGCCTCGGTGCCGCGGCGATACTCGACCTGCACCGAGTCGCCCGGATCCAGCTCGCGCGCGAGCTCGATCAGCTTCATGCCGGGACCGGAATCCTCGTCGTCTTCAGCCGAGGCGCCGCCCAGTGCCGTACCGTTGAAGCGGGTGATCACGTCACCGGCTTTGAGGCCGGCTTTCTCCGCCGGTCCGCCCGGGGTGATGCCTTCGATCCGGGCGCCGACCTTGTCACCCGTCGTGTTGGCGCGGGTGTCGACGATCACGCCGATCCGGCCGCGGTTGTCCGAGAACGAAAACACGCTGTACGGGCCGCTCTCGACACGAACGCGAGGCCGGGTGCGCGGGCGCGTGTCCTGCGCCTGCGACGCGGCGGGCCCAAGTAAACAGACGGCGAGCGCTGCCATCGCCATGTTGCGATTCATGCCTTCATCTCCTTGGGGGCCTAAAGCCCGACGTAACGAGCGCGCGTGGCGCGAGCCTTCACCAGCTCCCGCATCAAGTCGCAACGCTCCTGCCACAGTCTCACGAGTTCGGCATCCCGTTCGTGCGAGCCTTCGACCCGCTGCCCGAGAGTGCCGTCGAGTACCGAAATGCGGTCTTCCAGATCCGCGAACACGGCAGCCGCGTGACCGCTCAACACGCTGCCTTCCACGTCGAACTGTTTGAGGGAGTCTTCGAGTGTCGCGGACTGCCGCTTCGCCTTACTGAGCTCGGCGTGAAGCTCACCCGGACTCGACGGCTGGACCAACAGAATGGCGGCGATCGAGGCGGCGAGCGCCAGACTGCCGCTCCACGCTCCCCAGGTGCGCCGGCGACGGGCCCGGTCGGCCCGCAGCACCACCTGCACCGCGGGCCACCGATCCCGCGGCGGCCGCAGCGCCGGCAGCGCCTTCAGCTGCGCCGCGCGCTGGTACAACTTCTCCTGCTCCGCCTGACACGTCTCGCAGGTGGCGATGTGCCGGCGCGCCCACACCGACGCCTCACCGGCCCGCAGCGCTCCCAGATCATCCATCGTACAATGCATCATGCACTCGCTCCTTGATCCAGCATTCGCCGCAGACGCGCATGAGCGCGCGCCAGCTGCGACTTTGAGAAGCTCACCGATTTGCCCATCTGCTCCGCAATCTCTTCGTGCGTGTATCCTTCGACATCGTGCAACCAGACCACCGCGCGTGACGTCTCGGACAACCGCTCGAACGCCCGCTCCAGATCGATGTTCGCGCCGACATGCATCCCCGGCTTGCCCGGCTCATCGTCCAGCTCCTCGGTGGCGCGGATCTGATCGCGCCGGATTCGCATCAGCGCTTTGGTCGACGCGATCTTGCGCACCCACCCCCAGAGATACCCTTCGCCGCGGTACTGCTTGATGTTCCGCACCACTTCGAGGAACGTCTCCTGGAGCACGTCCTCCGCATCCTCGGGCCGCCGCAGCATCCGCCGCACGAGGTTGTAGACCGGCACCTCGAAGGCGCGAAACAGCGCTTCGAGCGCTTCTTCATCCCCAGCTTGGGCGCGGGCGACGAGGACGTCCGGGACGGCGAGAGACACGGTCATGTCCAAATCTTAAGATGCGATAGGAGGTTGAAGCGTCGCGACATTCGTGCGTCGTACGTCGTGCGTCGTGCGTGGGATTCGCACCGCAGTTACGCACGACCCACGACGCACGACGCACGATTCACCTAAGTAATTAACCAGTAGGCACTTGAGGTGTGGGCGGGTATCTTGGGGCATGGCAAATCCCGACCTGAAAGAATGGCTGCATCACTGGCAGGACGAAGCCGATGCCGCCTACCTGTATCTCGCCCTTGCCGGCCAGGAGACCGATCCCCACAAGAAGGACGTCTACATCAAACTCGCCGGAGTGGAAGAGCGGCACGTCCAGATGTGGGGCAAGCTGCTGGCTGACCACGGCCACAGGGTCGAGCACGCCGAGCCGTCGGTGAATGCCCGCATGCGGGCTTGGTTCGGCCGCCGTTTCGGTACGCGCTACCTGCTCCCCATGTTGCTGCGCGAGGAGGGACAGGAGGTGAAGGGCTACCTGGACCTCCACCGCGAATCCAGCCAACCCGACGCGCAGCAGGTGTCACTTCAGCTCGCGAAGGAGTCCGCGGCGCACGCGGGCACGCTCGCGGACCTCGCCGGCAAAGGCGCCGAGCCGTGGCACAAGACGGGCTCGGGCGGCTACCTCCGGAACGTCGTGTACGGCTTCAACGACGGGCTCACGGCCAATTTCGGCCTGGTGGCCGGCGTCATCGGCGCGTCCGTGGCGCCGCACGTGATCCTCATATCCGGTGTCGCGGGGATGATTGCCGACGCGCTCTCGATGGGCTCCTCCGGGTACCTGGCGGCGAAGAGCGAGCAGGAGGTGTACGCCCACGAGATCGCGATGGAGAAGGAAGAGATCCGGTTGATGCCGGAAGTCGAAATGGAAGAGATGGCGCTCCAATACGAGGCCAAGGGTGTGGATCCGCGCACGGCCCGCCGCATGGCCGAAGAGGTGATGCGCGATCCCGAGCGGGCACTGGGCGAGCAGGTTCGAGATGAGCTGAAGATCGGCGAGGCGCACGCCACGCCGTTCCGCGAAGGCTGGATCACGGGCGTCGCTACGGCGGTCGGCGCATTCATCCCCGTGTTCCCCTTCATGGTACTGGAGGGACGGGCCGCGATCTGGGTGGCGTTCATCACCGCGATGCTGTCCCACTTCGCCGTGGGGGCGGCACGCAGCTTCTTCACCGGCCGCGGCGTGTTTCGCAGCGGCATCGACATGTTCGTGGTGGGGTTGGGCGTCGCCGGCGTGGGCTATCTCGTGGGCGACCTCATCGCGAAGGCGCTTTAGACGACGAGGTTCACCAGCCGATCCTGGACGTAGATCACCTTCTTCACGTTCTGTCCGTCGACGAACTTCCGCACCGCCGCGTCCGCGAGGACGACTTTCAGTACGTCTTCCTGAGCCATGCCGCGCGGGACCACCAGACGCGAGCGGAGCTTGCCGTTGACCTGGACGGCGATCTCGACGTCGCCGGCCGACGCCAGCCGCTCGTCGTACGCGGGCCAGCTGGCCTCAAAGACCGATTCCTTCCCGCCCAGCACCCCCCATAGTTCCTCGGCGATATGTGGCGCGTACGGAGCCAGCATGATCACGAGGGGTTCTACCAGCTCCTGATTCCCAGCTCCTGACTCCCGCAGTTCGTTCACGTACTCCATCATCGCCGCAATCGCCGTGTTGTATTGCAGCGCCTCGGTATCGGCCGTCACCTTGCGAATCGTGCGATGCAGTTTCTGCTCGACGGACGCCGGTATCGGAGCGGGCGAGGCCGCCGGCTGCGCGGTTCCCACGTGCACTGCCCACCACACCTTCTCGAGAAAGCGCCGGATGCCCACGATCCCCTCGTCGCGGAAATCGCCACCTTCCTGGAAGGGGCCGAGGAACATGAGGTACATGCGGAACGTGTCGGCGCCCCACTGCTGGATGTAGGTGTCGGGCACGACGACGTTGCCGCGTGACTTCGACATCTTCGCGCCGTCCTTCACGATCAAGCCGTGCGCACGGAACCTGGGATACGGCGAATCGAAGTGCACGTGGCCCAGGTCGTGCAGTACCAGACAGATGAACCGCGCATACAAGAGATGAAGCACGGCGTGCTCGTTGCCGCCGATGTAACTGCTCACGGGCAGCCACTTCTTGGTGCGTGCAGGATCAAACGGCCGATCGTGGAACTCGGTCGACGGGTAGCGGAGGTGGTACCAGGCCGAGTCGAGAAACGTGTCCGACACGTCCGTCTCGCGTCGCGCGCGCCGGCCGCACTGCGGGCAGGGCACGAAGTACCACTCCTCATGGCGGGCGAGCGGGCTCACGCCCGTGTCGTCCGGCCGGAAGTCCTCGATATACGGGAGCTCGACCGGCAGGTCCTTCTCCGGTACGGCGACCACGCCGCACTGCTCGCAATAGATGATCGGAATCGGCGGGCCCCAGTAGCGCTGCCGTGAGATGCACCAGTCGTGCAGGCGGTACTGGATCCGCGGGGTCGCGAGCCCGCGCTCGGCGAGCCAGGCAACGATCTTGCGAGCCCCCTCGATACACGGCAGCCCGTCGAACGCCCCTGAGTTCATGAGCTTCCCCTCTTCTGTCACCGTGGGAAGCGGATCGCCTCCAGCTGTCGCGACCACCTGCCGGATCGAAAGCTTGAACTGCGTGGCGAATTCGAAGTCGCGCTTGTCGTGCGCCGGCACGGCCATGATGGCACCGGTGCCGTACTCCATGAGTACGTAATCGGCGATCCAGATCGGGATGGCCTCTCCCGTGGCCGGATTGCGGGCGTACGACCCGATGAAGACGCCGGTCTTGGTCTTGTCGCCCACACGGCGGGACACGATGTCCTTGGACTGCACCTCCCGCTTGTAGGCCTTCACCGCACCGCGCTGCTCCACGGCGGTCAGCTCGTCGACGAGCGGGTGCTCGGGCGCGAGCACGAGATAGGTGGCACCAAACACCGTATCGGGCCGCGTGGTGAAGACGGGAATCTTCTGGCCGCTCGGCGTCTCGAACAGCAGCTCGGCGCCTTCGCTCCGGCCGATCCAGTTCTTCTGAAGCAGGACGGTGGAGGAAGACCAATCGAGGTTCTGGAGGTTCTGGAGGAGACGCTCGGCGTAGTTCGTGATCCGGAAGAACCACTGATCGAGGAACCGCTGCTCGACCGGGGTATCGCAGCGCTCGCAACGGCCGTCGATCACCTGCTCGTTGGCGAGCACCGTCTTGTCTTTGGGACACCAGTTGACCGCCGCGCGCTTCTTGTAGGCGAGCCCGGCTTTGAAGAGCTGGAGAAACAGCCACTGGGTCCACTTGTAGTAGGCCGGATCGGTGGTGGAGAGCTCGTGCCGCCAATCGAACATGCCGCCGAAGCGCCCGAGCTGGCGGCGGAAGGTGGCGATGTTCTGGGGGATGAGCTTTGCCGGATTCGTGCCGATGTTGAGCGCGTAATTCTCGGAATGGATGCCGAAGGCGTCGAAGCCCATTGGCTCGAACACGTTGTAGCCCTGGAGCCGCTTGAAGCGTCCGTAGATATCCGCGCCGGTGAAGGCGAACATGTTGCCGACGTGCAGTCCTTCGGCCGACGGATACGGAAACATCATGAGGTTGTAGAACGGCCGAGCCGCCCGATCGAGGTCGGGCTCGTTCGTGTGACGCTCGGCCCAGCGGCTCTGCCACTTTGCTTCGAGTGATGCCGGATCGTAGTTTGGGACGTCGCGCATGAGTGTCGACAATTAAACCATGGCCATCAAGTCTCAGCAACTGCGGCAGCGTTTTCTGATTTCCGGGGCGGCCGTGGTCGTCCTCCTCGTGGTGTTCATTGCCTGGGTGACCAGCAATCGCGTGGGCCGAGAGCTCGAGAAGCAGGCAGACGTACGCGGCAACGACTTGGCGCTGCGGGTGGCCGCCCTCGTCACCCAATACTTGAAGGAGCGCCATCGCGAGGTGGCGTCGCTTGCCAGCATGCCGGCGCTCATCGCGAGCGTGCGCGAGGCCGGCCAGGAAGCCGCCGCCCGCGGTCTCGACCGGCTATCGATCGCCACCCTCGAGAGCAGCTTCGCCGAGTCGCAGGGGCTCGGGAAGGATCGCGCATTGCGCGACTATCTGAGGGCGTACGCGACCGTCTCGGACTTCTCGGCGCTGCTCGCGACCGAGCGCCACGGGTTCAACGTCTTCGTGGCGGGTGAAGCGACGGACTTCGTACAGCGGGACGAGACGTGGTGGCAGCGCACGATGGCGGACGGCAGCTATGAAGGTGATCCCCAGTCCGACACGACCGGCACGCAAACCGCCCTCGAATTCGAGGTCACCATCCGGCCGCCGGGACAGAATCAGCCGATCGGGGTGTTCCAGGCACTGTTCAGCCTCGAGCGGCTCAGCGAGATGCTCGGCAGCGCGGAGCTCGCGGGTCGCGCCTATCTCGAGGTCGTCGCGAACGACAAGACGGTGCTCATTTCACCAGACCGCACGCAGCTCCTGCAGGTTCTGCCCGACCAGGACCGGATCACCTTTGGCCTCGCACCGGTGACCAGCCACATCACGACGGCGGGTGGCGTGCGGGAGTTGGTGGTGTCAGTACCGGCCAATCAGGGGGAATGGTGGGTGCTCTATCGCGAGCCGGCTGCGACCGCGTTCGCGACCGCGCGCAGTATGAAGCTGACGATCTGGCTGGGGGCGCTCCTCGTCACGACCTTGGCGCTGGGCGCCATGTTCTGGCTGTCGCATCGCCTGGGCGAGCTGGTGACCGACCCGGTGCGGGCCGCGGGCGTCATCGCCAGCCGCATCGCGGCCGGCGACCTGTCGGTGACCGTGGCGTCCCGTGGCGCCGAAGCCAGCGAGGTCGTGGAGCTGTTCTCCTCGGTACACTCGATGGTCGTGGCGCTGCGGCGTCTGGTCGGCGCGATCCGCACCGCGGCCGATGAGGCCGCGGCGATGGCCACGGAGATCTCGGCGTCGACTGAGGAGATGAGTGCGTCCGCCGAGCAGACGGCCGCGACCTCGCAGGACGTCTCCAAGCGCGCGGGCGAGCAGTCCCAGCTGGTGCGCGCCGCGGCCGACGACGCCGCGCGCATACTCCAGATCGCCGTGCAGCTCGCGCAGGGCGCCGAAGAGGCGGCACGGCGGAACGCGGATGTGTCGGCACTGGCGCGCCGGCATAAGGAGGGGCTCGACGAAAGCACCGCACAGCTCGTCAAGCTCGCCGATGACGTCGCCAAAGGGGCTCAGGAGGCGGAGGCCCTCGCCCAGGCGTCCGAGAAGATTCAGTCGTTCGTCGCGCAAACGAAGGCCGTCGCGACGCAGACGAACATGCTCGCCCTGAACGCCGCGATCGAAGCGGCACGCGCCGGCCCCCAGGGCCGGGGATTCGCCGTCGTGGCGGATGAGGTGCGCAAGCTCGCTTCGGTGGCGGCGACCGCGGCGGGTGAGACGGCGGAGACGGTCCGCGGCGTGCTCGAGCGCGTGCAGGCGATCCGTGACCGGCTCGTGCGTCTCGCCGCGGCCGGCGTGGCGGTGCGTGAAGCGTCCCAAACCGCGGCGCAGGGTCTCACGACCGTGGCGGGCGAAGCGAACGCCAATGACAGCTGGAGCCGCGAGATCGCGAAATCCGCGAGCGAACTCAAAGCATTGGTGGAGGAGATCGCCAGCCGGCTGGGAACGGTGGCGGGTCAGACCGACACCCTGCTGGCCTCCGCCGAGGAGTTGGCGGCGTCCGGCCAGGAGCAGAGCGCGTCGACGCAGGAGATCGCGTCGTCGGCCAATCAGCTGGCCGAAGCGGCCGACCGGCTCACGGGCGCGGTGAAATCATTCCGATTGTCGGAGGACGAACAGGAGCACCAGCAAGCAGCAGACTAGTGCGGGGCGTGAGCTTCGTCACGTTCGTTGGCCAGAGCAAATCGTTAGAGTAGACCCCTTCCCGAGGCTGAGGGGGTACGGTGATGCCGTCATCGAGTGCGGTCGTTCCAACCAGGACAGACTTGACTGCCGCAATCGTCCTCCTGCTGCTCGCGGAGGCGACGCTGTTCTTCACGTTCCTGTTCATTATAGGCCCGATTGCCACGCTGCCGCGGCTGCTGCCGTTGGGCGTGGTGCTGGTGCTCTGCACCGCGTTGTATCGGGGGCACGACTGGGCTCGCTGGGCCCTGCTCGCCCCCATTGCGTTTCGGGTCTGGAGGGTGGTGTTGCTGATCGCCGCGGCCTGGGGCCTGGGCCGGTCGGGGATCGCGGTGTTTCTGACGTTCATTATTCTCGCCGAGCTGTTTGCTGCTTTCATTCTGCTCGATAGCTACCTGGTGCGGCGGCAGAGCCTGCGCATACCCGTGTAGAGAAGTAGGGGCGCAGAATCCTGCGCCTCCACCAGAAGCAGCCGCATTACGTCGTCGTGACGGACGGAGGCTGAGACTCAGCACGCCAGCCTGCTACCTAGCGCTCATCATCTGCCGGGCGGATACTCAAGCAGACATGCTGAGCGCGATCGGAAATACGCCGCTGGTCTGCCTTTCGCGGATCGTGCCCAAAGGCGCGGCGGACGTGTGGGTGAAGCTCGAGTACTACAATCCGACCGGCTCTTACAAGGATCGCATGGCGCTGTCGATGATCGAACGCGCCGAGCACCGCGGCGCCCTGAAGCCGGGGATGACGGTCGTCGAGTACACCGGCGGGAGCACCGGCATCTCGCTCGCGTTCGTGTGCGCGGTGAAGGGCTACCGCTGCCGCATCGTGTGCAACGATGCCGTGGCCGCGGAGAAGCGCCGCAGCATGGAAGTGTTCGGGGCGGAGCTGGAAGTGCTGAAGAGCGACGGCGGCAAGCTCACACCCGACCTCGTGCCGCGCATGATGGCCCGCGCGCGGGAGATCGCCGCCGAGGGCCCGAGCTATGCGACCGACCAGATGCGCAATCCCGACATGGTGGCCGGCTACGAGGCGCTCGGCGAGGAGCTGCTACGGCAAGTGCGGGGCCCCATTCATGCGTTCTGCGCCGCGGTCGGCACGTCGGGAATGCTGATGGGGACGGCGCGTGTGCTGCGGCGCGCCGATCCCGAGACGCGCATCGTGGCGCTCGAGCCGGCGACGTCGGCGGTGCTCTCGGGCGGCGTGCCTGGCCGGCATGGGGTGGAGGGCGTCGCGCCCGGGTTCGTGCCGCCGCAGTTCGACCGCGCGCTCGTGAGCGAGACGCGCGCAATCGACGAGGCGGAGGCTCGCCAAATGGCGTCGACGCTGGCGCGTCAGGAAGGCCTGTTTGCCGGCACGTCGACCGGGCTCAACCTCGTCGCAGCGCTGCAGCTTGCGGGGGAACTCGGCGCCGGCCACACCGTAGTGACGGTGGCCGTGGACAGCGGGCTCAAGTATCTGGCCGGCGACCTGTACGCCCAAGCACCCAACGGAGCTGCTCGATGAGACTGACCTTCGTCCTGTTGATGACTGTGGCGGTCACGCCGCTCGCTGCGCAGGCCTCGCTCGAAGCACGAGTCGACGAGGTCTTTCGTCAGTACGCATCGACCGAGACGCCCGGCTGCGCGATCGGCGTGGCGCAGCGCGGCCGCGTACTGCTCGAGAAAGCCTACGGGATGGCGGACCTCGAGCGCGGCGTCGCGCTCAGCCCCGCGTCGATTCTCGAGGCGGGCTCGGTGTCGAAGCAGTTCACCGCCGCGGCGGTGCTGCTGCTCGCGAAGGACGGCAAGTTGTCGCTCGACGATCCGGTGCGGCGCTGGGTGCCGGAGCTACCTGAGGTCATGCAGCCGATCACGCTGCGGCATCTCCTCCATCACACGTCGGGCCTGCGCGACTGGGGCTCGGTGTCGGGGATTGCCGGCTGGCCCCGCAACACGCGCGCTATCGACCACACGGCCGTGCTGCAGATCATCGCGCGCATGCGCGAGCTCGACTTCCCGCCCGGCGCGGAATACGAGTACAGCAACAGCAACTACAACCTGCTCGCGATCGTGGCGGAGCGAGCGTCGGGCGAGTCGCTGCCGGCGTTCACGCGGCAGCGGATCTTCCAGCCGCTCGGAATGACGTCCACGAGCTGGCGCGACGACGCAATGCGCGTGGTGCGCGGCCGCGCGCTGTCGTACGACAAGGACAGCAGCGGCTGGCATGGCGAGCGCGCGATCGAAAACATCTACGGCAACTGCTGCCTGCTGACGACGGTGGGCGATTTGCTCAAGTGGAACGCGGCGTTCGACAGCACGCGTCTCGGGGGCGCCGGGTTCCGGACGGAGCAGGAGC
>Ga0137437_1000145_pt1 | contig 18701 bp, 26 predicted proteins | sample EasRivERMGT138_2_FD_102332 | JGI IMG/M metagenome (GOLD analysis project Ga0137437, IMG submission 102332) | Soil microbial communities from meander-bound floodplain in the East River, Colorado, USA - East River MetaG ERMGT138_2 | ecosystem: Environmental > Terrestrial > Soil > Floodplain ...
TAATGGTGATAGTCACTCATTTCTTTCGACCGCCTGTCATAATAGTTTTTCGCGCCTGGTACCCGAACAAAAAGTTCGCGGTGTCCTGTGCGCTGATGTGAACGTGTGTAAGCCACTCTTGATCTCGGTAACGACCAGACAAAAGGACTGTGGCAAACGTAAAATCAGTGAGAACCTTTTTTATCGTCTCAAACCTCAGTCTCTCGCGCTCGGGCGGGAGAGGATCAGGATCGGGGCGATGAAATAAAACTTCGTTTCTGCCGCACTTAATACAAATAGCAATCGTTCTGTGCTGGCCTTCGTCTTCGATTCGCTCCGGCCAACCACAATTGGAGCAAGTGTGAATGATTTCCATAGAACCTCCGCAGAGCGTTCTTGCCATAATCTCGCCAACATTCTCGCCAAATTGAGTGGAAGGCTCTCCAATACGAAAAGCCTTCCTCTCTAAAAAGTTTACAGACCAAGACCAACTTCTCACTCGGTTGTCGAGGGAACCAATCCGGCTCCCGCAACCACCGAAAAGATTAGCTGGAAGAAGTCTCCGACTGAAGACGCCGGATGACCTGGGTTGTTCCAGGCCGCAGGGTGTTCGTGTACTTCACGTTGTAAGACACCCACCCACCGATCTGACGTGCAGGATCGGCAACGGAACCCTGGGCAGGAGCTTCCTGAATCAGCAAGCGGTAATTCTTCTCGCCGGATTCGGGGTTCTTCCCAAGGAACACAGAGAACAACGCATCATCTGCGAAAATGTATGTGTTGTAGTAGGTGTTGTTGGCAATCGTGGAGCTAGGAGCAGTCGTGGTCTGCTTGAACCGTGTGCCTGCGAACTGGATCACTTCCTCGTTCGCTAACGGAGCCATCAGCTTGTCTACTGTGGACTCGTTGCGTTTGAGGATGTCGGTCAGTCCGTTAGCAGACGTGTCATTCAGAACGTCATGCACAACAAACGGATGGATGATTCCGCCCCAGTACCCGTCTTTGGTCAACGGACGGGCATTGACGCCTGCCAATTGCTGGGTAGCGGTACGAATGTTGGAAGCGGTCAGATAGCTTCCGTTCGCCAACAGGATGTTGACGGATGCGTCAACCGCGACGGATGCGTCGGCAGTCAACTGAACTAGGGAGTTGAGAGTCAAGGCCAACCGATAGTTCAATTCGGTGGACAGGTTTTGAAGCAATGACGGATCGTCAATCGCAACGTCCATTGCCAGGTCGGAACTGTTGATGAAATCCGCATACTGACCGATGGTCGCAACGATTTTGGTTGACGACTCGCTGATAGGAGATCCGACTGTTCCCTCTGCCGCCTGGTTGGTGTTAGCTGCCAGTAAGGCGTAGGTGAAGAATTGGATTTGGTTCCCAGAACGGAGCGGCAAAGGTTTTTGCTTTGTCATGCTCATAAAAGGCGTCTGGGCCTTAAGGTTGGGAATCGCGCCACGCTCGTAGTAGATAGCCACGAGGTTAGGAAGCGAACCCGAAGTTTGGATTGATGCTGGTGAAAAAGCCATGATAATTTACCTCGAAAGGTTTGTCCTGCTTTTTAGCGCCGAGTTCCTAACCTAGACTTCCGGATGTCCGAGAGTAATTTCTCGATATCTCCGGTAGACATGTTATCAAACTCTTCGACTGTGGGCGCTTTATCGGACTCGTCCGGAAGAACCGCGCTTACGGTTTCTCTCGTGCGAATCCCCAAAGCCGCTCGCGGACGCCTGGTTAATCGAACAATCCGTTCGTCTTCAGGCGGTGCTGCTGGTTTAACGGGTGCTGCTGGGACGACTGGCGCTGCCGGTTTTACTGGTTCGGCTGGAGTTTCTGGCTCGGGATTCAAGTCTTGGAGATCCAACAATCCGTCGTTCACCAAGTCCTCGTAAGCTTCGTCCAAATTCTCTGATGTAAACTTTCCAGCGTTGTAAAGGACTCCAACGAGCGCATTAGGATCGCGTCCGTTTAGAGGTTGACTAAGCTTGTACTTGCACAGCCAAGCAATCAACGCTTCGAAGTTCTTCTCGTATGTAATGTACTCGGGATGACGCCCCACAAACTCTTTTGCGATCCCCTCTGCCGATAGCTCGTCAGAAGCGTCTTTCCCCGTCTTTGCAGACTGGGCGAGTTGGGCGATTGTCATTCCGGTCTTCTTGAAAAACCACTCCTCAAACGCCTCGTCAGGATTGTCCTGCAACTTTGTCTTCAATGCGAAGATATCGTCGGCAGTCAGAGCCCCAACAGGGGTAACTACTGCGGGTTGGGATACCGGAGCAGCGGGTTCACCACTACCGTCGATTCCCAATTTCGTGCGCTTGTTCAACTCTCGGATCTTTTGAGTCGCGTGCATCTTTCCTGCGGAGAGATTAACAAGCAATTCATCTTTAGTGTTCCCGTAGAAAATTTCCAGCGGGGCACCTGTATTCGAATCGAGAGTGGCTTTCCATCCTTTCGTCCCGTGCTCAATTGTGACGGAAGCGCCATCCTCGTACTGGTAAACCTGGGGAGCGTCCCCCTTGGGAGCCGGTGTTACTGGCTCCGCTGGGGTTGCTGGTGCTGAGGGGACAACCGTTGGATTGTCCTCGTCAGCTATTTTTTGTAAATCATCTGCAAGGGACCCGCCGTCTCCGCGTGTATCGAGAGGAGCGAAGTCATCCAAACCAGATGCAAACGGATCGTCCGAAAACGGATCGGGAACTACTGATTCGTTGTTAGCCATTTTAAATCTCCTTGGACCCCTGGCAATCCGCCAGAACGGTCAATTGGATTCCCCTTAAAAAAGGGGTCTTACTGCGACGTGCTTATTCTTGTTGGTCCCAACCCGACTTTGATGTCCGCTAGAATCGTGATGCTTTTTTAAAGCGGGGGTCCGGAAAACGATGTTGCATACGCGACAGGTAGCTTTGAAGAGATAGTTCGCGTATTTTGCTTTGCGAATGGGATTGGACATTCTTTTGGGCAATCCCTTTTGCGCTTTGCGGTGCTTCGTGATTGGCATGGCAATACACCTCCTACAGTGTAATTGTCATGGCAACCTCCTTTCTGTCGCTGCATTTAGCGCGACATCGTATCATGATTTTTGGAACAAAAACTATATACTTTTCGTTATAAAAACGGGCGTCTTTTTATAACGAATTTTATAAGAAAAAGATACCAATTTTTCTTACAAACTCTCGGGTGGAACTTGGCTGTTTCGCAACGCCTGTTTCAAGACCGAGGGTGTCGGCGCATTTACTGCTCGGAAGATGTCTTCCTGAAATTTGATGTAGAAGCTTTTCAGCGCATAGGCAACTGCGTGAGCTTCTTTCAGCGTCGTACTTCCAGGAGACATGATGACCAACGCCTCAGCGGCATCGTCCACATAGCTCTTGATACTATCGAGAATGATCTGCCAAGATTCCGTTTGAATGTGGGGGGCCAACGTGCGACCCTTATCCCATAAAACTATTTCAAATTTTTCTTCGTCGGTAAGGTTTCGACCGAGTGCTGATTCAACTCGATCCACCATCATGTTTTCTATGTTTGCCATTCGCATTGTCCTTTATCTGACAATCGATTTAGATTAAGTTCCGCCGAACTGAGTTGCCGAGGGCTCACCAGTTGTTTCGAACGGAGTCGCTGCTTTTCTCAACGTCTCTCGTAACACGTCCCGACCGGCGCGAGCGACGTTCTCCTGGTCACTTATGTCGGCTTTATTATCGTGCTGTTGCTGCTGTTGCGCCGCCATTGCTTGAGCCTTGGCCGCTGCTAAGGCCGCAGGAGAATTCTGTTGGGCTCGTTGCTGTTCTTCCGCAGTCATGTTGACTACAATATCCTCGAAGGTCTTCCAATCGGATACCTCGAAGAACATTTGCAGAACTTCGTCGATCTTAACTTTCTTACCTTGAATAGCTAACTGTTGAGTAGTTTGCTCGCTGGTTAAGAATTGAACCAAAATCGGCAAGGCTTGTGCCATTGCGCGTCGTGCCTGCAACTTTGCGGCTGCTAAAATTTGGAACTTCACTCGGGCATTCAAAATCTCTACAACATCGCCTTTCTCTTTAAAGAAGGCGTCTTCCAATTCCTCGCTCAGAATATGCTTGATCGTACTGATCGGGAGCAGAGCGCGGTTCAACTCGTGAGCGTGATACAGAAACGGAACGATCACATTGTCGGCCAGCTTCTCTACGAAGTCCGCAACTCGTGATCCGGCACCGGCTGCAAGAAGGTTCGCACCGGAAGCAGTTCGTGCCAAACTGGAATGTCCGCTTTGCCCTGCCACGCCTTGCATACCAGGATCGCTGACACCGGAAATACGCTCGGCCCTTGACTCCGAAAGCTGCAAGTGTTGGGTAGCTTCCGGCACGGCAGGGAGTCGGTCCAAAACTTTGAAGTCATCTTTATTATCAACCTCCACAATCTTTCCAGGTGATATCCGAATGCTCTGAGTGGGAACACTCTTGCCTCGCACGCGGAGATAGACACCATTCAAATTCAAAGAGGCGTTATCTAAGTAGAGATTCGTCAATCCTTGCTGCAACCGTTGCTCGGCCCCGATTACCTTTGCAAGGCCCATTGACCAAAATGCCTCGGGAACGTCCCACCAGCCAATAGAAAGGAAGGGGATTTCGCCGTAAGGGTTTTCGTCGTTACAAATAACAAGCTTCTTATTCAGAACGACGATATATCTTTCATCGTCCCACCGTTCAAGAACTTCGAGCGGCTGGCTGAAAGGGTCTTCTGTCGTCTGTTCGAATCGAGCTTCAGCACGGGCATCCCACAGAGGGTTCTTGATTGCTACCTCGGAGAGCGCAGCTTCAACCGGCTCTTTCGGAGGTAAGAACAATTCCAAAAGTTTAGTCCGAGAAGGAATTTTATACCCAGGTCGCTCCCGAAGTTTGTCAAGATCTTTCCAGGTTAAAAACAGACGATGGATAACATACTTCCCTTTGTTGATACTTGGAACGTTGAGACCTGGATCGACAAGAACGTAGCGGAGATTCGTAACGTGCTCGAACACCGGCCTATCGACGTACTCTTCAATAATCTGCTCTTCAATTTCATCTTCGTCGTTTGGATCAATGGTGAGATCCGGAAGTGACGGGTCCACATTCGGAACCTTTGTTACAGCCGAGGGGCGAACGTACATCTTACGTTCCCGCGTAAATGTCTCCCAACCCCACTTCCAAATTCCGGTTCCAAAAAGAACCGCATTGAAGCATCCACGCTTAAGTTCCTCGCGGAAATGAATGTCTTCTAATTGGTACCCCAGCAAAGCGCCAACAGCACGAGCCGTCTGAGCGGAAGTTCCTGGTCGCTTCTGAATCATAAACGGAGGATCGTCGTAAAACAATCCGTTTATGATTTGCGGAACCAACGAGTTTACCGCCGTAGCAACAGTGAAGAAAGGTACGTTCGCCCTCTCGGACTGCGTACCTTCCCAATATTGTGCAGTATACGGAGACTGGTACAATGTCGTGGCAGACGGCCACTGCATCACCCAAGCCTTCGTTGAGGCGAAATTCTCCGCCCGTAGTGCATCCTGGATAACAAGTTTCAAAGCAGGGTCATTTCCCCAAACTCTATTAGCGAGCGCGGCCTTTGCTTCATCCGGTGTTATCGGAGCATGTGTGTTGACTGATGGTTGTTCGAGCAGCATGGTTCACTCAGTCCAGCAAAGATTTATTTAATGGATACTTTCGGGTCCGCGACTTCACCGGCCTTCGTTTTTGTGTGACCTTTGCAGGTAATCGAGCCACCTTCGAGATCGACACCACAGGGCTCGTCGAGCGCCGTGCTACCTTCGTCGTTTGTGGCAACGGGGAACGACTTTCCGCCCTTACCCCATTCCGAAGGTCCGCCCTTAGAAGCTGACTCCGCGTCCCTCGGGCTACCCAAGAGATCGCTCTCGATGACTTGATCTTTTGCAACAGCATCACCCTTCTTGCCGGACAACTTCACTTTGAAGTCTTCGCCCTTAGCCTTATAGGGATCTTTCTGTTCGAGTGTTTCCTCTACAAATTTATCTTTCTCTGCCATGATCGTTTCCTCTGCTACAAATTTAATAATCCTACCCCAGAATTCCGCTGCCGAGAATTGGATCTAGTCCATTCGGAGACGCCTTAATTCCGGAATCTTCAGACACAGTGACAATGGGATTTTGAAGAGGCTCTGTCACCCAAGTCAATTCGCCCGTATCGGGGTTGTGCGACAATAAAAAACCACCATACGGATTCTGGTAACCTTCTTCGTACAGTAGCTTCCAGCCAGCTTCAACACTACTGTAGGTCTGCATTTCATTCTTAACGATTGTTTGAGCCATTGCCGGTGCGTGTTTCAACTGGCGAGAAATCACATCCGGAATGTCATCGTGACCGCTGCCGGTCATGCACTTTTCAAACTCGCTGTACAAGATACTTAGAAACGGTAGATGGGCTGCAAACTTCAACCGGCCATCAAAAATCCACGGCTGCATCGCCGCCATCCGAATCTTCTTAGCGTCTTTGTTCGTTTCTGCCGTTACCCAATCAATTCGGTGCATCAAAGAGATTACGTTCGAATCGCCAGTCTCTAATGCTTTCGATTTAATTGCAGGCTCTAAGAGCCGTGATCCAGCGGCATCTTCAATCGAGATAACCCAAGGACGATACTTCAAAGCAAAGTCTACGACAGCCTTCGCCAATTCTGAGGGAGTAAATCGCGCTCGAATAAGATCGTGGATGAAGCACTGTCCCTTGTCATTCCAAATTGCCGAGGACGCAGTACAATAGTCGCGCCCCTTCTTCTTACTAAATGCGAAATCCCAGGTTTGGCTAATCGGTCCCCTGGAAGGTAGCTCGGTAAACTGAACGGTGTTAGCGAGCAATTTCTCTTTCTCGAAAATCGTGAAGCTGGCCGGTCTTGGATTCTGGTTAAGCTGACCTTCGAACGTTTCTTCGTTTTCATTAAACTCTCGAAGCAACCACGCATACGACATGATCTGAGGAAGAAGTAGACTACATCCCTCGGGTCCGGCATCCTTATAGGTTACTGGCTTCCCTTCGACCTTGAGTCTCTGAACAACCTCCGGTTTAATGACAATAGCTCGGCCAACAAGAATCTTAGTGGAGGTGCTGGCGTTTTCGGTGTACTCCCAACAGGGGTTCGTGGTAGTCTTGATATCCCCGACATTCTTTTCAATAAGCACGCCGTAATGATCTTCATCGGCATACCGCGTTCCAATGAGTTCAAAGTAGTAGCCACCTGTCCGGAGAAGTTTCTTCGCAAGAAAGATCTTCTTTGAAATCGACTGGCATTGCTCAGGGCTCTCGGAATTGCGGTCGCAAACCGAGTCGTCCGCTTTTATAAGTTCAAAGTGCAACCCTGATTTTGTTGATCCAATCGAAGACGCCATAACTGTCGGCTCTTTTCGATGGACGTTCTTTGCTGCCCAGAGAGGACAGGTAAACTCAAATTGGTTTCCCGCATCGAGTTCTTTTTCGGTCATACAAAACTCGGGAAAGAAGAGGTTCATCAAACTAACATCCCCTTCTTTAACCGCGAAGTGGCCCTTCAACTCGCGGACGAAACCGACAGCTAAATCATCAACGCCGGTCAGGAACAGGATTCGGATGTCAGGGAAGTTCAGAATCCACTGAACAGCATCGCAGACATCAATCGTACTTTTGAAACCACCACGAGGCCAGAGGAGGAGCCGGTTTTGAAATTCGTCCTGCTCCGCTACGGGTTTCGTGTTGTTCTTCTGAACGAAGAAGTCGCAAACAATTTGGTATTCCTCGCGGGAAATTTTGTTTTCCTTAATGTGCTTATCCACACCGGCAGGATTGGTTCCCCATGAGAAATACTTGACTAGCCAAAACAGATCAGTACGGGTTCTACGGCGAACCTCGCGGGTCATAGGAACCTTGTCCAGACCCACTGCCTGGAGGTTTTGCAAACTGGTCCTTACATCAACGCGGGTGATATAGTTGTACAAATCTTCATCTGGAATCTTTTCTAACCCGCCATATTTTTCTGTCAGGCTGTCGAATGTTTCGAGCATTTAAGTTGTGTACCAAATAAACAACTCACCGCTATCGATCTTTGTAACGATGAAGTCTTTCCATCTCACGCCGACTCCTCCGCCGCCACCCCCGCGATTAAGACGAACGTAACAGCCCTTAAACTGAGCTTGGGCAGTGTGCGTGAAGAGAACTTGCCCGTTGATGTCGGTGATAATAAGCTCGTGGCCTCCCGCACTGGGGTTGTCCCATTTAATCACACGAGGGTAGATCTGAAGATTATTCGGAGCACTTCCGCCGTTCTGCCAAGACAGCGCCATTATCGAGTCGATCAGGATTGGGTTTCCCTGAGAGCCTAAGTTGAACCCGACCGCATTTGAGGTACCCGTCTTCGCCGTCAAGGTCGAAGTTGCGGTGAACGTTCCGTCGCCGGTTCCTGTAAAAATCATCAGGCCGGTCAAGGTGGCGACGCCGAGGACGAAATCCCCAGCTTGATCGAGGGTATCATTCGAACCGGAGCCTAAACCCGAAACAACACCGACTAGCGGAGGATCGGGAGAAATCACTACGTTATCCGCAGAAGCGTCGAACAGAATAATCGGATTGTCAAACTGATCTTGCGCCGTCAAGGTGTTGATTCCAGTAAACGGCAGCGTGTACACTTGACTAGACCCAAGAACAAAAACGAAATGATCGAGTGCAGCGGCCAAGACATCAACCGCTTTAGGAGCCATGAACCCGCCGCCCTCAGCAAGAGCCGAGGTCTTCACGCCATCTGTAAACTGAATAATCTGGTTGAGCGCCGCCAGGTACAACTTGGTTTTTAACTGAGTCCCGTCAGCAAGCGCCTGTCCCGTATTAAACACAAGAGACGTAGCCGTTCCAAAAGGAATGACTGCGGCAAGCCGATCAGTGACCGTGGGATCTGTCGTGTCCGGAGCCGGTGCGACACCAGAAAAGGTAATGTTCTTTCCACCTGGGAAATCGTAAGTCAAATCGATGTTCCCGTAAGCATCAATCGCTCGAATTTCGAGAATCTGAAATTGGACGCCTGCTACAACTGTTGGTCCGTTGTCTGTGTTGTAATCGAATACGGCTATCGTACCCGCAGTCACAACAACATTCAACCTGTCGGCACCGGCAGCAACGATGACGCCATCGGTACATGCGATGTCTACAGTCTCGGCTTTCGTCAGCACCATATCTGAGGTCGCAACACCCGCAACAAACGTCACGGTGCAATTAAGCCCGAAGGATCGTGCTATATTGTTTTTATCTTTTGTACTCGGTCCCGCAGTCAGCGGAGGAACCGCCGCGCCGCTGAAAATTAGGCCGTGGTCGCCGATGTAGCTGGTACTGTCCGCCGTTATTGTAATTGGATTGACAACTCCTGCCACCTCGGCAGCACCACCAGTAATCACAAACTTGGAGGTAATCCCGAGGAGATTCGAATTGCCGGTTTTTGCCGAAACAGCAGAAGTGGCCGTGAAGAAGTTGCCTGCTGCCGCGTTCCCGCCAGCGCCCGTGTAGATAAGAGACCCGAATAGATTCGCCACACCGTTTACAAAATCTCCGGCTTGATCCAAGGTGTCGTTGCTTCCAGAACCCAAACCAGTGATTATGCCTGCCACGTAAGCTCCATTCGGAGTAATCTGCACGTTGTCGGCGGAAGCGTCGAATGTTAATTTCGGGTTGTCATACTGATCTTGAGCCGTTAAAGTATTGGTGCTAATAAACGCGACCGTTGAACGCTGCCCGTCAGCCAAGGCAAAAGCGAAGTGGTCGATAACCGCCGCAGCAACATCGACGGCTTTTGGAACTAGGAACCCAGCAGTCTCGTTGGTCAACGATGTGACCGTGCCGTCTGTGAAGGCGATCACCTGAGCGAGCCCTGCGAGGTATAAAAGAACGTCGAGTTGGGTAGCATCCGAAACCGCAACACCGTTAGTAAAATTGATTGCGGTCGCAACACCGAAAGCCTTGGCAGTCGCGGTATTGTCGCTGACCGTTGGGGCCGTCGTATCCGGCGCAAGACCAATTCCTGAAAACGTCAAGTTCTTTCCGGCAGGAAAATGATATGTGGGATCGATATTTCCCCAAGCGTCAACTGCATTAATTGTTAAAATCTGAAATACAGCACCCGCAATCTGGGAGGCACCTGAAGTATTCCAGTCAAAATATTGGGCTGTTCCGGCTGACACAACAACATTCAACCTGTCGGCACCGGCAGCACTGATCGAACCATCGGTACAAGCGATGTCTATCGTCTCAGCCTTTAAGAGAACCGTGCTGGAAGTCGCAACACCGGCCACAAAGGTCAGAGTGCAAGGAGCGCCGAAATCTACAGGAGTGGCGTTCTTGTCCGCAGTTGTGGGGTGACCTGTGATTCCAACAAACGGAGGATCGGCGGCTCCACTGAAGGTGATCGCATGATCGCCAACGTAACCCGCGTCGTCCGCTGTAATGGTGATGACTTGACTAGATCCGGCGACCTGTGCTCCGGCACCAGTGATAGTGAATTTTGTTGCTGGCATAGCTGCCTCTTATGTCGTGAAGTAGATGTAAAGTTTCCCGCTGTCGAGTGTAACAAGCTGCCATTCAGCTTCCCAGCGCACCCCTTCAGCTACATCAAAAGTTTCGCCCTGTCCGTTTGCTACGCACGTATGCTTGAACAAAATGTTCCCAAGATGATCGTCAATCTCGAACACGTCACCAGCAGCAACCGGCGCGTCCCATTTAATGACGCGAGGGTAGATCGTCAGATCGTTGGGGACCCCAGCAATCGTGGTTTGATATCCACCAGCCATGACCCCATCGAGAATAATTGGATTACTTGAAAAGTCGTTAGCCATGTTTTATTCCTGTGAAACAAGAAGTGAAGCAGGCACTCTATATTTCGTGCTTGTTGCCCCGCTTACGTCGGATGTATTCTAGGACAGCCTCAAATGCAAAATGATCGGCCTGGTCCTCTTTCAAAGTTTTTCCGGACTGCTCTTGCAGCGCGTGCTTGTACTCGTGCGCCAAAGTTAAAAGTGAAATCGCTGAGTATTCAGGATAGAAAAGTCCGGTGGCTAAGTAGATCAACTTCACACCTTTCGTTTTCTTCCCGTCGTGATAAATCCCGTAGTAAGGCGCGGAATCACTGTCTTCGTCGTCCGGAAGATCTCTTCGATCCGATTCTATTTCTGCGTCCGGTAAAACGATAAGATGGACATCCTTCTTTAAGGGATACTCACTGTTCAAAAATTTGACGAAGCTCTTTAATTCTTTCGCGGAATTGGGGAGACGACCTTGGATGTACAGCATAGCCTTCTCCGATTGCTTTGATCCGAGGATATCTTTGACTGCCATACTCAACTCCGAAGGTACTCTATTCCCTTTGCCAATACATCCACCGAATCGCAAGCAAATCCAATCATTAGATTACACGACCGGCAAAGCAACCCACGAACTGTTCCAGTCAGATGGTGGTGATCGACAGAGAGCTTCTTCTTACCAGGGAGTCCGCCACAAATCGCGCAACGTCCTTTCTGCGTTTTTAGAAAAACTTCATATTCCTTAAGGGAGATCCGATACTTCCGTTTGTAATTTGCATCTCGGCCATTTTCAATTCGACGTTCTCGATTTTTTGAGTTGTACTCTCGCTGGTACGTTAAAATTTTATGCCTATTCTTTTCTCGCCAGCGACGTTGAATTTCTTTTAGTCGTTCGGGATTCGCGTTTCTCCACTTCCTGTTGTTCTCTCGGACTCGTTCAATATTGGTTTTTCGCCACTGACGTTCGTACTCCGCTCGTGAGGGCACCGACCGAAATGACTTCTGGATAGGTTGCAGTTGTAGCATAGTATTCGGTACAGATCTTTCGGCCAACCTTGATCGCGGAGAAGCTTGTACATTCTCCATCCACGAATTCCCGTTTGTTTACGATGGCAATTTCCCTTCCCTTGGATGTGATCTAACGATAAAAACTCAGGAGTGGAAACATCACAACCACCAGGGCATTGGCATTTCCCGCCATAAGCTTTTATGAATTCTTTTCGCAGCGTCTCTCGTTCATCGGCCTGTCTGCAACGCGAGTCACAGAACTGTTTTGCTGATTTAAGTTTTCTTCCACAATATCGACAGAACATTTCTTATTGCCATCATTCTCCAACTTCGACTTGCTTGGGAACTGCGGAAAGAAAAGTGTGTGGTAACTGTTCATGAGCCTCCTTGGGCTATTTAGATTTTACTTCCTTTCTAATAGTCTGATTTGGCTTCGTGTCGTTATCGATCCGCAGATCCACTTGTTTAGTTATCGCACATTTTGGAATTTCGAGTCCCCCATTAACCTGTTCAGGATTGTCAGCGAAGTGTGGAACGATAATAACTGAGTAATCCAAATCTTTATAAATCCATCCGACAGAATGACACGTCATCGGAGCCGACTCAACTTGATCGGCAACAACCCAACCACGGCCAACTGAACGGCTGTCGATCCATTCGAGATAAACTAGCGGGTAGTCTCCACGCACTATTTATCCTTTCTTTTCAGGAATGTCTGCTCCTGCCGCACGAGCCTTCGACAACAGGATCGCCACTCGTTGTTTCTCCGCCTGGGCTGCGCCGCTTTTATGTCTCGTTCGCTTCAAAATCTTCGGCGGATTCAACTTCATCTCGTGACCCGCAGAACGAAGGATCTTTTGATCTTTCGTTGGAACTTTCTTTTTACCCGACCCAAGCGCACTCGCAGCAGCCCCGCCTTTCGAACGACGATACCGCTTCGCTTGTTTGACGGTAAGAACGGCCTCACCTTTCTCTAACTTAGCGAGCCCCGTCTTGGGAACATTGCTGGTTCCTTTCTTATATGAAGGAACCTTTGGCGCGATTGCCAAATTGGCCGAGCGCGTAGCAGTAGAAGTGGGAGCCGGTTCCGCACCACTTTGAACTTTCATCGCCGGTAGAATTGAACCAAACGGATTAGCCACGAGATACCTTCTTCACTGGATGTCTTCCTGATCCTAACAACCTCGCAGCGCCTTTCCTGGTGCGAAACTTCTTAGCTTGCTTTTTATTCAACACAGCCTCGCCCTTGTGGAGCTTGGCTACGCCAGACTTGGAAACACGCTTCGTTCCTTTCTTATACGACTTTGCTCTCTTCTCTTGAAGGTTGTACAAACGAACCTCTGCCGGAGTCGAGTCACCGATATTCTTTTTGATTCGATAATCACGAAGACGCGACGCGGATTTCGTCAACTCAGCTTCCTCTGCTGCATCACTCTTCGCATCGGAGGCAGCAACAGTCGGCTTGTCTTCAGTCATCTTGTCGATCTTATCTTTGCGTTGGTTGAGAATGTCCGCCGCTTTCTGAAATGGGTTTAGGTCTGCCATGTTATACTCCTTCTCGACCCGTTGGCAGTGGCCCTGGGGGCACAGCTTCCGGACCTGGCGCTGGGGCTGGTGCTTCCGGTACCGGACCTGCTGGTAATCCTGGTCCGCCTGCTCCTACTCCAAAATGATCGGCCACATGACCGGCCAACTCTTCCGCGTCGAGTGCATGGGACTCACCAGGGATAGCTGGTTCATCCGGTCCGCCCTTGAATTCGTGGTCAACAAGGAACTTCCCGTTGTCCGTTCGGCTGATGTGCATACGATGGACGGGATGTTTGGACTTCGACTTCGGTGTTTTCTTTTCGGTGGACTTACTCTTCGGCTTCGATTTCGACTCAGATTTCTTCTCCGATTTCTTTCCACCTAACGTCGATTTGACTCTACTCTCTCTTGCCATGTGACACCTCTACCTACCTATGTTTTTAATTAGTTTGTCTGCTCGATCCACGAGATCCGGAACCACAGCGGGTGGTTTCGACTGCTTTGATCGAACCTCTTCTCGAATCTTATCGTATTTATCTGGTGAAGCAACTGACGGAGCGGTCGATTTGGTCCCGCCTAAAAGGGGTCCGTTCGCTTTCTCATAGTCGCTCACGTTCTTTTGCTTGGCCGCAATACCTGCCCTCTCGTTAGCATCACTCACACCGAAGAAACTAGATACGTGCTCGCCAATTCCTGCACTGGGGAGCGCGTGAATTTCTTCCGGCTCTCCACCTTTATGTTGGTGGGTAGCTTTAATGTACCCGTTATTGGTACGTTCAAGTGACATCCGACTTACTTCTTTTGGCACGGTACTAGATTTCTTTCCGCCGAGCGCCTGAGTAGATCGATTAGGGTCAGCCATGTTAGTCTTCCTCGGGCTCGTCACCCTCTTCAGCTTCTTCGCCTTCCGATTCTTCTAGGCCGAGTGAATGCTCCGCCTTTTCTTCCTCGGGAGTTTCTGACATTTCGTGATGCTCTTCCGATTCCTCTTCCGGATCTCCTGCAAATACGAACTTCTCGTTCACTGAGCAGTGCTTCACCGGATCGATGAATCTGCAACAGCCGTGTACCTTGTCCACGATTGCAAAGGTCTTCCCCCCTACCGTCACCTTATCGGTTTCAGGGTCCTTCAACATGTGTGGTTCGTTACACAATCCTTTAGGTTCTTTGCGGGGCTCGACTGATTGAAGATACCAACAACCGGCGCAATTGAAAGGACCGGCCTCAGAATACTCCGCGCTCGGAGTTCCCATGCCAGCGTCCTTCTTCCAGGGATATTCAGATTTCTTTTCTTCCTTCTTCCCACCTAAAACATTTTTGACTGCCATAGTAGCCTCTAATCAGGAAGCGCCTTCTGTAAAAGTACCCACATTCCTGCGGCTTGACCAAGAAACTTATATTCAGTCTTGTCAAAATTTGTTGCGTTCACCCAAGACAGGACAATCAATCCGCACCACATGAGCCCTGCCCGAACAATTTTGTTTCGAGTCCATTTAACAGGTTTCTTTTTGGACGGCATGGCAACTTCCTACTTCGATGGCTTGTAAAACTTAAGGAAGACTTCCGGCGCGACACACAGAACCACTGCGATAGCTGCGACGTAGTGCGGAGCAAACGCGCCTGTGAGCACGCCTGCGGCAAACAGAATTGCAGAATGCCAGATGACCGGCTTCTGCAAAATGTAAGTATAAAATAGGTCGAGAAACTTTTTCATATTATTCCGGCTCCGGAATTGGCATCATCGAAACCTCAGCAGAATTCAAACTCTCTCCGTTTGGGTTGACGGCACTGACAACATAATAATAAGTCCGTCCAAACGAAACCTGGGAGTCCTGAAAAACACAATCAGTAGAAAGCCAGACAGTATTGTAGGGTCCGCCAGGAGTAAAACTACGTTTGAATCGATAGTGATGAATGTGGTCGGAATCCCGAGCACACGCAGAAATAACTACCAAGAGTCCATCGTAGTGAGCAGCAAAAACGTTAGTAGGAGCAGATGGAGGAATCGCATTCAATGAAAAAGAAAACTGAGTAGAGTTTGGACTCTCGCCGCTTTCATTCATCGCACTGACAACATAATAATACGTTGTCCCGATTAAAACATTGGTATCGAGAAACGTTGTAGGAGATACCCCGATAGCCGTATAGGGTCCACCGTTGACAAGACTTCTTTTATAAACGAAGTAGTCAAAAGCGTCCTGTTCTGATGCCGCAAGCTGAACCGATGCGTCGGGTCCGCGTACAGCTAATGTGAAAACAGGGGCGTGGGCTACTGGCATAGTTCACCTAAATAAGTGGAAGCGGGGACCGGATTCGAACCGGCGATCTCTTGGTTATGAGCCAAGCGGAGTGCCTCTTTCCCACCCCGCAACAAATGGAAGGAAGGCCGATCTTTTATACCGGCCTCCCAATTGTTATCTCTGCGGGGCGAACCCCTGAGATAAACTTAAACGTGGGTCCGCACTTTTCAGCAAGCGTATTGCCAGTCCCACAGGTTGTGCCTCTTTAAACCCGACTCTCCACTCTCGAAGGGATGAATCCTATTGCTCGGGGTACTAGCCCGAGGGGCGGATCTCCCAACGATTGTGATATCGGCCTGCATCCTGCTAAGGAAACGATCCTCGTATCAGATGCAGTTTCAAGGCCGATTGCTTAGACGCGCTCGATTGTGAACTCGTTCAGCTTCACGAATGTCGTCGCATCAGCAGCCGTGTTGATAGAGGTGCTGAGGATGAAATTGATGTCGCTGATTGAGGACACGGCAACCGCAGTCGTAACCGCGTACACAGGCGGAGACGGCAACAGTCCGGCGTTTGATAACGCGGTGACCACGAACTTCGAGCCGGTCAAACGACCGACAGAAGTTGACCACAAGAAGAAGCACTCGGCGTAGAACTGCACGTAGAGGGCTCCGAGGGTCAGGGTGCTGAGTAAGGTTGTGACGGCATTGAGGCCGGTTCCTTGAACACCCGTGGAGGTGACAGGAGCGGCGGCACCAATCTGCCCAACCTGAGAAGCAACGATCTGGTTCAAGGTCAATGTCAATGTGGACCCGCCAATACCGAGGGCGATACCCGCGATCTTGACTTTGAAAGCGTGGTCGTCGTAGGCATTCGATCCGGCGATGTCAGACAGACCAATCGAAATTGCTGACCCAACCGGAAGAGCCGGTGAGGGCAGTCCTGCGTAGTTACCGGCAGCGGGGACTGTGAAGACCTGGAACGCGGTAGCCGCAACCGAGACGGTTTTTGCAGGGAGGTTGTAGAACCCTGCTACTGTGTTGTTGTTAGCCATGATATTCCTCTTTGAGAAATGAGATTAAAGTTGTACTGCGGTGTTACACGCGCTCGATACCGAATTCGTTGAGCTTCACATACGTTGTCCCATTAGCAGCCGTGTCAATCGAAGCACTCAACGTGAAGTTGAGGTCTGCGGCGGACGTGACTGCAAAGCCGGACGAGAATTCCGCGAAGATGGGCGGAGAAGGCAGAAGACCTGCATTTGAAAGCGCACTGACTGACCAGGAGTACCCGTTCAATCTTGCGACTGTGCTGTCCCAGATGATGTCAACTTCGGTGTAGAACTGAACTGAGAGCGCACCGAGAGTTAATGTGGAAAATGGAGTGCAGATCAGATTCAGTCCGGAACCGTCTACGCCAGCAGCCGTCACTGGTTTGGTGGCCCCGATCTGTCCGATGTTGGCTTGGGTGATCTGATTCAGGTTCACGGTGAGAGTGCTGTTTGTGATTCCCAATGCGATGCCGGAGATCTTAATCTTGAAACGATTCCAGGCTCGTGAGTCATTGAGATCGTTGTTCACTGAAAGGGTGAGTGCAGAGCCGACTGGCTGGGCGGGTGAAGGCAGGCCAGGAATGCTGGTCCCAGCAACACCGCCAGCGGGAACTGTGAATGTCTGCTTTGCGACAGTCACCCCGATGAATTTGGCCGGAAGGTTTGTGTACCCCGCGACCGTATTTGAGTTAGCCATAATAAACCTCTTAATGGTTTTTGATTTGTACTGCGTGTCGAGTTCTGCAACGTCCCTTACTGCCGACGTTCTTCTGAAGGTCCTACCCTACTAAAATCTTGCGGCCTCTTCGTACTTCGCCTGATCGAAAGCAAGCTCAAGTGCGCCGGTCGCATTCTCAACATCCCCATAGTGTGGCACCACGAGGTTCCCACCGATACTGAGCACGTCCACGATGTTCCCGTTGATATCAAAAATCGCAGATCCGGAATCGCCATGCTGGGAATCCAATTCAAAAACGTCAACCAGGCGTCCCTTAAAAACATTCTGCGTCAGAAACTTGCCAACGCGCAGATCCTTCACAAACTGAACACCGCTTCCACCTGGGTTCCCCCAGATGAAAACGAATTCCTTATCCCGTAACTTGCGAGGCGTTACCTTTGAAACGTAATCGAACTTCACCCCATCCAGAAAAAGAATCGAGTGGTCGTTCTCGTCCCGATAGATCTTCAGGATCTTGACTCCACTCTTGCCGTCGATGGTCAGGGTCCCAGTGGGTTCCTCGCAATGACTCGCGGTCAACAGTACATGTGGGCCTATCGAGGTGGCACTGCACCCGCTTTGTCCTGCTACGGGGCTCTCCATGTAGATCACATGGGAGGACCCTTCCACTTTCCGTACAGCGGCGTTCTCCGCTCTAAGCTGGATGAAGTCGTTGACCTTCTTGGGGGCCTTGAAGTAGAGGGAGGCGGAGGCTCCGCCAAGGACCCCTACGAGTATTGTGATAAGTAGCTTCTTCATGTGTACTCCTTGTGCGTGAAATAACCCAAGCGGTGGAATACACGGTGAATAACAACTCAGTACCACCCCCTCGGGGTCAGGGCGGGGGGTAGGGCTGATCCAAAATAGGGTCCCCTATCCCCTTGATTTAAAATAATTTAGGCCAATCGGCCACGCCATTGTGTGCATCATATCATTTACCCTCTGCCTTCGTCCGGATCTTCCGGCTCGGGCTCGATCTGTCTCTTCAGTTTGGGTGCGGTCCGATGCGGAGATTGCAGCCTCCGGTCGAGAAAGCCCAGGCACAGCGCAAACCCAATCACTGCAATGAGAAGTCCCCCTGCGTCTGTCCCCGTCAGCGTGACGCGGATCGCTCCCAGCGTGACCAGGAGCAAGCAGATGCGGAGGACATTCATGCAAACCCTTTTTTTTCAATGAGTCAGCGTCATTAAAGTATATCACTCTAATGACACACTTGAAATCCTGTCCAATCTGCGTGGACTCAGCGACTTAGTGGACGTGTCAATTTTTTGACGCTCGACCGGATCGGCAAACTGTCAAATTTTTGACACGAGTATGAATTGTGGTAATCCCTCTCCATATCCCTACACTTACGAGCAGCACCCCAAACGCGAGCAA
>Ga0137437_1000147_pt1 | contig 18658 bp, 20 predicted proteins | sample EasRivERMGT138_2_FD_102332 | JGI IMG/M metagenome (GOLD analysis project Ga0137437, IMG submission 102332) | Soil microbial communities from meander-bound floodplain in the East River, Colorado, USA - East River MetaG ERMGT138_2 | ecosystem: Environmental > Terrestrial > Soil > Floodplain ...
CCACGCTCCGCGCGGGACATCGACGGCACCCTTAGCCTTGAGACGGCGCGCCCGTCCCTCGATGATCACACGCGGCGCCCCCTCCACGACCACCCAGTGCTCCGCGCGGAAACGGTGGCGCTGAAGGCTGATCCGGTGGCCAGGCTCGGCGAGGAGGCGGTGGGGCGCCGGGTCGTCGCCGGCACCGAGCGCGTGGTGGGGACGCCTGGCACGGTACCGGGAGGCGCCGCCACGCGTCCGGCGGCCGCCGGCAGAACGGTGGTCTGACGCGGTAGCTCGGTGGGGGTCAACGCCGGTGCCTCCGGGCTGGGCGTCGGGGGCCGACGCATGGGCGAGCCCGGCGTCGGCCTTGCGGCCCGCGGCGCGGAGGAGGACAGCGGGGCGGCACCGGGGAGCGCTTGGCTGCTCGCGCGTGACGCGACCGGGGCCTGTGCTGCGGGTGACGGCAGTGCGCCGCCCACCAAGGCCGGCAGCGGAGGCGTGGTCGGCGATGCGCTCGGGGCCGGGGCCGGCGCCGGTCGCGGCGGCTCGACCTCGCAGGCGTTGTACACTGCGAGCGCGTAGATCACGGCGCGCACGGTCCTCCCATCGACAAAGCTCGTCGCGAACCCCTCGATCTCGGCGACGCTGCCGCCATCGCGCAGCCGCTCGACCACCGGCTGCTCGAGGTCGGTGAAGCCGAACTGCGGGAGATCATCGTCGAGCTCCGGCCTGAGCCGGAACCGCGAGCCGAGCTGATCGAGCTCCGTGGACAGCCGCTGCTCGGACAGGTTCGTCCGCGCGCCCATGTAGATCACGGCGCGGACATCGAGCTCGCAGCCCGGCAGGATCGGCAGCTCGGTGTGATCCGTGACGATGAACTCGCCGTGGTTGATCGAGAACGTGCGCGCGGCGCGTTGCGCGATCACACGCCGGCGCAGCCGCTGGGCATGGTCCGGCCCCAGGCGCGCGAGCTCGGCGATGAGATCGATCTCGTCTCGCTCGGGTGCGGCGGCCTGACGCCGAGAAATTTCGGGGACTTGCGATGACGACACGAGGTGGCTGGTGAGCGCCACCCGGACCGCGGCATCCGACGCCAGCGGCGAGACCGCGGCGACCACCGCGCCGTACTCGAAGGCGACCAGGAAGCGCTTGCCGTCAGCGACCAGCGTCAGCTGGCCGGTGACGCCACGCAGGCCGAGGGTCGCGAAGGTCCGCCCCCACGGCCTGTCCGCGACGCTGCCCCGCGCAAGCTCGGCCACGTCACCGCCCTCGCCGCCATAGCCGCCGGGCGACATACCCGACGGCAGCCGCGCCGATGATCACGACAACAATGCCTACCACGGTCGTGTTGCCCTCAGCGTAGCCCCACATCGTTCTATCTGGATAGGATGAAAGGCCCGCAGGTTGGAGTCAACGGCCTGGCCCCTCCACAAGGGCCCTCGCCGCAAGGTGATCCGGATCCTTCACTTCGCAGCGGACCGGAATCGATCGGCCGGCCCGGGCCTCTGGTAGAGTGGCCCACGGATGAGCACGTCGTTTCCGCTCGACGGAGCACGGGTGCGGTTTGCGGGTGCGACCCACATCGGACGCAAGCGCGATCACAACGAGGACTCGATCTCGCTCCCGGATAACGAGCGGTTGGCGATCGTCGCCGATGGCATGGGCGGCCATGCCTCGGGCGAGGTCGCGAGCCGGCTCGCGGTCGAGATGATCACCGACCATTTTCTCGAGACCGGAAAGCAGCAGACGCTCACCTGGCCCTACAAGGTCGATCGCGACCTGCGTACCCACGTCAACCGCATGGTCACCGGCATCATGCTCGCCAACCTCGAGATCTGGGAGCGGTCGCAGCGCGAGCAGCGCTTCAAGGGCATGGGGACGACGTGCGTCGGGGTGTACTTCCTCGATGACTCGCTGATCATCGGACATGTCGGTGACAGTCGCTGCTACCGGGCCCGCAACACCGAGCTCACCCAGCTGACCGAGGATCACTCGCTGATCAACGACTACATCCGGATGAAGCGGGTCACGCCGGAGGAGGCCGAGAACTGGCCCCACAAGAACGTGATCGTCCGCGCGCTCGGGATGAAGGAGAGCGTGCAGGTCGACATCCTCACCGAGAAGCCCCACCTCGGCGACACGTACTTGCTGTGCTCCGACGGCCTGACCGGCATGGTCAAGGATGACCAGATGCTGCACATCCTGATGGTCGAGCGCGATCTCGACCGCGCCGTCGAGCGGCTGATCACCGCGGCCAACGAGGAGGGCGGCGTCGACAACATCTCGGTCGTGCTCGCCCGCGTCGAGGCCTCGCGAGGTGGCTGCTGATCCTGGTCGCGTGCGCCGGGTGCAAGAAGTCGTCGGACGCTCCGCCACCGCCGGGACCCGAGAGCTCCCAGGTTGCCCCCCAGGCTCCGATGATGCCGGCGAGCGAGAGCAAGCGCGGCCAGGACGCGTGCAAGGCGTACGTCGACAAGGTGTGTGCGTGCGCCGAGACGACGCCGGCGATGAAGGAGCCGTGCGCCCTCGCCCGTGCGCTCCCCGACGCCATGCAGGTCGGCCTGGACGTCGCGGCGAACCCGGAGTCGTCGCGGCGCGACGCACTGCAGGCCCAGGCCAGCGTGCGCAAGATCGTCAAGGAATGCATCGAGGAGACCGCCAAGCTGCCGGCTGCCGGCTGCCCGTGAACTGGAGGAGAACGCGCACACGCGCGCTAGCGACGCAGGCTGGGCCCCTCGGTCGTCCGTTAACCACCGAATCACGATGGCGGGCGGTGCCATCTCCACGACCGACCGGCGCCCCACCACCCGGCCGTGCAATTTATCTCCCTCGGGACCCAGCCCGCGTCGCTGCGCTGCGCGTTGGCGCGGCGAGGGACGGCCTGCCAGACGCAACGACTCCGCGGATCCCACTGATCAAAATCTCTGCGGCGAGGGACTAGGTTCCCACGTTGGGGGCGTCCCCCGTCACGATCGCTTCGTGCGGCGTGGTGTCGACGACCGCGCCGGCCCACACCACCGTGTTCGCGATCGAGGCCCGCGCGATCGCACCGTCGCCGAGGATCGCGTGGGGGCCGATCGTGACGCCGGCGCCGACGACCGCGCCCGCGCCGATCTTCACCGGCGGCAGGATCGTCGCGCTCGGGTGAATGCGCGCGGTGGGATCGATCCCGTGGAGCCTGGTCGGCGGATGCCGCAGGGGCACGCCGTCCAGCAACGCCCAGTTCGACGCCAGGTAGCGCTCCGCGGTCGAGTGCTCGGCGAAGTACCCGTCGCGGTGCTCGTAGGCCGCGACCCGCTCGCCGGCGCGCAGCCACGGCAAGTAGCCCTGGCGGAGCGAGTCGGCCTCGCCGTCGGGCAAGCGCGCCATCACCCTGGGTCGGGTGACGTGAACGCCGCAGAACATGTGCTCGCCCTCGCCCAGGATATCGGCGACGTGGGGACCCCCGGCATCGACCTGCACGTTCACCGCGCCCCAGTCGCGCGCGTCGGGGACCCGCCGCACGACCATCATGCCGAGGATCTCGCCCGCCGCGCGGTACGCCGCGGCCAGCGCGGTGACATCGAGATCGAAGATCAGCTTGCCATTGATCGAGAGGAACGGCTCGTCGCGCCGGTCGGGATCGAGCAGCGGCAAGGCGTGCTTGAGGCCGCCGCCGGTCCCCAGGAGCACCGGCTCGTGGAGGTAGTGGATGCGCGCGCCGAACCGCCGGCCATCGCCGATCTCGCGCTCGATCAGCTCGCCGCGGTGGTGCGTGTTGATGACCAGCTCGGTGATGCCGTGGGCGACCAGGTTCGTGATGCCGTACGCGAGGATCGGCACGCCGCACACCGGCAGCATCGGCTTGGGGCGCTCGGCCCCGAGCTTGCCGAGCCGGGTGCTGAGCCCGGCGCATAACAACATCGCGCGCATCGAGCACAACGTGGCACGAGCCAGCGTGGGTCCGCAACGAGCGAGCGGTCAGGGCGGCCACCTCGTGGCGGAGCGCCTCGATGTGCCGGACATCGCCCGCAGCCGTGCCACGCGGCGCTCGATCGGTGGATGGGTCGAGAGCCACGACAACATCGCGCGGCCGCGCAGCGGGTTCACGAGGAACAGGTGCGCGGTCGCCGGCCCGGCGAGCTCGTACGGCCGCTTCCGCGAGGACGCCTCCAGCCGCTCGAGCGCGTCGGCGAGACCCTCGGGATCCCCGGTGAGGCGTGCCCCCGACGTATCCGCGCCGTACTCGCGCGATCGGCTGATCGCGAGCTGGAGCAGCAACGCGACGATCGGCGCCACGATCACCCACGCGAGCGCGACCAGCGGCGAGTCTCGCCGGTCGTTGCGATCGCCGAGCCCGCCGAGCAGGAGGCCCCATTGCAGGACGTAGCCGATCGTCGAGATCACGCCGGCGATGCCCGCCGCCACGGTCGCGATCAGCACGTCGCGATTGGCCACGTGCGACAGCTCGTGCGCGAGCACGCCGGTGAGCTGCCGTCGATCGACGACGCCGAACAGGCCCTCGGTGACCGCGACCGCCGCGTGGCCGGGGCCGCGTCCGGTGGCGAACGCGTTCGGGCTGTCCGAGGGAATGACGTGGATCGACGGCATCGGCATGCCCACGCGCGCGGCCAGCTGTTCGACGATCGCGTACAGCTCGGGCGCCTCGGCGCGCGACACCGGCCGGGCACGATGCGCGGCGAGCGCGATCCGATCGGAGAACCAGTACGCGCCGACGTTGATGGCCAGACCGACGACGATCATGAGCGCGAGTCCGCTCGATCCGCCGAACGCCCATCCGCCGATCCCGAGCAGGGCGACCAGCGCCGCCATCAGCAGGGCGGTCCTCGCGGCGGTCGTGGCCATACCATCGAACCGCAGCAACGCACGTGCCATCCCCGACGGCGGGCGGGCTGTCGTCGCCGGACCGAGACCGCGGCGCCCGGGGGCGTTTTCACAAGGTCCGCGCGGTGGGACCGGAGGCCGCGTGCAAGAACTCCCGAGCCCGTGGGCGCGCGGTCACGACGAGCGTTGCCGATGTCGAGATCTCCTGGGACGCATGGCGCCCTTCGTGCACGCGAGCGCGGTATGCGAGGTTCTCCCGGGCATCCCGTCGATCCAACCTCGGTCACCCTGAAGGCCGGGCAGGTCGCGCTGGCCGGGGAGCTCACCGTCCCGCCTAACGCCGGAGGTATCATCGTGTTCGCCCACGGCAGCGGCTCGGGCCGCGCGAGCCCGCGCAACCGCGCGGTCGCCGAAGCGCTCGTGAAGGACGGCTTCGCGACGCTGCTGCTGGATCTGCTCACGCGGGACGAGGAGATCGCCGCGCGCCACACGCGCCACGCGAGCTTCGATCCCCGGCTGCTCGCGGAGCGCCTGATCGGCGTGCTCGCCTGGGTCGACCGCCGGGACCAGCTCGCGATGATGTCGGTCGGGCTGTTCGGCGCGAGCACGGGTGCCGCGCCGGCGCTGATCGCGGCCGCGAACCTGCGCGACGTGGGCGCGGTCGTGTCGCGCGGCGGCCGGCCGGACCTGGCCGGCGATGCGTTGCCGCGGGTTCGTTGTCCGACGCTGCTGATCGTCGGCGGCGCCGATGTCGAGGTGATGGAGCTGAACCGGCGGGCGATGCAGCAGATGACCGCGACGACCGCGATGCACATCGTGTCGAACGCCGGGCACCTGTTCCAGGAACCGGGCGCGCTCGGCGAGGTCATCGACGTCGCGTCGCTGTGGTTTCGCACCCACCTCGCGAGCACCCGGTGGCGCGCGCAGCACAGGGAGCCGTGGGACCCCCCAGACGCGTGACCGGCCCGGGACGGCGAGGCGCGCGCCAGCTCCGGCAGCGCCCGTGGCCGCCGATGACCGGTCACGAGCCGCGGACAGGATCGCGGCGCGCGCGCGCGCACAGTGTGACGTCAGCGCATGATTGCGGCCGGAAATTGGCCGAGCGGCGCGGGCACGCGCGTTGCTGCAACGCGAATTCGCCTCGAGAGGAGGACACGATGGTGAGGTTGAGAGCGCGCGAACAGGCCGCTGTTCAGGTACCGGCGTACGCCAGTCACAAGAAACGTCACAAGCTCGGCGCGTTCGCGCCGTACTGCATCCTGCGGGTCGCGCGCGAGCTCGGCGAGCCGGCGTCGTGGGTCGTCCACGTCGTGCCCTCGCGGGGCGGCTATGCGAGCCACATCGCGCTCCATGATGGACGAGGCGTGATGATCGCCGAGCACGGAAGCGGTCAAGACGGTGCGCTGGCGACCTGGGATGCGATGTGCCGCATCGAGCAGCGGATGCGCCAGCACGGGCGCTGAATCAGCTGTTCGGTGCCGCCGCGCTGATCTCCGCGAGCGCCGAGTCCGGATCGCGGTGGCGCGCGAGGTCGCCGATCGACACGATGCCGACCGCCTGGCCGTCGCGAACGACCGGCACGCGGCGGATCGCGTGCTGCCGCATGACCGCCACCGCCTCCTCGAGGCTGGCGGTCGGCGCCAGCTTGACCAGCCCGTCCGTGCAGATCTCGCCGACCTGGGTGCGGTCGAGCGGCTTGGCCGCCGCGGCCGCGCGCACCACGATGTCGCGGTCCGTGATGATGCCGCGCAGCGTGCCGTCGCGGTTGGTGACGAGCACGTCGCCGATCCGTTGATCGCGCATGAGGCGCGCGACGTCGAGCAGCGTCGCGTCGCTGCGCACGGTGTGGACTTCCTTCGTCATGATGTCTTGAAGCTGCTGAGCCATGGCGCTTGTTCTCCCGAGTGGTTGGCGTGTGGTTGGTGTGGTTGGCGTGCCCGGCGCTGCAAGTCCCGCTCCTTGGGGGCACAAGCGCCGGTCGGCTCGCACACCTCGACGGCGACGGCAGGCCGCCGCGCTGGTCGTTGGCGTCACGTTCGCCCTCGCGTGCGCACAGCCGCGTGGCTTCAGCGCGCGCTGTGACGAGGGCGAGCACCTCCGGCGCGCAAGCACGGGGTTTCCACGCCGCGACACATGGCACGCGGATCGCTAGCGCGGTTGCCGTCTGATTGCGAGGGCTACATGGCGACCACAGAACCGATGACAGCGACCCGACTGATCCGCGGACTGCGCGATCGGTGGCGCTCGAAACTCCATCAACGCAGACAAGGAGACCGTGACATGACCGATATCGTCAGGCGTGGTGACTATCCGATCACCGAGTGGGATCCGTTCCGGATGATGCGCGAGCTCTTGCGCTGGGATCCGTTTCGCAGCGCGGCGCTGATGCCGCCGTCCGAGCGCGACATGTGGATGCCGCACTTCGAGGTGCGTGAGAACGGGACTTCGATCCGGGTCATCGCCGACGTGCCGGGCGTCAAGCGGGACGAGCTCGAGATCTCGGTCAACGGCAACCGGCTGATCGTCTCGGGCCACCGCGAGTCCGAGGTGCGCGGCAAGGAGGAGAACGTGCACACGTGGGAGCGGCAGTATGGCCAGTTCTCGCGCTCGTTCATGCTGCCCGACAACGTGGACGTCGACCACATCACCAGCGACCTGCAGGAAGGCGTCTTGACCATCGTCGCACCGATGAAGGCCGGCGTGCGTGCGCGCAAGGTCCAGATCGGCGGCGCGACGCCGAAGTCGTGAGCTGCGCCGCGACTGCGATCGTCCGGTACCCGCGCCGGCGACGGCGGAGGGTGACCCCGCCGCGGTGCCGCCACATCGCGCGGCGCCGTTTGCTACGGTGCGCTCGTGCACCTCGGGCCGATCGATCGCTCGTTCCTGCCGGACATCGTCGCGATCCTCGCGGCCAGCTGCCCGTTCGACCGCGCCGCCGCGGTCGCCGACGAGAAGCTGTTCGGCCCCGGACCCGGCGGCCCGCCGCGCGCGCTGGGTGCGTGGGACGACGGCGCGCTGGTCGGCGTGGCAGCGACCGCCGGTAACCGGATCCGCGTGCTCGCGGTGGCGCCTGGTGCGCGCGCGCGCGGCTTCGGCAGCGCGTTGCTCGACGCCTGTTGCGGCGCCGCGCGGGCCGACGGCGTGACGACGCTGCGCACGCTCGATCAACCCGGGAACTATCTCGCGCCCGGGATCGACGAGCGCAACGCCGCCGCGATCGGCTGGCTCGAGCGCCGTGGCTGGCGGCGCCACCCCGAGCCACGCGTCAACGTCTTGATCGACGTACGCGACAACCCACGCGTCTCGGCCGCGCGCGCGGGCGAGCTCGCGGCCGGGGCGGCCGCGCGTGGCTACGAGGTCCGCCGGGCCCGCGCCGACGAGCGCGCGCTGCTCGACGCGGTCCGCGCCGAGTTCGGGGGCGCGTGGCCGTTCGAGCTCGCGCGTGCGCTGGGGGCAGGTCCGCCCGGCGTGCACGTCGCGATCAAGGATGGCGCGTACGGCGCGTTCGCCGCGCACGACGGCAACAACCGCGGCCTGGGCTGGTTCGGCCCGATCGGCACCTGGCCGGCCCATCGCGGGCAGGGCCTGGGAGAGGCGCTCCTGGTCGCCTGCCTGGTCGACGTCGCCGACCACCACCCGCAGTGCGAGGTCGCCTGGATCGGCCCGCGGCCGTTCTACGACAAGGTCGCCGGGATCGCCGCGGACCGCCGGTTCATCGTCCTGACGCGCGATCTGGCGTGAGGCCGGCCCCTCACGTGGCCGCGCGGGTCGCGGGCGCCGGCGCGTGTGGTTCGCCGGCGTGGGTCGCTCGTCGCGCTCCCCGCGCCCGCCGCCGCGACAGCTCGACGCCGATCGCGTCGAGGCCGTGCGCGTTGGCCGCCGCGAGCACGCTGCCGAGCCCGCAGAACGGATCGACCACGGTGCGCGCGCCGAGCGCGGCGACGAAGCGCACCGCGGCGTCGCACGCGGCGCTCCCCATCGCGCGCGACCAGCTCATCGCGCCGAGCGCCGGGAGCACGTCCGCCGTCGAGGCACCGGCGGCCAGCCGGCGCGTCCGGCTGACGCAGACCAGGTGCGCGTACGCCGGGCGCCCGAACGTGATGGTGCCCGCCGGGACCCGGCACACCACCTTGTGCCAGAGCAGGTGGCTGCCGGCGTCGTCGGCGCCGCACATCACCAGGTGCCCCTTGTCGATCCACCGGCCGTCGTGCTTCACGTCGGTCTGGAAGAACATCGCGACCGCATCGTCGGCGACCGCGCGGCAGGCGAGCGCGACGGTGGCGATGAACCAGTCCCGCCAGCCGGCGACGCCCAGCGCGGGCAGCTCGCTGTGATCGGGCAGCGAGGTGATGATCGCGTGATCGTCCGGCAGGCGGGTCGCGAGGTACGCGATGCCGTCGCCGTGGTGAACGACGCGAGTGACCCCGGCCATACGTCGGCGGCGATCGTCCCAGAACGCCCGGGTGCGCGCAATCGTGCGCGCGCGCGGCCGGCGGCCCTACGGCGTGCTCGCGAGGCCGTGCCACGCGCGGACGATCTGGACGAGCATCGCGAGCCGGCGGCCGGCGCGGCCCGCGGTCAGCGGCGGCGGTGGCGGTGGCGCGGCGATCGTGGCGGCGTAGGCCTCGAGGCTGCCGAGCTTGCGCTGGACCATGCGGCGGGCATCGGCGCGCAGGTCGAGCCGCTCGGTGGGGAGCGTGCCGCCGCTGGCGAGCGCGAGGTTGTGGCTGTAGTGGCCCCAGGCGCACAGGAGGTCGCGCGGCCGGCAGAACCCGGCGAACCGGGTGAACAGCTCGGCGCGCGCCACGCCGCGCCGGAGATCGTCCTCGGCCAGCTCGCTGTGAAACGTCGTGCTCGGCGACAGCGGCCGCTCGGGGGCGGCGATCACGTCGAACGTCTGCCCCGTGGCGACGCGATGGGCGACCCAGTGCACGAGCTCCTCGGGCGGGCTCGCGACGCCGGCGCGGTACGGCCACGCGTTGGCCTCACCGACCACGCAGACCAGATCGTCGAACCGGTCGGTGACCACGCCGGGGACCCGGTGGCCCGGCGGGCGCGGCGGGCGCGGGTGGCGCTCGCGGCGGCGTGGCGAGCGCGCCTGGCAGGCGAGCTGGGCGTCGACCATCGCGCGCAGCGGATCGAGCAGGCTGCGAAACCGCGCCGGCTCGGCTTCGAGGACGCCGAGCACGTGCATGAGCGCCTCGATCGTCGAGACATACTCGGCGCGCGGCTCGCGGCGGATGCGGTACTGCGACGGCTCGGGGGTCACGAACGCGTAGCGCGGCAGCGCCTGGAGCACGGGGTTGTCGCGGACGACCGTCTTGGCCTGCGACCAGGTGCCGTCGACCACGACGAGGGTGACCGGACCGGCCGGCGGATCGCGCAGGATGTCGCGCGCACCGGGGCCCGGGTAGAGGAGGATCGGCGGGCGCGCGGGATCGCCGAGGGCGCGTGCGAGCGGCGCGCGGTCGCCCCAGCGAACACCGACGTGGAGCTCGGCCTGGGGCAAGCACAGGCTCGCCATGCGCGCGGTGCCGATCGGCATGTCGCGCTCGCGCGGGTGCTGCAGGATCACCACGCGGGTCCGGGTCTCGATCCGCGGCAGCGCGTCGCAGTAGCAGACGCTGGTCGGGCGCCGGCAGCGCGCGCACATGGGGCGCGGCGTCGCGGGCACGGCGTCGGATGGCACGCTGCTTCTTACCGCGAGTCGCGTGGCCGGTGCACGGCCTTGCCGCGAACGCGCCGAACCCGCCCTGGCCCGCCGCGCAACCGGCGACCCTGGCTGCGCCCGATCCACGGTCACGCCGGTGGCGCCGTGCGGAGCAAGATCAGATATTCGACGTTGCCCGCCGGCCCGGTGATCGGCGACTCGACGTCGTCGCCCGCGACGAAGCCGTGGGCGGTGGCCCAGCCGCGGACCTTGTCGACGGCGCTGCGCCGGATCTCCGGGTCGCGGACGACGCCGCCTTTGCCGACGAGCGCGCGGCCGACCTCGAACTGCGGCTTGACCAGCGCGACGATCGGCTTGCCGAACGGCGGCCGCAGCAGCTCGGCGACGCGCGGCAGGACCTGCGTGAGGGAGATGAACGAGACGTCGATCACCGCGAGGTCGCACGGCTCGGGGACGAGCCCCAGCTCGATCGTGCGCACGTTGTGGCGCTCGAGGACGACCACACGCGGATCCTGGCGGATCGACCACGCGAGCTGGCCGTAGCCGACGTCGATCGCGTAGATCCGCGCCGCCCCGCGCCGGAGCAACAGATCGCTGAACCCGCCGGTCGAGGCGCCGATGTCCAGGGCTGTCTGGCCGGCCGGATCGATCGCGAAGCTGTCGAGGCCTTTGACGAGCTTGAGCGCGCCGCGCGAGACGTAGGGGTGATCGTCCGCGCGCAGCGTGATGTCGGCGGCCGGGTCGACGAGGGTCCCGGGCTTGGTCTGGGGCTGGCCGCGCACGAGGACCGCGCCGGTCATGATGAGCGCGCGACCGCGCTCTCGGCTCGCCACGAGGCCGCGGTCGAGCAGCAGCTTGTCCAGACGTTCGCGCGCCATCGCCTCGCCAGGACTACCAGGGATGACCCGCGATCGACCAGTGGGCTCGTCGAACGGCCCACGAGACACCGTCCCCCCATCTCGTCTCCCGCCCGAAACAAGACAAATGAGACACCGTCCCCATCATCAGTCCCCATCATCACCGCCCATCAACCCGGCGCCTTGACAGACCATCCCCTCGCTGATACCCATACCGCCGTGCTTGGGGTCATAGCTCAGCTGGGAGAGCGCTAGAATCGCACTCTAGAGGTCAGGGGTTCGATCCCCCTTGGCTCCACTTCAAGGGCTCGAATCCATGATGGTTCGAGCCCTCGTCGTTTTCGGGGCCCGGACGGAAGTCGCGGAGCTGACCTTGCGTTCGCACGGCTAGCCGCGGAGGCTCGTGGGCCGGAGCTTGCCATGTCGATTGACGCCTCTGATCTACCGTTCCGTGAGCTGGTCGACGCCGCGCCCGATGGCGTGATCGTCTGCGATCAGGACGGCCGCATCGTGCTGGTGAACGCCGAGGCCGAGCGGATGTTCGGCTACGGACGCCACGAGCTCGTCGGCCAGAAGGTCGACGTGCTGGTTCCGGATCGCGCCCGGCCGCAGCACGGCCACTACCTCGGCGGGTACACCGGCGCGCCGCGGCTGCGCCCGATGGGCATCGGCATGGAGCTCACCGGCCGGCGCAAGGACGGCATCGAGATCCCGGTCGAGATCAGCCTGGCGCCGATCGAGACCGCGAACGGCCTCCTGGTCACCGCGGGGATCCGCGACGTGACCGAGCGCCGCAAGCTCGAGCGCGACAACCGGCGCGCGAACGCGTACCTGGTGTCCGCCGTCGACTCGGTGCGCGACGCGTTCGCGCTGTTCGACGAACACGATCGCGTCATCATGGTCAACAGCGCGGGCCGCCAGCTGCTCGGCGCGGCGGTCGGCGGCGCGATCATCGGCCTGCCGTTCGACGACCTGCTCGACAAGGCGCTGCGCGCCGGCGTGTTCGACTTCAGCAACGAGACCCGCGAGACGCTGTACGAGCGGTGGCTGGCGTACCACCGCGCACCGTCGGGCGCGCTCGAGGTCCGCACCGGGACCGGCCGCTACCTGCGCGTGATCCACAGCAAGACCGCGGAGCACGGTACGGTGTCGACGATCGCCGACGTCACCGACGACATGGAGTGGGCGGAGGAGCTGCGCAGCTCGCGCGAGGTCGCCGAGGCCGCCAGCGCCGCGAAGAGCGAGTTCCTGTCGTCGATGAGCCACGAGCTGCGCACGCCGCTCAACGCGATCCTCGGGTTCGCGCAGCTGCTCGAGCGCGATCGCAAGCAGCCGCTGAGCGAGCGCCAGATCGAGCGGCTCCAGCACGTGCTGCGCGGCGGCGAGCACCTGCTGCGCCTGATCGACGACGTGCTCGATCTGTCGCGGATCGAGGCCGGCCGGATCATGGTCTCGCTGGAGCCGGTCGACGTGCGCGGCGTGGTCGACGAGGTGATCACCACGCTCGGGCCGATGGCGAGCCGCGCCGGGATCACGATCCTGACGCCGGTGCAGGTCCAGCTGCCGCGCGTCCAGGCCGATCGCACCCGGCTCGCGCAGATCCTGATGAACTTCGGCTCGAACGCGATCAAGTACGGCAAGCAGCACGGACACGTCCGGGTCGCGCTCGCGCAGCCCTACCCGGGGATCGTGCGCATCACCGTGATCGATGACGGCATCGGCATCCCGGCGGACAAGCGCGACAAGGTGTTCGAGCCGTTCCAGCGCGCCGGCCAGGAGACCGGCCCCATCGAGGGCACCGGCATCGGCCTCACGATCACCAAGCGGCTCGCCGAGATGATGAAGGGCAAGGTCGGGTTCTCCAGCGAGGTCGATCGAGGCTCGGAGTTCTGGGTCGAGATCCCGGTCCACCGGCAGGTCACCGCCGACCTGGCGCCGCAGGTGACGGCCCCCACCCCCTCGCCGCTTGCCACGGGCAGCGCGCGCCACAAGGTCGTCTACATCGAGGACAACCCGTCGAACATCGCGTTCATGCGCGACCTGATCGAGGACCTGCCGAGCGTGGAGCTGGTCACCGCGCCGACCGCGGAGATCGGGCTCGAGCTGATTCGTTCGCATCGCCCCGACGTCGTCATCATGGACATCAACCTGCCCGGCATGAGCGGTTTTGACGCAGCGGAGCGCCTGCGTGAGTGGCCCGAGACCCGGAACATCCCGGTGATCGGCCTGTCCGCTGCGGCGCTCCTCCGGGACACGTCGCGCGCGAAGGAGGCCGGGTTCTATCGGTATCTCACCAAGCCGGTGAAGGTCGCCGAGCTGACCCGGGTACTCGAAGAACTGCTCGTCGCGCCCCTGATCGCGCCCTGACCTGTGACGGGGCTTCGTGATGGCGTTCTTTGACGGGCTTCCTTTGACGCGGCGGTCGCCACGGCATGCGGCGTGCTGCGCTCGGCCGCGACGCCAAGGAGAGACCCCATGAATACCCCATACGAGCTCCCGTCCCCGACGCTAAGCCACCGGATCGACTTGCTCATGTCCAACCTCAAGCACGTCGCCGAGCACCTGTCGACTGCGGCGTCGTCGGTCAAGGGCAAAGCCAGTGAGGCAAGGACGCACGCCACTGCGCGCGCAAGCTCGATCGCCGCGGCGGCCGGGAGGCTGATCAAGGATCACCCGGTCGCGGTAATCGGGTTCGCGCTGGGCTCCGGCTACCTCATGTTCCGGCTGCTCCGCCGGTAAAGATCCCCTGCCTGCCTTGCCTGCCTCGCTCCTGGGCTCGCTCCTGGCCTGCGTCATGGCGCACGCTGCCGTGGCGAACGCTCGGCGGCGCGCGCTGGCTCGGGCACGAACCGCCGCGCGCCCCGCCCAAAGAGCGGCACGACCGATGCACAACGATCAGGACATCGCTATCACCACGCTCGCCTCGCGACGCGTGGCCTCTGTGAGGACGCCATGAACTACCCCGTGCAGCTCGAGGTCACCTCTCCGTCGCGGTTCGAACGCATCCAGTTGCTTTTGCGGGTCGTCCTCGCGCTCACGCTCGGCTGGCTCGGCATCACCTCGGGGTGGCTCATCTGCCTGCTGTTCCTGGCGTTGCCCATCCTGGTGGCGATCGTGGTGTCGACGCGCGGCGCGCAGCATTATCTCGACACCGTCGGTCCCAGGCTGTGGCGCGCGCTCGGGTGGCTGCTCGCGTTCTCGGCGTACATGCTGCTGCTCACCGATCGGTTCCCGATCGGCGAACCGACCGGCGTGCGCATCGAGCTGCAGCTCACCGGGCGCCCGACGACCAGCTCGGCGATGCTGCGGCTGCTCACGTCGATCCCGAGCGGGGTCGTGCTCGGGCTCCTCGGCGTGGTGGCGTTCGTGATGTCGCTGGTCGGCGCGGTGGCGATCCTGGCCAGCCGCGAGATGCCGTCCAGCATCCTCGTGTTCCAGGCCGGCGTCGTACGCTGGCAGGCGCGGCTGCTCGCCTACCACGCCTCGCTGGTCGACGAGTACCCGCCGTTCTCGTTCGAGACGGCGCGCACGCGCCACGATCGCGCCCACATGGCCTGAGCGTGGGGAGCGCGCACCGCTTGCGCGGCGCAACCCGCTGCAGCCGGTGGTTGCGGGGATGTGGGCGCCGAGGGGCGGCCTCGGTCCGGCACGCGAATTGTAAGGCCAGTGACCCATGGGTAATCAGATCCACCGCACACCCCGCCCCGAGACGATGGATCGAACGATCGGCAAGCTGTGCGTCGGAGGCGATTGGGCCTGCGCGCACGGTGACCTGGAAGCGCTCGGTGACGTCGCGGTGCACCTCGCGAACTACACGTACGAACCGCTGCACTGCGAGCTCGTCGCGCTGTCGCATCTCTGTCATAGCGATCCCGAGCGCGCGACCGCGACGTGGCTGCGCCTGAAGGATCAGGTGCTCCACGGCGGTTGCGGTTCCACGACGATCGTCCGCTGAGCGGACGGGTCCTCCGCCGTTCCGCCGTCCGCTCGCGACCATCCACAGGAGCCAGAGCGCGAGCCGCGGCTGCGTCACCAGGAGGATCAGCACGACCACCCCGGCGATCCCGCCGAGGATCAGCGTGATCAGCGAGGGCGCCGCGTCGCGCTGACTCGCCGGCCCGCCGGTCCACGGGTGGCCTTCGATCGCGCGCAGGGTCTGCAGTGCGGCGCGGCTCGCACGCGAGGATTGAGCACGCGGGCGGCCGTGCGCACGCAGACGGGCGGCACGTTGCATGCTTCGAGATCGGGCATGAGGTTCACCAAGATCTTGTGTCCCGTCGATTTCTCGCCGGGCTCGCGCGAGGCCTTGCGGGTCGCCGTGGAGCTCGTCCGGGATTCGTCTAAAGCGCTGGTGCTCGCCCACGTCTCCGAGCTGCTGCCGTGGTCGATGCGCGGTGACTTCCAGCTGTCCCCCGCCATCTCGCAGGGCATCGTCGACTCCGAACAAGCGGAGCTGGCCAGGTGGCAGGTGCTCGCGAAGGAGCTCGGCGCGCATGAGGTCGCGGTCCGGTTCCTGACCGGCGTGCCGTGGGATCAGATCGTCACCGTCGCGCGCAACGATCGCGCGATCGATCTCGTCGTGATGGGCACGCACGGCCGGACCGGGCTCGCGCACGTGTTGCTCGGCTCGGTGGCCGAGAAGGTGGTGCGCCACGCCCCGTGCACGGTGCTGGTCGTCCGGCCCGAGGAGCCAAGGAGCTAGCCGTGCGACCGTCCACGAGGACGCTGGTGATGCTGGTGATCGCCATCGTGATCGCCATCGTGATCACGCACAGCCGGATCGCGTTCGGCCACTAGTCCTGCGCAAGGCCGGGGTTACGATGCCCCGTCCTTGTGCTGGCGGATGGTCAGGACGGGGCACGGCGCGGTCCGCAGGACGCCCTCCGCGATGCTGCCGAGCAGCGCCCGCCGGACGCCCCGGCGGCCGTGCGTGCCCATCACGATCAGATCGGCGCCGATCTCCCTGGCCACGTCGATGATCACGTCGCGCGCGTCGCCGGTCCGGAGGATGGTGTCGAGGTTCGCGGACGCGCGGCGCGAGGCGAGCTTGTCCAGCGCGCCCTGGTTGGACCGGACGGTCGACTCCATCATCGTGCTGGTGAGCGCGACGCCCAGCTCGGGGACGCCGAGCGCCGGGATGGTGATCACGTTGAGCAGGTGCACCGTCGCGCCGAGCTTGTCGGCGAGGGCTACTGCATAGTCCAGCGCCTCCTCGGCGGAGTCGCTGAAGTCGGTCGGGACCAGGATCGTCTTGGGCAAGGTCATACCGGGTCCGTATTCACGAACCGCGCCGTCATCGGTCCCGCAGCACCGCGTGGCAGTGCGCGCAGGTCGCGAGCAGCGTCCCGAACACGTCCGCCCGCGCGTCCTGGGACATCGTGGTGGCCGCCCGGTTCGCGTAGAGCCGGATCCGCGCGACGTCGTCGACGTCGAGCTCGGACGCCGGCGTCACGCTCTGCGCGACGATGTTCAGCGGCGCCGCGGTCAGCGCACGGGCCCCGGCGAGCCAGCGGGCGTCGGACGGGCCGATCAGGCCCTGCCACATCTGCGCGGCGGCCCACTGGTGGCCCACCATCTGGATCGCCAGCTTGGGATCACCTGTGGGCGGCGGCTCGGCGGGAAACGTGATGTGCGCAGCGCCGGCCTCGTGACACCGCGCGCAGCGCCGGCCGAGCGTCGCGGTGAGCTGCGCCGCGCCGATCACGCCGCCGGCCAACTCGACCTGGCGCGCGGCATCGCGGATCGCCTCGAAGTAGGGGCGCCACGCCGGCAGCGCCTCGGGCTCGTCGAGCGCAGCCAGCCCGTGGGCCTCGGCGTGCGCGCGATCCAGATCGCTGTGGGCGATGGCCTGTTCGATGCGCAACGCGGCCCCGAAGCGGACGTGCATGCGCTGGTGCGCCGCCTGGATGGCCGCCGCCAGCGAGCCGTTCTGGCCGGGCGACACCGGGTCGTGCGCCTCGGGCTGGCAGCCGCCGAGCGCCGGCGAGGCCACGAACGCCGCGGCGAACACCAGCGGGGTCGCGACGCAGGGACGCTGCTTCATCCGACCCAGACGAGACCGACGAGACCAACGAGGTGCCATCCTCATGCCCGGGAGCGCAGCATGCGGCGTGCCGCGGATCGCGGGCGATCTCACCCGCCCAGGCGCGCAAGCCGTGCGGCCAAGCGCCGGGGCCGCGCAGCCGATGCGCACCACAGATCGCCCGGGCTCGGTGCCGGTTCTAGCACCAGCCACGGCACGCGCGGTGCAAACGGAACGCCTCATGACCGACAAGCTCATCCTCCCGTTCCGCGCGCTCGATCTGCGCGATCTTCCGTCGGTCGGCGGCAAGAACGCCAACCTCGGCGAGCTGATCCAGCGCCTCGCCGCCTCCGGGGTTCGCGTGCCCGACGGGTTCGCGATCACGGCGTCGGCGTTCCGCCGTCACCTCAGCGAGAACCGGATCGATGAGGAAATCTATGCGGCGCTCGATCGGCTCGACGTCGCCGACGTCGCCGCGGTCGCGCGCACCGCGCAAACGATTCGCGATCAGATCTCGCGCGCGCCGCTGCCGCGCGACGTCGAGGTCGCGCTGCTCGCCGCCTACGGCGGCTTGTCGGATCAATACCGCGAGGTCGCGACCGACGTCGCGGTGCGGTCGAGCGCGACCGCCGAGGACCTGCCGGGCGCGTCGTTCGCCGGCCAGCACGAGAGCTACCTCGATGTCACCGGCCCGGCCGCGCTCGTCGATGCGGTCCGCGCCTGCATGGCGTCGCTGTTCACCGATCGCGCGATCGTGTACCGCCACGAGCGCGGCTACGCCCACCGCGCGGTGGCGCTGTCGGTCGGCGTCCAGAAGATGGTCCGCAGCGACTTGGCGTGCGCCGGCGTGATCTTCACGCTCGACACCGAGTCCGGGTTCCGCGACGTCGTCGAGATCACCGGCGCGTGGGGGCTCGGCGAGACCGTGGTCAAGGGTCGGGTCAACCCCGACGAGTACATCGTGCACAAGCCGACGCTGGCCCGCGGGTTCCGGCCGATCGTGACGCGCGAGCCCGGCGACAAGGACGTCAAGCTGGTCTACGCACCGGGCGGGACCACGGTGGAGGTGCGCGTCCCCGACGCCGTGCGCCGGGCACTGGTGCTCAGCGATGACGAGGTGCTGGTGCTCGCGCGCTGGGCGGTCGCGATCGAGGCGCACTACGCGATGCCGATGGACATCGAGTGGGCCAAGGACGGCAAGACCTCCGAGCTGTTCGTCGTGCAGGCGCGGCCCGAGACCGTGCACTCCCGGCGCATCGCGCCCACGTTCGAGCTGTTCCGGTTGACCGGCACCGGCCGTGC